>Ga0209812_10000316_pt1 | contig 45231 bp, 48 predicted proteins | sample JI71714BDNA_FD_187502 | JGI IMG/M metagenome (GOLD analysis project Ga0209812, IMG submission 187502) | Wastewater effluent complex algal communities from Wisconsin, to seasonally profile nutrient transformation and Carbon sequestration -... | ecosystem: Engineered > WWTP > Effluent > Algae...
TATCTATTCTCATGGCAGTTCAAATATTTTTTCCATCAACATCCATTTCTCCCCTTGCTTTGCCCATGGTAATGCCTGCTGAAACTTCCACATCAATTGCTCCCATTCCTGCACTTTTTCATTACCAGCATCCAACTTAGCTTTTTTATCAAACGAAAATGTTTCATCTGCTTCAATGATCATGAACAAACGATTGCCCACACAATAAATATTCAACAAATGAATCCCAGCATCTTTTATACTTTGAATCACTTCAGGCCAAACTGATTGGTGATGGGCTTTATAATCAGCCATCAAAGCTTCGTCTTCAATTAAATCTAATGCCAAACAAAATTTTTGAAACGCCATGATTCACTATTTAAATGCAACTGCCAATTGTTTGCTGGTTCCCAATCCTTCAATAGATAATTCAATTTCATCCCCTTCTTTAATATAAATGGGATTTGGTTTTATTCCTAAACCTACTCCAGGAGGTGTACCAGTACTAATTATATCACCAGGAAGTAAAGTCATGAACTGACTGATATAATGTACTAAAAAAGGAATTTTAAAAACCAAGTTGGAGGTATTACTGTTTTGAAAGGTCTTACCATTGACGGTCAACCACATGTTTAAATTATTTACATCAGCTATTTCATCAGTAGTAGCTAACCAGGGCCCAAGGGGAGCAAAACTGTCGCATCCCTTACCCTTTGCCCATTGTCCACCACGCTCTAACTGAAAAGCTCTTTCACTGTAATCATTATGTAAACAATATCCTGCCACATAATTCATAGCATCTGCTTCTTCAACATAACTGGCTTTCTTACTCATTACAAATGCAAGTTCTACCTCCCAATCAGTCTTTTCACTATTACGAGGAATGATCAACTGATCGTTGGGTCCACATAATGCAGTGGTAGATTTAAAAAAAATAATCGGTTCTTCCGGAATGGGCGCATTGGTTTCTTTACAATGATCTATATAATTTAAACCAATACAGATGATCTTAGAAGGTCTTGCTACAGGCGAACCAAGTCGAATGCTTTGATCTACTTCTGTTAAAGTTGGATTTTTTGCAATAAAGGATTGGAGTTGATTTAAACCATCCTGTTCAAAAAAAGCTTCATTAAAATCGGTAAAAAATGCAGACAAATCATACCATTTGTTGTTCATTATAATGCCTGGCTTTTCTTTTCCTAATTCACCAAATCGTATCAATTTCATATACTGTAATTTATATTTTTATAATCCCCCCTGCCCTCTATATAATTTAATCGGTTTGTCTAAAGTTAATTTAATGACGGTTACATATTTGTCTAATGAAGTTTCAGGGAGGTTGATATAAACTAACCCGGGCACATGACTCCAACTGATTTTTCCAACTATTTTATGCGTTGGTTTAATGCTAGATCCCAACACAGTAATATCTTTTATTTGATTGGTTAAACCCTTCAGCATGATTTGTCCACTGTTTTTACCATGTACAAAAAGATATAAACTGGTTGAATCTTTTGACAAGGTGGAAGGCCCATAAAAATGACCCTGTGGTATACCTCCAATCGTATTAAAAATGGCTTCCCCATTTTTTTTATTCCATGCACCCAGTTCTTTTAACACGCTTATTTGTTCTTTCGGAATTGATCCATCTTCCATTGGCCCCATGTCTAATAATAAATTTCCACCATTAGCTACCGCATCTACAAAAATGGAAATCACTTCATAAGGTGTTTTCCAATTATTGTCGTGATGAAATCCCCAATTATCATTAGTGGTCATGCACAATTCCCACCAGTTATCTTTGGGTCTTGTAACAGGAAAATTTTGTTCAGGAGTTGCATAGTCGCCATAGCCTTGCAAACGACCATTGATTACTGCTTTAGGATTCTTCGCAAGAATGATATTCCGAATTTTTTCTGATTCCCATTCTTCTGCACTATGTTCCCAATCACCATCAAACCACCATAAATCTGGATTAAACTGATTGGATATTTCTTTGATTTGACTTTGAAAAAAATGCCTGAATTGATTCCAACGTTCGTAATCGTTTTTAACTTGATACCTGGAACTATCTTTAATAAAACCAGGATAATTTTGGTGAGACCAATCAATTAAAGAATAGTAAGCACCTGTTTTAATATCTCGTTTGCGCAATTCTTCAAAGAATGGTTGAATCATATCTTTCTTAGCTGGTGTAGCTTTCACACTGCTGAGTTGATTCATTTTAGTATCGTACATAGCAACTCCATCATGGTGCTTGGTTGTAATGACCGCATATTTAGCCCCACTTTCTTGAATCAGTTCAGCCCATGCTGCCGGGTTGTAATTTTTTAAAGTAAAGCCATTCAATTGTTTCATGTAATTGTCATAGCTTATTTTTTTATTATAAAAACTCCATGATTCATCAATACCATCTACTGAATAAATTCCCGCATGAATAAATATGCCCAGCTTAGCATCGGCAAACCATTGCATTTTATCTTTTATGGAAGCAGGTGTTATTTTTTGTTGTGCATGTACACTTAACCCATTACATAAGAATATATAAATGAAAAATGGTTGAACCCAAAGTTGATTGGCTTGTTTCATTTGCTTAATTATTCAGTTTAATAAAACCTCCATCAATTGGATAGTCACTTCCTGTTATAAAAGCGGCTTCCTCGCTGGCTAAAAATAAAGCTAAAGCTGCCACTTCTTCAGGTTTCCCCATTCTACCTATTGGTTGAGATTGAGACAGTTTTTCAAATATTTCTGCTTGTTGTTCTGGATAATTCTTTTCAATAAAACCATCTACAAATGGAGTGTGAACCCGAGCTGGAGAGATAGAATTACAACGGATATGTTCACTTAAATAGTCTTTGGCAACCGATAATGTCATTGCCATTATTGCCCCCTTTGCAGTAGAATAAGCAAACCGATCAGCAATGCCTACCCAAGCAGCAATGGATGCCATATTAATTATTGATCCTCCACCCTTTTTTCTCAGCTGTGGAATGGCTGCACTGATACAATTATATACCCCCTTTACATTTACCAACATGATTTTATCAAAATCTGTTTCGGATGTAGTATCTGCTTTTCCAATATGTGCAATGCCCGCATTGTTAACCAAAATATTGATTGCGCCAATTTGTTCAAATGTATTTTTCACTGCAACATGATTAGAAACATCGCAAGTATGCGCATATGCAACACCCCCTAGCTGATTAATTTCTTCAATGCTTGAGTTGGCTTGTTCCTGAGACAACTCAAGAATATGGACCTGCGCACCTTGCTTTGCAAAAAGCAAGGCAATGGCTTTACCTATACCGCTACCTCCCCCAGTTATTACTGCTATTTTATCATCCAATCTAAACATAAGTACGTTTTTAATTTTATAAACTGACTCCTCTTTTCCAAGGAATAAAATCATCTTGGTTTAACTGAACTGCTTTAGGTATGATCATGCCACTGGCTGCTTTTATACAATAATCTAAAATATCTTCCCCCATTTCCTCAATTGTTTTCTCACCGCTGATGACAGGTCCACAATCTATATCAATGATATCACTCATTTTTTTTGCCAAAACAGAATTGGTGGCTACTTTAACTACCGGACATACAGGATTTCCAGTTGGAGTACCTAATCCTGTAGTAAATAAAATTAAGGTAGCACCTGCTGCTGCTTTTCCAGTGGTTGCTTCTACATCATTGCCTGGGGTGCATACTAAGCTTAATCCTGGCAAAGTTGCTGGTTCTGTATAATCCAACACATCAACCACAGGTGCAGTACCTCCTTTTTTTGCAGCTCCTGCACTTTTCATTGCATCGGTTATCAATCCATCTTTGATATTACCAGGAGATGGATTCATGTAAAATCCTGAACCCACTTGATGCGCCAATGCATCATAGGAATGCATTAACTGAATAAATTTTTGAGCAATGGTTTCATTCACACATCTATCAATCAGGTTTTGCTCTACCCCACATAGTTCAGGAAACTCTGCTAGTAAAACTTTTCCACCTAAGGCAACCAATAAATCTGCTGCATAACCCACAGCAGGATTAGCAGAAACCCCGCTAAATCCATCACTTCCTCCACATTTTACACCAAGGGTTAGTTTGCTTAAAGGAGCTGGTTTTCTTTCCCTTTTATTTATTAGAATGAGTCCTTCAAAAGTATATTTAATGGCATTCGCTATTAATTGTTCTTCACTTTCCGTTTCTTGTTGTTCAAAAACATATAAAGGTTTATCAAAACTTGGATCTTGACTTTTGATATCGCTTACTAATTGCTGAACTTGTAAGTGTTGACAACCTAAACTTAATACGGTAATACCGCCAACATTGGGATGATTGGCATAAGCGGCCAATAAAGCACTTAATGTATTGGCATCTTGTCTAGTGCCCCCGCATCCACCCTGGTGATTCAAGAATTTAATACCATCCACATTCTTAAATACCCTGTTAGTACTAGGTGTTGCAGCTAATGAAATATTGATTGTACTAAGGTTTTCGCCATTTTGATAGGCCGCTAATAAATCTTGGGTATATCGTAGATATTTATCACTTACTGCATATCCCAATTGATTATGTAGGGCCTCTTTGATTACATCTAGATTTCTGTTTTCACAAAAAACGGTTGGTATAAATAACCAATAATTAGCAGTTCCTACTTGACCGTTGTTTTGATGGAATCCATTAAAACTAGTATTTGAATATTTGGATACCTCAGGTGCTTTCCAATGATAAGCCAGTTCTCTGTAAGCATAAGGTTCTGCAGCGTGTTTTAAATTTTCTGTAGTCATTAAACTACCCCTTTTCACATTGGTCTGTATCTTTCCAATTAAAACCCCATACATAAATATTTCGGCTCCTATAGTTAGGTCTTCAATATAAAACTTGTGCTTTGCTTTTATCCGATCCTGTAACACATACTGCTGATTTTCAAATTCTACTACTGCGTCTTTTTCTAAGTCGGTTAATGCAACCAAAACATTATCTTTTGGGTGCATTTGAATGACTTGTCTTATACCATTTTTACCGTACATAATTAATTGGATGAGTCATTTTTGGTGGTTCGCATTTTTATAGCAAATACTAACACAACAATAAAACAAAATAAGGGAATGAAATACCCATTTTGTATACTGCCTGTTTTATCGGAGATAATGCCCAACATTGGCGGCAGCAATGCTCCCCCTACAATCGACATAATGATTAAACTGGAAGCTGGTTTAGTAGCATTTCCCAAACCTTTTATTCCTAAAGCAAAAATGGTTGGGAACATAATCGACATAAAGAATGCGATACCGATCAATGAGTATATGGTCATCATTCCACTACCGTATATAGCAATGAATGAAAGGAGAATATTTATAGCAGCATATAGGCCCAATAATTTTACTGGTTCTATATATTTCATAAAAAAAGTACCTGCAAAACGCCCAATCATAAATGCAGCACCATAGAATGCAGTATAGGTTGCAGCTTCTTTATCAGTTAACCCAGCAGCTGTAGCAGCGAATACCAAAAAGAAACTTCCCACACAAACCTGAGCTCCTACATAGAAAAACTGTGCAATCACAGCCCATTGTAATTGTGAATGTTTTAGTGCATCTAAAAAACTACTGTTTCCTGGTGTTGATTCGTCTTTAATGTCCGGCAAAGGGGTAAAATAGAACACCACTGCCATTATCAATATGACCAATCCTAATACTACAAAGGGTAATTTTACACTTTCCGTTTGTGATTGGATAAAGGTTGTTAATGCCTCTCCAGACAATGCATTGATTGCTGCATCTGATTTATTGGAATCGGTTAAAATAAACCACCTTCCGATAAGTGGGGCAATAAATGCAGCCAACCCATTGAAAGACTGGGCTAAATTTAAACGGAAAGCAGCTGTTTCAGCTGGGCCTAAAACAATGGCATAAGGATTGGCGGCTGTTTCTAAAATGGCCAATCCACAAGCAATTATGAATAGTGCCCCTAAAAAGAATCCATACGTATGCGTATTAGCTGCTGGAACAAATAAAAATGCACCACAAGCAAAAAACAATAAACCAATAATAATTCCAGACCGATAACCGTATTTTTTCATAATCAATCCTGCGGGTATCGCCATTAGAAAATAGGCTATAAAAACAGCAGAATCTACCAATGAAGACTGTAAAATGCTTAGCTGAAAGGTTTTTCGTAAATGCGCAATTAATATTGGGTCAATATTGTGAACAAATCCCCAAAAGAAAAACAAACTCGTTATTAAAATAAAGGAGAATAACCAACCCTTGTGATTATTCATTTTATTATTTTCTTTAAGAGGTAAAGTTGGCTGCAATCCCATAGGTTTAAATATAAGGCATATATTGATTTTGTTTATACATATAAATCAGTTAATTAATTTTTTCTTATTTAGAATTCAAATAAAAGGAGCTGAATTAGTTGTTAAAGGTGGTTTATTATCAAAATCAAAAACAATTGTACCCATAAATAGAGTACAATCTGTTCATCTAGTTGAAAACTATTTACATAAATTGACGAACACATGTGCAATCAAATTTGAAACTGCGGGATCAGATTCAACCGAAATAGAAGTAGCAGCAATTAATAAAGAGAAAGCAATATCCCTTCAGGAATTATTACAAAATGCAGTAATTAAAGCTGATCCCAATAATGACACAGTGCAATTACAAATTATGGGTATTCGCTTCCGTGATGTAATCAAACTTGCCATTTCAGAAAATCATATCAGAACATTCTTAATTATCCTTGCATTTACTTATTCAAGAGTAGAAGATGTAAAGCAATTATTTGGATATGATCCTTCCAATATAATTAATGAACAAGTTGATCAAGTGGCCTTTTCTACTTCTAATATTTTAACACTGTTTATGGCTGGCTTATTCATTACTTTATTGGTTTCACTTATTCGAGTGTTATTGCGATATCATGAGATGACCATTAAATCGAATTCCAAAGGGTTTCAAATGGAATGGGGCTTTCTTCAAACCCAACAAAAAATGCTAATTCAAAATAAGGTTCAACTGATAAGTTGGAATAATAATTTTCTGAGGAAAATTTTAGGCATTCAAATTATTCGCTTTTTTATGACAGGCGAAGACATCAATTTAACCAAACAGCATATTCAGCTGCCAGTTATGCAATCATCATTATTGTACCAATTGGTATCACCATATCAAACCATTTGGCCTTCTTCAAATGAAACGGAACACTGTGTTCATCATTCCTATGGTTGGAGAAATACCATTTTGTTTATTTTACCTATCACAGGGGCTATTTCAGTTCCCATTTTTGTTTGGGATCCATTATATATTTTATTACCGTTTTTGGTATTGTTGTATTTGAGTATCTCTAATTGGGTGAAATATCGAAAGTTTAAGTATTGGTATAATGAAAGTTCCATTCAAATACAAAAAGGGATTTGGGGGGAAGAAAATATATTGCTCAATTTCAACAAGGTTCAACAAGTATTGGTTAAAACAAGTCCTTTCTTGCGTCGCAAAAAATTGGCTACCATTGAATTGCATACAGCGGGTGAAACAATAATACTGCCGTTTATACCGCTAGAGCAAGCTCAATATATTGCTGATTGGGCTTTATTATGCATAGAATTTAAATTAACCGAGAATGGCAAAATTGCGTTAAAGCAAATGGAATCTTAAACGTATTGAGAATAATGTCAAATAAATGGTTTTAATGGCATAAAAATTGGTTTTTTATCAATGAATAATTTTTCTTCACCAAACCTATTTTTATGAAACGAAATGTTACGTTATTAACCATTATTGTAATCCTAGTTAGTTCCTGTACGGTAATACGTCAGGGCGAAGTGGGTGTAAAGAGACGATTAGGAAAAATTGATCCCGTTTATGTGGAGCAAGGCCCAAAAGGATATAATCTTTTTACAACTACTATCTTAAAAGTACCTACTAGATCAATGAACATTGAAGTGAAGCCAGACCTTCCTTCTAAAGAAGGTCTAACGATTAGATCTGAGATATCCATTTTATATAGGATAAAACCTGAAGCTGCTCCAAAAATTGTTCAAAATATTGGACTCAATTATGAAAGTGAGGTAATTCTTCCTGTATTTCGTTCAGCATCAGCTGATATCACAGCAAAGTTTTTAGCAAAAGATATGCATAGTGGAGAAAGAGGACAAATCGAAAGTGCTATTCGCAAACAAATGACAGAAATACTTGAGCCAAGGGGATTTGTTATTGACAATGTATTAATGAAAAGCATTCGTTTACCTGAAGCATTAGCAGTAATAAAAGCAAATGATACCATCAATAAAACACTTACACCTACAATTTTAAAGCTTAGACAAATTGAAGCATTTAAATCTTTATCAAATAGCAATAATAGTAAGCTTATTATTACCGACGGTAAAACCCCATTTTTGAGTTTGCCAGAGAAGTTTTAAAAGGATAATATCTAGGGTACAAGAAGCCCTCTTTCTTTGAATGTTAGTTGTTGATTCGTTACCTTCACGGTAGAAATTTTGACTATGTCTAGCTTTATTATAACCTGCCCTAATTGTAGCCACCAATTTGAACCGGGCGATACCATGCGTGATGAAATTGAGAAAGAACTTCGTGGTAAAATGAAAGAATGGCAAAAGAAAAAAGAAATTGAAACTGCTGAGCTGCTTGAAGTAGAAAAGAAGAAAATGCAAACGGAAATGCAAGAAGCAGTGAAAAAATCGTTGGCTGCAGATTATGAAAATCAACTAAAATTATTGCAACAAGAGGTTTTAGATAATGCAGAAAAGTTAAAAGAATCTCGGAGAAAGGAATTAGAATTTTTACAAAAGGAACAAGCCCTTAAAACAAGGGAAGAAGAAATGCAATTGACCATACAACGTCAATTATTGGAAGAGCGTTCAAAACTAAAAGAGCAATTACAAAAGGAAGAATCCGAAAAAATTAGTTTGAAAGAACAAGAATATCAATTAAGAACCAAGGAGCTCGAAAAACAAATTGAAGACCAAAAAAAGTTGGTTGAAGAAATGCGTAGAAAGTCTGAGCAAGGGAGTATGCAATTACAAGGAGAAGTTCAAGAACTGATGTTAGAAGAAATGTTGCAATCTACCTTCCCATTCGATAAAATTGAAGAAGTAGGTAAAGGGGTTCGTGGTGCAGATTGTATTCAAATTGTTCGCAATCAATTTGGCAATGAGTCAGGTAAAATTATTTACGAAAGTAAACGTACCAAAGACTTTTCCAATGAATGGATTGAGAAGTTAAAAAAAGATATGCGCAGTCATGGGGCAGATGTAGCAGTTATTGTTACGCAGACTTTCCCTAAAGACATGGAAAGATTTGGTGAAAAAGACGGCGTGTACATCTGTACTTTTAATGAGGTTCGAAGCGTTTCCTTATTGCTTCGAAATGCATTATTAAAAATTGCAGACGCTCGAAAAAGTCAAGAAAACAAGGGCGATAAAATGGTCATGTTGTATGACTATTTAACTGGAACCGAATTTAGTGAGCAATGGAAAGCTATTAGAGAAGGATTTATGAGTATGCGCCAGAGTATTCAGAAAGAAAGAGATACAATGGAAAGACTTTGGAAAGCACGCGAGAAACAGTTAGAAAAGGTTTTATTGAATGCTGCTCATATACAAGGATCAGTTGAAGGTATTGCTGGAGCTGATGCAGTAAACTTAAATTTATTAGAAGACAATGATACTATGTTAATTGATTAATTTCTTTGACCATATTAACCCAGAAGGCAAGGCCAATATTCCTTCTAAAAAGAAACCCATGTTTCCCATAAAGGAAGATTTGCGCCAATACTTAAAACGATATGGCAGAGAAGTCTTGCTTCCTTTCAGTTACCAAGATTTACAAAGGTTTACTTATACCATACCTTTAAAAGACAAGAATGGAAAAGATACGGCATGGGAGCAAGTTTCGTATGATATGCGTGAATGGGATTTCCTTCGTAAAAGTTTAGTAAAAGTATATGCCATTTTAAAAACAGAAGGTGATTTAAGTTTCGCCAATCACTTAGATGTAGCTAGAATTGATTACTGTTACTTTGGAAATAGTCAGCCCTTTAGAATTCGTATTGTAAATAAATTCAATGACAACTACGATCATTACTATATTAAAAAAGCGGATGCAAGTAGAATATACGGATTGGAACTAGAACATATACTATCCCCTAATCGAATCACTTATTTTACAAGTAAAGACACATTGATTGAAGAACATATTCCAGGAATTCCAGGAGATTTATTCATTCGAGATTACATCAGTGCAGCAAATACCAATAAAATAAGGCTAGCCAAAGAGTTTGTCAAATTTAATGAACGCTGTTTTGTTCAGTTATTAGGCGATATGCGGTCTTATAATTTTGTTGTAAATATCATTCCAGATATTGAAGACTTTCAATACCGTATCAGGGCCATTGATTTTGATCAGCAGTCTTACGAGGGCCGCAAAAATTTGTACCTACCCCAATTTTTTAAAGATAATCAGGCGTTGGTGAATATGGTCTTAAAGCATTTAGACAAGCAATCAATTGAGCAATATCAAGCAGAGGAAAAGACCATGATGACATTTAGGTTGGTCTCGTCTCGTTACCGCGTTAAAGAACTCTTAGACATCATGGATGATGACCAAATTTCCACTGATGAAAAAATTACTGAATTACGTGAAGCCTTATTTGTACATTTTAATAATCCTCAATATTTAAAAGCCATTACCATGGGGCAGCTTTTAAAAACACACTTGAAATGTTCTTTAAGAAAGTACCTAAAGAAAATGCCCAAAACAGGTAAACATGAATAAATTAATCATTGTTTAACCACACCAAGCTGAGTTCATTGCTTAATTGATAATGCAACTCTAAGGAAGCCGTAAAATTATCTTTCTGAAAACGAGCATTTAGAATACCACTTGGTAGCAGTGTACTTTTTTCTACTCGCATACATTCGCTGAAATCAATATCCCCCCTGCCCCACCATTTAAACATGGCTTCCTTAGCACTCCACAATAAAGTTAGTGTGCGAAATTTTTCCTGTTCTTCCAAAGCTTCTATATCCCAATTGGATAATTCAGATGGGTGCAAAAATTTGTGCCTGATTTTGTTTACTCTATGCGTTACCAGCTCCACATCTACCCCCACTCTTTGGGTAGAACTAACGATGGCTGCAGCATAATCCCCGCAATGTGAAATAGAAAAATGGTATGCTTCATTAGTTAAATAAGGTTTACGGGTGTCTGCTATTTGAATTAAGTCGCTGGGGAAATTGGGATACAAATAAGGGAGCAAAAACCTTCCAGCTAAATGCTGCAATCGTTTGTGGGGATGGGTTACCTGCTGTTGAATGGTAACTTTTTGGGTAAAAAAAGACTCGGCTTCTTCAATCTTCCAAACGGCTAATTGGGTAAAATCGTTGATATTTTGTTGATAATAGATGGGCACAAAAAGATTTTAGCGTATACATTGCAGAATTAGCATTTTTTTGCAATTCAACAGTAAAATTAACGGGAATGATTTTAAGTGATCTACGCATTTTAGAAGAAATTGAAAAAGGAACTATTAAAATTGAGCCTTATGATAGAGGTGACCTTGGTAGCAATAGTTATGATGTTCATTTAGGCAAGTGGTTAGCCACCTATACCGATGAAGTGTTAGATGCTAAAAAGCACAATACCATCACGTATTTTGAAATCCCCGAAGAAGGCTATGTGTTGCAACCGAGTGGATTTTACCTGGGGGTAACAGAAGAGTATACCGAAACGCATGCGCATGTCCCTTTTTTAGAAGGCAAGTCTTCTACTGGACGATTAGGTATTGATATTCATGCTACGGCCGGAAAGGGTGATGTGGGTTTTTGCGGCAACTGGACTTTAGAAATATCTTGTAAACAGCCCGTTCGCATTTACCGTGGCATGCCAATAGGACAACTAATTTATTTCCCCGTTGATGGAGAAATTGGTGTGAAATACAATCAAAAAGGCAATGCCAAATACAGTGGCCAACCCAATAAGCCAATTGAGAGCATGATGTGGAAGAATAAATTCTAATTCAACTGCCAGATACTACCATTCAGTATGCTGGCAAAACTTACCCATAATAAGTAAGGAATTAGTAAAGCAGCAGCAGTGGGGGAAAGTTTTCTGAATTGTATGATCGTGAGTAAAATAAATACCCACATGGTTATAATCTCGGCAAATGCCCATCCTATTTGGTGCATAGAGAAAAAAAGGATGGACCAACAAAAATTCAATATAAATTGAATAATGAATAATCGTATGGCCAAGCTACGTTCTAGGCTAATAGGGCGTTTCCATATTAAGTAAAAGCTGATTCCCATTAAAACATATAAGGTTGTCCACATGGGGCCAAATATCCAATTGGGTGGATTAAACGAAGGTTTATTTAAACCGGCATACCAAGTCGGAATTTCAGCAATAGTAAATATGCCGCCTAAAGATCCAAGGCCAACTGTTGAAATAATAGATATGATGAGTTTTTGCGTATTAGTTATTTGCATGTCTTTTATTTTGATAACTGATTAGCCAAGCAATTACTTCATTGTAACTGTCTATACCCGCCACTTGTTGATTCATTTTTAGAAATTGGTCGTATAAATTATTACTAATTGGGCTGATATTATTTCGTCGATTATAAAAAAAATCACGAATATCTTTTCGATCTTTTTTTACCAAGGAATCCATTCGGTTTCGATTGTTTTTGACTACTTGTTCAAATGCAACATAGTTCTCCTTTGCATACAAAAGATATTGTTCGTTAAACGAATAGTTTAGTAAATCAAGGTACATCGAATATTGTAAATATAGATTGGAACTTGATTTGGCCGCCAAGAACCCAACAAAACTGGCTTCACTTTCACTCGCATACCCTAATTGATGCCCAATTTCATGGCAAATAATATAGGGATTTAAAATTCCTGGTAGGTCATTCCTTAAATGGGCTTCTCCTGTAAATGGATTGTAATACCCAGAAAATCCAATATAATCTGCAATAGGTTCAAACATGCTGAATTTTACCGACTGAATGGTGGTGGTTAAGAAAGGAAATTGTTTGGAAGCTTGATTATACGCTATTTGGGCAACTTTCATTAATGTCGCTTTTGAAAAAATTGGCAAGTGGTCTGGACCAATTTTTTTTCTATAATAATTAGCTGAATCAATTAATTGATTCGTTAAAGTGGTTATTTCCGATTGATTATATGCGGTGGGATTTAAGCCTAACTGTAAGGCAATCCCTCCTTTTTTATAATTGAATCCCCAAAAAACTTGAAACAATATATATCCCGTTAATCCCAGTTGAACCAATCGATGCATTCCTGACCAAAAAAGGGTTATCCTTTGTTGGGATAATAAAAAACGACTTGCCCATTTTAAAAATAGGACTAATAAATAAATAATAAGGCAAGCATATAGCAGGTCACCCAGGCTAAAAGGAAAAAAACTGGACCCCTTTTTTAAAAAGTTAGACCAAAGTGGATAAAATTTTGCAACATACCAGTTTTCCACAAACCAAGAAGATTGTCCAGCTAAATAAGCTAAAATGCCTCCAAGAAGCAGTAAAAAGGTCTTTTTTATCTTTTTTTCATCTACTATAAGCTGCATATTTGCCTCATTCTAGGTTAAAGTTAGGATGGGGACTTCACTTAAACGGCTTATTTTTAGTTTACTTTGGCAAATTGGGCTGTTTTTTCTACCTTTGCAAACCCTTAAAACGTGGATATGAATCATCGGCGCGAATATGAGATCGCTTTTGTGGGTTTGAAGCCGGGTGTTCATGTATACGAATACAAGGTGGACGATAAGTTCTTTATTCCTTATGGCGAACAAGATTTCAGTAATTGTGATGCTACTGTAAAATTGTTACTAGACAAAAAATCGGGTTTCATGCAATTGAAATTTGATATTGATGGTAGCATACAAACAGGTTGCGATCGTTGCGGAAATACGCTTCCTCTTCAATTATGGGACGAGTTCAACATCATTGTAAAAATGGTAGATGAACCCGATACATTAAATGAACAGGAAGAAGATCCAGATGTCTATTATATTAGTAGAAACGAAAGTCATCTACAAGTAGCCAATTGGATTTACGAGTTTGTCAACTTGAGCATTCCTTTGCAAAAAACCTGTTCTCCCGAAGAGATGGGCGGCCCAAAATGCAACAAAGAAGTGTTAGAAAAATTAAGGAAAATGGAAGAAGAAGCAACTAAAGACAGTACCCCAACCGTATGGAAGGGATTAGAAAAGTTTAAAGATTTAGAATAAAAATTTTGTTACCATAAATTTTGAGCAATGCCAAATCCAAAACGCAGACATTCACAGCAGAGAAGTGCTAAAAGAAGAACGCACTATGTAGCACAAGAAGTTACTTTGAGCAAAGACTCCACAACAGGAGAAATACATGTACGCCATCGTGCACATGTTAGCGAAGGTAAATTGTTCTATAAAGGAAAGTTAGTTGCTGAAAAAGCACCATTGAAAGCGTAACCTTTACAGATCAGTTATACCCTTAGCTTGCTGCAATGAATATAGGACTAGACATGATGGGAGGAGATTTTGCACCGTTAGAAGCGGTGAAAGGAATACTTCTGTACCTGTCTAACAATAATAGCGCAGTAAACTTAGTTTGCATAGGTGATGAATCTTTAGTACAACCCTTAGTAAAGGAGTATGAAGTTTCATCACCTAATTTGCATTTTATACATGCTCCAGAAACCATTGGTTATCATGAGCACCCTACCAAAGCATTAAAAGAAAAACAACAGTCTTCCATTGCTATTGGATTTCATTTGCTATCAACAGGAAAAATTGATGCATTCATTAGTGCAGGTAATACAGGTGCCATGTTAGTAGGTGCAATGTTTAGCATTAAAGCCATTGAAGGAGTTAGCAGGCCTACTATAGCAACCATAATTCCAAAATTGAACGGATCTACAGGCGTTTTATTAGATGTGGGTCTTAATGCAGATTGCAAACCTGAACTATTAAATCAATTTGCCATTCTTGGCAGTTTATACGCTGAGCATATTCTTGGCATTACACAACCAACAATTGGATTAGTGAATGTGGGTGAAGAAGAAGGAAAGGGCAATTTGCTGGCACAAGCCACTTATCCCCTTTTAAAAGAAAACAAACAAATCAATTTCATAGGCAATATTGAAGGAAGAGATTTCTTTAATGATAAAGCCAACGTAATGGTTTGCGATGGATTCACTGGTAATATTGTTTTAAAAATGGCTGAATCTTTTTACGATTTAGCAAAAGAAAGAGGGCTAGACAGTGACCCTTATTTAAGTCGATTCCATTATGAAAATTATGGAGGCACCCCAGTATTAGGGGTTGCAAAACCAGTAATTATAGGACATGGAATTAGTTCTGCCAAAGCTTTTTCAAATATGATTTCCTTGGCAGAAAAAATGATCGCCAGCAATATTTGCACAAAGATGGCCGATTCTTTTCAGGCATCTTAATAGACCAGTTTTACTCTTCTCTTAATAACTCAAATATCATGTTCCGCAATATTTGTCTTTTTTTATTAAAATTGAGCGGTTGGAAATTAGATCCCAATTTACCCAAAGACATACATAAATGTATTGTAATTGCAGCGCCTCACACCAGCAATTGGGATTTTTGGTACATGATTCTATCTTTTGGAGTATATGGATTAAAAATACGCTTCACTGTAAAAAAAGAGTGGATGCGATTCCCATTTAGTTTAATAATGAAACCATTAGGAGGAATTGCCATTGATAGAACTCCAAGAAAAGACGGGAATAGGCCCAGTTTTGTAGAAGCAATGACCCAATTATTTACTGATCAACAAGAATTGATTATTGTCATCACACCTGAAGGCACTAGAAGTAAAAGAACCGAATGGAAAACAGGTTTTTTTCATGTGGCAACCAATGCAAATGTTCCGATTTTATTAGGCTATGTAGATTATGGTAAAAAAATAGCAGGGATTGGGAAAACAGTTGTTCCAACTACTTATGCAGCAACCATGAAAGAAATCATGGACTTCTACAGTAGCATTACACCAAAACATCCACACTTATTTTCTGTAGACACGAACTATTAGGTCAAAACAATACCTTTGTACAAACAAGCGTTCGTTTTTATGTGGAAGAAAAATGTCTTAGAAACAATTGGGAACACTCCTCTCATACAATTAAATAAAGTATCTAAAGGTATTCCAGGTACCATCTTGGCCAAAGTAGATTACTTTAATCCTGGTAATTCCATTAAAGATCGAATGGCATTAAAAATGGTAGAAGTTGCTGAACAAGAAGGCAAACTAAAACCAGGTGGTACCATTATTGAAGGAACCAGTGGCAATACTGGCATGGGCTTGGCTTTAGCTGCCTGTGTAAAAGGATACAAATGCATTTTTGTTACAACCGATAAACAATCAAAAGAAAAAGCGGATATTTTAAAAGCAGTAGGCGCAGAAGTAATTGTTTGCCCAACGAATGTTTTACCTGAAGATCCACGCAGTTACTACAGTGTAGCAAAACGTTTAGGTAAAGAAATTCCCAATTCAATGTACATGAATCAATATGATAACTTGGCCAATCGCCAAGCGCATTATGAAAGTACAGGCCCAGAAATTTGGGAACAAACGGAGGGTAAAATCACTCACTTGGTTTGCACTGCTGGCACTGGTGGCACTATTACAGGTACTGCTATGTATCTAAAGGAAAAAAATCCCAATATTCAAATATGGGCAATAGATGTATATGGTTCTCTTTTAACCAACTATTTCAAAACGGGTGAGATAGACATGAAATTTGTTCATCCATATATCAGTGAAGGTTTTGGAGAAGATTTTCTTCCACAGAACTATGATATGAGTGTGATTGATCATTTTGAGCAAGTGACAGATAAAGATGGAGCAGTAATGGCGCGTAAAATAGCCAAAGAAGAAGGCTTATTCTGTGGATATAGCGCAGGATCATGTTTACAAGGCTTAATTCAATTAAAAGATAAATTACCTAGCGACGCAGTAGTCGTTTGTATTTTTCATGATCATGGTAGTAGGTATGTGGGGAAAATTTATAATGATCAATGGATGATGGAAAGGGGTTTCTTAGACGTTAAAACTTTTAAGGACATTGTGAATGGAAGACATGCTAAAAGATTGGTATCAGTTGCTCCAGACAATACTGTTGCTGAAACGGTTGAATTGATGAAGAAGTATGATATTGAACATATACCAGTCATGCAAGATGGGCTGCCTATTGGTTCGGTTAGTGAAAATGGATTATTTCAAAAAGTTTTCAGTAATCCTGAAATTAAAAACGCATTGGTAAATAGTGTCATTGAAACAGCTTACCCGCTTGTTGATTTTGACACGCCTGTAGAAAGGCTTGGAAGTTTAATTACCAAAGAAATGGGAGCTGTTCTTGCCAAAGATGAAAAGGGCGACTACCATATTGTTACCAAATACGATGTTATACAAAGCCTTGCTAAATAGCTTATCATGATATCGATGCGACATGTGGTTTTTATGAATGTTGCAGAAGAGTTGAGTTTTTCAAAAGCCAGTCAGCTTTTATTTATTTCTCAACCCGCCATCAGCAAGCATATCCAATTGCTAGAAGAGCAATACCAAACTAAATTGTTTGAAAGAAAGGGTTTGCATATTGAACTAACTGCTGCAGGCAAACTATTGTATGATAGATTGCTTTTGGTAAAAGATATAGAACATAAAACGGAATTTGATATTTCTGTTTTACAAGATGCTATTCAAGCAAAAGGCAATTTAAAGTTGGGTGCAAGCACAACAGTAGCATTGTACATTTTACCCAAAGTATTATCCTCTTTTCACCAACAATACCAGCAAATTGAGATTAGCGTTTTAAATAGAAATTCTGAATCTGTAAAAGAGGCTTTATTAGTTAAGCAAATCAACTTAGGCATTATTGAAGAAAACAGTAAAGTCAATCAAATTCAATACACGCCTTTTATTACCGATAAAGTGGTAGCGGTTTGCAGCAGCAAAAGCAAACTCTTGAAGAAAAAAAATTATACAATACAAGATTTACCAAACTTGCCAATTGCCCTAAGAGAAGTAGGAAGTGGAACTTTAGCCGTGTTAAAAAGAGCGCTTACCAAGCATAAAATCAATTTTTCACAACTTAATGTGAAAGTACGATTGGGAGGAACTGAAGCACTTAAAAATTTTCTATTAGAATCTGATTCCTTAGGGTTTCTTCCAAAAATATCCATTGCAAAAGAATTAAAAGCAGGAGAATTAAAAGAGGTATTCATTGATGGTCTTGCATTGCAGCGACAATTCTTTTTTATTGAACGCAAAGGAGAAACCAGTGATTTAAATAAAGGATTTATTAAAATGGCTAAATCTATCTATAACTTGTAGTTATTGACTATAACTATATAATCATTTGATGTTATTGACTGCTGGATAAATTTGCATTATGAAAAACCAGCAGTTGAACACAAGATCTTTAATTACACATCTTGTTTGTAGCAAATGTAATGCAACGTGTAGCCATCAAATTGTTCAAACCTTTTCTAGTTGTTGCAATGTTCCTTTATCGGCAGTATACCATCTAAAGAATCAAACAATTGATTCAATTCATACTACCGAATATACCATGTGGCGATACCAATTTGTATTACCCGTAATAGACCCTGCCAATATTGTATCCTTAAATGAAGGCTTCACTCCTATTAGCCAATTAAAAAAACTTGCTGATCAATTAAGTATTGATACGTTGTACTTAAAAGACGAAGCAGTTAATCCTACAGGTTCCTTTAAGGCAAGAGGGTTGAGCATGGGCGTATCTAAAGCAAAAGAATTAGGGATTAAGCAAATGGTCATTCCAACAGCAGGTAATGCCGGAGGAGCCATGAGCGCCTATTGCGCAAAAGCTGGAATAGAAGCAACCGTAATCATGCCCAAACATACTGCTGATACTTTAAAAGAAGAGTGCAGATTATATGGTGCCAATCTTATTCAAATAGACGGATTAATTGATGCTTGTGGTAAAAAAGCCAGGGAAATAGCGGCTTCAACTGGAGCATTTGATATGTCTACCATGAAAGAACCTTATCGATTAGAAGGGAAGAAAACATTGGGATATGAAATTGCAGAACAATTTAATTGGGATTTACCCGATATCATTATTTATCCTGCTGGGGGTGGCACCGGATTAATTGGTATTTGGAAAGCATTTAAAGAATTGATTGAAATGAAAGCCATCAAGGGGGCTTTACCCAAAATGGTTTTGGTTCAATCAGTTGAATGTAGTCCGATGGTTCATTTATTTAATGATGGTCAACTACCTGAACATTACGCTCCAAAATCTTCTGCTGCTCTAGGACTAGCGGTTCCCTATCCTTTTGCAACAGCAATGATGTTAGCAGTTTTAAAAGAAAGCAATGGTATCGCATTAACGATTACTGAAAAGGAAATGGAAGACGGGGTTGAAGAAATTGCTAAAGTGGAGGGATTGTTATTAAGTCCTGAAGGATCCGCAACATATATAGCTGCAGAAAAATTGTTAAAAACTGGATGGGCTAAACCGTCTGAACGAATACTATTAGTTAATACTGGCTCATGGTATAAGTATCGCTAATTTATAGACTTGGGGAAATTGGTTAAATAAACCAAAGTGTAACTTTAAATACTATAAACCGATAAACAAAGATGAAAAACAAAGTATGAAGAATGGTGAAAGCCAAACTTTTCAAAATTGTTTTAATTGTTGATTCATTAAACATAGTTTTAAACGCAACACTGTTATAGGTAAAAAAAGTAATAAAGCTGATCAATGCAAAAAATTCATCTGAAATAACGTCTTCATCAATGCGAAATATTGTTCCAATTAAAAGCATTAATAAAGGGAATAGAATGAAAATCAACAAGATGAATATGGTATTGATTTCAGTAGCCAATATAACATGATCAAAAAGCCATTTATGTTGTTTATAATAAAGTAAGGATAAAAAAACAGTTGACGATAAAATAAATACAAACAACAATACTTTAGACAAACTTTTCGACTTTTGTCCATACTCAACCATTAAATCAGTTTCCGTTATTGAAGCATTAGCCATTTTTTTTACAATGGCAGCTTTTGCCATTGAGCCATAAACATTATTATCTTTAAAATAACGGTACTCCTGATTCAGACCTGAATACATGGGATTCAACAAATAAATAATCACTACCATAAAAAACAAGGATATTGGCTTGTAATATTTTTTTCGAATACCTGCACAATATTCTACGGCTAATTTACCTGGATAGAATAAAATGGTTTTAATGCTAGTAAAAAAACTCCCTTCAAAATGAGTGAGAAAATGTAATGCTTCTTCAAAAATATGGGCTAAAGATTTATCCTTATCTGTATATTTTTTTTGGCCACAAAATGAGCAAAAATTTCCTTCAAAATGTTTGCTGCAGTTTTTACAAAGTTCCATTCATTTACAATTATTATTTTAAGGGAAGAACAATTCTTATACACTCAAATTAATTAACTATTTAATGTAAACATCGAATTGAACTGTTTAATTTATATTGTAATGGAAAATATAGCAGAATGCTTCATGATCAAATAAGAATAATTTCATTGGTGCCCAGTATAACCGAGCTATTATATACTCTGGATTTAGCTGATCAAGTAGTAGGAATTACTAAGTTTTGTGTACACCCGAATGAATGGTTTAAAACCAAAACTAGAATTGGCGGCACCAAAAATATTCATATTGAAAAAATCAGGTCTTTAGCTCCTACCCTTGTAATTGCCAATAAAGAAGAAAATGTACAAGAGCAGGTTGAGTCTTTGGAAACTTTTACAAAAGTTCATTTGACAGATGTTTCTAATTTAGAGGATGCTTTAAAAATGATTCAAGATATTGGCACAATTACCCATTCTCAAGCTAAAGCAACTGAAATTATTGCTGCCATCCATGAAGGGTTCGCCGAATTAATTGGACTTCCCATTCAACAGCGGCTTCAATCCATCCCTTGCGCTTATCTTATTTGGCAAGACCCCTATATGACCATTGGTGGCGATACTTATATAAATGATTTACTTACTAAGATTGGATTTTCAAATGTCTTTGATAAGTCGTTAAGATATCCGTCTATCAGCTTATCCGATATAGAACAGTCAAATTGTAAAGTCATTTTTTTATCGAGCGAACCCTACCCTTTCAAACAAATACATATTGATGTTTTGCAAAAATATTTTCCCAATAAATTAATCCTTTTGGTGGATGGAGAAATGTTCAGTTGGTATGGCAGTAGACTATTAGTAGCAGCTGGTTATTTTAAATCCTTGACTAAAACGGTATTAAGTGAGCTATAATTGGCTATGGATTTTTGTAGGGTTTTTAGTATCTTAGCCATATGAAAAAATACAGCTCAGGCGTTTTGTTTGGAGACGAATTAGAAGCATTATACAATGATGCTAAAGATAACCAATTTGCTCTTCCTGCCGTAAATACCATTGGCACCAACACCATTAATGCAACTTTAGAAACCGCCGCTAAAGTAAACTCTCCAGTAATCATTCAATTTTCTAATGGAGGGGCTCAGTTTGTAGCTGGGAAAGGAATGCCCAATGATGCCCTTCAAGGAAATATTGCTGGCGGGGTTTCAGGTGCCTTACATATTCATAATGTAGCTAAATATTACGGAGTGCCTGTAGTATTGCATACTGACCACGCAGCTAAAAAATGGCTGCCATGGGTAAGCGGCTTAATTGATGCTGGTGAACAATACTTTAAAGAAAAAGGACGTCCTTTATTTAGTTCCCATATGTTGGATCTATCCGAAGAACCATTAGAAGAGAATATTGCTACTTCAGTTGAATTTTACAAGCGCATGGCTCCGTTGGGTATGAGCATTGAAATTGAATTGGGGGTAACAGGTGGGGAAGAAGATGGTGTAGACAACAGCGATGTAGAAAACGATAAATTGTATACCCAACCTCAACACGTTGCGTATTCTTATACTGAACTCAGCAAAGTGGGCAACATGTTTACTGTAGCTGCAGCTTTTGGTAATGTGCACGGCGTTTATAAGCCCGGAAATGTTGAATTGAGACCAGAAATTTTGAAAAATAGCCAAGATTTTATTCAGGCTGAATTGAAAACAGGTCCAAAACCAGTTTATTTTGTATTCCATGGTGGAAGTGGTTCTCCACAGCATCAAATTAGAGAAGCCATAGGATACGGTGCAATCAAAATGAATATTGATACAGATTTACAGTGGGCTTTCTGGGAAGGAATCAAAGACTTTTACCAAAAGAATGAAGCGTATTTACAAGGACAATTAGGCAACCCCGAGGGTGCCGATAAACCCAATAAGAAATTTTATGACCCTAGGGTTTGGCTAAGAAAAGCCGAAGAAAGCTTCTCTAAAAGATTAGAAATAGCTTTTGAAGACCTTAATTGCATTAATAGGAACGCTTAAAATTTACTGTTGAGCCAAATTGAACTCCAAATGGTGATTAAACACTGTTTGGAGTTTATATTTTGACCCAATTATTTGATAATTGATTATCTTTCCGCCCCAATTTGATTGCACGAATTATGAAAAAAGAGCGTGAAGAAGATATAGAACAGAATTTAACAGGTAGCGAAGAAACAACTCAGCCTACCGAGCCTACAAAGTCAAGATGGTTCACCCGCAAGAGTAGAAATATACAAACATCTACAGCGGATAAAAAAGAAACTCCTGAAGGGCTTTGGAATAAATGTCCTGAGTGTAACTATATATGCACTACCAACGAATTAAAAGAAAACCTTTTTGTTTGTCTAAAATGCAATCACCACCATCGTATTGGAAGTGAAGAGTATTTCGACATCATATTTGACAATAAAGAATACACTGTTCTTTATGATGAAATTATCAGCAAAGATTTCTTAGGATTTACCGACTTGAAACCATACCAAAAAAGGTTGGATGATATTCATTCTAAAACCAATTTAAAAGATTCCATGCGGGTTGCTGTTGGAAAAGCCAATGGAGAAGGTTTGGTAATCGCTTGTATGGATTTCGAGTTTATTGGTGGTTCATTAGGAAGTGTGATGGGTGAAAAATTTAGTAGAGCTGTAGACTATTGTATTAAGCACAAACTCCCCTACTTGGTAATCAGTAAAAGTGGTGGTGCTCGTATGATGGAAAGTGCATTTAGTTTAATGCAATTGGCTAAAACAAGCGGTAAACTATCTCAATTAAGTGATGCCAAATTACCATATATCTCCATGCTTACAGACCCTACTTTTGGGGGTATATCTGCCAGCTTTGGTATGTTAGGAGACTTAAACATTGCTGAACCTGGCGCATTAATTGGATTTGCCGGACCAAGGGTTATTAAAGAAACCATCAAGAAAGATCTTCCAGAAGGTTTCCAACGCAGTGAATTTTTATTAGAACATGGATTCCTAGACTTTATTGTTGATCGGAAAAACCTGAAAGACAAACTGGCTCAGCTGGTTCATTTATTTCGAAGCTAATGATGAACAATAGACAGGCTTATTTTAACTACCATATAGAAGATAAATATGTGGCTGGTATTGTTTTACTGGGGACAGAGGTAAAGTCTATCCGGGAGGGCAAACTCAGTTTTAATGACGCATTTTGTTTATTTGATGATGGTGAATTATGGGTTAGGGGATTATATATTGCCGAGTATTCACATGGTACCGCTAATAACCATATAGCAGTTCATGATCGAAAATTATTATTAAATAAAAGAGAACTTAAAAAGCTGCAACTGAAGCTAAAAGACAAAGGCTACACTGTCATTCCACTCAAAGTATTTTTTTCTGATAAAGGATTTGTGAAAGTGGAAATTGGATTGGCAAGAGGTAAAAAATTACACGACAAAAGAGAGACCATTAAGAATAGAGATTTAGATAAAGAAATGAAACGCTTTTTAGGATAATGACTGAATTTTTATCTGCTGATTATTGGAATGAACGTTATTTAAACAACGCTTCGCAATGGGATTTGGGTGCGGTTTCTCCCCCCTTGAAAAAATATATTGATCAAAAATTAAATAAGGATTTAGCTATTTTAATTCCTGGAGCAGGAAATAGTTATGAAGCCATTTATTTAATGGAACAGGGGTTTACCAATATTACAGTCATTGATATTGCACCAACAGTTATTCAACTGCTTAAAGAAAAATATCCTCATCAAAAAAGCATTCAATTTATTGAGACCGATTTTTTTGATTGGGAAGGACAGTACGATTTAATATTGGAACAGACTTTTTTTTGTGCCCTCGACCCATTACTAAGGGGCAATTATGTACACCATATGGCCAGCTTATTAAAGCCAAAAGGCAAACTAGTAGGTCTCTTATTTAATAAAGCATTTGAGGGTGGGCCTCCATTTGGTGGAGACCTTCAGTCTTATCAAGATTTATTTCTACCCAATTTTAAATTTGAAACCATTGAACCATGCCATAATTCAATAGCTCCAAGGGCAAATGCTGAATTATTTTTTATTGCAGTTCGAAAGATTTAAACCGCAGGCTCTTGTTGACTCAAACAATGGAAACTTCCTAATCCCCAAATAATATCTGTTGAATCAATACCAACTACTTCCCTATTGGTAAAACAAGATTGAATGATACTCAAAGCCTTATCATCTTTATTGCAATTAAAAGTGGGAACAATCACATGTTGATTACTAATATAAAAATTGGCATAAGATGCAGGAAGTCGTTGATCTTCAAATACAACTGCATCAGGCATTGGAAGCTCAATAATATTTAATTGCTTACCAGATAACAATCTCATTCTTTTCAATTCTTGCAAATTGGTTTGCAAGAAAGAATAGTTTTCATCTTTTTTATTCTCTTCAACTACTGTAAGCACAGTGTCTTCATTCACAAAGCGAACTGTATCATCAATATGTCCATCGGTATCGTCTCCAACAATCCCTTCAGATACCCATAGAATTTGTTTTACTCCATAATAGTTCTCTAAATAAGCTTCTATTTCTTCTAATGAAAGATGTGGATTTCGATTCGGATTTAACAAACAACAAGTAGAAGTAAGCAGTGTACCGGCGCCATTAAATTCTACTGATCCACCTTCCATTACAATACCTGGATGATATACTGGAAGGTTAAAATGTTTCCCAATTTTTGAAGGAATTACATCATCTAAATCAAAGGGAGGATACTTATTACCCCATGCATTGTAGTTCCAGTCTACTACTACCTTCTTATGTTCTGCCTGTTGATTGATTAAAAAAGCTGGTCCGTGATCCCTACACCATGCATCATTGGTTGGATGATAAAAAAATTCAACCGCTGCCATATTCACCCCTGCTTCGTTTAAATGATGTTTAGCAAAGTTTTCCATAGCTTCATTGGCTACATTAATTCGCACTTTTTCACTCATTGCTAAGTATTTCACAAACAAACTATAGTTTGGATAAATACTATCAATTTTACCAGGCCAACTGGCTTCCTTATGCGGCCAACTTAACCAAGTAGCTTCATGTTTGGCAAATTCGGCAGGAAACTCATATCCTAATATAGCGGGAACTTGGTCTAAAGAAATCATAACAATATTAATCTTCGTCAATAAATCTTTTGGTAATGGGCTGATAAGAATCAATTCTTCTATCTCTCAAAAATGGCCAATGTGTTCTATACTGATCTGTTTTTGCTAAATCCAATTCAATCACAGTGGTTTCCTCTGCATCATGTGATGCTTTATAAATAAGACTTCCAAATGGATTAGACACGAATGATCCACCCCAAAACTTCATGGCTCCATTTTGCTCTAAGCCAACCCTATTTACACTAACTACATGCACTCCATTGGCAACTGCGTGGCTTCTCTGAATGGTTTGCCAAGCATTGTATTGTTCATTATTGGTTGCTTCATCTTGCGAAGTAGCCCAACCAATAGCAGTTGGATAAAATAAAATTTCAGCACCCATTAAAGAAGTAATTCTAGCTGCTTCAGGATACCATTGATCCCAACAAATTAAAACCCCCAATGTGGCAAATTTTGTTTTGAAAACTTTATATCCAAGATCACCCGGAGTAAAATAAAATTTTTCATAATAAGCTGGATCGTCTGGAATATGCATTTTGCGATATTTCCCAAGATAACTTCCATCTGCATCTATTATTGCAGTGGTATTATGGTATAAACCCTGTGTACGTTTTTCAAATAAAGAAGCAATTATGACTACATTTAATTCAGCTGCCAATTTTCCTAAAGTATCTGTTGTAGCACCAGGAATGGCTTCAGCTAATTTAAAGTTTTCGTAATCTTCTACATCACAAAAATAGAGTGAAGTAAATAGCTCTTGTAAGCAAACTATTTGAGCCCCTTTTGATGCGGCGTCTTTGATCCCCTGAATGGCTTTAGCCAAATTGTCTTGTTGAACACCAGTGCAAGACATTTGCACCATTCCTACTTTTACAGTTGACATATTAGGTAGTTATCTGAATTAAATGGTCTAAATTATTTACCCCAATTGTTTTTTCTGTTAAATAACCTTCTGCATACAATACCCCAATTCTTTTACCCATCATCAAATCTCTTCCTTTAACCGTTTCTAAAAATTGAGGGGAAGATATATAGGTATTGGGCTCATTTAAATCGGTATTGTAAAACTGCGTTGTATATGCTCGAATTGATTCCATTTTAGTTTCATAAAATGGGGTAATGTCTACAACGAAATGGGGCGTTAATACTCGATCTTGTATATAATGAAAAACATTGGTTGGTCTAAAAGCCTCCTGTGGATTACCCTTTTCATCTTGGGTTTCAATTTTTCTTAATCCTGCTAGAAAAGCCGCATCTGCAACTAATTTTGCGCTTCTGCCATGATCTGGATGTCTGTCTTCAATTGCATTCGCTAAAATAATGCTCGGCTTAAATTTTCGAATTACTTGTACGATTTTGAGCAAATTCTCTTGAGAGTGTTCAAAAAAACCATCGGCCATTCGTAAATTCTCGCGATGATGTACACCCAATATTTTGGCCGCATTCGCAGCTTCAATATCGCGTATATCGGCAGATCCTCTTGTGCCTAATTCTCCTCGAGTTAAATCTACTATGCCTACTTTTTTGCCTTGAGCAATAGAAACCAGAATGGTACCTGAACAACTTAGTTCTACATCATCCGGATGAACCCCAAAAGCCAGAATATCTAGTTGCATACAATTAAATTATGATAAAGGTAATCAATGATATTGCATAAAAAATCCTGCACCGTTTTTGGAGCAGGATTTAATTATATGAAAGAAAGTACTAGTCTTTCTTAGCGTAACGTTTTTTGAATTTATCAATTCTTCCTGCAGTGTCAACCAATACATTCTTACCAGTGTAAAAAGGGTGAGAAGTGTTAGAAATCTCCAATTTAATTACTGGATATTCATTACCATCTTCATAAACAATGGTTTCTTTGGTAGCTGCTGTAGACTTACTCAAGAAAGATGTACCGTTACTCATGTCTTTGAAAACAACAAAACGGTAATTTTCTGGATGGATACCTTTTTTCATACTATTTGGTTTAGGTGGTACGGATTTGGCCGTACGATTATGTAAAATTTGGATTGCAAATGTACGACAATTATCGTTTTTAACCAAAAAAGCGGCTAAATATTCGGTTTTAGCTCTTCATATTTACAAATTGTAAAGGGACACCAAAATCCCCTGTCTTGCATTTTGCAATCACATCCTGTAAATCATCTAATTTTTTACCCGTTACCCTTATGATATCGTCCATAATAGCTGCCTGTACTTTTGCGCCACTGTCTTTAATCATTTTGACGATTTTTTTGGCATCTTCTTGGCGTAATCCGTTTTTAACCGATACTTCTTTTTTGATGGTTTTACCACTTGGGTAAGCGTCTTTTGAAAAGTCGAAAGCGTTTCCGTCTATGCCTTGTTTCATTGATCTACTAATTAAAATATCGATCAATTGCTTCATTTGCATTTCGGTATTCACCTCTAGCGCAATAATAAAGTCCTTTTTATTCAAGTCTACTTTAACATCTGTATCTCTAAAATCGTATCGAGTTGCAACTTCTTTTTTAACTGTATTGATGGCATTGTCTAATACCTGAATATCTACAGCGCTGGCAATATCAAAAGATGGCATAATTATTTTTTTTACAAAGGTACAAAAAAAAGGCCCTGGTAGAAACCAAGGCCGGATATACGACATGAGAGAAAATACTTATTTACCTGAATCAACTCCTACTCTGCTTTGCTCATCGTCTGCACCACCTCTTTTTCTAGGACCCGCAGCGGCTTTCCCTTTACTGAATCGATAGGTGAAACTGATATTGGCAATTCGGTTATCATTAAATTGTCTGAAATTGGCATCTACTGTTCCGTATTTGCTTTCACCTTTTATCTTTTGAGACCAGAAGATATCTCTTACATTAATTCGAATGGTTCCTTTGTTTTTCATCACTTGTTTGCTAAGTCCAATATTGACAATACCAAAGGGTTTAATTCTAAATATACCTTCTAAACCTTCAGATCTATAAAAACCACTTAATTCTGCGCTATACCCTTTGCTTAGTTTAAACTGTTGACTAATATTTGCCATAAATGTGGTAGCAGAAATGCTTACTAGTTCATTGTTAATTGGTCCTGTTAATTTATTATTGGCCACATTCAAATAAATATTTCCACTCCACCATTTGGTATATTGATTGAAAGCGTTGATGGATAAACCAATCTGCTCTTGTGTGGCAATATTCTCTTGTTTTACAAAAGTTTCATTCTTGGCATCATCTTGAATGAGGACTTGCTGAATCATATCCGTTGTTTTGGTATAATTCAAGGTAGTTGTTAAAAAGCTTTTATAGGTATGGCTCAACTCAATATTGTGCGCGAACTGTGGTTTTAAGTATGGATTCCCTTGCTCATAAGTATATCGATCTAAAAATTCAACAAAAGGGTTAAGGCTTTGATAATCAGGTCTTCTAATACGTTTGCCATAATTTAATACAAAGTTATTTTTTTCATCCGCGGCGTATTGAATATATGCAGTAGGGAATACTTGAATGTAATTTCTCTTAAACTGAACATTGGTGGTACGTTGATCACCATTTGCAATGGTTTGCTCTGCTCTTAAACCCAATTGCATATTTAGTTTTGTGCTTAAAGGCTTACTATAATTGATATAAGCCGCATTGATATTTTCTTTGTACACAAAGTGATTGCTTCTATTGTAATCACGCATCATCACTCCATTAAATAATGTATCATAAATAGCATTGGCATCGGTAGTTACAAAACTTGTTTTTAAACCAGCTTCCAACTTTGCCTTATTTTTTAAAGGGTGTACATAATCAATTTTTGCGGTATAGATATCAATAACTTGAGGAAGCTTACCAAATAAACTATCTGTTTTGGCAACGATTTGACCCATACTATTTTGATAGGCATTGTTTAAAAACAGATTGGTGTTACCATCATACGTTAAATAATCAGCATCAAAAGTTAGTTCACGACCAGTTGAATCTAAAACATGTCTAAGATTAAAATTGAGACTCGAATTTTTCCAAGAATCTATATTTCCATTGTATGCAATGGTTTTATTAATCAAGTTGTGCTGTGAATTAAAGATATTTATATCACCAATTGAATTGCCATTTCCTTTATTATTGAATCCGTTATAAACCAATCCCAGTGTGGTTTTACTCGTTGCATAAAAGTCTAAGCCAATTTTACCATTGTAAGAATGATTGTAAGTAGACCGGTCTGTAATTTGCTCAAAATAAGAGACGATTTGTTTGGAGCCTCCGTCAATAAATCTTCTATCGATGGCAATATTTTGAAAACCTATGCGCTCGTTTCTTCCAATATTTCCAAATACATTGAATTTATTTTTCCGATAATTTAACTGAATAGTTTGATTGTTTCTACTGTATACTCCTTGACCATTGCCAGCTGTTACAGAACCATTGAATCCTACTACTTTAGATTTTTTTGTTTTAATATTGATTACTCCTGCATTACCTGCGGCATCATAACGAGCTGGAGGATTGGTCATAATTTCAATTTGATCTAACTGTGCTCCTTGTGTGTTTTTTAATAAGTTAACCAAATCTGGTCCAGATAAATAGGTAGGTCTTCCATCCATATAAACTACAACGCCTTCCTTGCCTTTTAAACTGATATTACCGTCTTTGTCAACAGAAATACCCGGTGATTTTTCTAATATTTCCATGGCGTTTGCTCCACCATTGGTTGGAGAAGCATCTACATTTACGATGGTCCGATCTGCTTTTTGTTCAATCATTGGCTTTTTAGAACTTACAGTCACTTCTGCTAAACCTTTTGACAAAGGAATTAATTGCCAATTGGGTAACTTTTCTTGAATAATGCCGTTCCACTGATAAGGTCCCATATAGGCTTTTTCAAATCCAACCATATTGGCAAATAACAAGTATTTTCCATTGGTAGAAAGCTGAATTGAATATGTACCTGTTTTATCGGTAAGTGCTGTTTTAACTTTAGATGAATCTTTTGCATTCAGTATACTGACCATTACAGATTCAAGGGGTTGTTGATTGGAAACAATTTTTCCGGTGATAATTGTTTCATTTTGTTGAGCGTTTACCCCTATACTCAAAGCTGTTAAACTCAACAGCATGGTTTTTTTAAGTAGATTTTTCATTTGCACTAGTTTATAATTTAGTTCTTGGTTTTGATTATTACAAAACAAAACTAACTACTGTGCTTTACATAGTACATTGTTTTAGCATGGGCGGTTCAATTCAGTGCTAAATGGTTTTGAAACTATGACTAACGGAAATAAAACCTATGTCTAATGAGTAGATTTAAGTTTCTTGAAGTAAAAAAAGCTGGAAATGCCTAAAACAACCAGACCGGTAGAAATTAATTCAGCTTGAGTAGGATTAAATAAGATATTATATTCGGTATTCACCCTGATTTTTTCAATGAAAAATCTTTCCAATCCATTCAAAATCAAATAAATACTAAATAATTGACCTGGAACTTTTATTTTATTTCTGAAAAACCAAAGAATACCAAATAAAATAAAGCAAATAATTAATTCATATAGTGGAGTTGGATAAACTGGAATGGCTAATTGATTGCAAAATGGACCAGAACAACCGGGTATAGGTACCCCTTCGCCTAAAACATTGTGCGGGTAAGAATAAGACCACATAAAATCAGGTAACCAGGAATATGGATTGGGGGTTGGATTGGGGATGCCCCAATCTCCATCACCACTAATTTGACATCCAATTCTTCCAAATGCATAGGCAAACATCATTGTAGGTGCAAAAGCATCTAACATGGGGATTAAACTAATTTTATGCTTTTTGGCATACCAAATAATGGCAGACCCCGCACAAATTAATCCTCCGTAAAAAGTAAGCCCACTAAATGCTATTAAAGATCCAATAGGATCTGCGGCAAACTCGTTCCAATTCTCTAAGTTGTGAAATATTTTTGCACCCAAAAATCCAAATAGAGCCGCATAAATAACGATATCTCCTACTCTATCCTGTGGCCAAATTCGAATAATTCTTTCCTCTGGTTTATCTAATTGAACTTTTTTCTTCTCCCACCATTTGAGTATGCCGAAAACCAATGCAACAAGCATACCTGTCAACAAATTTCCTTCCCCAGATAATATAAAGGATTGAGGGTCATCTAAAGCATTTTTGATGGTAAAAGCGCCTATAATTTTATATCCAAAAAGGAAGCCCAATAATCCATTGGTGATGAGCTCACTTAAGCTAGCTGGTTCTCCAATCTTAATTTTTTCTTCGGTATGTTCAAATAAACCTAATCCCTGCTTTCTTCTAAATTCTACTGTTAGTATCCACGCAGATAAGATAAAAGAAAGTGCTACAAAAAATCCAAAGCTATTCACCAACTTAAGACCATTAATTTCAATTCCAAAAAGATCTTTAAATGCGTAGTATAAATTGGGGTACATAAATTGTAATAATAATTGAGTGCAATGTTACTCAGAAAATGTCAAAAAAAGCAAGGCCTCACAAAAGTGAGGCCCATACTTACTAACCCATCTAAAAACAAGTTACAAAATTAATTACAATGCTCATTAAAAGCAGCAATTAAATATTGTGCAATTGCTTGTGCTGGTATTCCTTCAATCTGGTGTCTTTCTACCATTGTAACCAATTCACCATCTTTAAACAAAGCGATGGCTGGTGAAGAAGGAGGATTTGGCAATAAGTGCTCGCGAATTTTATTTACTGCTTCAACATCAAATCCTGCGAAGCTAGTCATCAAACGATCTGGTCTTTTTCCTGCATTCTGAACTGCCATCAAAACGCCTGGTCTGCAAGCACCTGCTGCACAACCACAAACTGAATTAATGACTACTAAAGTAGTTCCTTCTTGCTTAAGCGTATTGTCTACTTCAGCAGCAGTTAGTAATTCTCCAAATCCTTCATCTGTTAATTCTGCCTTCATTGGCAGCACAATTTCTGCTGGATACATAATTCTAATTTAGTGTACAAAGTTACAACATTTGACCATATTCTCCAATCTTGATTAATAAAAATGCCATAATGGCGCTAATTTAAAAAACGGAAGTCATTATGGCTGAATAATATGGCTTTTGATTGTCATTACTACTTATTTTTTGGAATGGAATACCATTTGCACAAAACTTTAAAACAATTGATCAACCAATAAAATTTATTTTATGTCTATTTTAAAACAACACAACACGAACGTATTTGATGAATTATTCAATGCTTTTCCAAACAATTTTGGAAGCAGCATTCCAAGTGGTTATCCTACCGCTGCAGTAAACATTCATGAAACTACTGATGCTTTTCATTTAGAATTGAATGCACCTGGTAGAAGCAAAGAAGACTTCATTATTCAGGTAGACAAGGGATTGTTAACCATATCTTATGAAAAGAAAGAGGGCAGCGAAGAGAAATCATATAAAACAATTCGAAAAGAATTTACCTACAAAAGTTTTAAAAGAAGTTTCTCTATTGATGAACAGATCAATGCAGATGGCATCCAAGCAAGATATGAAAATGGGGTTTTGAAATTATTATTACCCAAAAAGGAAGAAGTTAAAAATGCCCCAAAGCAAATTGCAATTAATTAATAGGGCTAAAGTTTCAAGGAAATCATTGTAGGCTTGAATTGTAAAAGATACATTGTCTCTTGTAATGCATTGTCTAAAGAAAAATCCCGGTTATTTAAACAGCCGGGATTTTTATTGGATATCATTCAACTTCTCGAATATTACTGTTTATTTGGACAGGTAGAAATTCCAAACAATGTATATAGTGGACAAAAGCTTACCAAGCTTGTTAAAACAAATACCCCAGCCAACACGAGTAATACGATACCCAATGTTCCAGAAATAGTACCCGCATAATATAATCCTGCAACAACTGCAGCAATGATAATTCGTACTGTTTTGTCTACAGTACCCATATTCTTTTTCATATTAGTATGATTTGGTTCTCTTAAATATACTAAAAATGATATAAATGGACTGACCTTGTAATATTTTAGTTAGTACTACTACCAATAGATTATTAATGGGCAAAACAGAAAAAGATTTCATAGAACTGCTGAATCAAAATCAGAAAATCATACATAAAGTGTGTAATCTGTATATGAATTGGCAGGAAGACAAAGAAGATTTGTTTCAAGAAATCACCCTGCAAGCTTGGAAAGCTTTTAATCAATTTAGAGGAGATGCAAAATTTTCAACCTGGCTCTATCGAGTAGCACTGAATACAGCCATCACTTTTTTTAGAAAAGATAAGAAGAACGCATTTATTGCTACCGTCTCCGATATTCCTGAATTAGCGATACACTTGGAACGAGATTCAATTGAAGACAAAACCAAGGCGATGTATCAAGCCATAGCTGAATTATCTAAAATAGATAAAGCAATAGTAATGCTTTATTTAGAAGATTATAGCTATGCAGAAATAAGTGAAATAATAGGAATTACTGCCAATAATATAGCGGTAAAAATGAATCGGATTAAAGTTAAGCTTAGAGAAGCCACATTAAAAAACTTTGAAAGGATCTAAATCAATAACTATGGAATTAGATGATTTAAAAGGATTGATTAACCAGAAATTAATGGAAGGAAGTCCTAAGATGACCGAAGGGAACTTTACTGAATTATTAAAAGGGGAAGCGAGTTCTGTAATTAGTAAAATCAAAAAAAGTCTTTGGTTCGAAATTGCTTGTTGTGCATTAGTGGTACCATTATTTATTGGGATTGCTTTTTTTAGCTCTTATTCATCCATGAAAATTTACTTTGGTTTATTTGGTGTCATATTTATTCCATTTACATTGATCTTCTTTTATTTGCTTAGAAAAATAAATGAATTTGACCAATCAGTATTGCCAATAAAACAGAATCTTCATCAATTAATTAAAATGCTGGAAGATTTTACACACCGGTATTTTCAGTTCAATATGGCTTTATTGCCTATCTGTTTTTTGTTCGCCTTGTTTTTGGGATATAATGAAAAAGAACCGATTGCGGTTTTAGATAACTTGTACAGCAAATTAAAAGTCACAAAAAGTATTTATATCGGATTTATCATTGGGTACTGTATTGCAATGGTAGTAGGACTTATTTACTTAACGAAATGGTATATCAGAAAATTATATGGCAAATACATTGAACAGCTGAAACTATTATTAGCCGAATTAAAAGAAGATTAATTTAGTCTAGAACTATTGAGAACAACCTGTTTTTCTTCTTGTATCTATTATATATTGAATTCGCCATTTATCGTTATTCCTTACCAATTGGAAGGAGTTTACTCCACAATGACTAAAGTCTGCACGTCTATAAAATTGGTATGGAGTCCAAACGGTTGCTAGTGGACCATCTACTTTTACTACATCAAATACAATTCTTTCGTCTGCTAAACCCTTAGGCAAATTGGAAACTTGACGCACAAAAGCAGCAACAGAATCAGTTCGAACAACTAATTTTCCCTCTTTGTTGGTAGTTATTGTTTGCATAATGGCATTCTCTGTAAAACAATCTTGCAACATGGCACCATCTGCCTCCATCATTGCAAAAAACATTTTACGAACCGTTGCTTTTACTGAATCCTCTGCTGACTGAGCATGAGTATTCAATAAGCAAGCAAACAAAAAAACGGATAAGAAATACAACTTTTTCATAAATGCTTTTTACTGATGAGACCTATTATAGATAGCCTAAAATTTTCAACATGCTTTGAGCTGTTTGTTCCTTTGCATAAACCCAATCGATCATTTTACCATTTTTATCTAACTCTACTATGACATGCTTAGGAGAAGGGATCAAGCAATGCTTAATTCCACCATAACCACTTATCTGATCTTGATATGCACCTGTATGAAAGAATCCAACATAGAGCGGCTCTTTATTTGATTCAGCTTCTTTTTTATCTACGGTAGTAAGTTTAGGTAAAAACACTTCATTTATATGTTCTTCAGAATCATAGTAATCATGGCTATCACAGGTAATACCTCCTAATACTACTCGCTGGTATTCGTTATCCCATTTATTAACTGGTAGCATCAAAAACTTTTCTCCTATACCCCAGGTATCAGGCAAAGTGGTAATAAATGAAGAATCAATCATATACCAACACTCCCGATCATTCTGAATTTTTTCTCCAATAACACTATAAATATGTGCCATGCTCTCTCCTACTGTAAAGCTTCCAAATTCAGTATAAATATTGGGCATTGGTACTTTTGCCTTTTTACAAGCTTTTTTAATATTCCCTACAATCTCATTAATCATGAATTGATAATCATATTCAAAACCCAATGAGTGTTTAATAGGAAAACCACCTCCAATATTAATTGAATCCAATTCTGGACAGATCTTCTTTAATTGACAATAAAGGTTGATGATTTTATTGAGTTCACTCCAATAATAGATATCATCTTTTATTCCTTTATTTAAGAAGATATGCAACATTTTTAATTGAAACTTATCTTCATATCCTTCAATTTCATCAACATAAAATTCTAGGATATCTTTTGCACGTATACCTAAACGAGAAGTATAGAATGGAAAATTGGGTTCTTCTTCAGCGGCAACTCTAATCCCCACAGAAAATGGCGTTGCTGATCTTACACTTCTTTTATAAGCTTGTAGCTCTTCCTTGTTATCTAAAATTGGAACTACATTTTTAAACCCTGAATTAATCAGCTTAGCAATTCTTGAAGTGTATTGCTTTTGCTTGTACCCATTGCAAATGATAAAAGTATCTTTATTAATCTTTCTGCGTTGATACAATCGGTTCACAATTTCAATATCGTAGGCATAAGAAGTTTCTAAATGAATATTATGCTTCAATGCTTCTTCTACTATAAAAGAAAAGTGGGAACTCTTTGTACAATAACAGTAAAAATACTCCCCCTCGTATTTATGTTTTTTGAATGCATTGGCAAACATATTTTTTGCCTTATTAATTTGCATTCCAATTTTGGGGAGATAGGTTAATTTCAATGGAGTACCATGTTTGTCTATCAATTTTTTGATATCAACACCATTGAATTCTAAATATCCTTCGTCGCTTACATCAAATCCTTCTTGTGGAAAGTGGAAAGTCTGGTTCACCAGAGAGGTGTAGGTATTATTCATCAGGGAAGTTTCCTTTTTTAATTAGGATGTAAAAATAACCCTTGTAATGGATTATGAAAATAAAAAAGCCGGATGCTAAAAGCAGCCGGCCTAATATCTTGTAAAAGCATCAATTTACTTAACAGAAACAACCAATGCTTTGAATGAAGCTGGTTCGTTCATTGCTAAATCAGCCAATACTTTACGATTCAAGTCGATGCCTTTAACGCTTAATTTATTGATAAATTGGCTATAAGTCATTCCCTCTTCTCTTACTGCAGCATTGATACGTGCAATCCAAAGTTGGCGATATTCACGCTTCTTTAATTTGCGACCTACGTAACTATAAGTAAGACCTTTTTCTACAATATTTTTGGCAACGGTATAAACGTTTTTACGTTTACCGTAATAACCTTTGGCTTGGTCAAGAATTTTCTTTCTCCTTGCTCTAGATGCAACTGCATTTTTTGAACGTGGCATAGTAAATGTTTTGAAGTTAGCGGAGCTAACGGTTAATAATCTGTTTTTTTTAGCGGGCTAATTAGCCTTTCAAGCGTAATAAACGTAAAACGAAATCCTTATTGGTAGAACCAACAATACCTTTTTGTCTTAAAGCACGCTTGCGCTTTTTAGATTTCTTGGTTAGGATGTGACGCTTGAACGCTTTTTGGAAACTGATTTCTCCGGTACCGGTCACTTTAAAACGCTTTTTAGCGCTGGAGTTTGTTTTAACTTTTGGCATATAAATAATCTTATTAAGATTACACCCTGCTGGCGTTCCACCACGGGGTGGAAACTTGTTTTGGCCTTACGGGAAAATTTTGGATTGCAAAAGTACATATTTGGAACGAAATGTCCAATTATTTACTTCTTTTTACCTGTTTTTGGGGTAAAAATGGCAAACATTCGCTTACCCTCTAATTTGGGCATACTTTCTAATGTGCCAGCTTCGGCCAATCTTTCTGCAAATTTCAAGAGCAATAATTGCCCTCTATCTTGGAACATGATGGCTCTACCTTTGAATTGTACATACGCTTTGACCTTATTTCCATCCTTCAAGAAGCCTTCTGCGTGCTTTGCTTTGAAGTTGAAGTCATGATCATCTGTACTTGGTGTAAATCTAATTTCTTTGATTTCACTTTGCTTGGAGTTGGCTTTCATTTCCTTCTCCTTTTTCTTTTTCTCGTATAAGAACTTCTTGTAATCTATTATCTTACATACAGGAGGATCCGCTGTTGGAGAAATTTCCACTAGGTCCAATTCTTGTTCCTGTGCAATTTTTAGCGCTTCTTGTGTAGAATAAATTCCAACTGTTACATTGTCTCCTACTAATCGTATCTGTAGTGCGCGGATTCTTTCGTTGATACGATGCTCAGGCTCGGGTTGCCTGTTGAACCTGGGATTGAATCTTCCTCTTGGTGCTAATGCCATTAAAACTTGTTTGGTTTAAAATTTTGATAAAGATATACCATATTCCTTACTAATCGCCGGATTTACGTTCTAGGATTTCTTCTTTGATACTTTCAATAAATGAATTCAATGCAACAGTACCCAAATCGCCCTTTCCTTGTCTGCGAATGGATAATTGACCTTCATTCATTTCTTTCTCACCTATAACCAACATATACGGGACTTTCATCAGTTCAGTATCTCTGATTTTTTTACCTATTTTCTCACTCCTATCATCAATCTCTACCCTTACGCCTGCTTTCCTTAAAGCTTTATAAACTTCTTGTGCATACTCCATGAACTTGTCGCTAATAGGTAAAATTTTAGCTTGCAAAGGCGCCAACCAAACTGGAAACTTACCAGCATAATGTTCTAATAAAAAGCCAATAAACCGTTCATGTGTTCCTAATGGCGCACGGTGAATGATTAGTGGAATCTCCGTTTCATTGTGTTGATTGGTGTATGCCAATTCAAATTTTCTACCAGAATTGAAATCGACTTGATTGGTAGCCAAAGTAAATTCTTTTCCAATTGCGCTCCAGATCTGTACATCTATTTTTGGTCCATAAAAAGCAGCTTCGTCTTGTACTTCGACAAATGGTGTATTGGTTTCAATTAAAACTTTACGAACCATATCTTCTGTTTCCTTCCATAACTCAGGCTCATTTACATATTTCTGGCCCAATTTAGCAGGATCATGCAAGCTCAACCGCATTACATATTTGTCTACACCGAAAATGCCGAAATATTTAAGGTACATATCATTCACAGACTTGAATTCTTGCGCAAACTGTTCACGATTGCAATAAATATGTGCATCATTCATATGTAAGCACCTTACCCTCATCAATCCAAATAACTCGCCACTTTGTTCATAGCGATAACAGGTACCATATTCAGCTATTCTATAGGGCAAATCTTTATAACTCTTATGTTCAGCCCCAAAAATTTTATGGTGGTGCGGACAGTTCATGGCTTTTAGATAGTACTTGGTACCATCTAATTCCATTGGCGGGAACATACTATCTGCATAATAGGGCAAATGTCCACTGGTCAAGTACATGCTTTCCTTTGCAATATGCGGTGTTACTACTCGCTTATAGCCTGCATCCTCTTCTGTTTCCTTGGCTAATTTTTCTAACTCTTCAATTATGACTGTACCATTTGGCATCCATAAAGGAAGACCTGGACCCACATCATCATCCATGGTAAAAATACTCAACTCCCTTCCTAACTTTCTATGGTCTCTTTTCTTTGCTTCTTCTAACATAAGCAAATACTCATCCATTTCTTTTTGTGTTGGAAAGGTTACACCGTAAATTCTAGTCAACATTTTATTCTTCTCATCACCCTTCCAATAAGCACCAGCAATACTGGTTAACTTGATAGACTTAATCAATCCAGTATGAGGAATATGGGGTCCTCGGCATAAGTCGGTGAATTGACCTTGTGTATAAAAACTGATTTCCCCATCGGTTAAATTAGCCAGCAAGTCTAATTTGTACTCATCCCCTTTTTGGGTAAAATATGCAATGGCTTCTGCTTTTGCTTTTTGTTCTCTAATATACTGGCTGTTCTTCTTGGCCAATTCAATCATCTTTTTTTCGATGATTAATAAGTCGTCTTCGGTAATTTTTTTATCGGCTAAATCGATATCATAATAGAACCCCTTGTCTAACGCAGGGCCAACCCAAAATTTTACACCAGGGAAAACAGCTTCTACGGCTTCTGCCATTAAGTGAGCAGAAGAATGCCAAAATGTATTTTTACCTGCGTCATCATCCCAAGTCAAAAACTTAACCGTCGCGTCTTCCGTAATGGGAAAGCTGGCATCAACCACTTTATTATTTACACTTGCCACCAACACTTTTCTGGCCAAACCTTCGCTAATTGATTTTGCAATATCCATTGCCGACACTCCTTGTTCGTACTGGCGTATTGCTCCATCCGGAAAACTAATGTTAATCATAAATTGTTTCAATCTTTAATTTCTACATGCAAAGGTAGCAAATAGGCAGCCGTATTGAACAAAACCTTAACTGTTTTTTATCATGTGTACATTGTAAATTTGCAAAATGAGGTTGGTTTTTACGCTATCCGCTTTATTGATACTTACCCTTAGCTCATCTGCTCAAAAAATTACAGGCATTTGGAGGGGATATTTTAGTTCGAGTAACGGACTATATAGAGAGGGCATTCAAGAAGAAATGTACAAGTACGAAATTCAAATTGACCAACAACCCAATAATGGTTTAAAAGGTGTCACCTATTCTTACAAGAGCACTGTTTTTTATGGCAAAGCCTCCTTTCAGGGCATCTATAATATAAAATCAAAAACAATCATTCTAAAAGAGAATAGTTTAATTGATCTCAAAATTGGCGACAAAAGTGAGCCATGCTTGATGACCTGTTATTTGGATTATTCTAAAATGGGCAAGTTAGAAGTTTTACAAGGAACATTTATTTCTATCAATATAAAAGACAAAGGTGATTGTGGTAATGGTAAAATTTATTTGGAGCGTGTACCAGACTCAGATTTTGAAAAAGAAGCATTTCTAACCAAAAAAAATAAAACACTTAGCCCTTCTTCCAAAATAACCGATTCAAAGAGTACTATAGAAAAAGCTACCAAACCGATTACATCAAATCCTTCCACTCCAACCAATAAAAAACCAGGTGTAATTGCCAATAAAAAGCAACCAATTCCAAGTCCTAACAAACCTGCTACGCCTGCTGTAAAAGAACAAATTCAAGAACAAAAAACTTCTAAAGAAGCTGAATTGCCCACTCAGCCTTATATTAAACGTGAACATGAGGAAACACAAGGCAGGGAAAAAAGAACAATTCCTATTCCTAAAGTATTACAAGAAAGAGAAAATAAGTTGGTTAAAACAATTGTTGTTGATGAAGAAAATATTCAGGTAGATTTATTTGATAATGGAACCATCGACAATGATACCATCAGTGTATTTCACAACAATAAACAAATCATCAAACACGGAAGACTGGCTTTTAACCCCATTTCATTTAAAATAAAGTGCAGCCCCAACGAAAATATGCACGAGTTAGTGGTAGTTGCAGAAAATCTTGGGGAAATACCACCCAATTCTGCATTGATGGTTATTACTGCAGGCAAAAAACGGTATGAAGTTTTCTTGACTTCAAATGAAAGTAGGAATGCTAAAGTAGTAATCGAATTTATTCCCAAGCATTAAAGCTTAACATTCCAAGTAACCGAAGGTAAAACAGGAAATAAAGAAACCTGCTTAGCCGATACGTTCAGTGTACCATTAGAAGCAGATCCTTCTTGATCGAAATATAAAAAATACGGGTTAGCTCTACTGTATGCATTGTATAAACTAAACACCCAATTGGTAGTGTACTTTCTTTCTTTTTTAGGCTTAGGAGTATAAGTTGCTGCAATATCCATTCGATGGTAAGCCCGCATTCTATAAGCATTGATTCCACTGTACTGTTGAGATAGCACCCCTCCTATAAAATAGAATCGCTCTGGTACTGATATGGCATTTCCAGTTCCATAAACAAATATGCCCGCAATTTTCCATTTGTCATTAATAGTATAATTAGCTACCACTGAAAGATCATGCCTTCTATCGTACCTACTTGGGTATTGTTGACCTTGATTTAAATCAGGAAATTTTCTCCATGTCCAACCCAATGTGTACCCAATCCATCCAGTTAATCTACCTTTTACTTTATTAATAAAAAATTCGGCTCCATAACTCCATCCTCTTCCAAAAACAAATTCTTCTTCCGGATCTTTTAAAGAAGGGGTATACCCCTCTCTGTATTCGATCTGGTTCTCCATCGTTTTATAATACACTTCTACTGAAGTTTCAAACATGCCACTATTAAAATTCTTAAAATATCCAGCTGCATATTGCCAACTTAATTGTGGTTTAACTCTAAGGGTACTTGGCACCCAAAGATCAGTAGGCAATGAAGATCCAGCATTGGTTACTAAATGGATGTATTGAAGATTTCTTGTAATGCCTGCTTTAATTGAACTCGTTTCATTCAGTGTGTATCGTAAAGTTGCTCGCGGCTCTAATCCCCCGTATTGCTGTACAATTTGCCCTGCACCAAAAACAGTACTATCTAATTTGTTTCCATTATTGTCTCTTGTATAATTGGTATATTTTCCAGTTTGTTGAAACAAACTATACCTCAAGCCTAGATGTAACTTGAGCTTTGTGTTGATTTCCCAGTCGTCTTGTAAATAAACGGCCCATTCTCTTGCAAATTTTTTACTTGCATTGTTCGGGGTGAATACTACACTATCTTGGTTCCCACTTACAATATTGGGTAAAAAAGTATGGTGAGTAAACTGAACACCAAATTTTAATTTGTGTTCGGGACTAGCATAATAATCAAAATCGGTTTTGGCAGTTAAATCTCTGATGCCTGAAGATAGATTAATATTAAAATCATTTTGCGCTCCATTCAAATTAAAATGATAATCGTTGTAAACCAATGTAGTATTCGAAAACAATTTTTTATTGAATACATGATTCCATCTAACAGTTGATGTGGCATTTCCCCAATCAATTAATGTTTTAAATGATCTTGCAGCGTTATTAAAATTAAATTTATCCCTTCCAAAATACCCGCTGATATATAAGTGATCTTTCTCGGAAATTTGAAAGTTCATTTTTGCGTTTAAATCATAAAAATAATATCCTGATCCATAAAAATCACTGGACTTACTAATCAAAGGTTTGGTAATTGCATCTATATAAGTTCTTCTAGCGGAAACAATAAAAGACGACTTCTTACTCTTAATAGGACCTTGAATCGAGAATCTGGAAGCAATCAATCCAATACCTGCATCTATTTGGGTTTTATTGTTATTCCCCTCTTTCATAGCTATATCAACCACTGATGACAAACGCCCACCATATTGGGCTGGCATCCCTCCTTTTATTAAACTTACGTTTTTGATGGCGTCCGAATTAAATACCGAGAAGAAACCGAATAAATGACCTGTATTATATACCACTGCATCATCTAATAAAATCAAGTTTTGGTCTGGCCCACCACCTCTAACATAGAAACCTGCATTTCCTTCGCCTGCATTTCGAACACCTGGCATTAGTTGTAGTGTCTTTAGGATATCTACTTCCCCTAAAAATGCAGGCAATGCTTTTGCAGTATTAACCGACAATTCTATTTTGCCCATTTGAGCAGTCTTCACATTATTATCTCTTCTTCTAGCACTTACTGTTACGTCTTGCAGTATTGTTGCAGAGTTGGGTAATAATTGAATAAGCTGTTCGGTATTATTATTTAGGTCTAGGTCGAATTCCTTGGTTTGGTATCCTATATAACTACAAGATAACTGGTAGTTACCTTTGTTTAGCGTGATTGAGAAGAAACCAAAATTATTACTCGTAACTGTTTTTCCAGTGCCCTTTACAAGAATATTTGCACCAATTAGGGTTTCTCCAGAGAGCCCATCTTTAATATACCCATTAAGGGTTAGTTTTTCTTGAGCTACACCAACCAATGTCGAATGCAAAATAAAAAACAACAGATACCATTTTCTCATATTCATTCAACAATTGGATGATGGATTGGTTCGTACCCAACCTATTTTACTGAAAAGTTTAATGTGTCTTTTACTTCACCACATTCCAACATTGTTTTGGGTAAGTAAGGATTTTTAATATCAGCAGAATTGCTCAACCAAGTTGCACCATTATTGTCCATGGCCATTGGGCAGTATTGATGATATACTATTTCAAAATCGTAGTGAACCGTTTGCATCAATACCAATAATTGTTCCCCAATCATTTGAAATGCTTTGCGTTTTTCTTCTATATCAGTCTCCCCTTTCAATCCTTTTAACTCTGCTTTTATTGATTCAATCAATATTAGGGCAGCTTTTTGTGTACTGTCTGATTTTAATTCTTTTATTGGTAAAGCAGCAATCATTTTGGCTAAACTATCCGAATTGGAATCAATTGTATTAAGTTGCTCATTAATGAATGCGTCTTTTAGAGTATAATAACCATGCAAGAAAAGGCTGAACTGAGTATTAAATAGTTCTGAATTGGCACTCGCTTGAATATTGGGAATTACGTTAGATATTTTTTCTTCCTTCACTTGATTAGAACCACAAGCAGCTAATAAACTAAATAGGAGTACAAAGGCAAAATTTTTCATTTATGCTTAATTTCTAACAAAATTAAAGCAATTTCATTTGGGAGCCCATTCCAATTACCTTTGCACCCAAAATAAAGACCTGCAATGCTGATTGGATTTCAAAATGTAACATTCGAATTTGGTGCGAGAGTAATAGTGGCCGATGCTACCTGGCATATTCAACCCGGAGATAGAATAGGGTTAGTTGGATACAATGGTACTGGTAAGTCTACCTTATTAAAGGTGTTAGTTGGTGAATATACCCCTTCAAAAGGTACTGTTGAAAAAAGTAGAGAAACAACCATCGGTTATTTGCACCAAGATTTATTGAGCTTTGATACCAATGAAAATATTACGGAAGTAGCATTAGGTGCTTTTGAAAGGGTTCGTGAGCTTGAAAAAGAGATTGAGCAGCTAGGAATTGAATTGGAGAAAAACCCTGAAGACGAAGACTTATTAATTAAATACACAGATAGTTTACATGAACTGGATGTATTAGATGGATACAATATCCATCACAAAGCAGAGGAAGTATTGCATGGTTTAGGTTTTTCAAATGAAGACCTGGTTAAACCTTACAAACAATTCAGTGGTGGTTGGAGAATGCGCGTATTATTGGCAAAAATGATTTTGCAGCAACCTGATGTATTGTTAATGGATGAACCTACCAACCACTTAGACCTACCCTCGATTGAATGGTTAGAAAAATACTTGATTCATTATAAAGGAAGTGTTGTTATTGTGAGTCACGATAAGTTCTTCTTAAATAGAATGGTCAATAAAATTGTAGAATTGTATCAACAAGAACTACATATTTATTCTGGCAACTATGAGTTTTATGAAACTGAGAAAGAAATAAGGATTGAGATGCAACAAAAGGCATTCGAAAATCAACAAGATTACATACGCCAACAAGAAAGATTCATAGAAAGATTCAAAGCTAAAGCCAGTAAGGCTGCTCAAGCACAGAGTGTTCAAAAAAGGCTGGATAAGCTGGATAAAATTGAAGACGTACAA
>Ga0209812_10000317_pt1 | contig 44856 bp, 41 predicted proteins | sample JI71714BDNA_FD_187502 | JGI IMG/M metagenome (GOLD analysis project Ga0209812, IMG submission 187502) | Wastewater effluent complex algal communities from Wisconsin, to seasonally profile nutrient transformation and Carbon sequestration -... | ecosystem: Engineered > WWTP > Effluent > Algae...
CTAAACCAGCGCGCGCGGGCAGTGGGGGTGGGTAGGCATGGGGGGTAGGCACTCTTGCACTACCCCTACCCCTACCCCTACCCCTACCCCTACCCCTACCCCTACAACCTTCTTCCTTCTTCCCTCTTCCTTCTTCCTTCTTCCTTCTTCCTTCTTCCCTCTTCCTTCTTCCTTCTTTTAGTGGGAGTTACTCCGCAATAGCCTCTTGGGGTTCGGTTTCTGATTCTGCATCCTTGGTGGTGCGAACTTCTTGTTTAATAGTGAGATAACGAATCACATCTTCACTTAAACGCATGGCTCGTTCCAACAACGCGATCGCGCTTCCTTTAACTTTGTAGTTCATTTGGATATAAACCCCATCGCGATGCTTCTTAATTTCATACGCGAGACGACGCTTACCGCGATGTTGAGTTTCCAAATCTTGCGCGCCCTGCTCTTGAAGAAGAGTTTGGTACTTGCGAATCGTGGTATCCACTTGCTCATCAGTCAAGTCAGGACGCAAAATATACATGGTTTCGTAAACAAAAGACTTCATGCTGAAATTCTCCTTACGGACAAAAAAGGCTCCTTCCACTTCCTAGGGTCGGAGCAAGGATCTACAATCTTACCATTATATAGTGAGAAATCGCGACAATCGCCAAATTTTTCCCCCCCCCAAAAAAACAGACTCCATCGGCTCAAATCTTGAATCCCAAAGACATGAAAGAGTTGAGTACAGGTTAATCTCAAATCAAAAATCGTAAATCACTTTACTTATGGCCCAACGCTACGTCCGAGTCCAATCGGCACAAGGACAAATACATTATGGTGTACTGCAACTTAGTCGCGCAGTACAAGTATTAGATGCCCCCCCCTGGTTAAAAGGACAACCCACAAACCAGGAATTAGCACCAGACACTTACCAACTCTTGGCACCTTGTGCCCCCTCTAAAATAGTTGCCGTTGGTAAAAATTATGTGGAACACGCGGCAGAAATGGGAACCCCCGTTCCCAAAGAGCCCCTAATTTTCCTCAAACCCCCCACTACCGTTATCGCAACAGAAACCCCCATTCGCTATCCTCAACAATCCCATCACGTCGATTATGAAGGGGAATTGGGGTTAATTATCGGAGAAAGTTGTGTCGATTGCACCCCACAACAAGCCCATAGTAAAATTTGGGGTTATACCATAGCCAATGATGTCACAGCCAGAGATTTACAGAAAAAAGACAATCAATGGAGCCGAGCGAAAGGATTTGATACCTTTTGTCCCCTTGGCCCTTGGATCGTCAGGGAACTGACACCCGGAGCGCGTTTACAAACTTTTGTCAATAATGACAAAACTCCTGTGCAATCCGTCCAAGTCAGTCAAATGGTATTTGCACCCGATGTGCTTGTTTCTTATATTTCCCAAATTATGACTCTCTACCCTGGAGATGTCATTTTAACTGGGACACCCCAAGGCATCGGCCCCTTAGAAATTGGCGATCGCGTCCGTATCGAAATTGAAGGAATTGGGGCCTTAGAAAATCCGGTTATTGCGCGATAACCCCCAACTTAATCACCCAAAAACCGGGTTTTGATCGCGAAATTCATCATGCTTTGAACGAGGCGCGATCGAACCATAAACCCGGTTTCTCCTGTGGGATTAAGCGATCAAAAATTCAATTTTTCATCGCAGATTATAGGTTTAGCGAACCTGCATATAAACAGCATCCGATATCGTAGGAATCTCCGCGTAACGACCTTGGGCGGACTGCACAATCACATAGACAAAAGTCCCTACAAGTCCCAAAAACACGACATTGAAAAGAGTTTCGACGATAAAAGAACTCGGTAAAACCTTAACCACAAAAGGCATAATTATACTACAAAGAATCATCACAATATCAATGAGAATAGCCTGCATCGCGTTGAAACGAATAAAGTGATTAATATTTTCGTTTCTGACTACACCCAAAAACAACGCGAAGAAAACCACCAACGCCCCAAGCCCAAAAGGAATAAGCTGATAAATAATTATTAAGGGAGTCAAAGGGAGAAGCAAAACTTGTTCAAGAATAGGAAACTGAAAAAATAGATATTTGCCAAACGCGAGTCCGTCCACCAAAGGTAACAGATAGGGCAAACAGGCAAAAATCCGATCACTCACGGTAGTCGAGCCACGCCACGTCATAAAAAGTCTCCTCAGTCCAGTGATTCACAAAAACTTCCCAATGAACCCAGGATAACACCGGCATCGGTCAACTTTCGACTTTAACGGTAAAATTAGCAGATAAATCGGTTATTATGGGACACTAGCAATGCGGAAACCCATTTGACATTCAAACTGGTTGGCTTGATTAGTTTCCGGTTTGGGGACAGGATGACCACAACGTAATTGCCCCCCTTGCCAACGAGGTTGACCATTTTGATCCGCCATCAAACATCCTTGACAGACACAATGAGGCGAAAGCATTTGATTTTCCATTAAAATGACTAACATCTGACACCTCCAACTGATCCCAGGCATTTACTTTCATTCTATGTCAGTAATTAGGGAGATGTCGCTCAACGTGAACAGATTGTAATATTTGCACTGATTTTGCCTAATTCGTCTCTTACTCCTAAAATTACTAATTGATTTATTGAGGTTTACTCTGTGGCTGATACTAACCTAGAAATCCTAAACAAAACCGATCCCTTACTCCTAGACTTAATTGGAGAAGAACTCCAACGTCAACGTACTCACTTAGAATTAATTGCTAGTGAAAACTTTACCTCTGCGGCAGTTTTAGCCGCCCAAGGCTCTGTACTGACTAATAAATACGCGGAAGGTTTACCGGGCAAACGCTACTATGGCGGTTGTGAGTTTGTCGATAAAGTAGAACAATTAGCCATTGATCGAGCCAAAGAATTATTTAACTGTGCCTGGGCTAATGTGCAACCCCATTCCGGGGCCCAAGCCAATTTTGCCGTTTTCCTCACTCTCCTCAATCCAGGGGATACCATCATGGGGATGGATTTATCACATGGTGGCCATTTAACACACGGTTCCCCTGTCAATGTATCGGGGAAATGGTTTAAAGTTGTTCATTACGGCGTGAGTCAAGAAACCGAACAACTCGACTATGATCAAATTTTAACACTGGCGAAAGAACATCGCCCCAAATTAATCATCTGCGGTTATTCCGCCTATCCTCGTGTGATTGACTTTGCCAAATTCCGCGCGATCGCGGATGAAGTAGGCGCGTACCTCATGGCAGATATCGCGCATATTGCCGGATTAGTCGCGACAGGCCACCATCCCAGTCCCCTCGCCCATTGTCATGTCGTCACCACCACCACTCACAAAACCCTACGGGGCCCAAGAGGGGGATTAATTCTCACCAACGATGGCGAATTAGGTAAAAAACTCGATAAAGCCGTATTCCCAGGAAGTCAAGGCGGTCCCTTAGAACACGTTATCGCGGGTAAAGCTGTCGCCTTTGGGGAAGCCTTAAAACCCGAATTTAAAGCCTATAGCGGCCAAGTCATTGCCAATGCCCAAGCCTTAGCAGAGCAATTACAAAAACGGGGCTTAAAAATAGTTTCCGGTGGTACGGATAATCACTTAATGTTAGTCGATCTGCGTTCCATTAATATGACAGGGAAAATAGCCGATCAACTCGTAAGTGGGATTAATATCACCGCGAATAAAAATACCGTCCCCTTTGATCCCGAATCACCCTTTGTCACCAGTGGATTACGTTTAGGGACACCCGCGATGACGACTAGAGGCATGGGAACCCCCGAATTTATCGAAATCGGTAATATTATCAGCGATCGCCTCCTCAATCCCAAAGACGAAACCATTGCCCAAGACTGTCGGAGCCGAGTCGCGTCCCTCTGTGAGCGTTTCCCCCTCTATCCCCATCTCAACCTCAAAGTACCCGCGATCGTCTAATACCCTGAATTGACACAGCACCCAGAGAGACAGGATCAAGAAAAGATTGTCACCCCTGGGTGCTGTATTATCAATTGTGCAATATCATTAGACAGTGACAGACTCTTTTTATTCCCCTCTTTACTCATTTCAGATGCACCACCATCTGTACCACCTGCTTGCCTTTCTGGTTTCGGCCTTAATTGTCCTGCTTAGTACCCCAATTATTAGAAAAATTGGTCTCAACAGTGGGCGTGTTGATCAACCCGGCGATCGAAAAATCCACCAACGTCCAATGGTACGTCTAGGTGGAGTCTCCATTTTTTTAGGAACCCTTATTGCCCTCTTAATTGTCTGGGGCTTTGGGGGTTTTCTTGATGCCAGTGGCCAAAGTCTCAATCCCCATGATGAATATCAAATTTGGGGTGTTACCATCGGCGGTTTAGCCTTTTTCTTAATTGGTTTAGCCGATGATCTGTTTTCCCTCTCCCCCTTTGCCCGTTTACTATTACAAACCATAGTTGCCAGTTTAGCTTGGTGGGCAGGAGTCCGCATTGACTTTTTGAGTATTCCCAGTATGGGAATAGTCGATTTACATTTGTTAGGTCTTCCTATTACCGTAATCTGGTTAGTGGGTATGGCCAACGCGATTAACTGGATCGATGGTTTAGACGGTTTAGCCGCGGGGGTTTCTGGTATTTCCGCGGTTGTCATGTTAATCGTGAGTTTATTTATGAAACAACCCGCGGCCGCGTTAATTGCCGCGGCTGTCGCAGGAGGAGCATTAGGCTTTCTCCGTTATAACTTTAATCCCGCGCAAATTTTCATGGGAGACGGCGGCGCCTATTTTATGGGATTTACCTTAGCAGGTGTCGGTGTCATTGGTTTAGTAAAAATCACCGCGGTGACTTCCGTATTACTCCCTTATTTAATTTTGGCAGTTCCCATATTAGATATGTCCGCGGTAATTTTAGATCGCCTTCGTAGTGGTAAATCTCCCTTTATTGCAGATAAACGTCATTTACATCATCGCTTATTAGATGCCGGACTTTCCCATCGTTTAACTGTCTTCTTTATTTACTCTTTAACCTTATGGGTGGGAAGTTTAGCCCTGGCTTTTTCTGGTATTCCCAGTGGATTAGCTTATGCTTTAGCCGCCACGGGACTGTTATGTTATACCAGTTGGAAAGTTTGGAAACACGCGAAAACTTAAAGCCCTCAACTTTTCCTTGAGAAAAAGAAAGGGTGAAAATCTATTGTCTGATTAATTTTATCTTGATTTGAGTAAAAGATAATGACAGCAGAAATTATTTGTGTCGGCACGGAGTTACTGTTAGGAGATATTCTTAACAGTAATGCCCAATTTTTAGCAAAAGAATTGGCAAATTTAGGCATTCCCCATTATTATCAAACCGTTGTTGGTGATAATCCTGAACGATTAAAAAAGGTAATAGAAATTGCCATAAATCGCTCAAATTTATTACTTTTCACAGGCGGATTAGGGCCGACACCTGATGATTTAACCGTAGAAACGATCGCGGATTATTTTGATACTCCCCTGATAGAAAAACCAGAAATCATCGCAGATATCGAACAAAAATTTGCCCATAGGGGACGAGTAATGAGTCCCAGTAATCGAAAACAAGCCCTAATTCCTGAAGGCGCCGAAATTTTATATAATCCCAGTGGCAGTGCTCCGGGCATTATTTGGCAACCCTGTCCGAATGTGACATTAATGACATTTCCAGGGGTTCCCGCGGAAATGCACATTATGTGGCGAGAGATCGCGACTCCCTATTTAAAAAACAATGGTTGGAGTCAAACCACAATTTATAGTCGCACCTTAAAATTTTGGGGAATTGCCGAGTCAACCTTAGCCGAAAAAGTCGCGCCATTTCTTGACAACAAAAATCCCACAGTTGCGCCCTATGCCAATCATGGAGAAGTTAAATTAAGAATTTCAGCCCAAGCCGAGTCAGAAGATTTAGCGAAAAATTTGATTACTCCTGTTGAAGAAAAATTAAGAGAAATTACCGGTTTAGATTGTTTTGGAGTTAATGAAGATACCTTAGCTTCTGTGGTAGGTGATTTATTACGAAAACGGGGGGAAACTCTCAGTGTAGCAGAATCTTGTACAGGGGGAGGCATCGGGGCAATGTTAACGAATGTGCCAGGAAGTTCCCAATATTTTATGGGGGGAATTATTGCTTATGATAATCAAGTTAAAATCAATTTATTAAAGGTAAAATCTGAAGATTTAGAGCAATTTGGGGCAGTCAGTGATGTCATTGCAACACAGATGGCGCAAGGAGTAAAGGAAGCTTTAGGCACGACTTGGGGATTAAGTATTACAGGCATCGCGGGGCCCGATGGCGGCACAGAAAATAAACCTGTAGGTTTGGTTTATATTGGGTTAGCTAATGATAAATTAGGGGTACAAAGTTTTCAATTCCGTTTTGGTGCTATTCGGGGCCGTGACTGGATACGAAATTTAAGTGCTTGTACGGCTCTGGATCAATTGCGACGTCAACTACTTACAGAAAATCTCATTTGAAGTATAGCTATTACGGAGTATTTTTGGCTCGGTTTAGATGGTTTTTCTTTAACCGCTCCTAAACGCAGATGAACACAGATGTTTTGACGATATTATTGTGGATCTGATTCTTTGAGGGGAGATCATTATTTTTATTATTAATTAGAGCAAATGAACCATAGATATTGTGTCATAATCTTAGCTTACTTTGTTATACAAAACAGAAAGGCACAGAGGACACGGAGGAATGAAATGAGAGAGAATGTCAATCGGGAAAATCAGATCAAGGAAGTACAGATTAGGACGTAATAACTGTAAAAACATCTGTGTTTATCTGCGTTTAGGAGCGGTTAAAGAAAAGGCTCTAAATCAGACAAAAATACTCCGGCGATCGCGGTAAAAATTCCCATTATCCGGTTGACAAGAAAAAATAATATCAGAAAAATAGCCCCCAGTACGGTGTTCCTATTTCTGGGAGGAAGAGAGTTGAATTCGGGGATATTAGTCTCTTATTTCAAAGTATGAGCCTTATAGAAAGTTTCTAAACTGTCGCGATCGCCGACATAACGCCAATGCCAAGGCTCATAACTAACACCTTGTATATTATTCTTAGGAAATGATAACTCAAAATTAAAAGAGGTTGCATTAGCTTGTAACCACTTAAAGGCTTGAGTATTTTCAAAGTCTTGACTAAGATTTGTCGCGGGTGTATTGGCATCACCAATATCAATGGCATAACCCGTATGATGTTCACTATAACCCGGAGGGGCACTAACTTCAGCCCGTTTCGTGGCATTTTGACGGCGTTCGGCCTTAACATCAAAAAAGACGTGCTGCTGATCGCTGAGGGAACGAAACCCCGAAATTGGCACTAGATAAATTCCTTGCGCCGCGGCCGCTCTCGTCATCTCTTCATAGCTCACCGCGGCTGCTTTACGCAGTTTCATCCCTCCATCAGGTGTAATGGCTTGTAAGTCTTCTGGAGGTGCTTCTTGATAGGGTAAATGGCCTAACACATTCTCTACTGACGGTGATGGAGTAGTAGAGGGAGATGAGGAAATGGGGGTTTTAGGTGATGGAGAATTAGAGACGACTGTCTGGGAATTAGATTGATCGGGATTGGCGAATGATACACCCGAAGGTGCTTGTGACTGAAAATAAATCCAGAAACCGATCCCACCACCGATCGCGCTTAATGCCAATAATCTCCAAATCAGAGGTACTGGGGCTGAGGGACGGGGTTGGGGTTGTATGGGGGGGGTATCTCGTACCGCCTCTGGAATGTCATCAACAGTTAACTCCGAAAGTTGGGCAGACTTCCCAGAGAGACTAGAGTTATCCAAGGGCACTCTCCTGCGCTTCAATCACGGCTTTACTTTAAAAATTGTAAACCTATCTGGCTCAACCAGTGAATTTTGACTTGTACTAAACATGACACTATATAGTGTTAAGTGGTTAGCTTTTAGTATGTCGCGTAACATGGGAATTATTTGGGAACTCGATTTTTATAGTCGTCCGATACTCGATGATCAAGAGAAGAAACTCTGGGAAGTCTTGATTTGCGAGAGTCCAACCGATATTAACACTCAACCAGAGTCCCTGTTTCGCTACTCGCAGTTTTGTTCGAGTTCGACTGTTAATTCTATATGGTTAGGAAACGCGCTCAAGGACGCGATCGCGGTTGCCCCGAATCCTCCTGAAAAAATCCGCTTTTTCCGTCGTCAGATGGCCAATATGATTAGTAAGGGTTGTGACGCGATCGCGACACCCTCCATCGCGAGTCGTCGTACTTTTGCCTTAACTGAGTGGATAGATGAACGAATGCGGGATTTTTATCCCACACAACCAGGATATCAAGAGGGGAGTAATCCTTCGGTACAATTTCTCTGCGAAACGCCTCAACCTCTCCCTGAAGCCTTAGTGGGGGAAAAATGGGCTTTTGTTTCTTTGGAAGTTGAGGCTTTTGCGGAGATGGGAGAATGGGATATTGGTTTTGGTGAGTCTTTTAATCTCTCCATGTTAGGGTTGCCACCACAGACTCAGATTCCTGGGTTAATTATTTATTCCTCCAGAGCTACCGCGATCGCGGGTTGGATGGCGGGTTTAGAGTTAGCTTCTCTACTGTATGAGCCTAGTCCCCAAGATCGGGTGATTTTGGAGACTGGGGCCAGTGATCGCTGGATCGTCGCCAATCTCCGCGATCGGGCGACACAACAGGAAGGAGAAAGGTTTGAAGCCGCCAAGGAAAAGGCAAAAAGTGTTCATTTTCTCGCGATACAATCCAACCCTAAATCAGAATCTTTCGCGGGGTTTTGGTTAATGCGAGAATTGATTTTTTAGGGAAGGGGAATTAGGGATTGGGGATTGGGTAATTAATAATTAACAATTGACAGTTGATAATTATTAATTGTCAATTATCAATTGTTAACCCTCTTCCTTCTTCCCTCTTCCTTCTTCCCTCTTCCTTCTTCCTTCTTCCTTCTGCTATATTACCCATTACCCATTACCCATGATTTCTGAATCTCCAGAAAAATTACTTGAACTTGCGAGGAACGCGGGAGCCGACTCCGCGGAAGTGTTTCAGTCTTATTCTCTATCGCGTCCTGTTTTTTTTGAAGCTAATCGCGTGAAACAACTGGAAACGGCACAAGCCGAAGGAATAGCCCTACGTTTATGGCGTAATGGCCGTCCGGGGTTAGCGGTAGCCTATGGCCCAGTGGATGCAGTAGCATTGGTGGAACGCGCGATCGCGATTTCGACATTAAATGAACCGGAAATGATTGAATTATCATCAGGTGAAGCCATAACTTATCCTGATTTAGGTCATTCCGTATCCGTCGAACAATTAGTACAATGGGGAGAACACGCGATCGCGCTAATTCGACAATCTTATCCTGAAACTTTATGTACCGCGGAATGGGATTGTGAAATAGAAACTACTCGTTTAATTAATACTCAAGGTTTAGATTGTACTCATACAGATACAACTTTAAGTTGTTATGTTTCTGCCGAATGGGTACGGGGAGAAGATTTCTTAAATATTGGAGATGGAGAAACCCAACGGGGTAGTCTTAATCCTGTCGCGATCGCGCAACGTATTTTACAAAGGTTAGATTGGGCCGAAGATAATATCGCGCCTCCCACGGGAAAAGTACCTGTTTTATTTACCTCCAAAGCCGCCGAATTATTATGGGGAACAGTAGCCGCCGCGTTAAATGGGAAACAAGTATTAGAAGGCTCTTCCCCTTGGAGCGATCGCTTAGGACAAATAATTACATCACCTTTATTAACAATATCTCAAGAACCGGAAATCGGCCCCTATAGTTGCCCTTTTGATGATGAGGGAACACCTACTCGTCCCATTGTTTTTCTGCAAAATGGTGTTTTACAATTATTTTATACCGATCGAAAAACCGGAAAATTATTAGGAAGTGGTACAACAGGTAATGGATTTCGACCCGGTTTAGGCAGTTATCCCACCCCCGGATTATTTAATTGTTTAATTAAACCCGGAGAACGCTCTTTTTTTGAGTTGATTTCTCAATTAAAAGATGGTATAATTATTGATCAAATATTGGGTGAAAGTGCGGGAATTTCCGGTGACTTTTCTATTAATGTTGACTTAGGATATCGGGTACAAAATGGTGAAGTAATTGGCCGTGTCAAAGATACAATGGTCGCGGGTAATGTCTATCATTCGTTAAAGCATTTAGTCGAATTAGGCGCAGATGCAGACTGGAATGGTTCTTGTTATACCCCTTCTGTCATTGTCGAAGGATTATCCGTTACGGGTCGAAATTAACCGGATTAGACAGGATTTACCCTCGGTACGGGCGAATGGCCATTCGCCCCTAGGGGTTTATATCCACTTTCTCTCCTTTGTGCCTTCGTGCCTTTGTGTTGATTTTATTCTTAACAAAAAACAGCTAAAATATGTTAAACTTTGAGCAATTTGAAGTTTTGAGTTTTGATTGTTATGGCACTCTAATTGATTGGGAATCTGGACTTTTACCAATTCTCCAATCTCTGTTAGAAAAGTATCATATCAAAGAACACGATCGCGCTCTTTTAGAATCTTTTGCCCAATTTGAAGCGGAAGCTGAAAAGGGGGAATTTATCAACTATAGACAAGTATTAAGAAAAGTCGTAACACAATTTGGTGTCAAATACGCGCTCAGATTTACCGAAACCGAATTAAATAGTTTAGGGGAATCTCTCAAGAATTGGCAACCTTTTCCTGATACAGTAGCCGCGTTAAAGCAATTAAAAGAAAAATATAAATTAGCCATTATCTCTAATGTTGATGATGACTTATTTGCCGAAACCGCGAAACATTTATTAATCGAATTTGATTATGTTATTACCGCGCAACAGGTAAAAGCTTATAAACCCTCTACCCGTAACTTTGAAATCGCCCGCGATCGTATGGGAATAGCTCCCGAAAAATGGTTACATATTGCCCAAAGTATCTATCACGATATCGTACCCGCGAAAAGCATGGGATTATCAACAATTTGGGTAAATCGACGTCAAGATAAAGAAGGCTCAGGAGCAACATTACCCGCGACAGCACAACCCGATTTAGAAATCCCAGATTTGCAATCTTTAACCAGGAAAATAAAGTAGTGTAGGCTTCTAGCCTGCATCTCCCTAAGCCTACCCGCCCAAAAATTACCATTAGCTACCAGGTTGTAATTGGGGACTTGAAGTAATTTTGCTATAGCAATTCCATAGGAGATGTAAATGCAGGGCTCAGAGCCCGTCACAGGCAAGATGCCTGTGCCACAAGTTTTACTTCTGAAATGGAAACACTATATAATATTCAGATTTGGTTTCTCAAGCATCAACCCAACCTATTTTCAGTTAAAATGTTAAGCCGATGATTACCAATAAAATACAGCCGAGAAAAGCATTAAATAAAGCATTTCTTAAGGTGAAACCTAATAGGGATGATATCGAAAAGTTTCAAGACAATCTGATGAGATTATTCGACGATATTAACGAATCTGAATCGGAAGAATTTCACAAAAATCTGGTTTCTGACTTTTTCAAGAAAACCTATTATAGTCCCCATCATTTCATCAATACCAAAGGGCGTAATGATCTGGTAATTCATAACGGAAAAGATGCTAAAAGCTCCGTTGGTGTAATTCTGGAAGCGAAAAAGCCAACTAACAACGCGGAAATGCTTAAGGTTGACAACCTCAACACTAAAGCTTTACAGGAATTGGTATTATATTTTTTGAGAGATCGCGTTTCAGGGAAAAATCTTGAACTTAAACATTTAATTGTGACAAATGTTTATGAGTGGTTCATTTTTGATGCCGTGACTTTTGACAAATATTTTGCTCAAAATAAAGAATTAGTAAAGAAATTTACCGATTTTGAAGAAGGAAGACTGACAGGAAAAACCACGGACTTTTTTTATCAAGAAATTGCCCAACCCGCGATAGCCTACGGCTCAAGCGCAGCTATCGCGGCAATTGGCGACGAAATCCATTTTACCTATTTCGATATTCGAGACTATCAACCCTATTTAAAGAAGGGTGAAAATGAGCATCAATTAATTGCACTATTTAAGCTGTTTTCCCCTGAACATTTATTAAAATTACCCTTTGCTAACGATAGTAATAGTCTTGATAAAACCTTTTACAGTGAATTACTGCACATCATCGGTTTGACGGAAACCAAAGAAGGTGGCAAAAAATTGATCCAGCGCAAAACACAACGCGATCGTGCTTCCCTCCTCGAAAACGCGATGGCTCAACTTGATAGTTTAGACAAAATTTCCCGACTAGAAAAACCGGAACAATTTGGAGAAACTTACCAAGACAGACTTTTTAATGTGGGTTTAGAATTGGCAATTACTTGGGTAAATCGCATCCTTTTCTTGAAATTATTAGAAGCCCAGTTAATCAAATATAGCAAGTCTAAATCATTGATACAGATTTGTAGGGGTAGTGCAAGAGTGCCTACCCCTCATCAATCGGGGCAACCACGGGGGGATTGCCCCTACCTTAATTGTACAAATCATTTAGACGCACTATATCACAAAGGCAACAATTCTTATGCTTTTTTGAGTTTAGAAAAAGTGAAAAATTATGATGATCTCAATAGTCTATTTTTTAGTGTATTAGCTCGGAAACCTAGGGAAAGAGACGAACATCTTAACAAGATATTTGCCCATGTTCCCTATTTGAATAGTTCACTATTTGAACTTACAGATATTGAACACTCAACTATTGTTATTAGTAATCTTAGAGATGAGAAACTGCCGATTTTCACCTCTACTGTTTTGAAAGATCACAAGGGCAACACGCGATCGGGTTCCCTTAATGCCCTGCAATACCTATTTGAATTTCTCAATGCTTATGATTTCAGTAGCGAAGGCTCAGAAGAGATTCAAGAAGATAATAAACGCCTGATTAATGCTTCTGTATTAGGGTTAATTTTCGAGAAAATTAATGGTTATAAAGATGGCTCTTACTTTACCCCAGGCTTCATTACCATGTATATGTGTCGCGAAACAATTCGTCGAGCCGTTGTGCAGAAATTTAATGAAATTAAAGGCTGGAATTGCCAAGATATTAACGACTTGTACGACAAGATTAAAGACAAGAAAGAAGCTAATCAGATTATCAATAGTCTGAAAATTTGTGATCCGGCTGTGGGATCGGGACATTTTTTAGTTTCGGCTCTTAATGAAATAATCGCGATTAAAAGTGAACTAAAAATTTTGATTGATAAACAAGGGAAAACATTAAGAGATTATCATATTGAGGTGGCAAATGATGAGTTAGTTGTCACCGATGATGATGGGTTATTGTTTGAGTATAATCCCAAAAGCCTGGAAAGTCAACGGATACAAGAAACTCTATTTCACGAAAAACAGACAATTATTGAAAACTGTTTATTTGGTGTGGATATTAACCCAAACTCTGTCAAAATATGTCGTTTGAGATTATGGATTGAACTATTGAAAAATGCTTATTATAAAGCCGAAAGTAATTACACTGAGTTGGAGACTCTACCCAATATTGATATTAATATCAAATGTGGTAATTCTTTAATTAGTCGTTTTGCCTTAGATGCTGATTTGCGACAAGCTTTAAGGAAGGGTAAATATGATATTGATACTTACAAAAGGGCTGTACAAACTTACCGAAATGCGGAGAGTAAAGAGCAGAAGCGGGAAATGGAAAGTATCATCTCATCTATTAAGGGAAATTTTCGCACCACACTTCAAGGAATTGATCCGAAAAAGACTAAGTTAAGAGGATTAGAGGGTGAGCTTTATAATTGGGAGAATCAAATCTTGTTGTTTGAGGAAACAACGACAGAGAAAAAGGCACGCGAGAAGAAAATCACGAAGTTAAGTAATGAGATTGATAAGTTAAAGGTTGAGATTGAGGAGATAGAAAGTGGCAAAATTTACGAAAATGCTTTGGAATGGCGTTTTGAGTTTCCAGAAGTGCTGAATGAGCAAGGCGATTTTGTGGGTTTTGATGTGGTAATTGGGAATCCGCCGTGGGGGGCAAATCTTAGTGAAACAGAAAAGAGTATTTTAAGTGATAAATTTTCTCCAATTATTGCGGCGAAAACAAAAGATACCTATTTATATTTTTTCATGATTAGTGAAAATATAGCCAAAGCCAAAGCATTTATTTCTCTAATAGTTCCCAATACTTGGACTCTTATTAATAATGCCAAGGAATTTAGACAGTATTTGTTAAGAAAAAAAGTCTGGGAAATCATTGATTACGGTGATGGGGTATTTGAAGAAGCGACGGTTGAGAGTTGTAGCCTTATTCTGCAATTAATTGACGATCGCGACGATACAGAAATTAATACTACGAAATACATCGGAGGTAAAATCGCCAAAATCAATCTAGTGCCGAAAAGTATTTGGCAACAAGAAAAACTCTGTAGAATCATCATGGGTGTTGACACAAAAATTATTGATTTAATAAATAAATTAGAATCACAAGGTGTTTTATTTGAAGAGAGATGCGAAATCATTTGGGGAATAAAACCCTATCAAACTGGTTATGGTGTACCCAAACAAACGAAAGAAATGATAGAAAATAGAGTTTATCATTCTCCTATCTCAATTGATGAAACTTGGAAACCCTTACTTGTGGGAACTAATATTAACAGTTATTCAATTAATAAAGAGAATATTCAATATATTAAATACGGGAAAAACCTCATGTATCCATCTAATCAAATAAAAATGGAGAATCCCAAGATATTGATCAGGCAAACCAGTGACAAAATCAGGGGATATTATGATGAAGAGAAATTTTATTGCCAAAATTCTCTCTTTATAATTACATCAGATTCCATAGATTTCAAGTATTTATTGGCTCTGTTAAACTCAAAATTAATCAATTTTTACTATGGAATAAAGAACCCTCAAAAAGGTAAAGTATTCGCAGAAATTAAACCTAGTGTTATTAAAGAAATTCCTATTGTTTTAGATATAAACCAAAGCGATTTTAGATATATTAAGTTGCTGGTTGATCAAATACTCACGGCAAAAAAATCAGACACCAAAGCAGACACGATCGCGTTAGAGAAAGAAATTGACAAAAGGGTTTATCAACTGTACGAGTTAACGGAGGAGGAGATTACAATTGTGGAGGGAGAGACATCTTAAAAAGTGAAGCCTACCACCATTTACCGGGGATTTTGGTATTGCCGATCGCGGGTGGAATATCCCTCCACTCAAACAACTTTCACTCGACTAACCAGACGCGATCGGTTACAGGGGGCGACTATGACATCTTAGAAGAATATGAAAAAAACGGGAGACTATTTTCATCAGTGACACCGATGATTTAGCTAAGTTATCCGCGATCGTCTAGGGCACGGACGCGATCGCCTAGGGTACGGACGCGATCGCCTAGGGTACGGACGCGATCACCTAGGGTACGGACGCGATCGGACTAGAATACCTGCCATAATTTTAGGTAGCATTTTTTCTGGGTTTTCATTTAGATGTAGAAGCGCTTGTAAACTGCCTAAAACCTCCATACTCCCCAAGACAGCATCAATACACTAAGGATACTAAAGATAGCTGGAACGAGGGTTATAAATCTTAACAACCAAAGACCTTGTTCTATCAAATTCTCTAAACTTTTGAAAAATCTTTTCATACTCTTTATACTCTTGATGATTTGTCAAAGCCCTTTGGTTTAAGAGGTGGTAGTTACGACAAAAGGATGCTTTTAGGTAGGTGTAAATCCAGGCATCAAAATATTTTGAGAAACCTTGTCGATTTATGCTTTCGTTCCCGACAGGTATTTAAGGCTGATTATCCTCATGCTATAGGAATTCTCTCTGTGCTGGTGAGGCACAGAGATTTCTAGTTTTAGGGAACTCTTAACAGGGAACTCTTAACAGGGAACAGGAAATAAATTAGGCTGTACCTCATGAGTCCGAGAAAGGCTATAATAGTTCCGCACGCAATCGCTGATACGATTTTTCTAGCGGTAATAAAGTAACATCCACACTAGAGCGTCCGTTGAACTCAAAAGGATTGTCTATATCGTGGATTAGTAGAATCACATAAGTGATTGCAGTAAATAGAAAACCTGAAACAATCAAATTGGTAAAAAACTCATCGGTATGTGTCACTAACAACGTCATGGTTGAGATAATCAGAAGAATATACTGCAAAGCATAGGAGGCAGGCAGAAAATCGGTATCACGAATCCGTTTAATTTGGGCAATAGTAAAACGAATTTTGCCCTGTTCACCTTGAATTCGAGCAATCAATGGAGCCTCGCAAAATTTTGACAAGGGAACCAGTAATGGATTGAGGCTTGTAACTACATCATCAACACTTATAAATGATTTATACTCCTGTAGACAGATTAGAATAGTGCTGAGGATATCAACTAACCCTTCTGTTAATGGTATTGAATTATATTCAGAATGACGGGATGCAATCATTAAATTCGTATCTTGAATCGTTTCAACTGCAATCGCAATCGTGTTTGGCATCTCTTCACTGAGACGGTAATCCAGCATTGCGGCACTCAGCATAAACGCCAAGAGGAACGCGACTGTCGCAAACAGAGAACCAATCTGAGGATCGAATTTACCGATTTCCCAGTTCATCAGATGAAAAGTCCATTTTACCAAGCAAAATAGTCCTATTATGGGAGTAATTTTGAGTAAGATTCCCCACTTTAATAAGATGGTACGATTAGAATTGTTGGAAGATATTTTAGAATTCATTGCATTAAAGGGTATTGGTGATTATTGTTGACAGGTTTTGAGCCTTATTCAGTCCCTTCGATATTACTTTATTGGGGCGAAAGACAGATTTTTTCATCCTAAGATTGGTCTAATTTTCCTGAAAACAATACTCGCTCCCAAATAAGTAATTTGTTAGTAGGGAAAAAATAAGAAGCTCCCCAATGCTTTTGGTTCGTCACTGTAATGGAAATCATGGAAGACTGTTAAAAATTCTTCTTGAGAAATAAATCCATCTTTGTCGAGGTCAATCTGGGAAAAAGCTCTCTCAGCATAAATGCGATGATTATTGTAAACAGGAAATCGATCCATTCATTGCCATTGATAGTCCCGTCTCCATCAGCATCAAAGGCCTCAAAAATTAGATTAACAAGGGAGCCAATTTCTACTTGATATCGTTTCGGATCATTCAGAATAGATTCGTAATACTTAAGCCACTCATCTAAACTCACTTTATTGTCACGATTTTTATCACTCTCACCTCGAATGTGAATCCAGTAGTAGGCAAATTTTTCCAACAAAACGTTAATTTTTGAGGATTTTTGTTTCCAACCCCGAACTTCTGCTATTTTTTTAACAACTATTTCAAAGTCGGCTAAACCAATCTTTCCACTATTATCAGCATCATACATAGTGAATAATTTTGTCAACTTCCGTGTTTGCAATTCTGTGAGCATAATAGAGCCTCTGGGTAATAATCAATCTGAGGAGAATAATTCTGGATAAATGGCAGTATCTTCCCCGTCAGAGTGTCACAAAGTAACTTTTTACACTCCCCCTAACTCTAAGGATAAATCAAGAGTTTAGACCATTTTGCCTGGGGATTGGAGAAGGCATTATAGCCTGATTATAGCCTATATAAGTTGGATCAGTCCCACTTATAATTTAAGATTTTGGAAAGCCTGATCTTGCCAATGAGACACCGATTTGGACGCAAATCATTCCCACGATCGCGCTACCCACCCAATAAATTAACAGCATTGTCATATCTCCCTTATCCAAGAAACCTTTTGATTCCAAACCGTATGTAGAGAAGGTAGTATATGCACCGCAGAAACCTGTCGTCGTCATTACTCGCAATTCCGGCGAGATCAGACGAATATTCTCGATCGCGAGAGTCAAAATATAAGCAATCAACAAACAGCCAGTAATATTAATCAAGAATGTGCCGTAAAAGCCCAAATCATTGCCAAAAATCCCTTGGGCAAATTCCGTTACATAGAAACGACTTAACGCGCCAAAAATCGCTCCGATCGCGATCGCGCCCGACAAACGTCCTTTCAAAAAATCCATTGCTTCTTACCTAAAAATTGATAGTTTGTCTTTTTTCCTAAAGGATATCCCGACCTTTTTTATTAACTTACGAAAAGCTTCGCGATCGTCACTCCTATTATTACTGCTCCTAAACCTAGAACTGCACTCCCAGCCCAATAAAACGCGGTCGCAAAGCTGTTTTTACTACGCCATAGTGCCAGAGTATCAAAGCCATAGGTGGAAAATGTCGTGTAAGAACCTAAAAATCCCGTTCTAATCAGTAAATCTAATTCCTTGGGATAGCCTGTGATGCCTTTGGAAATAGTGAAAAAGAAACCCATCGCGAAACATCCAGTTAAATTAATAACAAATGTTCCGTAGGGAAATTTTGTCCCCAATTTAGCTTTTGTCCATTCTGTTAAGTGATATCGAGATAGAGCTCCGGGGACTGCACCTGCCGCGATCGCGACAACATTAGTTATGTCTGACATTGCTAAAAATTTATCCTGTACTAAAGTTGAGTTGGCTCAATGCCTTCTGGATTTATGCCTTAATGTACCTTAAGGCATAAAATGTGATTTTTAGAGAAAAGTGAAGCAGCTCTTGTTAGATTATAACAAAACACTGTCGTTTTCTTGGCTTGACTTCAACCCGCGTAAACTCCAGAGTAGATATGGTTTTCACAAAAACTTTACTTGTCGCTTATATTCCTATATAGCAATCCCAAATGAGTTGTAACAGATTTAATGTTAGTAATAGGAGTGCGGAGTTGGCGCAAGCCCGTGTGCGGAGCGACTCAGCCTGTGCGTAGCACAAACGTCTCGCTCGCTAATGGTTTCGACGCCAACCAGTAAGATATTTGCACGGCAAAAACTCTTACAACCTATTTAGCATTGCTATATGAGTATAAATAAAATCAAAAAAAATTATCCATCTTACTTACGAAAATCTCTGTTTCTAATTTTATTTAGTCCCAGAATTATAAATATAAGTGCCGAATTATTTAGAATGAAAAATAAATGTTTTCCGATGAGTTAGAGCTGGCTTATCCCGTAATTCATGGGGTGGAAGTTAGAGGAGAAAGAGGAAACTATACTACACAACTTGTTAATTTTAACTGTTCTGTTTTAGGTGTTAGGAAGAGGGAATAGGAAATGCTTAACAATTAATAGTTAACCCTCTTCCCTCTTCCCTCTTCCTTCTTCCCTCTTCCTTCTTCCTTACTTACTTCTTACTTTTCCACTCCACGATCGCGTTTTGAGCATCCTGATAAGAAGGAGTGTTTGGAGGAACTAATTTAGCCGCTTCCACCGCTTGAGGATATCGGCCTTGACTCGCTCGTAATTGCGCGATCTTAAAGATAACATCACTCCATTCACGAATTAATTGCTGAGATTGAGCATACTTAGGATCAGTCGGTTTGACTTGACTAGCCAAATCGATCGCCTGATTATAAGAAGAAGCTAAACCGCGTGTAATTTTCCCTTGGGCTTTTTTCAAGGATTCATTATTCGCTTGCTCCCGTTTGGCGGAATTTTCCCATTGCGCGATCGCGTCTTGGGCTTGAGTATAAATTGACTCATTAAGATTAGGAACCAACTTCGCCGCGTTGATCGCACTTTGGAAATTACCCGAATTAGCGCGACTTTGGGCAATTTCTAAAATGTTCTTACTCCAGCGTTCAATATTACTTTGCGCGTCAGGATAAAGAGGATCACTGGGGGGAATGCGCCGGACAATATTAATCGCCTTATTGTAACTAGAAGCCGAATTATCTTTTAATAACAATCTCGATTGATCGAGAAGTCCTTGACTGGATAAATTTGATTTTTCCTTGTCCGTATTAGGTGTATTACTAACAGGTTTAGGAGTGTCCTTTGCCGCACTCGTAGGTGTCACCGGAGAAACAGGAGAACTGGTGTCCATTGGTTTTTCCTGAATCTTACTCTCCGTAGGAGCAACGGCTCCCTGACTCGATTTTTTCTCAGTTTGAGGAGGATAGGCTGGAACCGATTTTTGCACCTTTTCCGTATTAGCCATTTTCTGAGACTTTTTGCCATTTTCCTTAGTGATAAACACATCACGATTAATAAAGAAAACACCAAAAAGTAAAACCACCGCGGTTCCCAAACTCCAGATTAATAAATGCTGTAAAAACGAGCGATCAGAGCCTGATTCTTCCTCAGGTGCAGAAGGAACAACCGGAGTTTGATCTTTACCATTTTTAGAAACCATTTCCTCAGAAACCTCCTCAGATGCAGACGTAGGACGACTTAAAGTAGCAATGCCCCCACCAGAACTAGAATCCTGATCATCAAAACCGATCGTGTGACTATCTTGAAGATTTGCCGTCGTCACACCGAGAGCGACCCCATTTTGTTCATGTACTGGAGATACTTCACTTACTGAAGATACTTCACTCTCAACAGTTGCTAAACTATCAGGTAAAATCACCTGATGAATTTTGCCAACGGGATTGATCACAGCCACAGGTTCTTGGCGAGGACGCAGATGGTGTTCACTTAATTGCGGTACGCGATCGCGTAAAAAACCCTCCAGACTCTTGAGTGTATTACATTTTCCCGAACGTAAACCCTCTAATAAAGCCGCGGTAAAAAAACCATGACGTAAGGCCGACGTTTCGCGAGAGACTTGATTAGGGTGACAAGAAAGAATCGTGGGAATTTCTAACTCGCGTGCTAATTGAGCGGTATGATCGCCCACTGGTGCCCCCGCGTTCGCTCCCTGACTACGGTTAATATCCAATAATAGTAAAACCGTCTCCGTAGGAGCCTTTTTCAGAGTTTCGAGGAGCGATCGCACAGCAATACCAGTCCCCACAATATCAGAAGGATTACCATCAATAGGGAGAAGATAATCTTGCCCCTCATAGTTAATCCCATAACCACTAAAGAAACACCAGAGAATTTCTCCGGGCTCAATATGTTCAGAGCAGACGGCATCGAGCTGTTGGAGAATATTCTCGCGACTCGGATAAGTCGAATGCCCCCACTTTTCGGGTGAAGAGTCCGTTAAAAGCAAACACCCATCGGAGGAAAAATTGGCTTCTGTGTGCAGAAAATTCTGTAACGCCTCCGCGTCCTCCTGGGCGTAACTAAGAGGCTGGACAAAATGATATTGATTAATACCAATCGTAATGCACGCGTTATGTTTCATAAGAAGAACCCGCGAAAGACCCCAAGAACAATATTTGGGGAGGAAAGCGGGGCGGGGGATGCCGCTTCCCTACAACACAATGGAAAAAGATTAAGTCCTTGATTAACTACGTTAACCCAGTTACACTCTGCCAAAACAATAACATATTCACTAATGGGGCAATCTTCGAGACTACACACCCCGGAGCATTACCACCTTCTGGAATCCTTGCCTTTGTAGCCTAGATCATCAACAAATACTCATTGTCTTATAAAATCTTTATCAATTATTGATCTCTAGGGGAAACCCCCCGTTATTTCCTATAACTAATCGGGAGTGTCAAATTAACAATACCTGCGCCATTTTTCTAGGTTGGGTTGAGCGATACTTAACCCAACGCATTTCTTGGGTTTTGCGCGACAGGCCCCCCACGTGGGCCTCAACCCAACAACCCTAAAAATCGTTTTTTAGGTTGGGCGAAGGTATTAATTAAGAAAAATGTTTCTCACTTTTTCCACTCATAAAACAACAGTTCCCACTTCAGAAACAACAAAAAATCGAAAAACTGATTGAGAAACAATGAGCAACAAACAGACAAGAGTTGCCACCTGTGCTTGGACTAAGTAAATACTTCTGGCAAACTCAAGGAGGTTATCCCCAAAAATATCAAAAAAACCAAGATTGATTCTTAAGCCCCCAGAAAATGGTGACATACTCCTACATCAATCTGAGTACAGATATGATGTGGGCTTCTTTGCAGCCCGATCAAGGGTATGCCAAATTTCCTACCCTGCGGGAACGCTTCGCGAATGTGGTACTGTCATCCATAGTTCCTACTACGGAAAGATTCCCACTAGGGCGTTTTATACTGGGGAAAATGTCCAACCCCAGTCTTTTTAGGTTAATCGCAGCATTAATATCACCATCTACCATCAAAGAGTTTTGTTCATCCCAATAGTCTCTTCTACTACAATCAGTGAAAACAATTTCATTCCGATAACTGAGTACCATTGAGGTATAAGCAGGTTTTTTTGAAATGACAAGTACGGACACGGCACGCCGTGTCCGTACTCTGCCTCAGTTTTGAATCGGGGTTTGCCCGATTTTCCTCCCTTACTGTCATCTACGATGAACCGTTCAAATGCTTTATCTACTCCCTTAGAAACCTCTTGCAGGATAGTTGAATCCACCGGCTTAAATCCAACAACTCGCCACTATGAAAAACCTTTACCAAGTCTTTTTTGAGGAGGGGTAATTGTTGTTTTTGCGAATAGTAGTTAGGATTTTATCTGGGAGCAGAAATACTTGCGATCAATGGACAAGCCTTTACAGCAGTGCGGTTATTATCCCACCAATCAAATCGATCTCCCCATTGGCGATTATACCAATAACGGCAAATTCTGAGCCACTGGTTTAGGGTTAACTTTTGATTGGTGTTTGGATAGAACTGGTACTGATATGTTGTTTTCATTGGGTCACAGTTAAAGTCGCACCTATTAGTATTACTCTATCTGATATGTTATTCTCGGTCAAGTACATGGACTCATATTATCCATAAAGCTCGATAAATTTTCGACATTAGATATTTGAGGAACCAATAATTATTGTGTTACAATAATAAGTAGAATGAAAATTGCTCGTCTCGTCATCCAGATATGGGCGACTCTCATCCCACACTAAGCGTTGCGTCGCGTGCCGCAGGCATCGCGCTATAGTGTGGAGATTCCCGTCTATTGAGCTAAAGTAAATGTAACATCAGGAGTTGTGATCTATATCTCTTATTGGTAAAAATATCGCCTTCGTGAAAAGACACCCCTTGCCAAGGTGTATTTTTCCGAAGCCCACCGGAAAAGACAGGCCATTCCCTTGTCCCATCAAACCTGTGGAGCGACATTCTTGTACCCAAAGTCCCCTAAAATTGACTGAACTTATACGCATAAGGAGTAATTGTGCAGATGGTCTCTACCATTCAAAGAGAAACCACCGCCACCGCTTTATCCACCCTGAAACAGCGTTATCCCAAAACTCATAACCACTACCGCTTTCAGGATTTTTTTGCCTTTGACTCCAAACAAGGCACCGTTACTGACTGGAATAATGCCCGTAACATCTTTACCAGCGAAGATTTTATTATTGGGTTGGTAGAGGGGCTAGAAGAAGAAGTCGGTCCGGCCTCATCCGTCATTATGTACACCATTGGTTGTCAATGGGGAACTGAGGATGCTGACTTTTTCCAAAAGTGGTTTGCCGAAGAATTTGGTCATAATATTCGTCAATCCAACTTGATGTTTTTACTAGAAACCTGGTGGTGGCCCTTCACCGCCCAAGGATGGGGACGCTGGGAAGTAGATATGAGCGATCGCAAACATGGTTGTATATTTATTAACCTATTCGACTCCGCGGTGGCTCGTACACTCGGAGATGTCGGTAAACCTGTTTGTCACTTATATGCGGGATTATTTGCCGGATTTTTCAGTTGCTTAGTCAAAAAGTCTCTCAGTTGTATTGAACTACAATGTTACTCAATGGGAGAAACCTATTGCAAGTTTCTCTTAGGCAACCCGGATCGGATTGACGCGGCCTCTTTCTGGTTAAATGAAGGCGCGACTGCGCGAGATATTTAGCGGCGATTGCAAGATGGAGCGATATTGCGATGAGTGACGGAGTTTATTGGTTAGAACAGTCAGTCCAAGACTTTTTTAGCAATTGTAATTGGTTGGGAAACCCCGTTGTCCAAAGTAGCAATGGCAAAACCCCCAAAGAAGTGAGTAATTTACAAGATTTAACCATTTCCGTGGGCGAATTTTTTAAATTATTTCCTTGGGATGGTACTCCCATCATTGGTGCTTTACCCACACCCACTCCTATCCCCGTTTTTTCTGAGGTTGATACTCAAGATGTTACCCTTGATGATCTCCTTAATATTTTCTAACTGTTTTGGCTAATGGCTTCGGGTGCATCAGTCATTTTTGACCCGATGAGCGCGATCAAAGCTTATGAAATAAAAAAATTTCAGCTATTTGTGAGCCACCATTAGCCATTAAATTTTAATCCCTTATCCCCCAGATACTTATGCACCCAGAGCTAGAATCGCTGCTGGTTGAAGCCGAAACTCGTTATCTCAAACCCGAAGAAATTACCGCGTTTAAACGCTATGTAGCAACGATCGCGGCCCGTTTAAAAACCTATGAACTCTTGCGGGAAAAAGAACTTACGATTTTTCAATCAGTCACCGATGAATTGCCAAAATCATTTCCTAACGTCAAAGAAGAAATCTTAGAGCGATCGCTCACAAATTGGCTTTTGACTGTGCGCCATTGTGGCATGGCAATGTTACTTAATGACTCCGAATTTCTCAATCAACGCGCAGGAGAATGGCTATCGGGCCTAGTCAATGCCCACCGTAGTCAAGAAATTGAAGCCAAAATTTATCAGCTATTGCAAGCTCGTTTAAAAGAAGTATTGCCGGCACAAGCATTAGAGCTGTTACAGCCCTTCCTAGAACAAACTCAAAACATTTTCTCAGCTTAAGTAAGAAAACTTTCTACCCAAAAGAGAAGTGAGTTTTGCTCAATTTTGCTTTCTCCATTTATCTAGTTACCTATGATTAATATTGCTGAGTTAGTCAAACAACCCCGTATTCCTGGTAATTACTTTGCCTCCGATACTTATATCCGCGGCGATCTGGAACTAGGTTTATTAGAAACAAGGCGAGGCGATCGCCTTATTGCCTTACCAGAAACCTTAATTAAAGCCATTTACACAGGCTTGGAAAAAGAAACCGGCCAAGCCTCTTCTCTGGTTTTATATAATTGTGGAAAATGGTGGGGGAAAAGTTTTTATATTCGTTTCTGTGAAGAAGTAAGCGAATATTATGAACAGCCAATTTCGCAAATGAATATGGTGCAATTCATCCAATGTTTACAACAACTTTGGAAAACCAATGGTTGGGGATTATTTGAACTAGAGCCTACTTATAACAATCGGGGATTTCTTATTGTAAAAATTACCCATTCCCTCTTTGCCTCCCAAGGGCATAAAACTAACAAACCTACCTGTTTTTTAGAAGCGGGAATTCTCAGCTCATTCTTTAGTCAACTCACAGGAAGAGACCTTTTCTGTCTCCAAACAACTTGCGAATCTATGGGAGCCGATGCCAATCGCTTTGTACTAGGTTTAAGTGAGCGTATAAAACCCATAGAAGCTATGGTAGAGCAAGGAAAAGACCACGAAGCCATTATGAAAGCTTTAACTCAAAATTAATCTACCTTGAGTTTGTATATGGAGCTTTTAACCGCCAAGCTTTTATGGGTGATCACTCCTTGGCGGTTTCCATACCATTCGGGAAAAAGGGTATTTAAAAATTGGCTTATTTTTGGTAAAAATATCAGATTAGACTCAAAACCATAAACAATTTGCTTGAGAGGATATGAGTGTTATACTGCTAACGCAAAGTAATCAATTCCTTGTAATTTCCCCGAAGATAGTGGCAATTGTCCTATTATAGATAGACAACCGATTACCCATCTAACATGGTAAAATATGTCACCCCCTCTTAAGCCGGCAAAATCCTCCAAGTCTCAGAAAAAACCCTTAGAACCTGGGACTTGCTCGGAAAAATTGATTCCATTAGAACCCCATCAAACCCGCGACGCGACGATATCGACAGGGTACTCGGCAATGGATTTGACAAATCAGTTGCCATCTACCCCAGAGTCAGCAGCCACAAGCAAAAAGAAGACCTCCAAAGGCAAGCCGACTACCTTAGAAGTCTCTACCCAGACGCAATCCTCTTCAAAGATATCGGAGGTGGACTTAACTTTAAGCGCAAAGGGCTTGAAGCCCTTTTGGGACAAATTCTGTCAGGAGACCTCAGAGAAGTTGTGGTCTGCCACCAATATAGACTCGCAAGGTTTGGTGTTGACCTCATCCGATGGATGTGTGAGCAACAAAATTGCCCACTCGTGGTTCTCAGTCGTTGCGACTTGTCTCCAGACCGAGAAATGGTTGAAGATATCCTTGCCATCATCAATGTTTTCAGTTGCCGACTCTACGGACTTGGTAAATACAAATCTGTTATCAAAAAAGATTCGAGTTTACCCGGAAACGTTGTTGGCGAAAAAATGGAGAACTTGGTCTTCTGCAAGTAGGTGGTGTTATAACCAAGCAATTGCTATTCTCAAAACAGAAAGAATTGGCAAATATGAATTGCGTAAGCGCATTATGGATACCGCCCCTGAATGGGTGTCGGAACAACCATACAACCCTCGCCAACTCGCAGTATTTCAAGCTTATGAAGCCTATAAAGCAGCTTGTAAGTCTCAAGGAGTAGCTAAATTTAGAAGTGGTAAAGACAATTCTCAAACTATTAGATTTCAAAAAGATAACTGGAAGTCAAACACTTTCTATCCTCGTGAAACAAAAGGTTTATCTTTTCCGGCTGCGGAACCTATTTTAGAGGTAATGCAACACGAGCCAACTCTCAGTCTGATTAATGGGCAATGGTTTATCTGCTATGCTGTTGACACTATCGCTCCATCACCTACTCAGTCTGACTTAGTTATGGCTTTAGATCCTGGTATTAGAACATTTATGACTGGTTTTGACGGTCAAAACGTGCTGGAATTGGGCAGAGGTGATATCGGTCGAATTTATAGATTGGCTAGACATCTGGATAAATTAATGTCTCGAATTGGGTTAAGCAAAGGTGGACAATTCAAACGACTACGTTATCGGCTGAGAAAATCCGCGTCGGCAATTCGCATTAAGATGAAAAACTTAGTTTCCGAATTGCACAAGAAAATCGCGAATTACCTAGTCAGTAAGTACAAGTTAATTTTCTGGCCCACCTTTGAAACTCAACAAATGGTGAAGAAAGGTAAGAGGAAACTCACTACTAAAACAGCAAGGGCGATGGTAACATTAAGTCATTATCGTTTCCAACAAACGTTGAAGCATCAAGCAACTAAATATGGTTGTGTTGTAGTAGACGTAACTGAAGAGTATACCAGTAAAACTTTCTCAAAATGCGGTCATGTTCATCGCAAATTGAGCGGTTCAAAAACCTTCAAATGTCCCGAATGTGGACACACTCTGGACAGAGATTTGAATGGCGCTTTTAATATTTTATTGAAAGCTTTGAGAGATACCTCCAAGTCGGTCAAGCTTGCGGCTTTTCAGATTATGCCATACACAGTGGATTTAGGTACATTCCTAGATTTACCGGGTTAAATGTATCTGAAAACAACACAATAATTATGAAAACACTATAATCTACAAATTTGTCATCAGTGTGCATTGCTTTCTCATCTGAGAGTACCAAATTTTTTCTTACCCGTTTCCCTTTTTTTTGTGACACTGCCAGTAATGGATGCGATAGAACTTCTCAAACGATATGCAGACGGAGAACGAGATTTCCATCGGGCTAACCTTAAAGGAATAGTTCTCACCGTCGTTAGTTCACGCTCTACCGATATTTCGGAAAACCAACTCGATCAGCAAAATCGACCCTACCTCATTGGGGCAAATCTCAGTGAAGCCGATTTAAGTAATGCCCATTTAAGTCGAGCTAATCTTAGTAAAGCCGATCTTTGTCATGCCAACCTCAGTGGAGCCAATTTAAGCGGCGCTAGTTTGAGTGGAGCCAATTTAAGTGGTGCTAACCTTTATGGTGCTAACCTCAGTGGAGCCCATCTTAACTGGGCAAATCTCAGTAGTGCCAACTTAACCAAAGTCAACTTGAGTGGTGCCGATATGAGCGCGGCTAACTTGAGTAATGCCAACCTTAATCATGCCAATATCAGTAAAGCCTATTTAATTAAAGCTAATCTCACTCAGGCACATTTAGAAAATGCAGACCTTTCTCAATGTAATCTTAAAGATGCAGACCTGAGTATTACCATTCTTATTCAAGCGGATTTATCTCGAGCTAATCTAGCCGGAGCTAATTTAACCAGAGCCGATTTAACTAAAGCCACACTGATTAAAGTGAATTTTAGACGGGCCAATTTAAGTGAAACTTTTCTCAATGGAGCTTGTTTAGAAGAAGCCGATCTCAGTGAAGCTAATTTAACAGGAGCCAATCTTAGTAAAGCCAATCTTAGTAAAACTTACTTGCGAAAAATAGCATTTCATGGTTGTCATCTTAGTGGCATTAATATGAGTGGTGCTGATTTAGGGAATCTTGATTTAAGTCGAAAACTTTTAACTAAGATTAATTTATCCGGGGCATACTTAAGCGAAGCTAACCTCAGTGGGGCTTATTTAATAGAAGCCAATCTCAGCTATGCCAATTTAACCAGTGCTGATCTCAGTAAGGCTTGTTTAATTAACGCGGATCTCACGGGTGCTAATCTTAATAATAGTAATCTTAGTCAGGCAAATCTGACAGGATCTCTCTTGTCTCGTGCTAACTTAAAAGAAGCTAATTTACGAGGTGCAATTTTGGCAAGTGCCGATCTCAAAGGAGCAATTTTCGCCGGGGCTATTTTGCCCAATGGGAAAAAATATGACTAATTGAACACTTGATTTTAACTACCAAGTTTAGTGCATACCAGTTCCAAAATAGGCATTAATAAATTTTGTTCTTCAACCGTGAATTGTGGTTTAATAACCTCTTGCATTACTTTATAAGTGACTCCGGTAGTTTCTTTCGCATTCAAAGAGCTTAATATTACTTCAAACCAGGTTAAGATACGATCGCGCAGCCGTTGTGGATCATTAATCAGGACGGCTGTTGATATATATCTCAACACTCGAAAGGTATCGGCGCGCCATTTTGCGGTAATATCTACCCCACCCAGGCGAAAGAAATTAGGATTCATAGAGAGCATTTTAGCTTCTACTTGACTAACAATATCCTTGTCAGTATTTTGCAGTTTTTGATAAATCGCCAGTCTCATACTAGCCGAACGAAGATAATCCTTCAAAAATATTAATTCGGCCTTCGTGGCATAGCGACCATCAGATTCTATACTTAAACGGGCAAGTTGACTTAATACCATTGCAGATTTGAGATTGAAGACTAGAGTTAATGATATATTATAGGGGAGAGACTCAGAAAAAAACGTCTCTCCTTCGATAAATTTATGCTTCTGTGGTGCGAGCCAAATACTGTCCTACTTGGAACTTAGTTTCATTGAGTTGAGTAACAATAGAACGAGTAATAAGTTTGCCAGATTCGACCACAACTTGACCCGTAATTGGGTGTAATAAATCCTGTTCAGCGCGACGACCAATAAGAGATTCCACATTTTCGATCGCGTTAAGATACATCCCAGTGGGTAACTCAACAATAACACCATCTCCCTGAATTTGGGCTTGACAGGCAAGACGGGAATTAGGTTTAGCAGTAGTAATAACTTCTAATGTACGCTGTTCACGACGAGTCATTCCTGATAAACCATCGATCCCATCTTTAATATAAACGTGACAAGTCGCGCACATTCCGCGGCCACCACATTCTTTCAAGACGTGCAATTCTTTGGAGAGCAAGGCAGCTAGAATATTGGAATTAGTTTGAACAGCCATTTCCTCAGCAATGGGTTCTAACTTAATAATTTTGACCATATTTATTCCTTATTGAGCGAGGAAGAAGGGGTTAAAGATAGATACAGGGTAAATAATGAAACCTTCAGGGAGGGTAATGATATCATTAATCCTAAAGGGGGGGTCATGGAAAGGAGTCGATGCCGATCCCAAGTTATGTTAAGATTACTTGACTGGAATAGCTTCGGGCTCAATCACCCAGATCACATAACCTTTAGGAACTTTCGTAATTACAGTCTTATTACCTTTCCTTCCTAGTTTAGTGACTAAAGCCAGAGTTTCCTCTGCATCTTTGACAGCCCGGAATAAACTGTAGTACTCGTTATCGACACAAATGGCCGCGATACGCTCTTTCCAATCAGGTAGCCAGACATGGCAAGAGCGATATAACTCCCGCGAATCGATGATTTTAGTGGAGCCGATGTCTGTTTCTTGGGCATTGAGTTGAGGAGACACTGTTGTTAACATAGACTGCACCGATGGGTTCATTCAGATCAGGGAAAATTTGTAACAAATCTTAATAAATTTATAATAGCTCAATTAAAAACAGATGTACTGGAAAAGGGGCATAATTGAGTGAAAAGGTGGACAGAAATGGGCTATGGGGCATTCTAAATATCGGATTTTAGGCTTAGTGGGACAAGGACAATTTGGGCGGGTATATTGTGCCAGTGTACGACGTATTCCTGGCAAAGATCCGGGCTCAACGACAAAATTGGTAGCTCTCAAGGAGTTAAGTCATCAACGAGCGCCAACCAGCGAATTTTTACGGGAGCTGTGGTTTTTGATTACCTTGCAACATCCCAATATCGTCACCTGTCGTGCTTTGGAGCATACGGCAACGGGGCGTTATCTCGTGATGGACTATTGTGAGGGGGGAACACTTCGCGCTTTAATGGAACAGGAACGACCTTTAAGACTAATGGAAGGACTTGAGTTAATCTTAGGTGTCTTAGGGGGATTGGAGTATGCCCACGATCGCGGTGTGATTCATTGTGATATTAAACCGGAAAATATTCTCTTAACCTTAAATTCTACGAGTTGGTTGCCTCGACTCTCGGATTTTGGGATTGCCCGTCGTTTGCCAGAAATTGGTAGTACCCTTCAGAAACAGGAAATTTCCCCCGCGGCGACGGTAGGTTCCCCCGCGTATATGGCCCCGGAGAGATTTTATGGTTTATTCTCTCCCATGTCAGATATATACGCGGTGGGGGTTTTGTTATACGAAATGCTGATCGGCGATCGTCCTTTTCATGGAAACCCCGGAGACTTAATGTGGGCCCATTTGAATCAACGCTTTGAGATGCCCGACATCCTACCGGACTCTTTAAAAGAGATTATCAAAAAATCTTTAGAAAAATTACCGGCACGTCGTTTTGCCAACGCGGCGACAATGGCTCAAGCTTTGAGAGTGGCAATGGAGGATGAGAAAGTTAAAGAAATGCGCGATGGAGTTATTCCCTTGGGGATTAGAGACTCTATCGTGCTGTCACCCCAATCAAAAGTGACGGCAAATCAACCCCCGACAACCTATTATCTACCCACTCCGGGGCTGATTGCCTCCACGAATATACCCCCTAAACCCCTATTAGCGGGGGCAGACACATATCTTTATAGTGGCATAGGCAGACAACTGAATGTTTGGTGTCAAAGAGGACAAGATCCCCTATTAGGAGAAACGCCAACAGTAATTGACTTACCTCATTCTGTGAGAAGTTTAATACCTGTTGAGGGGGGTTGTTATATATTGACGCATAAAAATATTTACTGGCTCAACTCGGAGCTATCAAAAGTAGGAAAACCCTTATGGAATGTAGATTTAGACGGAAAAACGGAAGACTTAGAACTAACAACCCAAGAAATACAGGCATCGACACCACCATTAGCCCATTATCTTTACAAAGCCACCGCGGCTCCTAATAATCGTTGGTTGGCGATTGGCCTAGCAGGGGAACTAAGATTTTATTCGGTTTCCGCCAAAGGGAATACTTCTGAAGGTCAACTTTTATCACTCTGGGGTACAATTCCCCTACCGACAAAACGACTTCCTGAATTGATCCCTTTAGATGGAGGTCATCTTCTCACAGTGTGGCATATCCACAAAGATCCCAAAGAGCCTCCCCAAACGGTTTTCCGTGTTTATACTCGTCGGGGTAATTTAGTGGGTACACTTCGCGTAGGAGTGAAACTAAGTCTTTTGCAACGGACTTCGCAACCTTATACTTTATTAGGAATTGCCAATGGAAATCCAGCCTCCCTCTTAGTGATTAAATTAAGGCCTTTGCAAGTGAAGCGTATTCCCTTAGAAATTGTTCCTGTTTGTGCTTGTGTGGCTACTTGGGGTTATATTCTTGCAGATGCAGTGGGAGATATTATGATTTTAGATAATGATGGTAATGATATTGGTCATATTCGAGGGCCTGTGACTCCCAGAGCGATCGCGTCTTGGGGTACTTCGGGAATCGCGATCGTGACTCATTCTCGAGAGCATAGCCACTTACATTTTTTGCCGATAAATATTGAGAATTCTTCCATAAACAAAATCCAGTGACTTTTCTCACGATTACACACTCAGACTTTGATTTTGCTAAGATTAGCCAGACGATTGTCAAATTGGATCGGGCTTGGTTTGAGGCGCATCAACTCCCCTCAACGGTTTCTCAACCTCTTTTAGAAACTTGGGAGCGATTAGTCGATATTGTCGCGGAATTACGATCGCCCAATAGTGGTTGGCCTGCCAATATACCTCAGACACCGGAAAATCTTCTTCCCTATCTCAGTGAGGAAGCACTAGAAGTTCTCGAAGTCTGGCAAAATGAACCCCCCTCCAACCCCCCCCTCTTCAGGGGGGCGGAACCCCCTAACCCCAGGAGGGGGGAGTCTGGCGCGGATTACATTCGAGTTTTCGACTTTATCCCTCAACTGCTCTGGTATATTGTCAGAAGTTCTGATGATGTCATGGGACTTTTGGCCGGTGTCAAAGCTAAAGTTAGTCAACCTCATCAGATATCCGAACCCGGAATCCTGCGACTGGTTGTGATTCTCCAGGGAGATCCGATCCCTTCTTGGTGTATTGATCTTGTCACGAATCAAGAAGCCACGCGATCGCTCCTTTCTCCGGGGTGTCTGATCGAATCTTCAGAAGCTAACATTACCAAAACCCCGACACCTTGCCAGCAATTAATCGCCCACATAGAGCAAAAAATTCAACAAGCTACACCCCAATTGAAAGGATTTTTCGAGTCGAGTGATATCCAATTTCTCGAACCCGGAAACATCTGGCAGTCTGGTAAACTACAATTAAAACTTGCCTTTGAATTTCTCCCTGATCCGCCGAATGAAACCGAAAATTTCCAGGTTTTTTCACCTCTAAAACCGTCGGATATGACTCAGGAGACTTCTCCGATGTATGAGAAAAGTTGGACATTAGGAAGCGAACAATGGTTATTAGAAGACACGAAAGACTTGCCCGTCTCCCCCTTAGAGGACTGGGAAATGAGTCTGGCCTCATCTTCCTTGTCAACAACTGAAACATTTAGTGATATTTTACAACAGCCTTTTTTGTTGTTAGAAACAAAAGTAAAATTAACCAATCAAATCTTACTAGAAGCTTACTTTGATGCTTTAATGAAAAAACAGATATTACATTTTATTAGATCACATAATTACACAAAAGAGACCGTAAAAGAAACAGTAAAATCGCCTATTTTAACGCCGAGAGCTGATCCCATAAATCAGTTAATTAGTGCCGCGTGTGAATTGGTGGATGCCATTCAAAACCCCGAATCATTAGATACACTGAATTGGTTAGGCTTAGAGATTTTCATGCCAGATTTAACTAAGAAATTATTATGGCAGATAGTCAAAACTAATTATGATATTATGCAATTAGTGGGGGGAGTAAACGCGCAAGTTTTGTCTCCTTCTTGTCATTGGAGATCAGGCACTTTGCGACTAATTGTCATATTCCAAATCGAAGTTTCTGGGACTCCGATGCAAATAGATGTCACGACGGGTCAACTTTTACCCTCTGATATCGAAATATTACCACAAGACGCGATAGCTACGCTTCAGCCCCAGGCTATCGTGCAATCTCAAAACAGTGATATGATCAAGGCTCCGATGGGCACCGAAAGCCTATTAAGACAAATAGAAGAGAAATTAGAAACAATTTCACCGGAATTAGGCATTTGGATTAATGGTACAGAAATAGATTATCATCCACCTAAAAATAGCTCTTCCCAATATGGAATTAACTATACTCAATGGGAATCAGGCAAGAGTAAAATTAGTTTTGCCCTTCAATTAACTCCCCATTGAAAATAATATATAGTGTTGATCTTTCAGAAGTAAAACTTGTGCCACAGGCATCTTGCCTGTGACGGGATGTCTGCCCGTACCACATTTACGCACTCCTATTACTAAGATTAAATCTGTGACAACTAATTTGGGATTGCTCTAATAGTTTCGCCTATATGTGCCCGAAAGCAGGCAAGATGCCTGCACTACTTTATTGATTTTTCATTCCTTTTGATTTGAGGAGATGTCTCATGTACACTTACGCGTTTCTTAAACCACTTAAAGTACCTTTTGAATTACCTTTCGGTTTAGTGAGTCCCCTGGAACTTATTATTAGTAATAAAGAAGTCGCGGCTCTGGTGGAGCCAGAATTATCCCTAGAGGATTTAAAAGATAATGAAGAGCGTCTCATGGAAGCCGTATTATCTCACGATCGCGTCCTCTGTGAAATGTTCCAAAAAACGACCGTGTTACCCCTTCGCTTTGGGACTTATTTTCTCTCCAGAGAGATATTATTAGAGCATTTAGAATCCCAAAGTGATCTCTATCTGCAAAAATTAAATTATTTTGAAGGAAACGCGGAATATTTATTAAAGAGTATTCCCCGCGAATACTCACCTGAGCAGTTATTACCTGCCAGTGAAACAACAGAGCCAGCATCAGGGCGTAACTATTTTCTTCAGAAGAAACGTGCCTATCAACTTCAGCAAGAATACCAACAACAACAGAAACAGGAATGGGAAGAATTATTGACTTTTTTTAATCGTCATTATGATACACTTTTGGGAGAACCCCAAGACGGCGATGCCTTCGGCCGCTACGCGATCGAGCGACTGTACCTCCTTGTTTCACGTCAAGAGGAGTTTCTTCTTGGGGAGAGAGTGCAACAATGGCAACTGTTAACACCCCATTGGGAATTACATTTGAGTAATGCTCTCCCACCTTATCATTTTCTCTAGTTTAGATATTTTTTTAACCGCTCCTAAACGCAGATAAACACAGATGTTTTTCCCGTTTTTTTTGTTATTTTTGAGCGAAAAAGCAAGAGAAAATAACCCCTCAGTGTCCTCAGTGCCTTTGTGGTTCATTTTATTTCCCTTATGGTAAAATAGAGCAAACTTCTATAATTATTCCCATGTCTGATAACTTAGAACAAGAAACTATCATCAACGAAGCTAACGATCCTAACGTCACAGGTTCCCTTAACTCCGAACAATATAAAAAGAAAATGCAGCGACGCAAAGAAGTACAAGAGCAACGAGTCGCGGCCGCTTCTAAGGAAAAAGGCTTAATTATTGTTAATACTGGTAATGGTAAAGGCAAAACCAGCGCGGCTTTAGGAATGGTATTGCGATCGCTCGGACATGGTTATCGAGTCGCGATTATTCAATTTATCAAAGGAGCCTGGGAACCCGCGGAAAAAGCCGCCTTTAGTAAATGGGAAAACCAGATCGAATTTCTCGCGATGGGAGAAGGTTTTACCTGGGAAACCCAAGACAGAGAACGAGATATCGCCAAAGCCCAAGAAGCATGGCATAACGCGTTAAATTATATCAGAAATCCAGAGTTTAAGTTAATTCTTCTCGATGAAATTAACGTCGCGCTCAAATTAGGTTATTTACAAATATCCCAAATTTTAACAGGATTAGAAGAAAAACCCACCGATACTCATGTCATTCTTACCGGAAGAGGTGCCCCGGAACAATTAATTGAAAAAGCAGATTTAGTCACAGAAATGACACTGATTAAACACCCCTTCCGTGAACAAGGAATAAAAGCACAACCAGGTATAGAATACTAATAGTTAATGGGGAATTACAGAGACACAATCATGTCCTGTAATTTCCTTAAATCAAAAACCAAAACCCCGTTTTCCATCCGGTCGCACCGTTAATAAATTAGTCTTAGCCATTGCTAATTGTTCATTACTAACCGTCGCATCCGTAAGGTTAGCACCACATAAATTAGTACCGCGTAAATTGGCGCGAGTCAAATAAGCACCCTTCAAATTTGCCCCGCGTAAATCAGCTCCTTCTAAATTGGTCAGACTCATATAAGCTTTGGTCAAATTCGCGTCGCGTAAATTCGCTTGCATTAAACTCGCGTGACCGAAATTAGCATCGGTTAAATCAGCGCCCTGTAAATTAGAGCGAGTTAACCGGGCTTCATAAAAATTACAACCAGATAAATTGAACTTAGGCAGATTTAAACCGGATAATTCACAATCTCCAAAATCTCGTTGTCCTCTGACATAAGCAGTTCTCACCGTTTCCGGTGTCCACTTTGCCGGTTTGGTTATGCGAGTATTTCCTGTTTGTAAGAAAGTATCATCGCCAGTTTGAGGGCGATAAGTACGAGATTGACTTCCCCCTCCTGATTTAGCCATACCAGTAGTACCCGGGCGAGAAACTCCCGTGGGACCGCTAGGGGGATTTTTCGACATTGAGGAAAACGTCGTCTTTTCATTGGGATTAAAAATCGTTGGTACATTCGGATTAGTAGGAGGACGTTTACCAGAAGTGACCATCCCCCCGGCTAAATCCTCATCATCAAAGTAGGTATCCTCATTATTTAAAGCTTTTAAAACATCAGACGCGGACTGATAACGTCGTCCTACTTTCGGTTCTAACATTCTGGAAAGAATACGAGCAAAAGTTTTACTGACATTAACATGAGATTGCCAAAGAATACTCCCCGTATTGGGATCATAATCTAAATCTTTGGGAGATTTTCCCGTCATCAAAAATAAACAAGTCATCCCCACCGCGTAAATATCACTAGCATAAACAGGATGTAGAGACATTTGTTCTGGGGGTGCAAAACTAAATGTTCCTACCGCGAATTTAGTATTCGCACCGCTATTATCATCAGAGCTATCTAACAAAAGAGTTTGACTAATTTGGTCTTTCACCGCGCCAAAGTCAATCAACACTAAATGATTATCTTGCATTCGCCGAATAATATTCGCGGGTTTAATATCTCGGTGAATCACCCCTTCACTATGAATATATTCCAGAAGTGGCATTAAATCGCGCAGACACTCTTTTACCTTTTCTTCATGAAAAGGCCCCTCGAATTTAACCTCTTGCTTGAGGGTAGATCCGCGGACATATTCTTGAACTAAATAAAATTGATGTTCCGCTTCAAAAAAATCCAATAAACGGGGAACTTGGGGATGATCACCCAGTTTACCAAGGGCGTTCGCCTCCCGTTCAAACAGTTCCTTTGCCATTTCATAGACGCGGGGAGAGGACGTGGTTGGTCGTAATTGCTTCACCACACAGATCGGACGACCGGGTAAAATGATATCCTGGGCTAAAAAGGTCGCGCCGAAACCTCCTTGGCCAAGGGGTTGCATCAGATGATAGCGATCGCGCAATAATAAGGATGATCCACAAGTTTTACACTGGTGGATATTATCGGGGTTCTGAGGTTCGGGACAGGCCGGATTAATACAGTAGCTCATGTTATAAATCAACAGTGCTTATATTGTGCCAATTTTCTCCGCGTGTAGGACGAGACTCAAGAATATTTGCTGACTCGGATGAGCCACGAGCCCCGTTTTTCTGCACCGGGCTAATGCCAATGGCAGTTTTTTGGGAGATGCACCTGCAAATAGTCAGGCTCTCTCTACCTTAATTTTAATAAGTTCCGCAGTCCTTAACTGATCTGGTTTTAACGCATTTGGCTTGATTCAATGATGGAAGTATTCTCAATGTGTTTGTCAAGTTACCTGGTTTGTGGATTGATCAGTTGAGAGGGGTGGAATTGGGCTAAAGTTTCCCTTCCCCCTATATGATAGGGTTCTAGCGCTCAATTGTCATCGGTAATAGTTTTGTTAGAGGGTTATCTATTGTCTTGTCCAGTACGGTTTTTACGTCCGTACTGGACAAGGGCTGTTAACCCCTGACTTCTGAAATGCTCAAAAAAGGACGAAAACTAAAGGAATGCGTATCTCTCTCAATTGGTTACGGGAATTAGTGGACATTAATTTGTCCCCACAAGATTTGGCTCATACCTTGACGATGGCGGGTTTTGAGGTGGAAGATATCGAGGATCGTCGCTCTTGGGCTGATGGTGTGGTTCTTGGTAAAATCCTCAAGTGTGAACAACACCCTAATGCTGATAAACTCCGTGTCTGTCAGGTGGATATTGGCACAGGAGAAGATCCTTTAAATATTGTTTGTGGCGCTCCTAACGCGAGGGCTGATATTTTTGTCGCGATCGCGGTGGTGGGGACTTTTCTGCCCCATGTTAATTTAAAGATTAAACCGGCTAAGTTACGCGGTGTTCCCTCCGAGGGCATGATTTGTTCTTTGGCGGAATTGGGCCTAATGAAAGAGTCCGCGGGTATTCATATTTTTGATGGGGAACTTCCCTCTCTGGGAAGTGATGTGCGCCCGCTTCTGGGGTTGGATGATATTATTTTAGATTTAACCGCGACGGCTAACCGCGCCGATGCTTTAAGTATGGTGGGAGTCGCCCGTGAGGTGGCCGCGTTGACGGGCGCGACGTTGAAATTACCCCAAGTCCCAGATATTTCTCTTCCTGATACTGACGCGGGGTTGAGGGTTTCGATTTCGGCCTCCCAGGGTTGTCCGGTTTATATCGGTACCGCGATACGCGATGTCAAAATTGCGCCTTCCCCTCAATGGTTACAACAACGCTTACAAGCGGGGGGGGTTCGTCCGATTAATAATGTTGTTGATGTGACGAATTATATTTTATTAGAATGGGGACAACCTCTTCATGCTTTTGATGCTGATCGTTTACATTCTTTGACAGGAAGTGATGACATTTCTCTTGGTGTCCGTTTTGCCACCGAGGGTGAAACCATCAAAACTTTAGACGGACAAACTCGTAATTTACAATCCCAAAATCTCTTGATTGTTGCTAATGATAAACCTGTCGCGATCGCGGGTGTCATGGGAGGTGAAGATACGGAAGTTCACGAGGGAACGACTAATTTAGTCTTAGAAGCGGCAATTTTTGATTCCCCTACGATTCGTCGCTCCGCGAGAGCTCAAGGGTTACGCTCGGAGTCTTCTATTCGTTATGAAAGAGGTGTCAATCAAGCCGCGTTAATGACTGCTTGTAATCGTGCGATTCATCTGTTAAGAGAAATTGCTGGCGGTACTCCTACCGTCCAAAAAATCGCGGGTGTGGTGGGCACTGCTGAGTCTTTTACTCGTTCTGTGGAATTACGTTTAGATCGCGTAAATCAGGTTTTAGGGACTCTCAAACGGGCAGATGATGGCGGTGAACCTTATCTGCAATCGGAAGAAATTAAGGGCATTTTAAGTGCGTTAGGTTGTGAAATTAACGCGACAGATAAACCGGGTATTTTGACAGTAATAGTACCGTCTTATCGTTATCGAGATTTGGAACGAGAAATTGATTTGATCGAAGAAATTGCCCGTTTACATGGTTATGATAATTTTGCGGAGACTTTACCAGGTAAAACCTCCGCGGGTTATTTACCATTAGAAGAGCACGCGTTGAGACAAATTAGAGCCGCGTTTCGTGCATCGGGTTTAACGGAATTAATGCACTATTCTCTGGTAAAAACAGAAGGGGATAATCAAGTAGTAATTGCCAATCCTCTTTTTGTGGAATATTCGGCTTTACGCACAGAGATGTTAACGGGTTTAATTGATGCTTTTCAGTATAATTTAGAACAGGGAAATCAACCTTTAAATGGTTTTGAGGTTGGTCGAATTTTCTGGAAGGAAGGGGACTCTCTTCGGGAAAAGGATATGCTCGCGGGCGTTATTGGTGGTGATCCAACCCAAGGGAAATGGCAACAGGGAGGACGCGATCGCGCTTTAACTTGGTTTGAAGCTAAGGGCATATTAGAAAGTGTCTTTCAACGGTTGGGTATTGGGGTTGAATATCAACGGGATAGTTCAAATTCTCATTTACATCCGGGGCGCACGGCTGGGTTATTTTTAAACGGAAAACCCTTAGGTATTTTTGGACAATTACATCCCCAATTACAACAGGAAAAGGGTTTACCGGAGGCGGTTTATGTATTCCAATTTGACTTAGGAATATTAGTGGAAACTCTAAACCAACCTGAGAATTTAGTTCATAAATTCAGTGTATATTCTAGTTTCCCGGCTGCCGATCGCGATATTGCCTTTTTTGCCCCTGTGGATGTTGCGGTTATCGAACTTTCTGGTGTGATGCAAAAAGCCGCGGGGAATTTGTTAGAATCAGTGGAGTTATTCGACGAATATCGTGGTCAAAATGTCCCCGAAGGACAACGGAGTTTGGCTTTTCGTTTAGTTTATCGAGTGCGCGATCGGACTCTTTCTGATACTGATATTGATCCCGTACAGCAAAAAGTCCGTGATGCTTTGGTGAAACAGTTTAATGTCACTCTCAGAAGTTAATGGGTAATGGGTAATGGGTAATGGGTAATGGGTAATGGCCTAATTATTTATTATCTCTTGTCGGTTGGGTTGAGCGGATAACTTTCTGGTGAGATCAGAATATCTTAAAACTCAACCCAACCCCCCCATCCGACGCGATCGCGCCAGGAAGCCAAAAGAATACAGGTAATATGAAAAGCAGTAATCGTGCCAAAAAACATCTGTGTTTATCTGCGTTTATCTGCGGTTAAATAAATAGCTCTCCCCTCGGCAAAAAAAACTCCAGAGTTGTCAAATTACAGCCCAATAATTGACAAATAAACTACGAATCATGAGACTTATTCTATGCTACTCAATCTCACCGGAAAAAAAGCTCTTATTATAGGTGTTGCTAACCAAAACTCGATGTGGTGGAGTATTGCCCAACAACTCCATAAAGCCGGAGCAAACAACGGTTTTACCTTCCTCCCCGATCCCACTTAAAACGTAACGTCACTCAACTAGAAGTGGGTAATACCACAGCCTTTCTCGCGAGTGACTTAGCCAGTGGAATCACAGGGCAAGTTATTTATGTAGATGCAGGTTATTCAATTATGGGAATGTAAATCCTTATTTTCTGCAATCGTCTGAAGTCAGAAACCCGGTTTCTCCGTAAATTATAGCTATCATAAATTAAATTTTTCTGACACAACACAAAGGAAAGGAAAATGCCACTATCAAGTCAAAGTAGGTTGGGTTGAGCCGATAACTTTCTTGTTATCAGAGAATATGTTAAGATTCAACCCCACCGAAGAGAAAAATTGAGGAAAAATAGCTTGCGTTGAGGAAATAACTCGCTTTGGGTGAAAGAATATGTCTCGATTCAACCCACCGAAAAACTATTAATTGTTAACATTCTTCCTTAACTAGATCAAATTCTTATGATGGATCTGTCCTTGAAAAATTCCCCCTTATCAGTAGCCGGTTTAACGGACTATATCAAAACTCTCCTAGAAGAAGACTTTTATTTAAAAGACATTGGCGTAACAGGGGAAGTCTCCGATGCTAAACTTAGTCAACGAGGACATCTTTACTTGGATTTAATTGATCCTAACTCACCCGGAATTATCAAATGTGTTGTCGGGAAAAGTCTCGTTTCTAAATTAGAAAATTTCCCGTTCAATCAAAAAGAATTTATCATCTGGGGGCATCTGGAACTCTATCCCCTCATGGGAAATATCAATTAATTGTATATCAGGCTAAACTCGCCGGAGAAGGATTACAATCTCAACGCCTTCAACAATTACGAAATCCTCTGGAAGCCGAAGGTTTATTTTCACAAGAGCGCAAGAAACCTCTCCCCCCAAAACCACAAACGATCGCGGTGATCACTTCTCCTCAAGCCGCGGCATGGGGCGATATTCAACGGACTTTAAAACAACGACATCCGGGTTTAACAATATTATTATCCCCTTGTTTAGTACAGGGAGAAGAAGCACCCGTGTCTATTGTCACAGCCCTTGCGCGAGTGGAAAAAGATCATCGTGCCGAAGTGATAATTTTATCGCGGGGTGGTGGAGCTAGTGATGATTTAAGTTGTTTTAATGATGAGCGAGTCGTACTCAGTATCGCGCATTGCTCCATTCCTATTATTACTGGAATCGGCCATGAACGCGATCGGACTTTAGGCGATTTAGTTGCAGATGTCGCGGTTTCTACACCCACCTCAGCCGCCCAAAAAGCCGTTCCCGAATTATCTGCTATTATCCAACAAGAAAGACAGGCTCTCTCATGGAAACGTCAACGCTTGCTCCAAGCCACAAAACATGACTTTCAACGCACCCGTCAACATTTTCAATATCTGAAAGAAAAATTAATCGCCCTTCACCCCCAAAAAGTTCTCCAACGTGGTTATGCTATTGTCAGAACACAAGAAGGCTCTATCGCTCATGAGACAACTCACTTAAGTATAGGTCAAGAGTTATTAATTGAACACTCCCCAGCCCAATCAAAGATTCTGGCTGGGGATTCTTAAATTAAGATGCTTTAGCAAATCCCCAAAGACTAGCTAAAGTAACAGGTGTCCGCGGCGAATGGGAGGAACTTTTGCCTTCCCAAACCTTAGTAAATTTAGAATTAGTTAGAACCGCATACCAATATCTAGCACCAATGTTATAGGAGGCTGACAAATCGGCGTTGTCGCGTTTACCATTCTGAAAAGTAGCTTGAGAATAATCTTTTTTCCCACGCTTCACTTTCCCAGAACCGTCAAAAGCAAAAGCACTCGTATACTTGGCGTTAATTTTTTCTACCGTTCCACCAAACTCCGAAAACTTCTCGATAGTTAAAGTAACGGTGCGGTCTTTACACCATTGATGAAATTTTTGTTTATGCAAAGTCCCCTTTTTTCCCGCTTTCGCTTTCCAATTCGATAAATCCTCAAACACAATGACAGATACATTGTATTGTTTAGCAAAATCAAGAATTTGCTGGGAAACAGTTTGTGCAATCTGCTCGTTAATATTTGAGGATTTACGATATAACCCTTTACAGAAATCTTTTCTGAGATTCTGTTGTGTCACTAACATTGTGAGCCTGGACTTTCTTTTTATCTGCATCCGTCGCTGGTCTCTGCGGTCTATGTCTCTAGCCGGATTGATGAATTTCCGTGCTTTTACAGTACCGTTCTTACCAACAATTGAAACCCTTGCAGAGTTATTGATTCCGAGATCGACTGCACAAACGTAATCTGACTTGGGCAGTTTATTAACCTCGATCTTCACAGGCATGGAAAGTTGCACTTTATTGCGATTAGCAATTAAGGCCGGAGATTGAATCTCGTGCCCTGGGACTTTATGGCGATTCTTACCATGACTTTTGACTTTAATGTTACTTAGCCAAATCCAATCAGAACCACTCCAAACTTTTAAATCGATTGAATTAAAATCGACATTGTAACGAATTTGCTGACCCTTGTACAAAGCGGGATAGCTTCTGCACATAGAAGTCAGCTTGGGCGGAGCATCATGACGATGCTTCCTTTCTCCTCGTTTCCACAGTTCCCAACGAGTCACGAAACTTGACACAATTGCTAACGCGTCTTGAATGGCCGCTCTTCGTAGGTAGCTAGGGAATTTACGGAAAGAAGGATGATTGTCAATGGCTTTCTCAAAGTACCGTGCATATTTGGGATGGGGATTGTCTTCTGTTTTATGGATAAGCTTTTCGAGCGTGTTAACTTTCTCATTTGCTTTTAGTTGAGACAATCGTTCCCAATTCCAGTATGCAATCAGCACCAAAGGTTTCAGAAAATCGCGATATTCCGATACGATCATAATGGCTAACTGTTTCTCGGTCGAAGACAGTTCGAGAGTCCAGATATCGCGACGGATACCTGAATCCTTGAACGCTTTCTTCTTTTTGGTACTCGACTTAGCTTTTTTCTGACGCATAGCGACAATCTCTTTATCCATAAATGCTATACTAGCGAATTTAAAGGGAGCATCCACTTGGGGAAGAAACATAATTCTTGTACTCCAAAAACCCTACTATATGGTTCATCTGAAAAAGTCTATGGGCCTCAAGTGGATGCTCCCGCTTTCTTCTGTTCATACCTTAACCTCAAGGAGAGCGAAAAATCCCCCTTTGTGTCGAAGGTGCCGAGGGTGGTTCATTTCTCTTCATTTGGTATTACTATCAGACGGCATCGGGCTTTTGGCTTTTTTCCCAAGGGTATAACCACAAAGACACCAAGGCACAAAGAGGAAAGAAAAGAGAGATGATGGAGCCTCGTGGAGCATCCACTTGGGGAAGAAACATAATTCTTGTACTCCAAAAACCCTACTCTATGGTTCATCTGAAAAAGTCTATGGGCCCCAAGTGGATGCTCCCAATTTAAAGATTAGTTGTCAACTTAGTTCTCTAAAATTTCCCCTCAAAACCCGCTCAAATGCTGCGTTTCTTTCGGTTAATTTATCACTTAGTTACGAGCACTAAGTTTAGAAAAAAGTCCTTATCCCTTATCAGATGAAATGTTGACCCGCTTAGATGAAATTTCTAAGGATGTCCTGGTTAAATGGGAGTTCGAATTGATTGAATTTGGTGGTGAATCCGATCATGTCCATATTTTATTTGAGTCTATTCCGAGTCTAGATTTGTCCCAACTTGTAAATAATCTCAAGACGGTTTCATCTCGCCGAATGAGACAAGAGCACGAATCGGAACTTAAACAATTTTATTGGTCAACAAAACCTATGTTTTGGGCGGGTAGCTATGCTTTAATTTAGTGTGGGATCACAAGCCCCTTTAGCTAAACTAATTAAGTATGTACAAAACCAAGAAAGACCGGGGACGTAATTTTTTTACTGGTTTCGCTAACCCCAACCAAAATCTTTGATTGGGGACTGCGCTCAACATTTTGTTCAATTGGGTGAAGGAATTGTCAAAGTTCAAGTCACAGACCTTGAATGTAAATAATTGTAAAGTTTTCCGTTTTGGCAAAAGAAACATCGTAATATAGTAATTGTATTTTTTTGTCTGTCAATAGCTAGGTGAGTTTCTCTCAATA
>Ga0209812_10000319_pt1 | contig 44818 bp, 34 predicted proteins | sample JI71714BDNA_FD_187502 | JGI IMG/M metagenome (GOLD analysis project Ga0209812, IMG submission 187502) | Wastewater effluent complex algal communities from Wisconsin, to seasonally profile nutrient transformation and Carbon sequestration -... | ecosystem: Engineered > WWTP > Effluent > Algae...
ACGTAGTAAGTGTCCACGTTCACGTCAGGCGAACTGGTGAAGGTGACCTTGCCCGATGGAAAGTTGGTGCAGGACCCTTGTACATCCACCACGTTGAAAGTGGGCCACGAGGTGAGCGGATAACCGGCCGTGAAGCTCAATGTGCCGGAGCATCCGTTCACGTCCCAAAAGCTCACCAGTTGGCCACTTCCCGGAGGGATGGGCCCGGGATCGAGGTAGTAGTTTCCCGGCGCGGTAGGTGGCGGCACTTCAGCGATGATCCCCAGCGAAGAACTCCAAGGGCTCACATCCAGATCAGGCTGCCCGGGAGGGAAGAAGAATTCGCGATAGTTCTGGCCGGGGCAATACGAATGCGGGTAATTGTAGAAGATGTCACCATAATTCTCCGAGAGCACAGTTGCCTGTTCCGTCGATTGAGTCCCCTCGGAGTCGGTGACCGTCACGCTATACATCCCTGCGCTCAGGTCGACGAGGCCATCTGTGGTCTCGCCACCACCCCAGAGGTAGGCGTACGGTGGCACACCTCCGGAAACGGCCGCAAAGACGGAACCGTTCGCATAGGTGCACGTCTCGTTCTGCACTTGCAGGTTGACGGTGAGCGCCGCTACCTGCGTGTAAACGAAGAGGCACAAGCAACCGAGTAGTGCTTTGTTCATACGGTCACTGTTTAATGAAGTGCGCACGTGCCACGTTCCCGTTGGACATTTCTGCGAGCAGTACGTATGCGCCAGGATCCGATCGGGAAACATCAATGCTCGTTGCGGCGGCCTGGCTGCCCAGGCGAAGCACTTCCCTTCCATCCGCTGCAAGGATCACGATCGATCGAAGATCACCGCTGCATTGAAAATTCAAGTGGTCGATCACCGGTCCCGGGTAAAATGAGAGTTCACTTGTTCCGATTCTGTTCATCCCCGTACTGAACTCCGTCACCAACACGTTCGGCTCGGTGATCACCGGCGGGTTGAAGTCGAAGGAGATGTTGGCGATGTTGGTGATCTGGTCGCCGGGAAGCTGTGGCAAGTTCGGCTTGATCCGGAAGGAGACGAAACCGTGGCTGAGCGGTTCGTTCACGTTGCTGTCCGGCAAGAGGATGTTGGCGAAGATGAACTTGAGCACGCCTTGGTCCTGGAGTTGACGGGTGTGCGGATGCGATGCAGTGCCCCATTCAATGGGCTTCCGGTTCGCGAGCACCGGCATCAGGAAGAATGTCGCGTACTGTCGCTTCATGGTAGGTGGTCAGGTCCCTGGCACTGGGAGTGGAAGAGGTGCACTTGGAAGGAAGACGAACGGGTGGGAAATGGATGCTTGAAGGTAAGGGAATGATCCGGAGAGGCGTCCGCGGTCGAACCAACCTTTCCCTGCGGCTGCTGGACATGCCTCGGACGGTCTGGTGTCATGAGGTCCTCCGCGAGGCCTATCGATCGATCACGGATAGGCTCGGACATCCTGTCAACGCTTGAAAATTGAATGGGACCGGGTCCGAGCTGCTATGCTCGGGGTCAGGCCAGGTCAGGGATCCAAGGGTGGGTGGTTAGGCACCCGTACGAACGGTCCCTGGTATTCCCAGATCAGCCATCTTGTGCGAACATTCCACCCGCTACACGTGAACGCCAGGTTCATTCCAGTTGCATTCCTCGCACTGTCCGCGACCGAGTCTGCCGCCCAATGTTGTGATCACATCCTGCAGATGAGCGACACCTACGGCGATGGTTGGAACGGAGGTGCCGTGGAAGTGCTCGTCAACGGCAACAGCATCGGCACCTTCGCGGCCGAGGGCACGGGCAGCAGCGCCACCTTCACGGTGTGCAACGGCGATGCCTTGGCCTTGATCTACACGCCGCAGGATTGGGAGGAGGAGAACCGCTACGTGCTCTATGATCAATGGGGCAACATCATCTTCGCCGATGGACCCACACCCGCAACAGGCGAGGTGTTCACCGGTGTGGGCGATTGTTCGCTGGTGCCTGTGCCGGGTGGCGTGCCGTGTACGGCCTTGCCCATCGATACCAGTGCCTGCGCGACCGCTGATAACACCGCTGCTCTTGGCACGGGTATCGATCCGGGTTGTGCGAATTACACCGGTGCTGATGTATGGTACAAGATGCCGGTACCCACTTCCGGCAACGTGGTGGTAAGCACCGTGGATGCCGGTGGACTGGAAGATACGGGCATCGCTTTGTGGGTGGGGCCGAACTGCTTCGAGCGCAACCTGGTGGGTTGTGATGACGATGGTGGACCGGACTTCTTCTCGCAGCTCTTCGCCAACGAATTGCCCGTGGGCGATACGTTGTGGATCCAGGCCTACGGCTACAACGGCGGCACGGGGATCTTCGATGTGTGTGTGGTGGATCCGGGTACCGTGCGCCTCGATAGTTCCGAAGTGCCCATCGTGCTCATCCATACCCTGGGTCAGGTCATCCCCGACGAACCGAAGATCGATGCGCGGATGGAGATCAAGTACAACGGCCCGGGCAGCATCACCCGCATCACTGATCCCTCCAACGTGTACGACGGGCGCATCGGCATCGAGATCCGCGGGGCCACTTCGGCGGGTTATCCGCAACGGCCCTATGCGGTGGAAACACGCGACACGCTCGGCAACGACCTCGATGTGTCGCTGCTTGGAATGCCCGCTGAAAGCGACTGGGTGCTGCTCTCCAACTACAATGATCGTTCCTTCATCCGCAACGAGATCGCTTTCAAGCTATCGGCCAGCATGGGGCAGTATGCTCCGCGAACACACCTGTGCGAAGTGCTGGTGGACAGCGTCTACCGCGGCATCTACGTGTTCGGCGAGCGCATCAAGCGCGGTGCGGGCCGCCTGGACATCGCTAAACTGAACGCCGACGAGAACAGCGGCGACGACCTCACCGGCGGTTACATGCTGAAGCAGGATCTATGGAACGCCGACAACAGCTTCCAGTCCAACTTCTCGCCGATCGACCACCCCGGCTTCGATGTACACTTCATCTACGAATACCCCGATCCGGACACCATCACCCTCGCCCAGCGTAACTACATCGCCAGTTACGTGGACAGCTTGGAGACCGCCTTGTACAGTGCTGCCTTCGCCGACCCGCTCATCGGTTACCGCAAGCACCTCGACACCAAGTCCTTCATCGACTACTTCCTCGTGAACGAGCTCGCGCGCAGCAACGACGGCTTCAAGAAGAGCGTCTATTTCCACAAGGACAAGAACAGCAACGGCGGCAAGTTGAAGGCCGGGCCCGTCTGGGACTTCGATTGGGCGTGGAAGGACCTGGCCACCTGCGACCTCTTCGACAACACCGATGGCAGCGGATGGGCGCACCTGATCAACGATTGTCCCACCGACAATTACTCCTGCGGTTGGTATGTTCGGCTGTTGCAGGATAGCACCTTCACAACCGAGTTGCGATGCACCTACGAGGAGTATCGGAGCAGCATACTCGACACCGCTGCGATCTTCCACCTGATCGACAGCATCGGTGATCGGGTGGCGTTCGCCCAGGCACGCCACTTCCAGAAATGGCCCATCCTCGGCATCAGTGGTCCGGCTCCTGAAGTGAACCCCGTGGCCACGACCTACGCCGCCGAGCTGGATACGCTGAAGGCCTGGGTCACACGACGGCTTACGTGGATGGATGCTAACCTACCCGGCCTCTGCACCAATGTGGGTGTGCCCGAACAGCACACTTCCGCTTTACGTGCCACCACCGACGCTTCGAGCGGTCACCTGCGCCTGATCGGCCCCGACCTTGGGCAAGGCCGACGCTATGTGGTGGTGCAGGATCTCCTGGGCCGCCACGTGGCGCGGTACCCGATCCCGCCGGGGCCCATCGATGTCCTGTGTCCGGTGCCAAGTCCAGGCGCCTACCTCTTTGCCATATGGGATGCGCGCGGTTTGGTTGAGGCCGGCAAGTGGGTGGCGCCGTGAGTGTGATGCACACGGCTGGAGGCGTTCGTTGATCACGATCAGCTCCCACCACGTATCCGAAGCACCACCTCGAAGGAGCGCCTACCAGCTGCTCCGGTATTCGGGTTGAATATGGGCCACCCATAGGCCATTCCGAACGAGGCTTTGCCAAAGTCCAAGCCGGCGTTCACCACGAGGGCATCGTTCATGCGGTAGGCCAGGCCGCCATGGAAGCCGAGCAGGAGCGGTCCAGAGGCCGAGCGCACGGCGTTCAAGAGGTGTTTACCGGTGGAGAGCCCGATCCTTCCTGTATGGAAAGGCCCTTGGTGATGAGCGACCAATTCGCCCGAGAAATAGCCGTTCTCCCAGATCCCATGGGGCACTTCCACGAGGCCGTGTAGCGTGAAGCGTATCGGTAGTGCTGGTGCCGCGAAGGCTCCCTCGCGAAGTATGATGCGCCCAAGATGGTCTGCAGCGAAACCGACCACCAGGGCATCGCGTTCCCGTCGGCGTGCACTCTCCGCTTCCTGTTTCTTGGTCCAAGAGACCCCAGCCCGCATTTCCATCCACGTGTTCGCATCGGCCGCCCATGATTCTCCCGAGGGCAACGAAGGGTCGTAGCGTGTACCATCGTATTGGCTACCCCAAGTGCCGGTGGCATCGGCGTAGGTGCCCGTGGTCCAGCCCAACTCGAGGCCCGAAGAAAGGAAGGTGCGTTCACCGGTGCGCAAATGGAAGGCCGGTACCACATTGATGGAGGTGAAGTCCGCAGCCGCAGCACCTTGACGTTCGCGCGCTGCCACAAGCCCGACTCCCAGCCAACGATCCACTTGTCGCTTCTTGTTCCGCGCGCACCATTCCAAACTCACCAGGTCGTTGCGCCAGGCACCAGGTGTGCCAGCGAGTTGGTCTTGGTGGATGAGTGTTCCAGCCACACCCGGCGCGAACCCCGCACGGGATGGATCCAGCAGCAATTGCCCGGCACCTGCGAAGAACGGATCCGCGTCCTGCGCACGACCGATCAACGCAACGCCGAGGATCAACGACAGAAGGAATATGCGGTTCATCGCCGGAGGGTGATGAGGCCGGAACGTTCCACCACATCACCGGTTTGGCGCTCGGCGTTCAACGTAAAGGCGTAGGAACCTGCGGGAAGCTGGCTGCCGCCATGTGTACCGTCCCAACAGGTGTCTATCGAACCACTGGCGAACACGCGCTGCCCCCAGCTATCGTAGATGGACCATTCCACTTGGGTGTAGCAACCTCCGAGCAGGCACAAGGCATCGTTCAAGCCATCACCGTTGGGCGAGAAGTTGTCCGGTAGGAAGGCTTCGCCGCATGGATCGGGCACCATGGGTTGTGCGATGAATTCGGGGGTCACCAGTACGCTGTCCACGGAAACGCAGCCAGCGGTTGAGGTCACCACCACGGTGAACCAGGTGGGCATGTTCACCTTCAGCTCCGCGGCGGGTCCATTGGACGTGGTCAAGAACTGCGTGGGAGACCAGCTGTATGTGGCGGTACTATCCGCAGGTTGGATGGAGCATTGCAAGGTGGCCTCACCATCGATGGCGATGAGCGTATCCATGGCGATGTTGACTTGGATGAGGCCGATCGGTTGGATCTCGAATCCCATCTGCATGGTGCAACCCGCAGTGTCCGATACTGATAGCGTGTACAAGCCTGGAGGCAGTCCTTCGATCTCGGGGGCATCCACCGCACCAGTGCCCCAATCAAAGGATAGGCCTGTACCCGTGTGTGAAGTGATGGCTGCGGCCGCGCCGATCGCTGCGCCGCATGCGGCATCAACCGTCACCACACTGTCGAGGATGGGTGGTGGCATACCAACGGATAGACTGTCCCTTCGGGTGCAACCATTCACATCCGTTGATGTGGCGATGTAGGCACCGGGCGGCAGATCGAACAGCTGGGTTCCTTCGAAGGCAGCTGGCTCCCATGTGATCGTGGGCGCCACTGAGCTGGAGTCGAGTGTGATGCTTCCGTTCATGCCGCCGTCGCAACTCACATCGGTAACGGTCCAGCTCGCAATTGGGGCGGAGGTCACCACCACCGTATCCGCAAGATCCACCGAACACACCGGCAGGCCGAGCCCCTCCACGGCGATCGGATAGGTGCCAGGTTCCATCGGCGCTTCCAGCGATACCTGCAAGCCGGTGAGCGTGCTATCACCCATGATCCAGTTGAAGGCATCGGCCCCTGAGCCCTCCATCACGATCATCCCACCAGGGCAGACCGTATCAGTCACGTTGATAACCGGTGTCGGTGGCACGTGCACCACGATCGGAAGCTCCTTACATGTGCCCACGTGATATGCACTTTCCGAACGCAACCACAAGGTGAACGAGGATGTTGGAGTGATTGTGATCGTATCTCCCGAAGTGAGGAAGTGCTCGGGGATCCCGCATTCATCCGCATACCACATCCATTCTGCTCCATTGCCCAAGGCTCCACCATAGGCCATGAACTGCACGGACTCGCCCAGGCAAACATCGAATTGGAGCAGGGGAGGCGAAACACCATTCCAGCTACCTCCTCCGCCGCCACCACCGCTTCCACCACCGTATCCGTTGCTGGTGCCGGTGCAGATCCCCTCCGGTGCGGTGGAGATGTCTTGTACCAGTTTCGTGGCCCCCCCGTCCCAAGTACCGCCAGCATGTTCCATTTGGTGGCCGACCTGCGCGAAACCGGATGCGCTGCTGGTTTGGCCGCCGAGGAAGACATACGTTTCACCGAAGACCCACAGGGCCTGCGTGCTTTCCTGGTCTACACCACCCAAATAGCGTGACCAGCTTAGCGTTTGCGCCGAATCGAAGCGGAGCACGAACGCATCCGTGGGGCCGTTCAACCCACCGCCCTCACCGCTCACGGAGGCCATTCCATCTGCGGAAGCGGTGACACCGGCGGCGTAGAGATGCCCGCCCATATCGTAGCGCACAGCGCTTAGCGCATCGAAGGCCGTATCACCGATGAAGGTGCACCACACCAAGCCAAGGCTGCTATCCAGTTCAGCGATGAACCCATCACCGCCGCCGGCATGGGTGGCGTGGTAGGCCGTGGAGTCGGTGTAGAGCGTATCCGAATAAGAGATACCACAGAGCGCGGTACGCCCGTTCCGATAGGCCACGCTACGCACCTCATCGTCCCCCGGACCGCCGAAGTAGGTGCCATGCAGGATGACAAGGTTGGTATCCACCTTCATTACGAACCCATCGGCGCCACCGGGTCGCTCCGGTGTCATGGCGCCGATCATGGCGATGTTCATGGCGCTGGTGCTGTTGCCCACGAACACGGTGCCGCTGCTATCTCCGGTGGCGATGTGGACCAAGGCATCTTCCCCTTCACCGCCGAGGAAGGTGCCCGCGATCAAGGTATCCGTTCCCGCGAACCGGAGCAGCAGCGCATCCACACCCAAGGTGTATTGTTGAGCTGCCGGGGTGATGCCCGCGAGGCATGCTGCTCCGTTGGTGCTTCCACCCACTAGCAGTCGCCCATGCACATCCAGGGCGGCTCCAGTGGCGCGTTCGTCGTCCTCCGAACCGAAGTAGCTCGCAGCGGTCAGCAGGCCATATTCGGTGAAGTAGGCGATGAAGATGTCCTGGCCTCCACCCGCATCGATCTGATAGGCCAGGCTGTCCGTCGCGATACTGTCCGTGGAGGTGGTATTCCCCACGAGGTACACACCTTCAGTACCGTTCATCACCACGGCCACGGCTTCATCGGTACCGGCACCACCGAAGTAGGTGGCCCAGAGCACGGACCCTTGCGGTGCGAATTTCATCAGGAAGGCATCCGTGCCACCGCCGCCATGATCGCGTTGGTGGGTAAGGCCGCTCTGACCGGTGGTGTCGTTGCCCAAGCGAAGGCCCGTGCTGGTGCGACCAGCCACGTACACATGACCGAATCGGTCAGCCGTTACGCTGAGCACCTGATCGTCGGCCTCACCGCCGATGTAGGAACTCCAATCCACTTGCACACGTGCAGAGCCGCTCTGGGCGCTGCTTTCGTGCACTACAAGGATGCAGATGATGGGTAGAGTGATCCAGGCCATGGGCCGGTGCTTACCGGAGATAGCGACTTGGATCAAGGAGTGTAGGAATAGGCTCATGGCGGTGCATAATCGTATGGCCAAGATGGATCCACGGGCCCCAGAAGTGGGTGTGACGAACGGCGTACGGTCGTGGTCGCTAAAGGTGCGGTAGGTCGCCTGCACGGGACAGGTCATGGGGGATGAGGCTGGAATGGGCCCATTCAAGTCCATGGGCGAACGGAACATCGTGGATCAGCTCATCCCGAGAACTCGTGATTGCGCAACCCTCCGGGTGATCCCAACTTGCTGCCATTTCACGGTCATGCGCAGCCCTCTCCCCATCCTCCTGGCTCTTCACCTCATCCTGCTTTCCAACTCGGGATACGCCCAGTGGGCCGCGGTCGGTCCGCTTGACGGTCGCATGAACTGTGCGCTATCGCTGCACGACACCTTGCTGGTGGGTACGGCATGTGGTATCTACCGGAGCACCGATAACGGCAACACCTTCGTGCCGCATTCCCTGGGTATTCCCAGCGGACCGCTCATCGACCTCGTGGAACACAACGGGGTCATCTATGCCTCCAACTTCGACAAGGGCATCTACACCAGCTTCGATCGTGGCGTAACCTGGCAACTCTCCCTGCCAGGCCGCTACTTGCGGCAGGATGGCTTCGATTGGCAGCGGTTCGTCATCGCCAACGACGCGGTGGTGGCGCGCGGCTACGACGAGGATAGCCTGTACTACAGCACCAATGGTATCGATTGGCAACGGCAGGCCATCGCGGCGGGTCTCTTCAGCATGTTGGCCGGTGCGAATAACGTGCTCTACTGTTGGAGCAGTGCTGGGCCGCTCGGCGCTGAGACCGGGCTTTACCGCTCCACCGACCTGGGTGCCACCTGGCAATTGAGCGGGGGCACAAGCCAGTTCATGGAGCAACTCTATGGCGTTGGGAGCACGCTCTATGCTTTCGGCGATAGGACCTTCACCTCCACGAACAACGGACTTTCGTTCACGCAAACGACGGCTGTACCAGCCAGCTTCGGGGCCACGTATTCGACATACGATGGCACGCGGTTCTATCTCCATCGCGGCGGAAATGCTGAGCTCCAGTTCGCCACATGGCAACCGGGTCAATCAAGTTGGCAGCCCATGAGTGGCGGCTTGCCCACCACGGGAAATACCACCTGCATGGTCCACCACAACGGCCGCCTCATTGTGGGTCGCCTCGAACACACGTACACGAGCACGAACAGCGGCAACACCTGGACAGCGACCAGTTTGCCCGGCATCAACAGCCATGTCCTCAACGACCTCTACACCGACGATCAAGGTGCACTGGCGGTGAGCGATACACGCTTCCTCGTGGGCGACGATGCCGCTTCGGATTGGAACGTGACATTGCCCGTGAACCTATCCGAGAAGTACGAAGTGGTGCGCACAGCACAGGGTTTCGTGACGATCACGGATGGCTTTGCAGGCATCGTGGAGGTGAACGTATCTGCCACGGGCGCGGCCAACTCATGGACGGATGCGTCCATCAACAACGCCTACGCGGCCACCTCCACGCTGCTTTTGAGCAATGACACCCTCTTGCTTTTTGGTGATGATACGGATCAAGGCGATATCCACCACTTCCTGTTGCTCGACCTCGAAGGGCAATTGATCAATGACCTCTCTGCGGGCTTGTTCGGCCCTGCGTTCTACAATGACCTGAAGGGTCTTGTCCAGCACAATGGCGACTACTACGCCATCATCAGTGGTACGGAAAGCGGCATCACCTATTTGAAGAAGCTGGAGTATCCCTCGGGCACCTTCTGGACCACCGTGATCTCACAGCTCGACGGCGAAGCGTTCAAAGCATCCGCGCTCGGCTCCTTCGACGACAAGCTCTTCATGGGTCTGAACGATGGCGAAGGGGTCCTCGTTTCCAACGACGATGGGCTCACTTGGTCCGCGATGAATGATGGTCTGGTAGCACTCACCCCGCGTTCGTTCCTGGCCGCACCAGAAATGCTCTTCATGACCAGTGACCGCGGTGTACACTATCTGCCGTTCGGATCCGACACGTGGGTGGATGTGAGCAACGACCTCCTCGTGGGCGACGTGGAACAGGTGGGCATCACCGACCAGTACCTCTGGGCACGGGTGCAGGGTGGTGGCGCATGGCACCTGCCGCTAGCAGGCAACGTGGCCATCACCGAAAGCGAAGCAACCATGCTCCCCTTGGCCCTACGACCCAATCCCACTGCGGACCGTATCCAGTTGCAGGTGGAAGAAGGCAAGAGCACGGTGGTCATCCATGATGCCACGGGGCGCTTGGTCCTGACACAAGCGTTCAACGTCGCCGGATCCGTGGAACTGGATCTGATCGCTTTGCCCGCGGGACTGTACAGGTGCACGGTCCATAGCGCCTCCGCCAGCCGCGCGGCTTCCTTCGTGAAGTACTGACGTTCCGTTCCGGCGCGCACGATCCGCCGCCGTTCCGTAGTGTTGTGGTCCCGATGCCACCCACCGTCACCATCACCGAGCATGGCCGCGATGGCCATGTGGCGTATTCCGAGGGCTTGTTGCACAGCATCACCGGCTACTGGGAGTTCGGCGGCAACGATGTCGTTGCCATCGTAAGCATGGGTTCGCTTGAAGAATGGCAGCGCCACCAAGCGTGGGCCGTCGAACGCCGTGCATCCATCTTACGCTTCGTCGCCCAGGAGGTCATTCGCCAACGCGCACCCACCTGCACCCCTGACATCGACGAGGAGATGGGTGTTATCCTGTTGAAGGGAACGACGGCAGGACCACAAGCGAGCGCAAGGGTCCTTCAGGTTGGCGACGGATCTTCCTCCGCCAAAGCCCTCGCCTTCGTTCAGCGTTACAAGAAACTCAGAGCCATGTTCGTGATCGGTGTGCTGGCCGTGGCGCTCGTCGGTGGTGCCATCTGGTGGTTGGGTAGGAATGTGCTCGCCGTGGCGCCGGCGAACGGGGTGCCGTTGAACGAAGCCGTGCGCTACGGCGGTCCTGATCCATCAGACCCGGGCGGCATCGCTGCGCTGATCCAATACACCGATCCACACCTGCCCGAGATCACAGGGCGAGGCGGCAACACCACCACCAGCATCAGCGTGCTGCTCATTCCTTCCACCGGTGCAGAGTCTCACGTAGTGCCCTTGGTGAAGGAGATCGTAGGTCAAGGCTACGCCCTGGCCCGCATCATCGGCAGCGATGGACACACGCTCTGGTGCGATGCTACCGGCCTCTTTGGTGTACGCCTCCACGACTACAACCTCGTCACCGCGGAAGACCTCCAGGAAACCAACCCTTCCCTCGATGCACGTTGGTGGAGCGACCCACGCAACATGGACATCATCGACGGTCGCCTGCACATCACCAACGATGATCGCAGTGCCGGCCTGGACGTGGATCCCGGTACGTGGAAGGCCACCTACGTTGCTCCCAAGGTCAGCCGCACGCGGTTCAATAAGCCTGCACTCACCGACCTCATGGCGGCAGGTTTCCTCACACCCTCAGGTAGGTGGTTCGGTCTACACAGCGTCGCTGAATTGGAAGGAGAATTCAAGCCTGGCGAATGGGTGCGTGCTGTGGAGAGTGCCGAAGAAGCCAAGGAGCAGCGCCACCTCTGCACTGCAAGCACCGAAGCCTCTTCCGATGGCGCATACCACCAGATCAAGTCCATCGCCCCGCTGAGCGAGGCCACCTTCCTCAACGCCGCCTTGCTCCGCTTGGGCGCCACCGAAGCACCGCTTGAGATCGCCGATCCGCCCAGCGTGTTGATGGAGTACACCTCCGCACCTGGCTTGCAAGGCACGCTGGTCATTGCGCGCGTCGATCTCAGCGGCAAGGTGATCTGGACCGCCGATACGGGCCTTGATCGGTTCCTTCTTCAGCAGATCTTGCCGAACGCCGATGCGTTCGCGTTCGTTGGCACGCGTCCACCGGTGGAAGGCAAGCTCAGCGAACCGCTCGTGGTGGTGGTGGATAACGTGACCGGCAAGATGACGAGTCATTCGTTGTGGCGATAAGGCCTGTGGCCAACGGGCAGTGCGTCGCGTCGCGGTCGCTGGCATTCATCACCTTTGCGTGGATGTCACCTGCAACCACTCCCATCATCCTCGCCGGCCAGGTCGTCGCACTGGAGCCTCTTTCACAGGTCCACCACGATGACCTGTGCGACGCCACCCGCGACGGCGAACTGTGGAAGCTCTGGTACACCATCATCCCTACGCCGGAAGGCATGGGTGCGGAGATCGACCGCCGCAATGCGCTGCTCAAGCAAGGCACCATGCTTCCCTGGGCGGTGCGCGATCTCGCTTCGGGCAAGGTGGTGGGCATGACCACTTACATGAACATCGAGGCCAGCAAGCCGCGCGTGGAGATCGGCTCCACGTGGTACGCGCGCTCCGTGCAACGCACCGCATTGAACACCGAGTGCAAGTTGCTGCTGCTATCGCACGCCTTCGATACCCTGGGCTGCATCGCCGTCGAGTTCCGCACCAGTTCTTTCAACTTCCAGAGCCGCCGCGCCATCGAACGGCTGGGCGCCAAGGCCGATGGTATCCTGCGCAACCACATGCGCATGCCCGATGGCACGATGCGCGACACCTGTGTCTATTCGATCCTGCCGGGTGAATGGCCTGCGGTGAAGAAGAACCTGTTGTTCAAGTTGGGGCGCATGGAAGAACTGACCTGAACGATGCGGTGTCCCGTCTCCATGTACCGTTGGCCGGCCTTCCTCGTTCTCTTGGTGTCCGATGCGCACACCTCGAATGCACAGTCGCCCACACGTTACACCATCGGCTTCGCGGACACGCTGCTCTTCAACGACAGCCTGCACTACACTGGCTTCGGGTATGATGGTCCGGCACCGCTCTTCGTACAGGCCTGGTTCCCCATCGAGGAACGGACGCCAACGCGGCTCACGTATCAGCAGTTGCGTGAACGGCAACTGGGCGGTCCCTTGCAACACGTGCACGATGCACTTGGCTTACGGGTGGATTCGGCTTTCTTGGAGTATCACCTGCGTTACGCCTTCAAGGGCGATAGCATCATCGACTACACGCCTTACACCGAAGATCAGGTAAAGGATAGTCTCCTGGCCATCAGCACACGCGCCTTCAGCGCCCCATGGCCGGAGCGTTTCGAGCAGCCGGTGATCGTGTATCACCACGGCTCCCAAGGTTTCAGCGATGAGAACATGGCCATGGCCGAGAACTTCGCCAACCTCGGGTTCGTGTTCCTCGCGTGCAACTTCCACTGGCCGCTGGAAGGTATGCCCTACGGTTATCCGATCAAGTGGGAGCCGGACCGCCACAGCACTCGCACAATGCTCCATTTCGCGCGCCGGATCGGCAAGGGTAACAAGGTCTTCTACATCGGCCACAGCTGGGGCGCACAAGAAGGTTGGTCTACGTTGCACGAACCCGGACTTGCTGACGCCTTCATCAGCTTGGAGACCACGATGGAATGGAAGACCGATACGGCAGAGGTGCGGGACAAGTGGCCGGATGTATGGGAAGCGATCACCACGCACAGCTACGGCATGCCCATCCTGATGGTGGCCGACACCGATGGGAAGCCACCATTCCCCATGTTCCAGGGCGTGCGCGGTGATATCCGTTGCCTCGATCCCAAGCAGCCTTTCGGCCACGAGAGTTATACCAGTGCCAACCTTCTGCGCTTGATGGGCCGCGGGCGGTTCACCTTACCCGATGTGGATGAACTGCTCGAACAGAACACGGTGTATGTGGCGCTTTTCCACGAGATGCTGATCTTCCTGCGCGAACAAGCCGGAATGTCGGAGCCGCCGCCCATAGCGCCTGAAGAGGACCAGTTCCATCGGTATCCAGACCAAGGGGCTGGGATCAAACGACGTTAGTGCGCCGTCCGTTCGCTCCCGCGCCGCGATCGGCTGCCTGTTCTCGAACGCCCTTGCGCAGACTGTACCAGTTACACAACTTCCCATCGAAGAGGAACGGCTCGCCTTGCTGCAGGCCGATCTTCCGGAGGATGTGGTTGGAGGCCTGGTGCTGTGCTTCGGCGGCGGCACAGATCTCGGGATAGTGCAAGACCTCGAAGCCGTGGCGCAAGCAGGCTATCGCAGCCTCGGTCGCATAACCCTGACCCCAGTGCTTCCGGATCAGGCGGTAGCCGATGTCGTAGTAAGGGAAGGGTCGGATATGTTGCTCCCATTTCAAGCCGGCCCAACCGATGAAGGCGCCGGTTTCCCGCAGTTCCACAGCCCACCGGCCGATGCCATGTTCTTCGTACTGCTTGCGGATACCGCTGATCCTTTCCGCCGCTTCGGGTCGGTCCTTAAGCGCCGGGGTGCCGATGAACCGCAGCACTTCCGGGTCGGAGTCCAGCGCGAAGATGCCCTCCACATCGGTCTCCTCGAGGTCGCGGAGGATGAGGCGTTCTGTGGTGAGGTGGATCATGGGTGTAAAGATGATGGAAGGACCATGGACACGCGGTGCTCAGGTTCTGCACGACCAATGTCCTCATCACTCACCCGTGCTGAAGTCCACCGTGTACGGGATCATCTGCACCAGGCGCTCATCCCTGTAGCCTTCTTCCAAGGTGAACTGGTAGTGCCTGTTCGGTTCTAGCTTCAGGGTGTAAGTGACCGATCGACCGTCGTCGGCGAAGGCGATGGCGTTGACCACCGGGGCATGCTCGGCGCCGAGCGGACCATTACCCGTGCTGCGGAATTCCTTGAGCAGCGGCCGATCAAAATGGATGGTGATGGCGTTGAGCGCAGGATCCACGCCGGTGCTTCCATTCACGAACTCAGCGACGTGTGTCACCCGCGGTCGTGCTGCTTCGAAGGCAGCCCGCAGCTCACCGATGGGTCGGCTGAGGTAGCCGCAGCCGTCGGCGAAAGCTTCCACCGCCGCTTGGTCCTCACAGTTCAGCCCGATCAGCGAGGCGATAGCGGCGGCCTTGTCGGTGTGCCTGTCGTAGTAGGTCTTGGCCATCGCATAGCCTACGTAATACCCGAGATCCCGCTGCGGGAACGGACCGTCGGCGTTCCAGATCCAACGGTCGATCCAGTAAGCGAAGAGCTCGTGCTCGAACACGGCGCGCACCGTGTCAGCATGCGCGAGACCGAACGCCACCGATGCCGCAGGTGAAGGACGATCCATCGCCAACGTGGGGATGAATTCTGCGATGCCCTCATGCAGGCTCTGCGAAAGCAGGTCGTAACCCCAACGCCCGGGTTGCTGGGTATGCACCAGCTCATGCACGTTGGTGAACGCCAGCTCGCGGTTCGGCTCCGTGGCGAAATGGGTGCGCAGATGATCCATGCTCGCGGGGAACTCATCCACCACGGTGTTCTTGTCGGTGAGGCTGTTCTCACAACCGATCAACACATTGCCGTCCTTCACGGTGCCACCGCTGCGGAACACACCCACGGTGAAGTAGATGTCGGCCGGTTTCATCGCTGGATAGAGTTCGCGCAAGCGCTGGGCTCCGGCGACCATGGCCTCCGCATGATCACTGGCGCGCATCATGTTGGGGCGCACCGAGGCGTAGTAACGTGGATAGCTGCGGATGGCGTTCAAGTATTCATCGGGCGTGTAGCGCCGCGCAGCGAACATGCCGCGTTGCCCCGTGCTGGCCTTGTCGATGAAATGACTGTGCAAGAGACGGCGCTGCTCGGCCGTGTCACGCGTGGCCGTGATCCGATCGCAGGCCTCCCAGAAGTGGGTGACGTCATCGGTGAACACCTGCGTTTGTGCGGACGCCACAGCGATACAACAGCACGCGAGGAGGAGTGAAAGGGACCGAAGGGCCATGGGATGGGCGGTTGGCTTGCGGTCGAAGTTCGTGAATGCACAGGCTCTGCGTAGCGGCGGGTGTGAAGCGGGTGCTTTTCATGGATGATCACCGTTCGATCAGTTTTGGCGCCGTTCGATCGGTTCAAGCCCAACTGACCTCCTTGCTCCGCTAGGTTTGAAGGACCAACACCCTTACCCCATGGGACTCAACCTCTACCGCACGTTGCTTTTCACTAGCCAATTCATCAGCACCTTCAGTGCTGCTGCCCAATGGGTGCCCGTGGGTACGGGTGGCAGTGCCTATAGCATCGAAGCGCACAATGGTGCACTCTTCGCCGGGAACCTAGGCGGCCCCATCCGGCGTTCCACCGATCACGGCGACACGTGGACCGAAACGAACGCCGGCATCACCGCAGCGTCCAATTGGTGGTTGTCCTCGGCACAAGGCATCCTCTTTTGTGGCACGCAGTTCGGCGCGGCATTCCGCAGTACGGACGATGGTACCACGTGGGAGAACATCGGCTTGTTGGGCGCCGCGCGTGGCTTCATCGAACACAACGATACCCTGTACGCCTGCCAGTGGTACAGTGGCGGAGTGGACTACTCCACCGACGGCGGTGCCACATGGCAGGATACCGATACGCTCATTGGAGTCAACGGCCTCTGGCCCATGATCTCCGTGAACGGCGACCTGCTCGTAGGTGGGCAAACGGGAGGCGTGCGCCGCATCACACACAGCACCGATGCCTGGACCGCCAGTAACAATGGCCTTGCCAATACGGAAGTGTACTGCTTCACCACAGTGGGCGACATTCTGTTCGCTGGGTTGGGCAGCGGTGGTGGTGTCTACCGTTCGGATGACTTCGGTGCCAACTGGACCGCCAGTGGGCTGGATGGCAACATCGTGTATGCCTTGCACGCCGTGGATACCTTGCTTTTTGCAGGAACTTCCAACGCTGGCGTCTTCATGAGCAGCGATAGCGGCGCGACATGGACCGCGTTCAACACGGGCCTGAACAACGTCCAGGTGGCCCGCCTGACCGATGATGGGGTGTACCTCTACGCTGGTACCTTGGGTGGTGGTGTGAACCGCTATGGGGTCACCACGGTTATGGATGAAAACCTTGAACAGACCATCGGGATCAGCGCCTATCCCGTGCCTTGCAATGGAATACTGACCACGACCGTACAACTCGGAGCCAGTGCTGTACTTACCGCGCAGTTGTTGGATGCAACGGGTCGTGCGGTAGCATACCAGCAACTGGGCCGCGTCTCTCCGGGTACACATCCGCTCGTGTGGAATGTCGGAACCCTCGCATCAGGGCTCTACACCTGCCGGGTACAGATCGGAGATCAAGCGGACCATGTACGTGTGTTGGTGGAGTAGGGGCGGTGCCTCATCCACGCTGGAACTTCTTCCTCCACTGAACACCGCCGTCACGGACGACAGTTGCCGGATGGAAGTAGGATCGACCAGCTAGCCGTATCAATGCGCTGCGTACCCGGCACGGTCATTTCTTCCCCCACACCTCCAGCAGCCGATCGATGTCCGCTTCGTTGTTATAAAAGTGGATGCCCACGCGGATGCCTTTCCCTCGGAAGGCCACCTTCACCCGGTGCTCTTCCATACGCTTCACCTGCGCTTCATCGCCCTGAACCAGCAGGATGCCAGCTCGCCGGGCCGCATCACGACCGTGCAGAACCGGGATGCCCGCAGCATCGAAACGCGCGACGGCATACGTGCATAGCGCGCTTACATGATCCGCGATGTGCTGCGGACCTATGGCCGTGATACGTTCCAACGCGTCTTGTAGGCGCGCAAGAGCCACCGGGTCGCGGTGACCGGCGTTAAGCAAGGCGATCGGATCCACGCCATTGCGCTCTTTCAGTTCCGCACACACGGCTTCGCTGAGGTGCATGAAGCCATTTCCGAAACCCGCCAAGGGCCACTTGTAGGCACTTGCACCGACGATGTCGATGCCCGCGTTCTGGACATCCAACGGCACCACACACCACGACTGGGTGATGTCCACCACCGACCATGCACCGAATGCACGGCAGAGCGCCGCCAAGGCCTGCAGGTCGATGCGGAAACCCGTCAACCACTGCACCCCACTGATCGCTACCAGCTGCGGCCGCTCGCGTTCCATCGTGTCGCGCACCGTGTCGAGGGAGATGGTCCCATCCGCTTCCGGTGATACCACCACGCGCTGGAAACCCGGCAAGGCGAAGGGTGCGTGCAGGGTGGGATAGTCGTGGCCGACCAACAGCACCTTGGGGCGATGCTTCAACAAGGGCGCCAGTTGCGCGAGACCTGCCGTGAAGCATTGCGCGAGCGCTGTCCCTTGCTCCGTACCGCCGATGCTCGCCGCCACGGTGCGGACCACTTCCGCGTTACCACCGAGCATCCATTGGAACAAGCGGGTACTCCCTTCGCGCATCAAGCGTTGGTGCTCCCCGAGCGCGGCCTGGACGGTGCTTTCCGCCATCAAGCCCATGGACGAAGTGTCCAGGTAGCAGAGCTCGTTCAAGGCGGGGTAGTCCGCGCGTATGGTGGCGTGGTCGGGGAGTGTGCTGGGGGAGGGCATGGTACGAAGGTCGGACGCGATGGGGGGGGGAGCGGTTGAGGGGATGGTCGGTGGAAGTATCAATGCCCGCTCAGGTCATCATGCCCGGGATAACGAAAGTTACGTTGCTTTCAGTTTCCCGCTTGCTCCATATTGTCCCGCTTTTCCAGCCAAGCCATCACGACCATGCGTACCTCCTTGTTCCCGATGCTCGTGTTGTTCGTGGTCACGGCACCTCGGGCCACGGCACAAACCCTGGAGCCGAGGGCGGTGGTGCCTGCCGGTGGAGCGGGGGAGGGCGGCGGCAGCAGCCTGAACTGGACGCTGGGCCAGCCGGCCAGTGCCACGTACAGCGCTAGTGGCAACCTGCTCACTGCCGGGGTGCAGCAGCCCGAGGGTCTTCGGCTGTCAATGAACATCATCGCCCTATTGGACGGGCCCTCCAGTCCCGGTGCCGACCGCATGCACGACAGCCTGCGCACACGGGGCTTGTTGCCCGTGACGGAGCCTTACACAGCCCTGGGGCATCCACCGGTGGGCTTGCAAGGGGCCGGTGTCTTGCACGCCACCGCACTGCTGCACAGCGGCGATGATGCCGTGGTGGACTGGGTCTTCGTGGAACTGCGGGGCGCGGATGATGCAGGTCGCATCGATGCCGCCCGCGCGGCCCTGCTGCAACGTGACGGTGATGTGGTGGACGTGGACGGGGTATCGCCCCTGCGCATTACGGCACCACCCGGCAGCTACCACCTGGCACTGCTGCATCGCAACCACCTGCCGGTGATGACGCAGGACCCGGTGCTGCTAGGCCCGGGGCCGAACGCCTTTGACCTGAGCACCAGCGGCACGGCGCTGCACGTGCCCGATGCACTCACCCAGCGCAACGGCCGCCACCTGCTGTGGAGCGGCGATGTGACCGGCGATGGCACGGTGCGCTACACCGGTGCCGACAACGACCGCGATCCCGTGCTGCAAGCCATAGGCGGCACGGTACCCACCAACACGGTGAGCGGCTACACCCCCACTGATGTGAACATGGACGGCACCGTGCGCTACACCGGTACGGACAATGACCGCGACCCATCCTGGCGCAACATCGGCGGCACGGTGCCCACGAACGTCCGCGCCCAACCACTTCCCTGAACCGAACTGTCATGCGCCTCACCAGCTTTCTGATCTCCGCCCTGCTGTGTAGCGCCCTCGTGGCGCAGGTACCTCAGGCCTTCGACTTCCAGGCCGTGGCCCGCGATGCCAGTGGCAACGTACTGGGCGCCCAAGCCGTGAGCGTGCGCCTGAGCGTGCACAGCAGCAGCGCCGCCGGTCCGCTGGCCTACCAGGAGACGCATTCCCTGACCACCAACGCCTTCGGCCTCTTCAGCCTGGCGGTGGGGCAGGGCACGCCCACGCAGGGCACCTTCGCCACGGTGGCCTGGGGCAGTGCGCCGCACTTCCTGCACGTGGAACTGGACGCCACGGGCGGCAGCAGCTATGTGGACATGGGCACCACCCAATTGTTAAGCGTGCCCTATGCCCTACATGCGGGCGGTATCGATTGCCCCAGTGTGTCCCTGCTGGGCGATACGCTAAGGCAGGCCAACGGCTGCTTCGTGATCATACCTGGACTGAGCGCTGCCAACGGCGGCTGCCTGGATGTGGACAACGACGGCTACTACAACAACGCGGGTTGCCCGCCGCTGGATTGCGATGACACGGACCCGAACGTGAACCCCGGTGCCACGGAGCTCTGCGGCACTGGTGAGGACGAGGATTGCGATGGTCTGGAGGACGAGCTCACCGACCCCGCCGCCTTTGTGACCTTCTTCGTGGATGCTGACAGTGACGGCTTCGGTGATGCGTCCATCAGTAACGCTGCATGCGCCCAACCCGTCGGCTACGTGACCAATGATGGCGATTGTGACGACAGTGACGCCAGCGTCTTCCCTGGACAGAACTGCAGCCTGGCATGCACCGCGGCCGAGGTCGCTTGGGTAAATGCCAATTTCGATCAGTATCGCCAGGCGCTGATGAGCGCGTTCACCAGCTGTTTCTTTGAGAGTGACCCCGGGGCGTGCATCCAGGACCAATTGTCGGGTTCCGGCTTTCCCTTGAGCGCTGAATGCAATGCATGCGGCATCACGTGGGCGAACTGTGTACGCACCAACTGCCTCATCGCTTGTGTGCAAGGGCAGGCAGCTTGCGAGACGTGCATGAACACGGCAGGTTGTAATGCCGGCCTGATGCAGTGCTTCGGACTGACGGATGCCGATGGGGATGGTTGGCCTTCTGGTTCCGACTGCAACGATGCCGATGCCACGGTCTACAGCGGCGCGCCGGAACTGTGCGATACAAAGGACAATGATTGTGATGGTCAGGTGGACGAAGGCTGCGGCGGATGCACGGACAACGATGCGGACGGCTACACCACCTGCGCCGGTGATTGTAACGACACCGACGCGAACGTCAACCCCGCAGCGCCCGAAGTGTGCGCCGATGGACTGGACAACGACTGCGATGGCCTGGCTGATGAGGATTGCGGCACCTGCCTGGACAACGACGGCGACGGTTTTACCACCTGCCAGGGCGATTGTAATGACAACAACACATCAGTGTTCCCAGGCAATGTGGAGGTCTGCGCCGATGGGTTGGACAACGACTGCGATGGACAGGCGGACGAGGGTTGCGGTCCGCAGGAGATCTGCGACGGTATTGATAACGACGGCGATGGGCAGGTGGATGAAGGCCTGAACCTGGGCGCGGCCTGCGGATGTGGCGGTGTGCTGATCTGCGATGGCAATGGCGGTACCACCTGCAGCGTGCCCATCGGGACCGAGATCTGCGCCGACGGTATCGACAACGATTGCGATGGTCAGGTGGACGAGGGCTGCGGCGGATGCACGGACAACGATGCGGATGGCTACACCACCTGCGCCGGTGATTGTGACGATACCAATGCCAGCGTGAACCCCGCTGCGACTGAAGTGTGCGCCGATGGTTTGGACAACGACTGCGATGGGCTGGCCGATGAGGACTGCGGCAGCTGCCTTGACAACGACGGCGACGGTTTCACCACCTGCCAGGGCGATTGCAACGACAACAATGCCAGCGTCAATCCCAACGCGGTGGAAGTGTGCGATGGGCTGGACAACGACTGCGATGGGCTGGTGAACGAAGGGGGCGTGTGCGGTTGCGCACCTGTGGGTACCCTCTGCAATGATGGCAATGCCTGCACGACGAACGACACGGAGGATGGCGCGTGCAATTGTATCGGGACCCCCGTCAGCTGCGACGATGGCAACCCTTGCACGATCGACCTTTGCGATCCACAGACAGGCTGCGTTCACCTCCCAGCACCGGCCGGAACAGCCTGTGACGATGGCAACCCCAACACCATCAATGACGCGTGCGACGGGACCGGTTCCTGTTCAGGCACGCCGGTCCAGAACGAGGTCTGCGATGGCATCGATAACGACGGCGATGGCCTCACCGATGCCGCGGACCCAAGCTTGGTCCTGGTGCTGTGCGAGAACCAGATCGGGGTGTGCAATGGGACGCAGAAGACGAGCAACCTCTGCGTGGGCGGAACCTGGCTCACCTGCGCCACGTCGGATTATGCCGTCGGTTCACCAGTGTACGAGGTGTCGGAGGTCAGCTGCGATACCCTGGACAACGACTGCGACGGGCAGGTGGACGAGGACAATGTTTGTGCTCCGTGCACGGGACCGGACGTATGCTTCATCAACGGCCAGTGCTTCACGATCGGGCAGTCCAACCCCGATGCCTATTGCCAGGTCTGCGACCCGAACAATTCCAGCACGGAATGGTCCTTCCGTTCAGCAGGTACGGTCTGCATCCAAGGCACGGCCTGCACCTTCAGTTCCGTATGCGACGGCGCCGGCCAGTGTTCCTCCGTCCTGAACAGACCGGCAGGTTCACTGTGTGACGATGGCAACCCCAACACCATCAACGACGTGTGCGACGGCACGGGAGCCTGCACAGGTACGCCGATCCAGAACGAGGTCTGCGATGGCATCGATAACGACGGCGATGGCCTCACCGATGCCGCGGACCCGAGCTTGATGCTGGTGCTGTGCGAGAACCAGATCGGTGTGTGCAATGGGACGCAGAAGACCAGCAACCTGTGCGTAGGGGGCATCTGGCTCACCTGCGCCACCTCGGATTATTCCGTCGGTTCACCAGTGTACGAGGTGTCGGAGGTCAGCTGCGATACCCAGGACAACGACTGCGACGGACAGGTGGACGAGGACAACGTGTGCGCTCCCCCCGCGGCACCGGTGATCACGGGCAGCGCGCCATCTTCGCCCAGCAGCAACAGCACGCCCACGGTCATGGGCACTGCGAGCGATGGAAGTACGGTGCATTTTTATGAGTCGAACAGTTGCCAGGGTACGCCGTTGGCGCAGACGGCTCCCGTGACAGGTGGTTTCTTCGGCCAGCTGGTCCCGGTTACCCTGAATGCCACCACCACCCTCACGGCCAGGGCCACCAGTGCTGGTGGTGTGGTGTCCACCTGTTCCGCGCCCTTCTCCTACACGCATGACAACTTGCCTCCGGCCACTCCAGGGATCATGGCTTCTACGCCATTGTCACCGGGCAGCAGCACCAGCCCGATGCTTTCTGGTACAGGAACCCCGTTCACCACGGTGAACATCCGCACCACGGCCAACTGCCTCGGGACCATCCTAGCCACAGGCACTGCGGCAATTGATGGCACCTTCAGCATCGTTGTACAGGTTTCGCCAGGCAGCACCACCACCTTCCATGCGCAAGGGGTTGATGAGGTTGGGAACACCTCCGGCTGTTCGTCCGGCTTCAGCTACACGCACACGCCTTAAGGATGGCCACACCTGCAAAAGTCCCCTGAGCACGGGGGCTTTTGTCGTTCGAGGTGGTGATAAGCATCGGGCGTTCGCGGATCGGTCGAGCGTCCTTGAGCGTAGCTCTCGAGGTCTCGGGACGCTACCGTCTCCCCGGCATTGCCCGCCGTAGCAAAGCGCAGGAGGGTCTCATCGAACACAGGCACAGGCTCTCAGTCCGCATCTTCCATGACAACGAAGACCCATGTGGAGACTTTACGTTCGTTCACCTGCATGGTTTGTTCTTGTCGCATCACCCGGTAAGGCAGGGGTTTCCCTGTGGTGATGTAGACCACGGCCTGCAACGATGGTAACCCCAACACCATCAGTGATGTGTGCAACGGGGCGTGCAACTGCGCTGGGACGACACCTTGATGGGAGCAGGGAAGCTTGCGCTCAGGCCTGATAGGTGTCTTCTTGGAAGACCACTACGCAGGTACCCCGCCGATCCCCGGCCTGCTCTCAGAGCTTCAGTATCCGTGTATAGCCCACGCTGCCGTCCGAGAAAGTGACTCGCAGGAAGTACGGACCGTGGGACAAGCTGGAGAGGTCCATGTCCTTCTGCATGCTGTTCCCCAGCAGGAGCTTCCCGCTCATGTCGAACAGGTCCATCCGCTCCACGGCCAGTGCACTGTGCACGGTGATGTGGTCACTTGCCGGGTTCGGAAGGACAGCAAGTTCCACGGCGCTCCGCGATGGCGTACCCGTCGTGATGACGGCACCTTGGTACATACGTGCTTTTCCTTGGTTCGAAGAGAAGGGATTGATGGGTCCGTTACCCCGGCTGGAACCGATGCCCAACACCAGCCCATCATCGCTCAGGCCTACACTGTGGCCGCAGAACACGTTCACGCCATCGCCCAAGATGGGATCGCCGTTCTGCGCCCATGTTGTGCCGTTCCAGTCGAACACGCGCACCTGGCCGCCACCGGTGAACGCGAGGGTGCTTGCGCGGTAACCCACGGCCACACGATCGCCATCGCCGGAGAGGCTGACCGCATAGCCGCACTGGTCGAAAATGTTGCTGCCTTCAATGGCGGTGCCGCGCTGCACCCACTGGCTTCCGTCCCAATCGTAGATGGCGGTCCGTCCGATCTCATAGGTGGTGTTGTCCGGGTCGTCGTCCCAGCCTTTGCTTCCCACGGCGATGGTGTTGCCATCGTTGCTGATGCTCACATCGAAGCCGAACTCATCGTAGTTGTTCATGCCCTGCAAGGTCTGGCCGCGCTGTGTCCACGTGTTGCCGCTGCGTTGGTACACATAGACCTCGCCCCGGTTGGTGTTGGCCTGGTAGGCCCCGATCACCAGGTTGTTCCCGGTCTCGTCCAGGTCCAGCGACCCACCGGCGTAAGTGCCGGGCAAGAGCAGCGGCACACCGGTGATCATCGGCATACCAGCGCCGGCGGAGATGTTGGCGACCCAGACCTTCCTGGCCAATGGCGCACCCATGGCCACGATGTGTCCATTGCCGCTCAGGCTCACGGCGTGGCCCGCGCGTTGTGGGTTCTCGCTCGTGTAGATGTTGAAGCCTTGGCCGCGCTCCACCCAATCGTTCTGGCCGTTGCGGTCGTACACGCGCGTCTTGTTCCGGTTGGGCGAACCCACCGCCACGGTGTTCCCGTTGGTGGTCACCGCCACACTGTAGCCGGCCTCCTCGTTCTGGAAGGTGCCATCGATGTCGGCGCCCACCTGACCCCAGCTCCAGGAGTTGAATTGTTCATTGAAGGTGTTCTTATACACCCGCGCATGGCCGGCTGGTTGGGCACCCACCGCCGCTCCATCATTATCGATGGCACCGATGATCACCGTGTATCCATCACCCGATAGGTCCAGCGACCACCCGAAGAGGTCATTGCTGTTCTGGCCCACCAGCTCTTGGTCGAAGGCGAAGGTCTGCTGCGCCGCCACAGGCAGGATGCAGGCGGACATCAGGAGCGTTCCGAACATGCGGGCGAAGGTCCGTGCGGTGGGCTGGGTTGGGAGATCGATGGTCATTGGTGGTTGTGTGTAGGAAGGGGTCGGGACGCGTTGTTGCTTGATCGCTGTGCATCCGGGTTGTCCGGCGGCTTCAGCTCAGAGTTTCTGGATCCTCTCGAAGTAGGCTTCCCCGCCCGTAAAGGTGACCCTCACGAGATAGGTGCCGCTGCTGATCGCCGCCAGGTCAAGGCTGTTCTGCATGCTGTTCCCGATCAGGTATTTCCCCGCGAGGTCGAAGAGGTCCAAGCGCTCCACAGTGCGGCTTGTGCTGATCCGCAATTGGTCCACGACCGGATTGGGGTAGAGCCCGAACTGCTCAGCCGCGGTATCGGGGACGCCCACGTTCAGGATGGAAACACACTCGCTCGTGCTCGTACAGCCGTTCTCGGTCACCTCCACGGCATAGGAACCACCGGTCATCGCCATAAAGGTCTGTGCGGTCGCTCCGTTGATCGGCGCATTCCCGTTCGCGCAATCCACCCATTGGTAGGTGGCATTGGGGTTGTTCGCGCTCAACAGCGATCCGTTCTGGGCAATGGCGGCGTCCACTTGCGTGATGGTGAGATCGAGGCTCACGATGCTGTCGCAGCCGTTTGCGTTCTGCAGCACCACGGTCGCGGTGTTGTTGCTGGCGGCGTAGGTCTCACCATCGATCCAGGTGTAAGGCCCGCAACTCTGGATGCTCTGGGCGGTGGGCGAGGCTGCACAAGCTCCTTCGTACATCCACACCTTCCCCTGCCTTCCGCCGAAGGGAGTAATAACGCCGCCCCGGCTGAGACCGACGCCCAGCACCGCGCCATCATCGCTCAGGCCCACACTGTGGCCGCAGTAGGCGTCGTTGTCGTCGCCCAGGATCGGGTCGCCGTTCTGCGCCCAGGTGGTGCCGGTCCAATCGAACACACGTACTTGGCCGGCACCGGTGAAAGCGAGATCGTTCGATCGGTAGCCTACGGCGATGCGGTTGCCATTGCCGGAGAGGCTCACGGCATAACCGCATTGGTCGAGGATGTTGCTGCCTTCGATGGTGTTGCCGCGCTGCACCCACTGGCTCCCGTCCCAATCGTAGATGGCGGTCTGCCCGATCTCGGACGTGGTATTGTTCGGATCGGAGTCCCAGCCTTTGCTGCCCACGGCGATGGTGTTGCCATCGTTGTTGATGCTCACATCGAAGCCGAACTCATCGTTATTGTTCACCCCCTGCAAGGTCTGGCCGCGTTGTGTCCACGTGTTGCCGTTGCGTTGGTACACATAGACCTCGCCCCGGTAGGTGTTGGCCCTGCTGGCCCCGATCACCAGGTTGTTCCCGGTCTGATCCAGGTCGATGGAGCTACCGGCCCAGGTCCCGGGCAATTGCAGCGCAGTACCGTAGATCTGGGGCATGTCAGGGCCGGCGGAGATGTCGGCGACCCAAACCTTACGGGCCACTGGCGCACCCATGGCGAGGATGTTCCCGTTACCGCTCAAACTCACGGCGTGGCCTGCGCGCTGCGGGTTCTCGTCGTTCGGGAGATTGAAGCCGTTCCCGCGCACATCCCAAGTCTGGCCGACGCGGTCGAACACGCGCGTCTTGTTCCGGTTGGGCGATCCCACCGCCACGGTGTTCCCGTTGGTGGTCACGGCCACACTATAGCCCGATTGCTCATTTGAGAAGGTGCCGTCGATGTCGGCCCCCAACTGGCTCCAACTCCACGAGTTGACTTCGACGACGTAGTTGTTCCTGTAAACGCGCGCATGGCCGGCGGGAAGCGGAATGCCGGCCCCCCCGATGTTGTCAATGGCACCGACGATCAACGTAAGCCCGTCGCCCGAAAGGTCCATCGACCAACTGAACAGGTCATCCGGGTTCTCGCCCCTGAACCCCTGGTCGAAAACGAAGGGCACCTGCGCCGCAACAGTTAGGATACAGGCTGACATCAGGAGCGTTCCGAACATGCGGGCGAAGGTCCGTGCGGTGGGCTGGGCTGGGAAATGAACGGTCATGGGTATGTGTTCGGGTGTAGGAAGGGTTGGGGACGCGCTGTTGCTTGATCGCTGTGCATCCGGGTTGTGCGGCGGCCTCAGCTCAGCGTTTCTGGACCCTGGAGAAGAAGGCTTCCCCGCCTGAGAAGGTGACCCTCACGAGGTAGGTGCCGCTGCTGATCGCCGCAAGGTCAAGGGTGTTCTGCTTGCGGTTCCCGATCAGGTACTTCCCCGTGAGTTCGAAGAGATCCAAGCGCTCCACAGTGCGGCTGGTGCTGATCTGCAATTGGTCCACGACCGGATTGGGGAAGAGCCCGAACTGCTCAGCCGCGGTATCGGGGACGCCCACGTTCAGGATGGAAACACACTCGCTCATGCTCGTACAGCCGTTCTCGGTGACCTCCACGGCATAGGAACCGTTGCTCGTTACGGCGTAGCTCTGTGCGGTGGCCCCGTTGATGGGTGCATTCCCGTTCGCGCAATCCACCCACTGGTAGGTGGCGTTCGTGTTGGTGGCGCTCAGTTGGAAGCCGCTTTGGGCGATGGACGCGTTCACTTGGGTGATGGTGAGGTCGAGGTTCACGATGCTGTCGCAGCCCGCCGCACCTTCCAACACGAACGCGGCCGTGTTGTTGCTCGCCGTGTAGGTGGTTCCGTCGATCCAGGTGTAGGGCTCGCAGCTCGCGACCGTCTGTGTGCTCGCACCTCCGTAGCACGAACCCTCGTAAATGCGCACGGTGCCCTGGTCGGTGGTGAAACCATCGGATGGGGGCGAGTCGGTGATGGCGCCGATGGCGAGGATGGTACCGTCGTCATTGAGCACAACACTGTGGCCCGCTTGGGCGACATGCTCCATGCCAGCGATGAGGTCCCCGTTCTGGGCCCAGTTGCTCCCGTTCCAATCGAAGATGCGCACCGCTCCGGGGGAGATCAAGTTCGCAGCGCTCTCGCCGCGATAACCAACGGCGATCCGGTTCCCGTTGCCGGCAAGGCCCACGCCGTAGCCGCATTGGTCCATGGCGTTTTGGCCTGTTATGCTGGAACCCCGTTGCACCCATGCGCTGCCGTCCCAATCGTAGATCAGTACCCTCCCGACCTCGGTGGTGGTATTGTCGGCCACCCCATCCCAGCCCTTGCTGCCTACGGCGATGGTGTTGCCGTCGCTGCTCATGTTCACATCGAAGCCGAATTGATCACGGTTGTTCAACCCGGTGAGCGTGGCGCCGCGCTGCACCCAACTGGTGCCGACCACATCGTACACGTAGACCTCACCTCGTTCGGTATTGGCCTTGAACGCGCCTACCACCACGGAAGTGCCAGCATCGTTCAGGTCCAACGAGCCCCCGGCATAGGTGCCGGGTAGAACGAGCGCACCTGACATCAGGTTCCCAGCCGTACCACCCGAACCGACGCTCGGGAGGGCGAACAACCAGACCCTGCGCTCCAAGGGGTCGCCCACAGCGATCCTGTCGGCAACGCCGTTCAGGCAGATGGAATGGCCTGCTCGCTGCTGTGGCTGGCTGGACCCCAGGATAAAGCCGTTGCCGCGCTGTGCCCACGCGTCCGAGCCGTTCCAGTCATAGACCCGGGCGCGGCTCAGCCCGGGGATCCCATAGGCGATCGTGTTCCCATCGTTGCTGATGGAGACGTCGTGACCGGCCTCCTGGCCATCTGCGGTCCCTGTCAACGGATCACCCATGAGGGTCCATAACCACGTATCGAACGGAGGGTAAGAGATGTTGCGGTACGCTTTGATCTGCCCCTGCTCGTTGGAGTACCCCACAGCCCCGAACACCACGGTGAGTCCATCCGCGGAGAGGTCCAAGGCCCAACCGACCTTGCTATCGGGATCGCTGTTGGATAGCTCTTGGTCGAAGTCGAAGGTCTCCTGTGCAGCAGCCGACAGCGTGCAGGCGAGCAAGGCCAGCGCAGCCAGCTTGCGGGTGGTGATACTGCGAGTTGAACGGTCAGCGGTAGTGAGTGTCATCGGCATCGTGAGTTGGAACGTGAGTGCCATGCTCAGTGGTGGTGGACATACGCAACCATCGTGGCGAAGCCCACACCGATGTTGATGTGGCGCACCTCGCTCGAACGTTGCCCAATGTAGCAGGATCGTTGGTGAGCGCAGGTGGGAATGAGCCCGTGGGCACTCCGATCGCGTGGGTGAGACGTAGTTGGGTGCAGAAGACCGATGAAGTCTTGTGGTCTATGCAACGGATCAACGTCGGAGGGAGGGCGGTTCCTAGAGTGCCCGTCACAGATACTCGTGACAGGCATTAGCTTCCATTGGAATGCGGACCATATGGGTCTCCCGGACCGGACCGCTTGTTCGTTCGGCGCGTACGCGGGATCCTCTAGGAGCAGACCCTGGATAGGGCCGAACGTTTAGCATGCGCTTGTGCGAAGAACACCAGGAACTTCATCGACCCCGGGTACATTCATCCAACGGTGCCAGTGCCACGCCGACCGCATCGGAAGCATCCTCGACCAGCAGAACATGGCGCCGATCAAATGGCGGCAGCCCCGGCGCCCCTGGATGGCACTACCCCGCAGGAACAAAACGTTCGAAGTCGCTTCCCGTGTAGCGGTACACACCGGAGCCCAAAGTGCCCACCCAGAGAGTGCCAGCATGGTCGACGTACACGGAGAAGGTCCGCACGCGCTCGCCGTTCGAGGTGATGGGGTAATGGACCAAGGCATCGCCGTGTTTGTGGTACACACCATCCTCGCCGCAGCCCATCCACAGGTCGCCGTCCTTGTCTTCTGCAATGGAGAAGAAGTAGGGGACGTGCGCATCACCCTTGGCCTCTACGCCTGCGCCGGTGGTATACTGCACGCGATCCCCGGCCGCGGTCTGCGGTGGTATGGTGAAACGCTCGCTGGTATTGCAGAACCAGAAATGACCATCGTGATCCTCGATCATGGCACGGATGCCGAAGCTGCCGCCGCCCGGCGTGTTGGTCAGGTGGTCCTTGTACAGCCAGCGGATGGCCGTACCATCGAACATACAGACACCCAGTGAGGACGTCCCGAACCAAAGCCGGCCGTCCCTGTCCGTGTAGGTGGAATAGATGCCGTACGGGTCGAAGGAAACGTTGGGGTACAGGGCGCGGAACGTATCGGCCTGCGCGGTATGAGGGAACTTCAATGCGTGGAGCGTGGTGCCATCGTAGCGGAAAGGGCCGTGGTGGTCCCAACCCATGCGGAACCAGAGGTCGCCGGGGGCGCGTTGCCACGCGCTGCTGTCGGGGTCGATCGGCAAGGTGGTGAAGGTGCTGCCATCGTACCGACATACACCATCGGGTGTATCGAAGTAGAGGGATCCCGCGGCGTCCTCCTGGATGCTCAAGATCCGCGTGCCGCAGAGGCCATCTGTTTCAGTGTAGAGTTCGAGCTGTTGGCCATCGTATCGGAACACACCCGTGTCCGCACCGGCGAACCAATGCGCGCCGCTGCGGTCCTGGTAGATCACCGTGAACCCGGTACCGGCCCGGTTGAACAGCTCGTGCGCGGAACCGGTGGCGACCTGTTCTTCGGAAGCTGAGGAGCCTTCCGTACGGCCCTGCGCACCGCAGGAGGCCAGCAGCTGAAGTGCGCCGAACAGCATCATCATTCCACGCCTGTTCCGTGTGCTCTTGTTCATGGGGTCGATATTGATCGGAGTTGTTCCTAACGGCATTTCACCTTCACGGTATCAAGCAGCTTCCAGATCGGATCCTTCGGTCCCTTAGGCGATATGTGGAAGCGGATCAATTGTTTGTCCGTTGCGATGCAGTGCGCTTGGGTGACCGTGATGTTCAAGACCATCATCTTCCTATGCACGAAGCTGTCGAACAGGTGGATCTCTCCGACCATCCCATCCGCTGTGCTGGTCAAGGTGCAGCGCGTTCTCCGGGCACCGCGATCGGCGTGTTGTTCCACATCGCCCAGGCCATCGTAGTACAGTTCCAAATAGCGTGCGAGTTGTTCGGTCGTCAGGTCACCCTTCGGTTCGATGGACCACACATAGGCGATGGACCACAGGTTCGCACTGGTGGAGTCCTGCCAACCGGGTGCGAAGGCCAGTTCCTCATAGCCTTGGAGGTCGATGGCCGGAGCAAAGTGCATGGGGAAGGGGATGATCTCGGTTCCCCAGCCAGCCGGTGCCTCCAGTATGCTGGTGGGTTCCACGTAGGGTGGGACCTCGATGCCGAGCTTGGCCAGCATCATCCGTCCGTTGTCGTTCCGTGGGTCCAATTCCAAGGACTTCTGGTAGTTCGCGATGGATCCGGCCGTATCCCCTTTCGCCAACAACGCTTCCGCATAACTATCACGCGGGTTGCCCGAGTAGGGGTGCTCAGCGATGTTCAACCGGAAGATCTCGATGGCGTCATCCAGCTTGTTGGCCCATAGCAACTCATAGCCGAACAGGTTGATGTCGCCATCATTGAAAGTATAGGCATCGGGCTGGTCCTTCTTCACTGCTTCATAGGCTTCCACGGCCGCCTTCACGCCCTTGGCCTGGTAGCTGCGCACCAGCAAGGGTATGATCGGTTTACGGCGCATACGGGCCATGTCCACCTCCCAATTCCATTCCGCCCAATCGCTGTATGCCTGATCGTACACCGCGTACCCTGTGGCACCGTTGGTGATCATGAGGAAGCCGTCGCGGGTGTCCGCGTTCAGCTGCAACGTGCATTGCCAGCCATCGTTGGACCCGCCATGGCCGAAGAGCTTCGTCTCGATGCCGGGGAGGCCCCGTATGCTATACCCCAGCCCGTAAAAGCCGTCCGTGTGGGGTGCGGGCTCCCGCATCCGATCGATCGTGCTGCTCTTCAGCACCGGGTTCGGGGCGACCTGCAGACTGGCCAACGCAAAGCGGGTCAGGTCCTCGATCGTGGTGTGCAGGCCCGCGGCCGCCTGCGCGGTGAAGAGCTCGAAGTCGATCACCTTGCCGTAGCTGTTGTGCTCCAGCGAAGAAGCTTTCAGGATGCGATCATCAATGGTGAAGCTGCTGTTGGTCATCCCCAAGGGATCCAGCACGTGCTGCTGCATGTAGGCCGCAAAGGACATCCCCGTCACTTCTTCGATGACCAGTTGAAGGAGGGTGTAGCCCCCGCCGGAATACTGGTAGCGCGTGCCGGGCTCCATCACCAGCTCCACCGCACCAGCGCCGTTCGTTCTGCCCGACAACGACTCCTCGATGGTCGGCAAGGTGTCGGCCGGCGACCAACCGGGGTAGCCGTGCAGCGATAGACCGGCGGTGTGGCTCAGCAAGCGTCGGATGGTCACGCCGTTCACGTCGAACTCCGATCCCGGCAGGTGCCAGCGCGTCAAGTAGCGTTCGGCCGGTGCATCCAGGTCCAGCTGGCCCTGCTCCACCAAGCGCATCACACCCCAGGCCGAGACCGACTTCGAGATGGAGGCGATGTTGAAGCCCGAGCGCTCGGATACGGGAATGGCCTGTTCCACATCGGCAAGCCCATAGCCCTTCTGCAGGATCACCTGGCCATCTTCAATGATCGCGAGTCCTGCGCCTGGCACGATGAACTCTTCCAACCACAGCGGCACCTTCTTGTCCATGGCCGATACGAGCGTGGCGTTGCGGGCAGGGTCGCTTTGGCCGAAGGCGCAAAGACCCCATAGGCACAGAGGAAGGAACAGTGCGATACGCGTGGAATGGATGACGTTCATGGTTTCTTGGTGGATGACTGTTCAGGTCCAACTACCTACGGTACGGAAGCTCCACACCGCTTGTCCCGGATCACCGGCATCGATGTGGTGCATCGTCCTCGCCGTACACAGCGTTTCCCTTGGTCGTAGAGTGACAGGCTTGATGCGCTAAAGGTGAGGCGGTCGTCCGCTGCGGTGTGTTACGCAGTGTAAAATTGTGTGAACCATCGTGGATCATTGTGGATGAACCACTTCGCCATTCCTTTCGGCGCTTGTTCGGCAGGCTTCAACGGCCCTTCCACACTTCTTCGGGGCTCGATGGATCGGCCACCCGAGCGCGCACAGCGCATTGAAGCGAATACCAGTGACTACTACCGCGTGATGAATAATAGACCGACACCTTCTGCTCAACGCCTTCACCAGAGCGGATCGCACTGCGCGCTGCGCCTCTTGAACTCCCAAGGACCCACCTCCCTTGTCATGGGGTCGATGATCATCAAACGTTTGCCCCGGACCACCCACTGATTATCCTTTCCCCTTGATCGTTCCAGGAGCAGGGTATCACCGTTCACCGACCACCGGCCTTCGTCACCCAGCGGGATATCCGCCCAGTACTGGTAGTGGTAGGTGGAGTCGGGGAAGAGGGTGAGCGCATCGTGTAACCTGCCAACACCGTCATCGCGGTACGTCCCTGTCAAGCCACTCCGGAAACCTATAAGGTGGCAAAGGAAGGGAAGGTAGTATGTTGAGTCCTACGCCTTCTCCTCGGCCAGTCGTTTCAAGATCGCCAGCGCTTTGGGGAACAGCTCGTTGAACGAGTCCACTTCGTCATCCACCACATCAATATCCACCCGCAAGTCCGTGTGTGCGCCGCTCTCGAGCAGGGCGTATTGCTCTTTCGCGCCGCTCCACTCACGGGTAGCCTCGTCGTAGGGCTGCTCCTTCCCGTCTTGATACACACCTTGGTGGGTGATGCTCACGATCGCCGGTTCGTGCACACGGTCCAAGCGACCGATCATGCCGTCGCCTTCGGGGGAAAGGAAGAGGACCCGGCTGCCTTCTTTAAAGTCCGTCTCCATCCGACCGCCTTCGCCGAAGGGAGCTGTCCATTTCGGATAGGTTCCGGGACTCCAAAGCACTTCCCAGACGCGTTCCCGGGAGGCGTTGATGTGTTGAGTGAAGTATAGCTTGTTCATGGGTATGCCACACACAAACCCCGGGCCGCGGACGGATCATCGTGCGCACTACGCATGGTTGCGGACCGGTGAGGAATTCTTGCAACGAAGGGTGTGGAATTCGGCCGGCGACTTCACCCGATCTGATTACCGCCTACCGATCACCGATGGATAAATTCTCCACCGAACGGTTCAGCTACGCACTCGTCAAAGCAGCGCTCTAGATCCCGTAGCCGGTTCTCGGCGGAGGGGAGCGTTGGTCGTGCCACCCGCCCTATAGATAAGGTAGTATACGGAAGACCTGACCCGAAGTTTCCCCCGGTCCCGCTCTGCATCGCTGTGAGCGCACCCTTGGGGTGCTCAACGAACTGCGCCAGGTGCCTTCCCCGCCACAGAGGCTGTATTCCTGACGGTGCAAGCTGCATTCCTGACGGTGCAGGGTGCATTCCTCGCCATGCAACTTGCATTCCTTGCCATGCAACTTGCATTCCTTGCCATGCAAGTTGCATTCCTTGCCGTGCAAAGTGCATTCCTTGCTGTGCAAGGTGCATTCCTTGCCATGCAACTTGCATTCCTTGCCATGCAAGGTGCATTCCTTGCCGTGCAAGGTGCATTCCTTGCCATGCAACTTGCATTCCTTGCCGCACAAGATGCATTCCTTGCCGCGCAACGTGCATTCCTTGCCGTACAAGGTGCATTCCTTGCCATGCAAGGTGCATTCCTTGCCATGCAAGTTGCATTCCTTGTCGTGCAAAGTGTATTCCTCGCCGTGTCACTTGCCTTCCTCACCATGCAAGCTGCCTTCCTGACCGTGCAAGGTGCCCACCTCCTGAACTCAGCGATGCACATATTCGACCTGAATAGAGGCCGCTAACACCTCAACGGCCGTCCACGATGAACAACCGCGCCTGGATCGTGGGGTTGTCGCCCGCTGCCCAGAGCGGCTCACCGTTGAAAAGATCGGCTGGCGTGGATACTCAACCGGTGGAACCCAGTACCCACGCCATCCAATGCCTCACATGCTCGAGCACTTACCGGCCATCACCTTCACATTGGTGGCCTTTCCCTTGGTGCTCATTTTCGCAGCACACTTATCGGCTTTCTCCTTCGAGCCTTTGTTCATGCATTTCGACTTGCCCTTTTCGGTGGTCCACATCACGTGGTAAGGGTCTTTGGGGGTTGCTGTGGTTGGTGCCAGAAAGGCGAACAGCGCCACGGAAAGAAGTAGGGTACGCATGGTTGAATGTTTCGGTCGGTCATTCAGAAGCCATGCCGTTGGGTGCGGATCCGTGCGATCCGTTGCGGGGTAAGTGGCGATCACCACCACCATGCGCATCAGGCGTGGCGGGCATGCGGAACACATGCCGCACTTGTGGGGCGATCCGGGCAGTGCTTCCACAACGCACCTAGCGCGTGGTCAGGTCCCACACCAAGAGTTGACGGGCACTACACGGGTCTCGACCAACGTGGCCCGCGATCGGTAGCTCGGCGGCCATGGAAAACAAACTCAATGGCAAGCGGGTAGCCATCCTGGCCACCAACGGTTTTGAAGAAAGCGAACTGAAGAGCCCCAAAGAGGCCCTGGAAAAGGCGGGTGCCACCGTTCACGTGGTGTCGCCCGAGAAAGGCGCCATCAAGGGGTGGAAGGATGGTAACTGGTCCGATAAGGTGGACGTGGACCGCAACCTCTCCGAAGCGAAGGCCGCGGATTACGATGCGCTGCTGCTTCCCGGCGGCGTCATCAACCCCGACACGCTGCGTCAGGACGAGAAAGCGGTGGCCTTCGTACGCGACTTCTTCACCGCCAAGAAACCAGTAGGCGCCATCTGCCACGGACCATGGACCCTTGTGGAAGCCGATGTACTGAAAGGCCGCAAGGTCACGAGCTACGGAAGCATCAAGACCGACCTGCGCAACGCTGGCGCCCAGTGGGTGGATGAAGAAGTGGTGGTGGACGATGGCCTCGTCACCAGCCGAACCCCGAAAGACCTGCCCGCCTTCAACCGGAAGTTGGTGGAAGAGATCGCGGAAGGGGTACACGCCTAATTCATCAAAAGCACCGACATGAAGAAATTGAAGATCGCCATCATCCTGGGCAGCACCCGGCCCAACCGCAACGGCGAAGCCGTGGCGCAATGGGTACTGGAGAAGGCCGAGCAACGCACCGACGCCGAATTCGACCTCATCGACCTGCGCGAAGTGGACCTGCCTTTCCTCAACGAGGGCATACCACCTTCCCAAGGCAAGTACGAACACGAGCACACCCGCCAATGGTCGCGCACCATCGCGGCCTACGACGGCTACGTGCTGGTGAGCCCGGAATTCAACCACGGCACCTCCGCCGTGTTGAAGAACGCGCTGGACACGGTGTACAAGGAATGGAACAACAAAGCGGCGGGCATCGTAGCCTACGGCAGCGTGAAAGGGGCGCGCGCCGTGGAACAGCTGCGCCTTACCCTGGCCGAACTGCAAGTGGCCACCGTGCGGGCCCAAGTGGGTTTCGCCTTGGACCGCGACTTCAAGGACATGAAGGCCTTCCAGCCGCAGCCCGGTCACGAGAAGGAGCTCGATGTGATGCTGGACCAACTCATCGCTTGGGGCAATGCCCTGCGTGGGGTGCGGGAGAGCGTGAAGGAGAAGGCAGCGGTGGGCTAAGTGCTTAAGCGCTGATTCGGGAGGCTCCTGATCATGTTAGCAGACGGTGAGGGGATGCCCCTTTACCAGTGTGGACCGTATTGTTCCTCCACGTGGATCATGTTCATCCAACGGGATGAGCGTGTAGCTCTACCCCGTAGCTCATTGTGGTCGATCATGATGGCCGTGGTGGGGAACCGTACCGGTCAGCCTCCAGCGCTGCATCCCGGGTGTGAGGCATTGGCTATTTTCGGCACTGCCTGGCTCACCGCTCTCCCTGGATCCTGCGCATGAATCCTTCCACCACCCAACAGTTGATCGGCAGCGTCAGCGCCGGTCTCGCTGTTCTCCTTTTCCTGCTTCGGTTGCAACCCTTCCTGTGGGAGTGGGCACGCAAGGAGACGAGCAGCGACCAATGGGTGGCACCCGCGCTGACCATCCTGGCCCCCATTTGGGTGTTGATGCTGGTCGCGCTGCTGTGCATGACCGCCAGCGGCGGCTTCGACTGGATCCGGCTGAGCCGCACCAAGCTTTATATGCTCACCGTAGCGGCTGCGTTCGCGCTGGCGATGGCCTCCTACCTCTTCATCGGCCTGTATCTGCGTCCCGGCTTCACACCGCGCGGCCTCTACAGTCCATTCCTCTACCTCATCCTGTTCTCCACCGCACTGCTTGTGGTCGTGAGCTTGAACCAGAAGCTCGTGCCGGGGATCTCCGTACAGTGGCTGCTTCGACCATGGACCTGGTTCACTGCCTTGAGCCTCGTCGGCAGCTTGATCTTCTCCGGGCAGTGGATCGCTACCAACGGTGGTCGCGGGCTGTCCGGCGTCGCCACGCGGATCATCGTCCTCTTGCCCGCGACCGAAGAAGAGCTCGCGCAGATCGATCGGCTCGATCCGAAGAACGATCTCGAAAGCCTGCTCAGGCGGGCGACCAGGGATGAGAAACCGGCCGTGTGCGCGGCGGCCACTGCGCGCCTGCGTTCGGATCCGGAATTCATGGAGCGCATGGCTACTGCGCTGGATTCGGGCTATGCGGAACCTGCGCTGTCGTTCTTGCGCGATGCGGAGCTCACCCCCGCCGAGAAAGCCCGCTTCGCTCGACCCGCGCTCAACGCCCTGGGGCGATGGGTGAACAGTGCACCCGCGCCCAACTTCACGACGGCGGAGCACATGCGGCGCACACGGCGTTGGGGCGATGAGCTGTTCCGCGTCCTCCCCGAGAAGTTCGCCGGCACCGGTGTGGACTTCACCGAGCTGAAGGCGTGGTATGAGGAGAAGATGAAGTGAAGACGTGGATCCACGAATGGACCGATGACGACCGCCGATCCCTACCGCCAGCAGCTCGCAGATTTCCCGGCGCCGTTGCGCGCACTCGTGGAAGCCGAGATCCAGGCAGGCAACAGCATCGCCGCCATCGAGAACGGATTCCCCGCAGCACCGTGTGGCATGTCCGTCAAGCTGGCGAAAGCGGTCCAGGACGAACGCCGGCGATCGACGGACGATGTGAATTTCTACGCGCGCAACAACTCCTCCTACGCGGGCGAGTTCACCACCGAGCAACGGCACTTCTTCGTGCTGGAACCGCCGTTGCCGCCCGAACCTTATCCGGACATGGACGCCATCCGCCGATCGCTCGAACCGAAGCCGGATGCGTTGGCCCAGCTCGCCGAGCGGGAAGCGCGCTCCGGTCCGGAGCACCTCCAGTCGCTGATCGGAGCGCGCTCTGCAGATGAGCAGGTGAAGCCCGCCCCCATTCCGAAAGGCGCCTTGACTTCCACGGAAACCGACACCAGCGCCATTCGCTTGCTGCATTTCCGCGACCACCGTCCGCCGCACGAGATCCAGTTCGCGCTGGAACGGGACCTCATGACCCTCTTCGCGGCCTCCATGCAGAACGAGCGCTTGATCATGACCGCCAGCGCCAAGGTGGTCGGCGCGCGGTATGACTTTGTGTTGCGCTTCGAGGCGGCGATGCCACAGCACAATTGTTACTCACTGTGCGTGGAAACCTCGTGGGCCGATGCAGCGGCGACGCACCACGACTATTACCGCAAGACGGCGGGCAGTTGGTTCGAACATTGGACACGCGAACTCCAGCCCTCCGAACCACCCGACGCCGACGGTGCGCCCGAACGTTATCAAGCCATCTGCCTCGCATCGATGAACGCCGAAGCACACCTCGACTCCGTGCCCGCGTTGCAACAAGCGATCGTCGCCGTGATGAAGCGCGGCGGACGTTTCACCACATCGAGCAAGGAGGGCGACACGAACTTCCGGTGGAGCGGCGACCGCTTCGTACGCACCGATGTCGGCGACTACCCCGGCACGGTGGTCTATGCCAGCGAAGCGGAATTCCTGGACAAGCTGCGGAAGTACTTCGACTGGGATACGTCGCGGAATGTGTATCCCGAAAAGGTCTCCGAACTGGTGGCGTGGAGGCTCGTATTGCGGTTGCTCAGGATGTAGGGTGGTCCACCGTCACCAGAGGAATTGAGGTGCGGGCGACACCGACAACGAATGCTTCCCATTTTCGCTTGGATAGTACTGGTCGAGTTGAATAGCTGACGACCGCTCGGATCATACACGGACCACGCCACTGTTCACCACCACTCACCGGAACGCCTAGCCAGTTACCGATCTCGAGTAGTTAATTCTCTATCACCACCCGTTGCGACTTGCTGCCCGTCGCCATGTTCAATTCCAACAGGTACATGCCTGGCTGCAACGCGTTTACATCCATGCGATGAGAGGCCGAGTTCACGGACACACTGCGCAACAACCTTCCGTCACTTGAAAATAGCTGAAGGTTTTCGATCACCTGCTCCGACACGATGTTCAATTCGCCGTTGGTAGGAATGGGATGGATGCGCACATCATATGCCCCATGCTCCCATGCTCCAGTGCTCGCATCGATCAGCACCACACTCGGTGCAGTGATGACCGGTTCGTTGAAGTCGAAGTAGATGTTCGCCACGTTCACGAGTTGGTCGCCCACGACCAGATCCGGGTTCGGTTTGATGCGGAACTTCACGAAACCGTGGCTCTCCGGTTCGTTCGAGTTACTGTCGGGCAATTGGATGTTGTCGTACTGGAACACCAACGTACCGTTGGCCAAAAACCAATAGTTATCGTGCGAAGAACTGATGTACTTGAAGGTACCCCATTGCAGATCGGTGCTCAAGGTATCAGTGATGCGGACATGTTCGGCCATGAACGTACCGGTGTTCTGAAAGCGGATCAGGTACTCGATCCATTCTCCGTTGATGACCTGCGTGGGCGTAAGGGTACTGTCACTAGCGGTCTTATCATTGGGGTCGTAGGAGCCGACAACGACATCGTTCCAAGCAGCAGAATTGTCTTCCGGTGTCGTATCGGATGAAGCGGGGATCGCGGCGAACAAGTGATCGATCGCTGTTCCCAAGGGTACCGACTGGGGGGTGTTCAAGATCACGGTTGCGTTCCACACGTCTCCTGGGTTCATGAGCACTGACCAATTCACGCTGGTGCCCGCTTGGGAGGTTGGAGAAATACTTGATGCAACGAAAGTCTGGTCGGCATCGAGGTCCAGATCGATCGAGGCAGTGGTGGGCTCGGTACCGATGTTCCTGACCTCAAGCCAGACGTTGTTGTCGAAGCCTGGACGTGTGACACCACTCTGAATGTCGACCACCAGGTCGTGGACACCTGCCATGAGTTGGAAGCCGATGTGATTGGCCGTATCCGACATTCCAGGTGTGATGGTGACCTCGTGTACTGGCGTCGTGATCATATGGTACAGGATCGCCTGGCCTTGCACGGTGTACGCGCCTGGAGCCACAGGCAGCGCGTAGTTGCCCTGTACGTCGACCCCGCTCAAATAGTCGCCCGGTTGGGCTTCCGCCACACCAGCGTGGAATGGACCTTCCGCAGGATCCCATAGGCCGTTCCCGTTCACATCGTTGAACATCACTCCGGAAATGACCTCACTTGGAAAACAGGGATCGGACGTCGAGCAGAGCACGGGGTCGAAACCGAGGTTGCTATCGAACAATCCGGTACCGAAAGGTGGAAGTTCGAATGGGAAATTCGGCAAGCAACTGATGGCGTTACCCTGACACTGCAGTTTATCCAGCGAAGCAGGCAGAACGGGCAGGCAGGTGAGTTGATTGTTCGAGCACATCAGCCAATCCAGCATAGGGGGTAGGGGAGGCAGGCTGGAAAGTTGATTATCACCGCACCATAGGAATGTCATGGAAGCCGGCAAAGCAGGAAGGCTGGTGAGCACATTCTGAGTGCAACTCAACGTGAGCAGTGATGCGGGAAGCTCGGGCAGGCTGGAGAGTTGATTGTCAAAACAGAAAAGAGCCGTCAAGGATGGAGGTAAGGCGGGTATGCTGGTCAGTAGATTGTTATTGCAGTAGAGCGTCTCCAGACCGGCGGGCAAGGGAGGTAGACTCGTGAGTTGGTTGTCCTGACATTCAAGCCTTCTTAGCGCAGCGGGCAACAACGGCAGGGTCGAAAGCTGATTATTGTTGCAAAGGATCGTGAACAAGAAAGGAGGCAAGTCTGGCAGGCTGGTGAGCGCATTGTTCACACAGGACAAATAGGTCAAAGAGGCGGGTAAAGTGGGGAGGTTGGTTAGCTCATTATCATCGCAGCCAAGCAGCTCTAGTGTTGCGGGCAAGGGAGGAAGGCTCGTGAGCTGTAAGCCATTACAATGAAGGCGCTCCAACGCATCGAAGAATTGAACGCCGGACAGATCCGTGGTCAACGGATTGGTGACCGACAACTCCGTGAGTGAGGTCACCTCCACGTGGTTCGTATCCAACACGTTCCCGGTTACCGCATTGGGGACTTCCCCATTCAGAAAAGAAGCGAATACCGGATCGGGAATGACATATTGACCCTGAGCGGCAATGATGAACAGGCCGCAGCCAAGGATACACAGAAGGTTTCGCCGCATGGATGAAGTGTTCGGTTGATCTATTCCATCAAAAGTAGGAGCAGTGATGAACGGTTTCGCCACCCTGTGGAGCGCGGAAATGAACAAGACACCGGGGAAATTGGCAATTGCCCACGGTGAACATTCGTTCATCCGCCGATACAGCATGAATGATGATCCTTGCAGCGCGATCCTTTACGCGAAGTACAACATGATGGACAACGTCATGCACCAGGCGGTCACATTCGAAGGTGAACAGCGCGGCCATGAAGCGCGGCGGACGTTTCACCACATCGAGCAAGGAAGGCGACACGAACTTCCGGTGGAGCGGCGACCGCTTCGTACGCACCGATGTGGGCGACTACCCCGGCACGGTGGTCTATGCCAGCGAAACGGAATTCCTGGACAAGCTTCGGAAATACTTCGACTGGGAGACCTCGAAGAACGTGTACCCCGAAAAGGTCTCCGAACTGGTGGCGTGGAAATTGATCCTGCGGTTGATGCGGGGGTAGTGGGACGAAGTTGATCGATCCGTTCCAAGCTCGGGACGCCATCATGAGGCCTGCTTGCGTCACATCACATGACCGTGAGGAATGCATGTGCACGAACAGGCATGCGTTCGATCCCTACTTTAGGCCATGATCCATTTCCTCCGCCACTCGCTCTGGGCTGTGCTTGCCATGCTCGCATGCACGGCCATCGCACAACAGGGTGCGCGCAAGCAGATCCTCGTGCTCGGCACCTTCCATTTTGCGTCGAACCAGGACGCGATCAAGCACGGCGAGATCGACATCCTGAGCGCCCAGCGGCAAGCGGAGATCCAGGAAGTGAACGACAAGCTGGCCGACTTTGCGCCGGACCGGATCATGGTGGAATGGAAGGTGGTCGAGGATCAACCGTACGTGGACAGCACGTATGCCCAGTACCTGTCTGATTCCTTCACGCTGGGGAAGAACGAGGTGTACCAGATCGGCTACCGCCAGGCGCGGCGCTTCGATACCGGTCCTCCGCAGTGCATCGATGCCGATGGGCTCTTCCTCTTCGATACGCTCAACTACGCAGCCGCAAAGAGCGGTAGCACCGCATGGTTCGAGGCCTACATGGACAGCGTCGTGCAACTGGTGGTGGAGCAGGACTCGATGCACATGCACCAGCGCATCATCGAGGCCCTGCGGCAATTGAACTCGGCGGAGGGGACCCAGTTGGCATTGGCGGTGAACAGTGTGTTCGCCGCTGCACGACTGGGCCCGCTCGGCGACGATGCCGGTGCGGAATTCCTCGGCCAATGGTACCTGCGCAACATCCGGATGTACGCGAACATCTGCCGCTCCACGCGGGCTACCGACCAGCGCGTCCTCGTTATCGTGGGCAATGGCCATCGCCCCATCATCGAACAACTACTGCGTGCCGATCCGGACTGGGAGGTGATCGACGCGGATCGCTACCTGCGTTGAGGGCTATTCCTATTACCAAGACTTCCGGCCGGTGATGGAACCGGGGTGAGCCTAGACCGGGACCCGGTTCGCAGAACGGGGCGGACCGGTATGCTCGCTCGGCCCCACCTGATAGCCCTGCGCACCCTCCGCCGGTGCCGTGGCCAATAGGTTCGCGTTGGGGGCACCGTGTGGCCGGTGGGGGCGAACAGGCGCGTGGAGATGCCCGTGCCGCAGCATTCACTTACCTCATGCGAACTTCAGCATTCAAGGCGTGGCCTCGACCCTTTCCATCTGCAAAAGCCAGGTGAGCCGACTATCTTTGGTTCACCATGGATATCCAAGCGCTCAAGCTCGATCTGGTACAGCAACTGGTCTCCACCAACGATGCCACCGTGCTTACCAAGGTGAAGCGATTGCTTGAACTGTTGCGCACGAAAGCACCCGGCAGCAAGGATGAGCAAGAGGAGGAGCTCATCGCCGCTTCCACCATCTTCGGGCAAGCTGCATACGGTGAAGATGAGCCCGACATCAGTGGGCTTGTGCTGAAGGAGCCTGAGCCACTATCGGTGCTGCAAGCACGGCTGAAACGCATGATCGCTGAACAGCAGGATCCGCGCTTGCTGGATCGCATGCTTGCCGTACTGCAGGATGGCAGCAATGAGGCGCGTTGGAAAGAGGTCCTCGCCGCTCGTGCACTGCGCTCCGAAGCCGACTTTGCCGCAGGTCGTGTGTTCACGCAGGACCAAGTGGAAGCGCATTTCAAGGCCAAGCGGGCGCAGTGAAAGTCGTCTGGTCCGCGTGGTCGCTTCAGCAACTGGACGAGATCCACGAATGGTATCGCACGCAGGCATCGGCGGCGGTAGCCGACCGCATCGTTGAAGACATCCTTGCCGTCACGCGTTTGTTGGAGCAGTTCCCTTATGGTGGGCAAATAGAGCCTTGGCTGGAAGATCAAGACCTTGGTCATCGGCGCGTGGTGATCCGGAACTACAAGGTGGTGTACCGGGTCCTAGAGGATGAGGTGCGCATACTGGACGTCTTCGATAGCAGGCAGGATCCGCAGAAGATGAAGGTGTGAGCCGACGACCTGCCGCTCGCTGTGATCCCCAAACTGGCCTGGCCACCTGCTCACCCATGCACCCGCCAGGCGATGGCCCGCCTGGCATAGCGCATTTCCACCGGCTCCTGGGGGCTTGTGCTATCCAACAGCGCCTCCAGCGCTTGGAGGAAAGCCGGGATGTCGGCCACACCATGCTTCACGTAAGAGCTGCTCAGCGCCAGGTTGCGCACACGTGCGCGGTCCATGGGCACGGAATGCATGAACGCACGGAGTTCCGCATGCGGCGCTCGCTTCCTCGTTCATCCAACAGACATTGCGGTACTGCTTGGAGCTATCGGCCAACCCTCCCCGGCAAGCCAGACGAACGAAGGAGGGATCGGAGCAAGTTGATCAAGGTGGTGGTCCAGGTTGATCATGGTTGTGGTCCATGTTGATCGTGGTTGTGGTCCAGGTTGATCGTGGTTGTGGTCCAGGTTGATCGTGGTTGTGGTCCAGGTTGATCGTGGTTGTGGTCCAGGTTGATCATGGTTGTGGTCCATGTTGATCGTGGTTGTGGTCCAGGTTGATCATGGTCGTGGTCCATGTTGATCGTGGTTGTGGTCCAGGTTGATCGTGGTTGTGGTCCAGGTTGATCGTGGTTGTGGTCCAGGTTGATCGTGGTCGTGGTCCAGGTTGATCGTGGTTGTGGTCCAGGTTGATCGTGGTTGTGGTCCAGGTTGATCGTGGTTGTGGTCCATGTTGATCGTGGTTGTGGTCCAGGTTGATCGTGGTTGTGGTCCAGGTTGATCGTGGTCGTGGTCCAGGTTGATCGTGGTTGTGGTCCA
>Ga0209812_10000320_pt1 | contig 44648 bp, 35 predicted proteins | sample JI71714BDNA_FD_187502 | JGI IMG/M metagenome (GOLD analysis project Ga0209812, IMG submission 187502) | Wastewater effluent complex algal communities from Wisconsin, to seasonally profile nutrient transformation and Carbon sequestration -... | ecosystem: Engineered > WWTP > Effluent > Algae...
CGAGGGCGTGGTGTCGGCAGTGACGGCCAATCCTGGGCAGGTGGTCAGCGCCGGTCAGGAAGTGGTGCGGCTGGCGGCACTGGCCGGTCGCGATGCGGTGTTTGATGTGTCGGAAAGTCTGGTCAACAGTAAAGCCGATGATCCGACCGTGTTAGTTAGTTTGTTATCAGACCCGTCTATTCAGGCCATTGGCCGCATTCGTGATGTGAGCCCGGTGGCAGATCCGGTGACTCGCACCATTCGTGTTCGGGTCACGCTGGATCAACCCGATGCCGCCTTTGGTTTTGGTGCGACGGTGCAGGGCAGTATCGACAAACCAGCTTCTGATCAACTGGTGGTGCCGGCGAGCGCGATGACGCGCGACGGCACTGAGCCGGCGGTTTATGTGGTGGACCCGGTAAGCTCGCAATTGCAGCTGAAAAAGGTCAGTGTCAGCCGCTATTCCGATACTGAAGTCTTTATCAGTAGCGGTTTAACCGATGGTGAGCGTGTGGTTGTGGCCGGGGTTGGTAAATTGCGCCCAGGCCTGACAGTGCGTCTGCTGGCGGAGCCTCAAGCATGACCGGCTCATCAACAAAAGCAGACGCCAACGGTTTTAACCTATCGGCCTGGGCGTTGGCCAATCAGCAGTTAGTCGCCTTTTTGCTACTGGTGGTGATGGTTTGCGGGGTGCTGAGCTATGACCGGCTGCCGCGCAATGAAGACCCGGCGTTCACCATTAAAACCGCCGTCGTATCAGCCGGTTGGCCCGGCGCGACTGTGCTGGATACGATGAATCTGGTGACGGAGCCGATTGAGAAAAAGCTGCAGGAAATTCCCTATCTGGATTTTGTCGAAAGCTACACCAAAAGCGGCGAAGCTGTGGTGTTTCTGGCGTTAAAAGACAATACGCCGCCGGAAATGGTGCCAGACATTTGGTACAAAGTACGGAAAAAAATGCAGGACCTCGCGCCCAGTTTGCCGGCTGGTGTGTCGCCTCCTGGCGTCAATGACGAGTTCGACGATACCTTCGGTACCATCTTTGGCTTTGTCGCCGACGGTTTTAGCCCGCGCGAACTGCGTGAATATGTCGAGACCATTCGAAGCGGATTGTTGCAGGTGCCGAACGTCGGCAAAATTGAGGTATTAGGAGTAGAAGAAGAGCAGATCGTCGTCGAATTTTCACCCCGGCGGATGGCGGGGCTTGGTCTGGACCCGATGATGGTGATGCAAAGTATTCAGGCGCAAAACGCGGTGACGCCAAGCGGCGTGGTGCGCACCGATCAAGAGCGCATCAGCTTGCGCGTTAGCGGCGCTTTTACCTCTGAACAAAGTATTCGTGATATCACGCTGCGTCTTGGCGACCGCTTTATTGCCCTCTCTGATATTGCGACCGTGTCGCGTCAGCTGGCCGAGCCGCCGGTGCCGCTGTTTAAGGTCAATGGCGATAAAGCGCTGGGCCTTGCCATTTCGATGGCGCCGACCGGCAATATGCTGGAGTTTGGTCAGGCCATCCGCGCCAGCATGACCCAGCTTGCTGCCGATTTACCGCATGGCATTGAGCTGCATGTCGTGGCCGACCAATCGGCGGTGGTGAAAGAAGCCGTTGGTGGTTTCCTTAAAGTGCTGATTGAAGCCATTGTCATTGTGCTCGCGGTATCTTTTGTCTCGCTCGGCACCCGTGCCGGTCTGGTGGTGGCCGTGTCGGTGCCTGTGGTGCTGGCGATGACCTTTGTCGGCATGGAACTGGCGGATATCGGCCTGCAGCGGATTTCGCTCGGCGCTTTGATTATTGCGCTCGGTCTGTTGGTGGACGATGCGATGATCACGGTCGAAGCGATGGTGTCGCGGCTTGAAGCCGGCTGGGATTTACGCCGCGCCGCTACTTATGCCTATGAAACTACCGCCTTTCCGATGCTGACCGGCACGCTGGTGATGATCGCTGGTTTTATTCCGGTGGGTTTTGCCTCCTCCAGTGCCGGTGAATACTGCTACTCGTTATTTATGGTGGTGCTGATTGCGCTGGTCAGTTCCTGGATTGTCGCGGTGTTGTTTTCGCCGTTGTTGGGTGTCTGGATTTTAAAAGCGACGCCTGATGCGGCACATCCGGCGCCGGGGCGTTTTGCGCTGGCCTATGACCGTTTACTTGGGCAGGCATTGCGCCATCGTGGCAAAAGCATCCTACTTGCGCTGGGTTTGTTTGCGCTGTCACTGGTTGGGGCTGGTCAGCTGCAGGAAGAGTTTTTCCCGGCGTCCGACCGGCCTGAGCTGCTGATCAGTATCAACTTGCCGCAAAACAGCGCGCAGGCAGAAACGGCACGCCGCACCGCGCAAATTGAGCAGATGCTCAAAGCCGATCCGGATGTGACTTATTTCTCCAGCTACATCGGGTCCGGCGCTATCCGGTTTTATCTGCCGATGGATGTGCTGCTAAGCCATGAACATGTGGCGCAAATTGTCGTGGTGACCAAAGGCCTGAACGAGCGTGACGCGGTGCGTCAGCGCCTCGATGCCCTGGTGCTAGAGCAATTCAGCGATCTGGTGGTGCGGGTGTCGCCGCTGGAACTGGGGCCGCCAGTCGGCTGGCCGCTGAAATATCGCGTGATGGGGCCGGATATCGACGTGGTGCGCACGCAAGCCTTAGCGCTCAGTAGCATCATTGGTCAGAACGCCAATACGCGTGATGTGAATATGACTGCCGGTGAGCCGGAGCGTACTGTGCTGGTGGAAGTGAATCAGACCGAAGCCCGCGCCGCTGGGTTTAGTTCAGAAGACGTGGCGTCGGCACTGGCCACCATTTTCTCCGGCCAGACGTTAACCTCAGTGCGCGATGGCAAACGACTGGTCAATGTGGTGGTGCGGGGTCAGAGCAATGAACGCGAAGACTTAGCCACTGTGGCGAACTTGCAGATCCGCACCGCCGATGGCCGAGCCGTGCCGCTGCGGCAAATTGCCAAAGTCAGTTATGGTCTGGCCGATCCGATGGTCTGGCGCCGGCAACGCCTGGCCTTTATCACTGTGCAGGCTGATGTAGCGCCTGGCATGACTGCGCAGGGCGTGGTCAATAGCCTGGCGACTGACGTCGCAGCCTTTAGCGCGCAGCTGCCGGCCGGTTATCAGCTGGAAGTGGGTGGCGCTGCTGCCGAGTCGGAGAAAGGCAATGCGTCGATTTTTGCCGTGCTGCCAGTGACGATGTTGGTGATGCTGGTGTTATTAATGGTGCAGCTCAAGCGCATTTCGCGCACCTTACTGGCCTTTATCACTGCGCCTTTTGGCCTGATTGGTATTGTGCTCGCGATGTTACCCACCGGCACGCCGATGGGCTTTGTCGCATTGCTGGGGTGTATTGCATTGGCCGGTATGATTATCCGCAATGCGGTGATCCTGATTAGCGAAGTCGATAGCAATGTGGACCAAGGCATGGCACGGGACGACGCCATTATGGCGGCAACGCGACACCGCGCCCGACCGATTTTGCTAACCGCAGCTGCGGCCATTCTCGGCATGATCCCCATTGCAACCCAGGTGTTCTGGGGGCCGATGGCCTATGCCATTATCGGCGGCTTGTTTGCCGCAACTATTCTGACGCTGACGGTGCTGCCTTGCGCGCTTAGTTTACTGATGCAGCGGGAGAGTAGGGCTCAAGCTACGGCCTGATCCGCCACAGGCTAATTGACATACGGATTATCATATATATGATAATCCGTATGTATTAGTGCCGGGTTTGGCTGCAGGATAAGGCAACATGTTGCAACCAGTTGAATTCTTTAAACTATTGTCGGATGAAACCCGCCTCAACTCGTTGTTGTTGATTTGCTTACATCAAGAACTCTGTGTCTGTGAACTGGTGTGTGCCTTGAACGACATCCAACCAAAAATTTCCCGCCATCTGGCCATGCTGCGTAAAGCTGGTTTACTGCTCGACCGTCGCCAGGGGCAATGGGTGTTTTACCGGCTTAATCCGGCGTTACCGGATTGGGCGTTACAAAGTCTGCAGCGGACCTTGCAGCAAAATCCACAGCAACTGGCGCCGTTGACACAGAATTTGTGCGCGATGGGCGACCGACCGGCCCGTGTCACGGCCTGCTGTTCTTAACCAAAACCTGAGCTTAACGCGGAGACGACGATGTCCGAATCAGTGAAGTCCCATCCATTTGACGAACTTGTGATCAATCCGGGCACGGCCGCGACTGCGGGCCTGCTGTTTACACCTTGTCCCGGCACCAAAGGGGTGGACATCAAAACTTCGCTGCAGCAATTAAAAGCCGCCGGCGCCGTGGCGCTGATTAGCCTGACACCAGACAGCGAAATGCAGCAGTTGCAAGTCAATGAGATTCCAACGCTGTGTCGCGAATTGGGGCTCGGCTGGTTTCATTGCCCGATTGAAGATGATCAGGCGCCGGGGCCGATGTTTGCCATCAATTGGCAGGTGGCCTCTTCGCAGGTCCATCAATGGCTGCGCTTTGGCGACAAAATTGCGATCCACTGCAAAGGCGGTTCCGGTCGCACCGGCCTGTTGGCTGCACAAATTTTGCTGGAACTGGGGCTGGATAAAACCGAAGTGAAAACGCGGGTGCAGGCCTTGCGGCCTTACGCATTAACGCTCAAGCCGCACCTGGATTATTTCAACAAGCTCTAACATTTTTTCACCCAGATAGTGGCGGTACTGCGCCGCCGGAGATTTTCGATGACGATTCGTGTAGGGATTAACGGGTTTGGCCGCATTGGCCGCTTAGCACTGCGGGCGGCTTTTGGCTGGCCTGAGTTTCAATTTGTCCGCATCAATGATCCGGCCGGCGATGCCGCGACTTTCGCGCATTTGCTGAACTTTGATTCGGTGCATGGCCGCTGGCAGCATGAAGCCAGTCACGCTGGTGACGCTGTGGTGATTGGCGGTCAGCAAATTTTGGTCAGTCAGCACAAGAATATTAGTGACACCGACTGGTCGGATTGTGACCTGGTGCTGGAATGCTCTGGCAAAATGAAAAGTAAAGCCGTACTTGAGGCGTATCTGGCGCAAGGCGTGAAGCGGGTGGTGGTCAGTGCGCCGGTGAAAGAGCCCGGCGTAATCAATGTGGTGATGGGCGTCAATCAGCATTTATTTGATGCAACTACGCACCGCATCGTGACGGCGGCAAGCTGCACTACCAATTGTCTGGCGCCGGTGGTGAAAGTCATTCATGAAAGTCTTGGCATCAAACACGGCTCTATCACGACCATTCACGATTTAACCAATACCCAGTCGATTTTGGATACGCCACACAAAGATTTGCGCCGGGCCCGCGCCTGTGGTGCCAGTCTGATCCCAACGACGACCGGCTCTGCCACTGCCATCACCGAAATTTTCCCGGAACTAAAAGGCCGGCTCAATGGCCATGCGGTGCGGGTGCCCCTGGCCAATGCCTCGCTGACTGACTGCGTGTTTGAAGTAGAGCGTGCGACTACAGCTGAGGAGGTCAATAACCTGCTGAAGGCCGCAGCTGAAGGGCCATTACAGGGCATTTTGGGTTTTGAAACCCGGCCGCTGGTGTCGGTCGATTATAAAACCGACCCGCGCTCCAGCGTCATCGATGCGTTGTCGACGCTGGTGGTGAACGGCACGCAGGTGAAAATCTATGCCTGGTATGACAATGAATGGGGCTATGCCAACCGCACGGTCGAACTGGCGCGGCTGGTTGGGAGCGCCGGATGAGGGCCGATGTTCAGCCGGGCGTGCAGCAGGACCTGAAGCAATACGCCGTCGTCACCGGCAACTACTGGGCTTTTACCCTGACCGACGGTGCGCTGCGCATGCTGATTGTGCTGCATTTCTATCAGCAGGGTTTTTCCGCGCTGGCGATCGCTTCGTTGTTTTTGTTGTACGAACTGTTTGGCGTGGTGACCAATTTAACCGGCGGTTGGCTGGGCGCGCGCATCGGCCTCAATCGCACTATGCATATCGGTTTGTTGCTGCAGGTGGTCGCACTTTCCTTGTTGCTGGTGCCGGCTGAATATCTGACGGTCGTCTGGGTAATGTTGGCGCAGGCCTTGTCGGGCATTGCCAAAGATCTGAACAAAATGAGCGCCAAAAGTTCGCTCAAACTGCTGTTACCGGCTGAGCAGCAAGGTCAGTTGTTCCGCTGGGTGGCGCTTTTGACCGGCTCGAAAAATGCGCTCAAAGGCGTCGGGTTTTTCCTCGGTGGTTTACTGCTGAGTCTGGCCGGTTTTCAGGGCGCAGTATTTAGCCTTGCCGCGATGTTAGTGCTGGTCTGGCTGCTCAGCTTGCTGTTGCTAAAGCGTGATTTGGGCAAAAGCAGCTTCAAACCCAAGTTTCGCGATTTGCTGTCAAAAAGCCGGGCTATCAATCAGTTATCTGCGGCGCGGTTGTTTTTATTTGGTGCGCGTGACGTCTGGTTTGTGATTGCGTTGCCGCTTTATCTGTCGACGCAGTTTGGCTGGAGCCACAGCGCGGTCGGCGGTTTTCTGGCACTGTGGGTCATTGGTTATGGCGCCGTGCAAGCATTGGCGCCCAAACTGCTCAAGCATGAACAACAGGCGCCAGATGGCAGCACCGCGTTATTCTGGGCGGCCATTCTGACCGGCGTGCCGCTATGGATCAGCATGGGGATGCTCAGTGCGCCAGCGCTGGATTTGTGGATCCTGCTCGGCGGGTTATTGGTGTTTGGCGTGGTGTTTGCCATCAACTCATCGCTGCATAGTTATCTGATTGTTAGCTATGCCAGAGCCGACGGTGTGTCGCTGGATGTGGGGTTTTATTACATGGCCAACGCCATGGGCCGGCTGGTGGGAACCTTGTTGTCGGGCTGGATCTATCAAACTTATGGCCTGCAGCCCTGTTTATGGGTGGCCGGTCTGATGATCTTACTGACGACCCTTTTAAGTATGGGTTTACCTAGACATCAACAGCGCTAGAGAGGGCCACCTTGCTGGTGGCTTCTCAACCCCTGTCTTATGGCGTCAATACGACGCTATCCAGCACAGCAAAGCCTTTGTGTACACCGCCTTCGAGGCTTTGCGCGGCTTTGGTTCGCAGCAGATAGCCGCCATAGTCGGCTGGCTCGCCAAGGCTGAAGATGCCGAGTTCGCTGATATGCCCGGTTCAACTCTGTCCCACCATTTAAGCCGGATGAGTAAGGTCGGTCTGATGCAACACACCCGCGATGGCAGCACTTTATCTGGTAGCGCGGAAAACCCCTTGCTTCAGCTGGGGGATGGATAGCGCATCGACGCGAGCCGATTTGTTGTCAAGCATGCACAACTGTATATAATCACAGTTATGCAGACAAAAACCCTGAAACTCCGTATTAAAGATAAACACCGTACCGAGCTGAATCGCCAAGCCCGGCAGGTGAACTTTGTCTGGAATTACATCAACGAATTAAGTTCCAGAAGCATTCGTGAGCGTGGGGTTTTTCTTTCGGCCTACGACATTCATCCTTACACCAAAGGTGCCGCCAAGGAATTGGGCCTGCACAGTCAAACGCTACAATGCATTGCATCTGAGTATGTCACACGCCGTAAGCAGTTTAAAAAGCGTCAACTCAATTGGCGTAAATCCGGTGGTGCTCGGCGCTCTTTAGGTTGGATAGCGGTGAATACCGCGGCGGCCACATTCAAAAACGGACAGGTCTTTTTTAACGGACAATATTATGGTGTCTGGGACAGCTATGGCTTATCACAATACCGATTCAGAACGGCGTCATTCTCTGAAGATGCGCGGGGTCGTTGGTACTTTAATGTGGTGGTCACCGTTGAAGCGAAACCCTCTACCGGCAAGGCCCTGATTGGTATCGACTTGGGCTGCAAAGACGCGGCCACCGCATTCAATGGTGAAACTCTCAACAATGGCGAATATCGCAAACTTCAACAGCAATTAGGAATTGCACAGCGAGCTAGAAAGAAACACCGTGTGAAGGCGATACACGCCAAAATCGCCAACCGGCGAAAAGATAACATCCACAAATTCACGCGCAATCTGATCAATACCAGTGGCGCTATCTTTGTGGGGAACGTAAAACCCTTCGCGATGGTGAAAACCAACATGGCCAAATCTGTGTTGGATGCCGGCTGGGGCAGCATCAAGACGATATTGGAATATAAGTGCGCTCACGCAGGTATTGTCTTTGCAGAAATCAATGAAGCGTTTTCAACCCAGACCTGTTCGTGCTGTGGGGTCATACCCAGTAGCAGTCCGAAAGGTAGGGCCGGTCTTGGAATAAGGCTGTGGACGTGCAGCGAATGTGGAGCGGAACATCACCGCGACATCAATGCTGCACTGAACATTGCCGCGGCGGGGCATCGCCGTCTTGCAGAAGGAATCCCCCTGCTTTAGCTGGGGGAGGATGTCAAGGTGCCGGCTGGAATTCGCGGCGATGAGCCGCTTGCTCGGATTTTTAATGGCGGAATGCTGTTTGGGTGACCAGTCAGCAGACACTGCAGCGGCCGACAGCGACGCTGCTCGATGCTAAAAAATTGGTAACAACTAACTATTTAATTGTTATTGACATGTTTTGATTTATCGATTTATCTAATCATCGATACAGGGTCATCATGGGCAATATGAGGGATAACAATGAAACATGTTTGGATGTTCACCGGTTTGATACTGGTTGGTTTAGCGGGTTGTTCGTCGACAGATCAAAGGGTTGCAGCGAAGGACAGCAGCAATCAAGTCGTTTGTGAGGGTGAAACTAAACTCGGCAGCACGATTAAACGCAAATCTTGTATGACGAAATTACAAGCGGAAGAGAAAAAACGTCGCAGTGATCAAGCGATGGAGACGATCCGCAACTCACCCACCTCAACGATCAACGGCATCGAGTAAAAACCTGCTTAGGCTGCTGTGCATAGCACCGATATACAACGCGGTGCGCTACCGATTAAATTGACAGACCGCAAGCCCAAGGGCCTGCGGTCTGTTTTTTTCTCTATCTTTATATTCCGGCCATGCTCTGCGTTGCATCAGCCAAATAGCGGCTGATTCAGCCTAACCCCGCATCGTGACGAATTCCTCGGCCGAGGTTGGGTGAATAGCGACACAGTTATCAAAATCGGCCTTGGTGGCGCCCATTTTGATAGCAACAGCAAAGCCTTGCAGCATTTCATCGGCGGCGTAGCCAATGACATGTAAGCCCACCACTTTTTGCTCTGGCCCCGCGCAAACTAATTTCATCCGGGTGGGTTCGCGGTGCGAGGTGAGGGCACGGTACATCGCAGTAAATTCACTGGTGTAGATTTTCACCGCAGCATCGCCATATTCAGCGCGCGCCTGGGCTTCGGTCTGACCCACAGTCCCAATCGGCGGGTGCGAAAACACCACTGTCGGCACTAAGTCGTAGTTGAGATGTTCGTCGGTTTTGCCGTTAAACAACCGCTCGGACAGGCGACGGCCTGCCGCCACCGCCACCGGCGTCAGCGCCAACCGGCCGGTGTTATCCCCCAGCGCATAAATGCCCGCGACATTGGTATTCTGGTATTTGTCGGTCGGAATAAAACCTTGCGCGTCCGTCGCAACCCCCGCGGCTGCCAGATTCAGGTTTTGCGTATTTGGCGTGCGGCCAATCGCCCAAATCAGGCAATCGACCTGCAGCAGATGGCCACTGTTCAGTTTCACTAATAATGAACCGTCTGGCTCGCGGCTGACTGCAGTGACTTCGCTGTGTGAATGCACCTGAATACCGTTTTGCTGCATCAGCTGATGCAGAGTATCCGATAGCATGGCGTCAAACTGGCGCAGCGCTTTGTCGTGACGCACCAGTAAATGTGTTTCGCTGCCCAGTGCCTGCAGCACTCCGGCGATTTCGACCGCGATGTACCCAGCACCGACCACCGCGACCCGTTTCGGGCAGTGATCAAGGGCGAAGAAGCCATCACTGTCGATGCCCAGTTCAGCGCCCGGAATGGCAGGCCAGGTTGGCACGCCGCCGGTGGCGATACTGATATGGTCGGCGCTGTAGCGAATGCCTTCGACTTCGATGGTGTGGGCGTCAACAAAGCGGGCAAAGCCTTTGATCACGGTGACCTGATTTTTACCAAGGACTCGCTCATAAGAACCATGAATGCGCGAAATATAGGCTTCGCGGCTTTCGACCAGTTTGCCCCAATCCAGCGGCGGAGCGACCACGTTATAGCCGTAATCCGGTGCCAGTTTCATCGCATCGGCGATCTGTCCGGCAAACCACATGGCTTTTTTCGGCACACAGCCGACATTGACGCAGGTTCCGCCGAGCGCCTTTGCTTCAACGATTGCACAGTTTTTGCCATAGCTGGCGGCTCGGTTTGCGCTGGCGATACCGCCGCTGCCGCCACCAATGGCGATGTAGTCAAAATGCCGGGTCATAATAATGCCGAAAATGGGATGAAAGTTTACCGGTTATAAGGATTGGCGCCCGGAAAAACAAGGGGCAGTGCTCAGGCTGGATAGCGCAGCCGCGCTGCGTCAACCGAATCAGCGATCAGTTGCCGTAATACCGGTAGCTGAATATCTGCCAGCCGACGCACCGACAAGCAGGCTTTGCCCATTTTATGCTTGCCTAGCTGTGCCAGCAGCTGTTCCTGCGTCTCGCCCGACACAACCAGATAAATGCTGATATCGTTTTTGCGGCTGGAGAAGCCGGTGATGCACATCTCACCTTCGCGGCCGCTGTCATAACGGTAGTGATATTGGTCAAAACCAACAATGCCAGCGCCCCACATCTTGGCTTCACAGCCGGTAATGTCCTGCATCAGTTGCTGCAACTGTGCACAATCAGCGCGACGCTGCGGATCGGTGATGGCCGCGAGATAAGCTGAGACTGGCTCAGTGGTGGCGATGGTTTTGTTTTCTGGCATGTTGGGACCCTGTCTGACGTTTCTTCACCAATCCAGCCTAGCTGATTTCAATCTGCGAACCAACTGCCCGGATACGACAAGGTCGTAAAAAGCTGTATAGTAATACAGTGGTTGTGCTAACCCGTTGAAGTGGAGGCAAAATGAGTATTAATAGCTTGAACGAATTGACTGAGATCCGGCTGTGGCTGGAGCTGCTGTTGCTCGCGGGCTTCGCCGCTGCTGCACTGGCTTGGTGGCGCCAGCAACAGGCGCTGCGGGCCCTAAGCGACCAGCATATCCGGGTGCAGGCACAGCTGGAACATCAACAGACCTTGCTCAATGACCATCGCATGCAGTTGCAGCAAAGCCAGGATGAAGTGCGCCAGCAACAACAGGACTACCTGCGGCTGAAAGAAAAACACGACCGGTTGCAGGTGTTGCTGACAGAAAAACAAAGCCAGTATCAGCAGCAGTTGGCATTGTTGCAGGACAGTAAACTGCAACTAAAACAAGAGTTTGAGAACCTCGCCAATCAAATTCTGCAGCAAAAAGGCGAGCAGTTTGCCCGGCAGAGCCAGCAAAGCCTGCTACAGCTGTTAAGCCCGCTACAGGCCGATATGAAAGGCTTTCGTGACAAAGTTGAATCCATTCACAGCGAAGATTTAAAACAGCGCAGTGAACTGAAAACCGAGCTGCTGAATCTGCAGAAGCTCAACAGTGCCATCACCGATCAGGCCGCGCGACTGACCAGCGCCCTGCAGGGCCAGAAGAAACTGCAGGGCAACTGGGGCGAGTTAATGCTGGAAAACGTGCTGGAGAATTCCGGCTTACGTGCCGGCGTCGACTACCGGCGCGAAGTGAGTTTTCAGACGGATCAGGGCCGGCGTCGGCCAGATGTCATTGTTGACTTGCCGCAACAAAAGCATCTGGTGATTGATGCAAAAACTTCATTACTGGCCTATACCCGTTACGTTAACGCCGAACATGATCTGGAACGGGCTGAGGCATTAAAAGCCCATTGTCAGGCGGTCAGTGATCGGATAACCGAGTTAGCAGATAAAAACTACTACCAGCTCGATGGGCTGAATTCGCCGGAAGTGGTGTTTATGTTTATTCCGATTGAGTCTGCGTATGTCGAAGCGCTGAAACATGACCCTTTGCTTTATCAAAAAGCGCTGGAACGCAATGTGCTGGTGGCGACACCCACGACTTTACTGACTAGTCTGAATATTGTCCGGCAACTGTGGCGGTTCGAGCAACAAAACCAGCACAGCGCCGAACTGGCACAACGTGCCGAACGGTTTTACGCTAAATTGGCTGCCTTTCTGGAATCGATGCAGGGCGTAGGCCGGCAACTCGACAAAGCGCGTGAAAGTTACGACAAAGCCTTAGGGCAACTTTACAGTGGCAAAGGTAATCTGATTAAACAAGCCGCAGAATTTAAGGAGTTAGGTGTGGCCGTCAAGCAAGAACTCGATCAACAGCTGGTGGAGAAAGCCCGGCTGGAACTATCGGCTGATGCGCAGTGATGAGGCTAAGACGCGCTGTTGCATGGTCGTGCTTGTGGCTGCTGCTGAGCCAGTCGGTCGCTGCCGAGGAGCTCTTGCCGGCCAATCCCCTTGCAACGCCATCCTGCCATTTGGTTGCCCATCTGAATGAATCAAAAGAACTGACGGATGCCGCCGGCCTGCAACTGCCGCGCTGGTATGATTTGCATCATCGCTTGCTGCGATTACTGACCGATAAAGCCGGTTGCAGCCTCGAAGTTGTTGGTAGTCCATGGCCGCGCAGTTTGGCGTTATTGCGGGATGGCAAAATTGATCTGATGCTGACGATGTCTTACACCGCGGAACGCGAAACCTACGCCGATTTTATTGGCCCGCATTATCTGGAAGAAACGGTGCTGGTGCTGGATAAACAGTATCTGTCGAAAGTTAAAAAGCTCAGTGACATCTTGCTACTGCCCGGTACGGTCGGGGTGCTGCGTGACGCCTGGTATGGCGAGGAATTTGCCAGAGTCAGTTTAGAAACTGAATTCCAGCCACATTTGCAATATGCCAATAGCCTGACGCAAAAGCTGAATATGCTGCAAAAACAGCGGGTTGTTGGCATGCTGGAAGACAAAACGCAGTATCTGGAGTGGAGCCGCGCTTACCCTGATTTAGCGGCCCGCTATCAGGTCGCCTTTCGGCTGCATAGTAATCAGGTTTATATTGTGGCCAGTCGCACCGGCGTGCCATTCGCCGTGCGGGAGCGTCTGAGGAAAGCTTGGTATCAGGTGTACGGTGGGCCCGAGCATCGTGCCATCTTACAGGAATTTGGTTGGGTGCTGGAGTAGAGCACGGAGGTTTGAACGAAGATGAGCACCGACACTTCTATTCGCGAGTTACGCCGGATTGTCTGGGTCGGCGGCGCGCTGGATAAATACACCGGGCTGGTACGGCAGCATGTGTTGCCAGGTCAGCATTATTTTCAGTGGTTTGAGCAGCGGGCGCTCAGTCATTTTTTGCAACAACATGCCGGTCAGCCTTTGCTGGTGATTGCGCACAGCTACGGCGCCAGCACGGCGGCACGCGTTATTGCCAGTGGTTATCGGGTGGACGAATTAGTCACGATAGATCCGGTGAGCTGGCGCAAACCCAACGGCGAAATGCTGCGCAAACACTGCCGGCATTGGCGTAACTATCTGGCCGGTGACAGCAAACCCAATTTTGCCAATCTGGTCGCCCGCTGCGGCGGTTGGTGGCAGCACTGGCCTCAGCTGCACGCCCATCAACATCTGGTCCTCGACGCCGATCACGCATTGATCGTCAATGCCGTGCTGCAATCCTGGCGGCAGGGTGCTGTACTGCGGGTGGCCTGATGTTTTTTGCCCTGACGGGCGGATAACCACCGTCAGCGACGCGCAACAGACTGTTGCAACAAACCAGACTTGCTTACAGCCACAAGCTGCCGCACTATCGGCAAGTCACTCTATCCAATAGGAATATCCATGCAACAATTCCTGCAACATCCGCAGTTTGCTGGCAGCTGGCGCATGCTGGCGGCGATGTTGATGTCGGGCACTATCGGGCTTTTTGTGGTCGAAAGCGGCCAGGATACTGCGACTGTGGTGTTTTATCGCTGTCTGCTGGGGGGCGCGGCTTTGTTGGCCTATCTGAGCTGGCAGCGCGGCTGGCAAAAACTCAGTGCCCAGCAAAGCGGCTATTTATTGGTGGGGGGGTTGGCATTAGTAGCGAACTGGTTCTGTTTGTTTGGGGCTTACAAACTCAGTTCGATTTCGGTTGCGACGCTGGTGTACCACACTCAACCGTTTTTTCTGTTACTGCTGACGGCACTGGGCAGCCGGCAATGGCCGCCGGCAGCGAAATGGGTCTGGCTGACGGTTGCTTTTGCCGGAGTTGCCGGTACCACCGGTCTGGGTGCGGGAATGCATGATGACAGCTTGTGGCTGGGCGTTGGGTTAGCAGCAGTGGCGGCTTGTCTCTATGCCGTTGCGACACTGACGACGCGCCAGCTCACGGGTGTTGCGCCGGCGCAGATTGCCGGTTTACAGATGGTGCTCGGCGTATTGCTGATGTTGCCACTGGAGAAAACCTCGCTGTTGGTGATGCCGGCACTCAGTATCGGTGCCTTACTGACGCTGGGGCTGGTCCATACCGGGCTGATGTATAACCTGATGTACAGCGCTTTTCAGCGACTGCCGGTCACCAGCATCGCCTTTTTATCCTTTATCTACCCGTTACTAACCGTGCTGATTGATTTTTGGTACTACGACCTGACTTTGAGTCTGAGCCAATATGCTGGCATGGCGCTCATCGTTGTCGCATTACTGGCGCATCAGCGTGATTGGGGCTTGCCATGGCCAAGAAAGGCGGCAAAAACCGACTGATAGGTGTCTGGTCACGACTGGCAGCATTTGTCTACTGTGAAAACTTTGTTATCCTCGCAGCAGAATCAACCGAGGCAAAGGGGAGCTTTGATGAAACGTATGATGTTAGGCGCAGTCGCGCTTGCTGTATTAACCGCCTGTGGACCAAAACCAGAACAAGCTGCAACAACAGCACCAGGCACAACAGTAGCGGAGGCCGCGCCAGTGGCAGCACTGCAATACGCACCGACCAAACAGGGCGATGTCGTGGATACTTATTTTGAGACCAAAGTTGCCGATCCTTATCGCTGGTTAGAAGATGACCGCAGTGCGGAAACGGCAGAATGGGTCAAAGCGCAAAACAAAGTGACTTTTGATTATCTGGCACAAATTCCATATCGCGACCAGATTAAACAGCGCCTCGAAGCCTTGTGGAACTACGAAAGAGTTGGCGCGCCAAGCAAAGAGGGCGCCTACAGCTATTTCTACAAAAACGACGGTTTGCAAAACCAGTTTGTCGTGTATCGGCAAAAAGATGGTGGCCCGGCTGAAGTCTTCCTTGATCCAAATACCTTCTCTGCCGACGGCACCACCTCGCTGGCTGATTTACAGTTCACCGAAGATGGCTCTATTGCCGCTTATGCTATTTCCGAAGGTGGCAGTGACTGGCGTAAAGTGTTTTTGATCAACACAGAAACCAAAGAAAAGTTAGAAACTGAACTGGTTGATGTGAAGTTCTCCGGCATTTCGTTTAAAGGTAACGAAGGCTTCTTCTATTCAAGCTACGACAAACCACAAGGCAGCGAACTGTCTGCCAAAACTGACCAGCACAAGCTGTATTACCATAAAATCGGCACGCCGCAAAAAGACGATCAGCTGATTTTCGGTGGTACTGATGCGGAGAAACACCGCTATGTCGGTGGTGTGGTCACTCAGGATGGTAAATATCTGGTGGTGTCTGCTGCGAACGCGACTTCAGGCAACAAATTGTTGGTGAAAGACTTAACCAAACCAGACAGCGCCTTTATCACGCTGGACGGCGAGGGCAGCGCGGATTACAACCTGGTCGATAGTAAAGGCGGCATTCTGTACTTCGCGACCAACTTCAAAGCGCCAAATCAGCGTCTGATCGCCATCGACATGACCAAACCTGCGCAATCCGAATGGAAAGACGTGATCCCGGAAACGACCAACGTGCTGTCGGTCAGTAAAGGGGCCGGTTCATTCTTTGCCACCTACATGGTCGATGCGATTGCCAAAGTGCAGCAATATGACTACGACGGCAAGCTGATCCGCGATGTGCAGCTGCCGGGTGTCGGTTCGGTCGGCGGCTTTGACGGCAAAGCGAAAGACACAGTGCTGTATTACAGCTTCGCCAATTACAACACGCCAGGCTCGATTTACGCTTTTGACCCTGCGACCGGCGAGTCGAAAGTACACTTCAAGCCAGCAGTGAAATTTAACAGCGACGATTATGAATCGAAGCAGGTGTTCTACACCTCGAAAGACGGTACTAAAGTACCGATGATCATTACCCACAAAAAAGGTCTGAAACTGGATGGCACTAACCCAACGATGCTGTACGGCTACGGTGGTTTTAACGTCAGTCTGACCCCGAGTTTCAGTGTGGCCAACCTGGTGTGGATGGAAATGGGCGGTGTCTATGCCGTGCCTAACCTGCGCGGTGGTGGTGAATACGGCAAAGCCTGGCATGAAGCCGGGATCCAGCTGAAAAAACAAAACGTGTTTGACGATTTCATTGCGGCTGGTGAATACCTTGTCGCACAGAAATACACCTCAAACGACAAACTGGCGATCCGCGGCGGTTCTAACGGCGGCTTGTTAGTGGGTGCTGTGATGACTCAGCGTCCGGATTTAGTCAAAGTTGCACTGCCAGCGGTTGGCGTGCTGGATATGCTGCGTTATCACACCTTCACCGCAGGTGCCGGTTGGGCCTTCGACTACGGGACGGCTGAGCAGTCCAAAGAAATGTTTGAATATCTGAAGGGCTACTCACCCGTACACAACGTGAAAAAAGGCGTCGCGTACCCGGCAACGATGGTCACCACCGGCGACCACGATGACCGCGTAGTACCGGCGCACAGCTTCAAGTTTGCTGCTGAACTGCAAGCCAAAGCTGGCGGTACCAATCCGCAACTGATCCGCATTGAAACCAATGCCGGTCATGGTGCCGGTACGCCGGTGTCAAAAACCATTGAACAAACGGCTGATACCTTTGGTTTCACCTTGTGGAATATGGGCGTGAAGGAAGTTGCTAAAGCGCAGTAAAAGGTTGCTGCACTGATGCATCAGGAGGCCGGCTTTCGCCGGCCTTTTTGTTTGAGCCATACCGGCACGCTGCTGCTTTTCCGTTCAATGGCGCAGCAGGTGCGATAAAGCGCAGATCAGGCCAGCCCCCCGCAGCCGTAAGATAAAACTGTGCCACATGCCTGTTGTTTCAGCGGAAACAGCGGATGTCTGGCAGGCACAGAGACGCTCACCCTGTCTCCTCATCAAGATGGATTATCCGGCGTCAAGACGCCCTGAAGGTAGATATGCGGCTGTGGCTTTATCTCGGGTTATTGTTCATGTGGTGTGGCATGCCAGTCACGGCTGCCACAGTGCAGGCCACAGCAGCGACTGAACAGGTGCAGGCGCGGTTGCTGGCGGACCATCAGGTGGTCAGCCCCGGTCAGCGGCTGCGCATTGCCTTGCAGCAAAAAATCATTCCACAGTGGCACACTTACTGGAAAAACCCGGGGGATTCCGGCGAAGCGACGCAGATCCACTGGCAGCTGCCGGCCGGTGTGACAATGAGCGCGCTGGAGTGGCCGGCCCCGCAGCGGTTTGTGCTTGGGCCTATCACGAACTATGGCTATAGCGATGAAGTGAGCCTGTTACAGTGGCTGAGCCTGCCGGCAGACTGGCCGGTTGGGCAGCCGCTGCAACTGAGTGCAACCGTCGACTGGCTGGTCTGTGCCGAAGAATGTATTCCACAAAGCGTGCAGCTGGCTCTGACTTTACCGGTCGAAGCGCAGCCGGTACCGGCTGCTGCAGCAGATCGGGCGGTGATCCACGCCAGCGAAGCCAGACTGCCACAAGCGTTGCCATTTCAAAGCCAACTGATGCCGGCGCAGCAAGGGGGTTATCAGTTAGTGGTCAGCGGATTGCCGGACGGCGTCACGCTGACCGACAGTTACTTTTTTGCATCGCGCTGGGGATTCCTGGCGCAAAGCCAGCCGCAGCGCTGGCAGGTGCAGCAGGGCGCTCTGCGCCTGCAGTTACCGGTGGGAGAAAACCCGCTGCAAACCGGCGATACGCTGGATGGTGTGTTGCTACTGCATGAAGCGGGTGTTGATTCAGCGCGTGGCTATGCGCTGAGCGTAGCGATGGCGGCCGCTCCGTCAGGCGGCATCTCGTCAGCGGCAGGCGCGCCCTTAACCGACCCTGCGCCAGCCGGTAGCGGCTTGTCAGTGGCCATGGCGGTCTTGCTGGCTTTTGCCGGCGGTTTTTTGCTCAATTTGATGCCCTGTGTCTTTCCGGTCCTGTCGATGAAAGCGTTAGCCTTGCTGGCGCACAGTGAGCAGCCCCTGTCGGTGCAGCGCCGGCATGGCTGGGCTTATACCAGTGGTATTGTTTTTAGTTTCATCGGTTTTGCTTTGTTGCTGCTCGGCTTAAAAGCGGCCGGCACCGAGTTGGGCTGGGGCTTCCAGTTCCAGTCACCGCTGTTTGTCTTGTTGATGACCTGTCTGTTGTTTGCGGTCGGTCTGAATTTGTCCGGGGTCTTTGAGATCTCTGGCCGGTTTAACGGCACCGGCCAGCACTTGGCTGCGCAACAGGGTTATCGCGGTAGCTTCTTTACCGGGGTGTTGGCAACTGTGGTGGCAACCCCCTGCACAGCGCCATTGATGGCCGCGGCGCTGGGTTTTGCCATGACGCAGCCGCCGCTGTCGCTGCTACTGGTGTTTGTCAGTCTCGGGCTTGGCCTGGCGAGCCCGGTCCTGCTGCTCAGTTATTGGCCCGCGTTGCAGCGGCGTCTGCCAAAACCCGGCCCTTGGATGGTGATTTTCCGCCAGTTGCTGGCCTTCCCGATGTATGGCGCGGCGATTTGGCTGGCTTGGGTGCTGGCGCAGCTGCAGGGCGCTGACAGCTGGTGGTGGTTACTGGTTCTGTTACTGCTGCAGAGTTTTGCGCTGTGGTGGTTGGGGCTCAGTCAGCAGCGGGCCAGTGGGAACTGGCAGTCAGTGACCGCGCTGTTGCTCTTGGTGCTGGCGCTGAGCTGGGGGGTATTGCAGCTCAATCATGCGACAACAGCGCCCGTTGCACCGGAGAAAACGGCTGCAGCCTCGGTTGGGCCTGAGTTCGAACCCTACAGTGATGCCCGTTTGGCTGAGCTTCGCGCGGCCGGCACGCCGGTGTTTGTCAATTTCACCGCCGCCTGGTGTTTAAGTTGTCTGGTCAACGAAAAGGTCGCGCTCAACACCGCAATGGTCCGGCAGGCCTTTACTGAACAGCAAGTGGTGTACTTAAAAGCCGATTGGACAGCGCGCGACGAGCAGATCCGTCAGACGCTGGCGCGATATGGTCGCAGTGGGGTGCCGCTGTATCTGTTTTTTCCCGCTGGGCAGCAACAGGTGGTAGAGCTGCCGCAAATTCTGACACCGGACCTGTTAGTCAGGACTGTCAGTTCTGTTAATTAGCTCGTAAAAAGGAGAGTGTTATGCAACATAAATTGTGGAAACTGGCCGCGGTTTCACTGCTCAGTCTGGCGGCAGCCGGCGTGCAGGCTGCTGCAATCATTGGTCAACCGGCACCGGATTTCAGTGCCAAGAATGCCACCGGCAGCACTGTCACGCTGAGTAGTTTTAAAGGGAAAACCGTGGTGCTGGAATGGACCAACCATCTGTGTCCTTTTGTGCAGAAACATTATGACAACAGCGGCAATATTCCGGCGCTGCAACAGGCTGCGACTGCAGACGGCGTGGTCTGGCTGCAGTTGATTTCGTCGGCGCCGGGCAAGCAGGGGCATGTTGACGGTGCCACCGCGCTGAAACTGAACCAGGACCGCAAAGCCGCACCTACCGAAGTATTGCTCGATGAAAGTGGTCAGGTCGGCAAGCTGTACGAAGCGCAGACCACACCGCACCTGTATGTAGTGAATGCTGACGGCGTGCTGGTGTACAAAGGCGGGATTGATAGCATCAAATCCAGTAAAGCTGAAGATATCGCCAAAGCTCAGCCGTATCTGAAAGATGCCTTAGCCGCAGTCAAAGCAGGCCAGCCGGTGAAAAACGCTGCGACTGCGCCTTATGGCTGCTCTATTAAGTACGCCGAATAATTCCGGCAACTCTTGCGCTGGCGGGTCACATTCGGTAGCCCGCCGTTTCACTTTCTGCTCAATCATCTGCTGATATGCTGCGTTTTTCGCTGGTGTCGGCTAATGCGGTCACTCCTGGCTGAAAAGCCATTCTATTTTTTTGCCGCATGCGCAGGTGATTCGGACCTCTGGCGCTGTGTTTCAGCGGTACCAATGGTTACAATCGCCGCAGTTCTCATCACGGAGTTGTTTTATGGATAATACACCACTACCTGCGGCAGGTTCGCTGCGGTCGCGCGTGCGCGCATTTGTCGAATTGCCGCGCTTTGGCCAGTTCATCCTGGCGCTTATTCTAATCAACGCAGTGATCCTCGGGATGGAAACGTCAGCATCGTTGATGGCGCAATATGGCCCGACGTTGTTACTGCTGGATAAAATACTGCTCAGTGTTTTTGTCGTTGAGATCTTGCTGCGGATTTTTGCTTACCGGACGGCATTCTTCCGGGACCCCTGGAGTTTGTTTGATCTTGCCGTCGTGGCTATTGCGCTGCTCCCAGCATCTGGTCCACTGGCTGTGCTGCGCTCGCTGAGGGTATTGCGGGTCCTGCGAGTCCTGTCGATGGTGCCTTCGATGCGCCGGGTGGTATCAGCCTTGCTCGGCTCTTTGCCGGGTTTGTCATCAATAGCGCTGGTGCTGGTGCTGATTTATTACGTCTTCGCCGTGATGGCCACCAAGATTTTTGGCGCGGCCTTTCCAGAGTGGTTCGGTAGCATCGGTGCGTCGTTTTATACGCTGTTCCAAGTGATGACGCTGGAGAGCTGGTCGATGGGGATTTCCCGCCCCGTGATGGAGCAATTCCCTTATGCCTGGCTGTTTTTTGTGCCCTTTATTCTGGTCGCGACCTTCACCATGCTGAATCTGTTTATTGCGATTATCGTCAATACCATGCAGACCTTCAGTGAAGAAGAACATGCGGCGCAGCGGGAAGAAGAGAAACAGGCCGAGCTAAAAGAACAGCAATTGCTGCATTCAGAACTCAAGGCGATCCGCGAAGAGCTGCAACAATTGCGTGAAACCATGCAAAAGCAATCAAGCAGCTGAACATCAACTTAGCGGTTGCAGGCAATGAAATCGGCGGGCAGGCTTTGCGGTTGGATGAACACGGCGCCTGTTCGCTATTTTTGTGCTCTGAACCAAAGTATGTCATCCGCTGGCAGGCACAATCAGTTGTATAGCGACTAAACCGGAGTAAGTTGTGGAACATATGCCCACTGGTATCAGTGTCTTTTTTATTCAATTGTTAGTGATCCTCGCTGTGGCTCGTTTGGTCGGGATGTTGGCGATCCGTATCGGTCAACCACGGGTGGTCGGTGAAATGATCGCCGGGATTTTATTGGGGCCGACGCTGTTTGGCGCCGTAGCCCCTGAGCTGCAACAGCAGTTATTTGCCCCGGAATTACGGCCCTATTTAAGTTTGGGCGCGCAAATCGGCATTGGCCTTTACATGTTTCTGGTCGGCCTGGAATTTGATACTTCGATGTTTAAAGCCAGAGCCCGCAGTGCCGTGGCGATTTCTGTATCGGGCATTCTGGTGCCGTTTGTCATGGCCTGTTTGCTGGCATCCTGGCTGATTGAGTACGGTGGTTTGTTTGCTGACAATATCAGCTGGTTGCAGGCGATGTTGTTTTTGGGAGCCTCTATCAGTATTACGGCATTTCCGATGCTGGCGCGGGTTATTCAGGAACAAGGTCTGGCCAATAGTAAACTGGGCACCCTGGTGCTGGCCGCCGCCGCCATTGATGATGTGGCCGCCTGGTGCTTGATGGCGTTATTGCTGGCCAGTTTCAGTGGTGATGATTCGTTGTTTGTCAGAGCTGTGATTGGGTCGGTGATATTTGCGGCGCTGATGTTGACGCTGGTACGACGCTATTCGGCGCGGCTGGAGACCTGGTATCAGCGCGAAACCCGGCTGACGCCGCGCTTGTTGTTGGTGATCCTGTTGCTGTGGGTGGCCAGTGTAACCACCACGGAGTGGATTGGTCTGCATGCGGTGTTTGGTGGTTTTCTGCTCGGGGTGGTGATGCCACGTGGTTTGCTGGCAGAGCATCTGATTAAACGTCTGCAACCGGTGGTGCTGATCGCCTTGGTGCCGTTGTTCTTTACCGTGTCTGGTTTAAAAACCGATTTATCCCTGCTGGCGCAAGGCACCTTATGGCAAGTCGCTGTGGTGGTCACGCTGGCGTCCATTTTTGCCAAGGCGGTGGCCTGTTATCTGGCCGCACGCTTCTGTGGTGAAAACAATCCGATGGCGATGTCGATAGGCGTGCTGATGAACGCGCGTGGCATGATGGAACTGATCCTATTAAACATCGCGCTGCAAAATGGCGTGATTCAAGCCGATTTGTTCTCAGTGCTGGTCCTGATGACTATTGTCACGACGATGATGGCGACGCCGCTGTTTAACTATCTGCAGCGCCGGCCGGCGTTTCGCAGTATGCTGACTTGAGCAGGATGGAAGCATGGCCGCCGGCGTTGTCGGCGGCCCATTCACCGCTTTGATCTGTGCCGGTTGACAGCTACACTCAGGGAGTCCGCCATCTGTCTGGCAAGGAGTGATCGTTGCGCTATGTGTGGCTGAGCCTTTGCTGGTTGTCGTTCTTTCCGCTCAAAGCAGCGGAATTGCTACTGTTTTCTAACAGTCCGGCTGAATGGTATCAGGCCGCAGAGAGCAGTTATTACCCTGTTGCCATGGTACAGCGGGTGCTGCGTTATTATCCCGGCGTTTACCGGGTCGAGACGGTCAGTCTGAATCGGGCTCTGGCTGGCTTGCGCACAATTCCCGGTGCTTGTGTGCTGGGAGTGCGTCAATCGGCCGCCCGGCAAAATGAATTTCTGTTTAGCCAACCCTATGTGATTGCTCCCGATATCCGTTTGCATCTCACTGCTGACTCGCCCTGGGTCAGTAAACTTGAAGCATTACAAGATAAAAACGGGCGGGTCAGTCTGGCGCGGGTGTTGGCGTTAGCTAAACCGCCGGTGTTAGTGACGGAAGACGGGCGTGCTTATGGCGCCGCGATCGACCCGATCCTGGCCGCCCATCGCCAGAGCCGGGCCGTCTACGTTAGAACTGCCAAGGTTACGCGTTTTGGCGAAACGCTGCCGATGCTGACCAAAGGTTTTGTTGATATGGCGCTGGAGTACTCAGTCGCTTTTACGCTGCAGGAGAGCGCTCAGTTGCGCAGCTTTAAACTGCTGGAAGCTGACCCTTTTGCGTTAGCGTATTTTGCCTGCAAACGTGATGCTGCAACGGCTGAGGTCCTGCAGCAGCTAGATCAGGCGATTCTGACGTTTCGCCAGCAGCCGGAGTTTCAACAAATATTATTGGCGCCTTTTCCCGCTGCTGAACGGGCAGAGGTGTGGCAGGCTTGGCTGGAACTGTCCGGCAGCCGCTAGCTCGCAGTCCGTGTCAAAAAAATAGTTTTTTCGGTACATCAAACGGATAGCGGCAAACGGCGCTGGTTCGCGCTGTTCCTGATTTGACTCTGTCTTCAGCACTCCTACACTGCATAAACCTCTGAGCCGGCTGACAAGGGATTGGTTATGCGTGCGCTGAAGTTTCTGTTGGTTTTTCCGCTGATTTTGCCGCTGCAGGCCGCTGAGTTGCTGCTGCTGTCGATCACGCCGGCAGCAGATTATCAGGATGAATACATCAACTACCACCCGGTGAAAATGGTCCGTCAGGTCCTGCATTATTACCCTGAGCCTTTCCAGATTGAGACGGTGAGCCTGAACCGGGCTTTTGCCGAGCTGCGCAAAACGCCGGGCAGCTGTACACCGGTGGTGCGTAAATCGGCGGCACGCTTGCAGTCTTATGCGTTTAGTCAGGCATTTATCATCGCGCCCGATATCCGCTTATTGGTGAAAAACGACTCGCCGTGGGTGCCTCGTCTGCGCCGGATGGCCGATGCATCGGGCCGGGTGAGTCTGGAACGTTTGTTAAAACTACCTTATCCGCCGGTCTTCGTGACGGAAGACGGGCGTTCCTACGGCGACCCGGTCGATCAGTTACTGGCGGTGCAACGGGCGGCAGATTCCATTTACGTCCGCACCGCGCGAGCGTCCAGATACGGTGATTTGTTGCCAATGCTGCACAAAGACTTTGTTGATATGACGCTCGAGTTTACCGTGGCGCTGCCGGAGGAAGAACGGGTCAAATTCAGTGCCTTTCGCCTGACGGAAACCCCGGATTATTCGTTAGCGTATTTCGCCTGCGGTCGTGATGCGAAAAGTCTCAGAGTGCTGGAACAGCTGAACCGGGCTATCACTGATTTTCGCCAGTCGCCGGAATTCAGACCGATGTTAACCGCACCTTTTCCCGCAGCAGAGCGGGAGCAGGTTTGGCAAGCCTGGTTAGAACTCAATGGTCAGCCGGACCCGGCCTTGCCGGAGTACTTATGATGCAGCGCCGGACTGCGCAACGCAGCCGGCAGCGCTGCCATCAGCAGCAAGGCTGAGCAGCTTAGCTGTTTAAATGTTGCTGAAAAAAAGCCAGGGTACGTTGCCAGGCGAGTGCTGCGGCGGCTTGGTCGTAGCGCGGCGTGGTATCGTTGTGAAAACCATGTTGGGTGTCCGGATAGATGAAACTCTGCGCGGTTTTGCCGGCAGCTTTTAACGCGTCGTCATAGGCTTTGGCGCCGGCATTGATGCGTTCGTCATCGCTGGCGTAATGGATAAGCAGCGGTGCTTTGATTTGGCCGACTTTGTCCAGCTCGCCCTGCCGGCCGTAAAACGGTACTGCTGCGGCCAGCGTGGGCACTTCTGTGGCGAGGAAGTTGGCGATACCGCCGCCATAACAGAAACCGACCACCCCGACCTTGCCATTGCCCCCCTGCAACTTTTGCAAATAGGCCACGCTTTCGATGAAGTCCTGCCGCGTTTTGGTTTGGTCCAGCTTGCCAAATAACTCGCGGGCCTGGTCTTCATCGCCCGGATAACCGCCGAGGGTAAAAAGTGCATCTGGCGCCAGCGCAATAAAACCGGCCAAAGCCAAGCGGCGTGTTACATCTTCAATATGCGGGTTTAAGCCACGGTTTTCGTGCACGACTAACACCACCGGCAGCTTTTCTGCTGTGCTCGCCGGTTTCACCAGATAACCCCGCACCGTGCCATTGCCGTGCGGGCTTGGGAATTCCACAAAGCTGGCGGATAGGGCCTGATCATCCGGTTTCACCTGCTGGCCCTGCGCATAATTTGGTGTTAAGGCTTCCAGCACAGATAGCGCCGTGACACCAGCCACCGTGAATTTGGCGGCTCCCAGCAAAAAATCGCGCCGGCTGATATCGCCGTGCACATAACGGTCGAATAAACGTAAGGTTTCCGGATGAAAATCTTTGGCAGTTTTACGCTCTGACATGAACAGGCTCCTGGTCCTTCGCCGGCAAAAAAGCCGCTGTACTGAAACAACGGCAATGGTTCGATTTTATATACTGCGCCAAGCCGGAAAATGTGCAAACTTTTTGTTGAAGCGAGTTTTGAGATGGATGGGGCCAACACTGCAATGTTCGCGGACATCAGGATTTACTGTTGGTCCAGCTGGAAAAAACCGAAAAACTGCGGGTCGATTAATTCGCTAAAACACTTTGTCTGTTGTTCTTCCCGGCCAAAGTTGTGTATAACGGGGCACTATTGCGGATGTTGTACGCCAATGATGCCAAAACCAATCCAAACCCTCAAAACCGTTGCCCAACAGCTTGGCGTCTCGACCGCCACGATTTCGAACGCGTTCAGCCGGCCTGATCAATTGTCCGCGCAGCTGCGCGAAAGAATTTTGACCGCCTGTGCCGAACTAGGGTATCAGGGGCCGAATAAAGCGGCGCAGTCGCTGCGTAAAGGCAGTTCCGGCATTATCGCGGTGATTTTATCCGACTCCCTGGAGTATATGGTCAGCGACCCGGTCGCCAGCCAGTTTATCCGTGGCGTTGCCAATGCGCTGGAACAGCATAAACGGCATTTGTTGCTGTTTTCCGGCAGTGCGCCCAGCCTCGACGCCATTGTCGATTTTGTCGATGGGTTTATTTGTTATGGCGCGCCGCGTAACACCGGTTTAATTGCGCAGCTGGAAAAGACCCGCAAACGCGTCCTGACCGTTGACTGCGATTTAACAGATCGGCCCTCGGTCAATATCGATAATGAACAGGCTGCATATCAAATTGCCCGGCAAGTGCTGCGCCCGGATTCGTCAGTGGCAGTGCTGGGGCTGCGTTTAATCGATGCGCCGGACACCCGGCCGGTCGGCGATGCAGCGCTGTGGGATAATCAAAGTTCGATTGCCCATCGCCGGTTGGACGGTTATGCGCGGGCGTTGACCGAAGTTGGCCAGACGTTAGCGCCAGAGCGGATCTGGCATATTCCGGAAAGTAATCAGCAACAAGCGGCGTTGGCGGCCCGGGCTGCGCTGGCGTCAGAGCCCAGACCCGACACACTGTTGTGTATGAGTGACCTGATTGCCCTCAGTGCGATGCGTGAAGTGTTGCAGCTGGGGTTACGCATTCCGGAAGACGTACAGGTGCTCGGCTTTGACGGCATCGAAGAGGGCCAGCGTTACCACCCGACCCTCAGTTCGGTGTGGCAACACAGTGACCAGAAAGGCATTGCGGCGGTGGAAGCTTTTATCAACGGCGAAGAAGGGCGGATTTTATTGCCTTACGAGATCCGCGCCGGCGAGAGCAGTCGGCCACACCAGGATTAAGCTGCTCAGCGCAGCCAGCCGCGGCTAATGTGGCGAAACTGCCCAGTGCCAGCTTGCTGCAGCCATTCAAAAGCCACCATTTCCCGGCTGACCAGCACCACGCCAGCCTGTTGTAATCTGCCAAGCGCGGTTTCTTTATCGGCGTCGCGTCTGGAACCGCAGGCTTCTGCCACGACAAACACCTGATAGCCGGCCGCGGTTAAATCAAGCGCAGTTTGTAGCACGCAGACATGGGTTTCAGTGCCGCACAGCACCATTTGGCGGCGACCGGAATCAGCAATAGCCGCCTGAATATGCGGCTCCCGCCAGGCACTGAAATGGATTTTTTCCAGAATTTCTTCACTTTTTAACAGGGCCAGCAGCGACGGCACCGTCACGCCAAGCCCATGCGGATATTGTTCGGTTGCCAGCACCGGCACGGCCAGTTCGCGGGCAACTTCCAGCAGCCAGCGGCAGTGCTGCTCAACTTCTGCAGCATGCGCAATGGCGGGCATCAGCTTGCTTTGCACATCAATCAGCAGGAACAAACTATCTTCAGCAGTTAATAACATCTCAATCTCCGGGAGCTGGTTTCGGCATACCAATATGCCACTGAAGCGCCCGGTTGCCAAAGGTCCCAATGCTTTCTCGCATAAGATGTTGACCTGTCTACTGAGGATACAGGTAGCCGAAGCGGTCACTTCATCTGCTGGCAGCGCTGAGCTATGCTCGGTATGCCGTGCAGTTCATTTTATGGAAACAGCTGGCGCTGGTTGAGTTTTGGTCTGCAAAAAGGAGATTTCAGATGCAGCTTCGAATGTCGGTTTTGGCCCTTACTTTAGCCTTAAGTGCTTGTGGCGGCGGCAGTGGCGCTGACGGAGGTGCAACAACCCCACCGCCTGAACCTGCCCGATATCTGGTCAGCACTTCAGCGTCCATAGGCGGCAGCATCAGCCCGGTCAGCGCGACGGTGACCGCCGGTCAATCCACCAGTTTTGCCGTGACGCCTGCGACCGGTTATCAGATTGGGCAGGTCAGTGGTTGTGAAGGTAGCTTAAATGGGCAGACCTATACCACAGGCCCGGTGAATGGCGCTTGCACTGTGAATGCAAGCTTTAATCTGCAGCGCTATACGGTCAGTGGGCGTGCTGGTGAAGGTGGCACTATCACACCGGTCAGTCAGCAAATTGAACACGGCAAAACGACTACGCTCAGGGTGCAGCCTAATGCCGGGTTTGATATCAGTAGTGTAATAGGCTGCAACGGCCAACTAGTTGGTAACACTTATACCACCGGGGTCATTACTGCGGATTGTGAAGTGACCGCCACGTTCCGCAACCCGCAGTTTACCGTGACCATTCAGGTGGGGACCGGCGGCAGAGCTTCCATAGCTACCCAAAAGGTCGAGCATGGTACTGTCCTGGATGTTTTTTTTCGACCGAATCTCGGCTATGAACTGACCGATGCGATAGGTTGTGGTGGCGTCCTCCGTGATGTTATTTTTAAAACCAAACCTATTACCGCGGACTGCACAATTACTGCTAGCTTTCATGTGGGCAGCTTGGTCGTGTTTCCGGATGCGAATCTGGATCGGGTTGTGCGGTCGGCGTTGAATCTGGGTCCCGATGCACCTATTACTAAGAATGGGGTGATGACATTGCCTGCTTTAGACGCCAGCCACCAGAACATCTCGAATGTGCGCGGCTTGCAGCATTTCTTCGGTCTAGTTTCGTTAAATTTGAGCGGAAACAATATAAGTAATCTGCACCCTCTACTGACCTTAGATCGGTTGGAATTATTGCAATTAAGCAACAATGCCGGCGTGACGGAGCTGAGCTCGTTAGCCAACCTCAAGCGTATCAAAAGACTGTTTCTGGATGGTGTTGCTGCCACGGATTTAACGCCGTTACAGGCGATGCCCTTGGTGGAACTTTCACTCGCCAATACCAACCGGTTTGATCTGACGCCACTGCGCAATATGCCGCTACAGCAGTTTTATTTGCGAAACAGTGCAACCACGGATCTATCTGCTATTGCCAGAGCACCTTTGCGCACTCTGAATATTGATGGTTCAAACATCAGCAATATCAGCATGTTGACCAATTTGACCGGCCTGACCAGTCTGATCGCAAATGATACCGATCTGGCTGATATCCGCGTGCTGAGCCAAGCCCAGAACCTCAGCACCTTGTGGTTAAGCGGCACCAAAGTGACAGACGTAGACACCTTGTCTGGATTGAATTTCAGTACAAATGCCGATTTACGTGTCTCTGGTTGTCTGGATACCAATGGCTACAGCAGGCACCTGCCGGTCCTGCTGGATCTGCAAAACAGAAAACGAATTCAGCTCAGCACCAGTGGTGGCGTGCGCGGCGATTGCCCGGACACTCTGGCCGGGGCCGCATTCAGTCTGACCGGCTCGGTCAGTAATCGTCAGCTGAGTTACAGTTGGCAAATCAGCGGCAGTACCCAGCAGTTCCGCTGCGCCTTATATCTGGATTTGGATGAGCAGCTCCCTGGTGAGCCGGTGACACCGATGCAGGATTGTGCCAGCAGCGGTCAGCGTCTGTTCAGTGGCCTTAACGCTGATCAATTTCGCCTGGCGGTTTTATTCGATAACGGGATTGGCGGCGAAAAAATACTAAAAGCGACGGTGGGGACGCCACCGGCCAGTCCTCAGCTGCAGTCGATGGATTTAAGTCAGATCACCTTATCGAACAAGCCATTGCTGACGCCGGGCCGAGATGGTTTGTTAAGACTGCACGTCACTGCGGCGCAAAGTCCGGCGGCGTTACCAGTCGTCACAGTGCAAGCCACACTCAACGGCAACAGCCAGCTGTTGACGGCTAAAACTCCGACGCAAATACCGACCGCCAAAGTGCACCGGAGTTTGACTGACCATTACCAGCTCATCATTCCGGCCGGTTTGATGCAGGCTGGTTTGCAGTTAACCGCGATGCTCAATGGACAGATCGCACAAACGCTGAGTCCGCGTTTTGCTGACAAAAGGCCGTTGGCTATCCGGATCATTCCGTTTCAGCTCGGAACTCAAGTTGCCACCTTACCGACGACCGCGCAGGTTGCCGCCCGGATCAAAACCTTTTGGCCTTTTAGTGATGTGACGGTGCGAACACGTGCGCCTTATGTGCTCAAAGCCAATCCGGCTGGGACGACGGTTTACCGGATGCTCGATGAGCTGGCTGATTTACGCGCCATTGAAGGGGAGCAGGTGTATTACTACGGCTACTTCAAGCCGGAGATGGGGAATGGTTGTTGCGATGGGCTGGCGTTAAGTGGGGCACCAATCGCAGTTGGCTTGGATACTGACAATGACGGAACTATCCTGGCGCACGAATTAGGTCATAACTTTGGTCGTCAGCATGTCGACTGCGGTGATGCGGAACGACCAGATAAAGGCTATCCGTATCCCGGAAATAGCATGGGATCGGTCGGGCTGGCACTGGATTTCAGCAGTTGGAAGTCGCCTGATGTGTACCGGGATTTGATGTCCGCTTGTGGGCCAAAGCATGTCTCGGACTACAACGTCGCTGCAGTACAGGATTTTGTGCTGAAAAATCCACCGGCGGCGTTCCTGACCGGGCAGGCTGCCGCTGCGGCATCGCAGGACCGGACCCTGTATATTGCTGGTCAACTCGGCAATGGCAGTCTGCAGCTGCGCACTATGCTGCCACTCGACCGTGCCCCGCATGCTGTAAGTAAGACCACACAGAATTTAGTCACAGCAAAAGTACAGGACACAACCGGCATCTGGTATCAGTTTGATGCGCAGCTGTTGGAAGTCGGTCATGGCGAGGTGCCTGAAGCGGCGCCACGTTTTATGCTGGAGATGCCGTATCTGGATCTTCAGCGCCTGGAGTTATGGCAGGGCACGCAGCGACTGGCGGCGGTGAATACCGCAGCACCGACGGCCGTTACTGGGGCCAGTCTAGTGCAGCCGGCCGATTTATCTGCCAGCTTACGCCTAGTTGAACAGGCTAACGAGGTCTGCCTGGCTTGGCCGGCGACTGGCGAACAAAGCCTTAGCCTGCTGCATCGCGGCGAGGTGACGGCAGAAAGTAACGGGATCACCGTCCTGGCGCTCAATGAAAATAGTGCAGAGTTCTGCAGACCTATCAATGATTTACCATCAGGTGGCGAGTGGCGCTTGATCTGGCGTGAACAGTTACAGGTGCGGGAATTCGTGCAGACCCGTTAATCAGTCGTTTGGGTATCTGTTCGCTGTCAGACGATAACAAACCGGTGCTGCTCGAAGCACCGGTTTGTTTCGGCGGTTCCTTGCCCAATAAAAAAATTCACTTTTCTGCGTCGCTTTTATTGCATCTTAAACGTTTAAGATGTATACCTTGGCAGCATAGTATGTTCCATACATCGACCATTCCCGGACCTGCTGCGGCGCCATGACGCCAGACTGCAGTGGTTCGGTTTTCGCAGAGTGAACGAACGAGACCGTCATGATGAAAAGCGATTCAATAGCAACAGACCAAACGGCGCCACAAGCGCAGCAGCGTCAGTTAAGTCAGGTTAAATGGATGACCTGTCTGATGTTTTTTGTCTTTGCCATGACCACAGATGCGGTCGGTGTGATCATTCCCAAAGTCGTCGAGCAGTTTAATTTAAGCCTGACCGAAGCCGCCGCCTTTCACTATGTACCTATGGTGTTGATCGGTCTGTCTGGTTTGTTGCTGGGCCGTCTTGCCGATTCCATTGGGCGCAAAACGGTCATTATGGCTGGCCTCGCGATTTATACGCTGGCTTGTGTGGCTTTTGCCTTTGGCGATACCTTTTTGTTTTATTTAGGCTTATTGGGCGTGTCCGGTTTGGCGATTGGTTTGTTTAAAACCGGTGCGCTGGCGCTGATTGGTGATATCAGCCCCGACAATCAACAGCACACCCGGCTGATGAACCGGGTCGAGGGGTTCTTTGGCTTAGGTGCGATTGCCGGCCCCTTACTGGTGACTTTGCTGATTAGTTACAACTTAGACTGGACTCAGTTATATCTGCTGGCCGGTTTAATTTGTGGTCTGTTACTGGCTGTTGCTGCGATGGTTGAATATCCGCAGTATACGCCTGCGCCGCAGCAAGCGGATTTGTGGCAAAGCCTGAAGCTGGTGCGTGACCCTTATGCGCTGGGTTTTTCCATTGCGATCGCCTGTTATGTCGCGGTCGAAGTTGCGGTGTTTGTCTGGCTACCCACCTTGTTGCAAAGCTACCAAGGTGAATATCAGTGGCTGGCGCTGCATGCCATTACTATTTTCTTTGTGCTGCGTACCGCCGGGCGGTTCTTGGCGGAATGGATTTTAACCAAACTGGAATGGAGCCTGGTGTTGGCGCTGTTCAGTACCGCCATTTTGCTGTGTTATGTCGCCAGTATGTATGGCGGTGTTGATTATGCTGTCTGGCTGATGCCGCTCTCCGGTTTGTTCATGTCGATGATGTATCCGACGATTAATTCAAAAGGCATCAGCTGTTTTCCGCGGGCTCAGCATGGCGCTGTCGCCGGGTTATTGCTGGCCTTCACCGCGCTGGCGGCTGCCGTCGGCCCGCTGCTGATGGGCATTGTTGGCGACTGGTACGGCGACATGCGCTATGGCTTCTATCTGGCGACTGGCGTGGCCGCGGCACTCTGTCTGCTGATGTGGCTCAATTTGATTTTCAAACCTGCGGCAGCCCGGCTAGCCGCGCAGGACCATTCTTCACTTTCCCATTGATGTAAGCACTGCAGGCTATTGCCTGTCTTCCCTGTTACGGCGGCCATTGGTCGCCGTTTTTTTTAATCTGCAACCGGCGCTTTGTTGCTTAGAGTCTTCAGTGCGTAGGTAAACAGGAGAGTTAACGCCGTGCTGAACAGAATTATCCAAAACGCTTTTTCTAAACTTGGTTTGTACAAAAGAAAATAGCAAACCTGGGCGACATTCAACACAGCCACGCCTTTTAACATCAGTTCTTTGTCGATTTTACTAAGCACAAATGCACCAAACGGAGCCATCAACAATACGACCGGATACGCACACAGCCACGTTTGTATTTGGTACTGACTCAGACCGTCATCAACAAAAAACCGATAGCTATAGCCAAGGATACTGATTGCTGCCATCAACATAATGGCCATATGGGTAGCAATTTTTTCATGCAAGCGCAGTCGGGTCACTAAGAGTGTGTAAAGAACGATATCTGCGCCGGTACCAAACAAACTGGCGAAAATTCCACCGCAAAACAACACCAGCAAAAAATATGGAATGTCAGTTTTTGTAATGCCTGGTAGTTCTAACCGAGTGCCCCTGTGTTTACTGAGGCTGTAAACCAAGGCAAAGGCCGTGATCAGACTAAGAAATAAAGCTTGAATGATATACACCGGCAAAGCTTGCATAAACTGCATGCCAAATACAAAGCCCAAGAAACAAACCGGTATCATCAGCAAAACAGGTTTGTAGACCTGCCAGCGTGGAGCATGGCTGAGGATGAAGATGCTCGCGCTTGTCATGCCGATGCTTTGGATCATCAGGCTGAAATCTCTTGCCATAACCCGATCAATATTTAGGAAAATATTCAGAACTGGAAAGGCAACAGCACCACCACCTTCAGGTGTCACCCCAGCGACAAAGGCGCCTAGTACCATGATGGCCGGGTAATACCAATGCTCGACTAAAAACTGGAGATCGTTGTAGAGGTAGAACAACAAAAACCAAAGGGTCAAAGCACTGAAAAACCACCCGTTAAAAAATTTATTCCGAAACATCGTTTCTCTCTACTACTGCTCGAACTAGGCACTCTTATATCAAATTCTATGAATATCAGTTCAACCTTTGGCGTAAAAAGCACAGAAGTCGCTTTTTTTACCGAAACGTAGAGCTGTTTTTTGCTTGGACCTCTTGCTAGGTTTCTTGCTTTGCGCGACAGTGGTTAAAATCGAACCGCACTTGTGTCAAAACGAATCAATCAAATCAAGGAGTTAAGATGACAGGTATCATTCTGCTGGTATTGCTGACCGTGTTGATATTTGTAGTGATTGGCGTGTACAACCGGTTGGTCACGTTGAAAAACCGTTGGCAAAACGCTTTTGCCCAGATTGAAGTGCAACTGAAACGTCGTTATGACCTGATCCCCAATCTGGTTGAAACGGCCAAAGGTTATATGGCACATGAACGCGAGACGCTCGAAGCCGTCATTGCAGCACGCAACAGCGCCATGTCTGGTTTGGCCGCTGCAGCAGCGGCGCCGACCGATGCCGCTGCCGTGCAAGCGCTGGCCGGTGCAGAAAACGCTGTGCAGCAGGCGATGAGCCGGTTCAGCGTGGTGATGGAAGCCTATCCGGATTTAAAAGCCAATCAAAATATGCTGCAACTGAGTGAAGAGCTCAGCAGCACTGAAAATCGTGTCGCCTTTGCCCGTCAGGCCTTTAACGACTCGGTGATGGATTACAACAGCTACAAACAAAGCTTCCCGGCGGTGGTGTTCGCCGGCAGTTTTGGTCACGCCAAAGATGCAACGCTGCTGGAATTTGAGGACAGCGCCGCCATTCAGGCCGCTCCGGTGATTAAGTTCTGAGCCCGCGCCGATGGCGATGAATTTCTTTGCAGCGCAGCAGCAAGCCCGCAGCCGCACCCGGTTGCTGGTGTTTTTGTTCACGCTTGCGGTCTTGGTATTGGTCGCTCTGACCAACCTCGTCGTGTTGATTGCGCTGGCATTTTTGCAGGCTCAACCGCTGGACCCGAATGCGCTGCCACAGGTGCCCTGGGCCTATTTGACGCTCAGCAGTGTGGCGGTTGTAACCGTCATCGGTGTGGTGGTGCTGTTCCGGCTGGCGCAATTGAAAAAAGGTGGCAAAGTCGTCGCTGAAGCGCTTGGCGGGCGGCGTTTAAAAAGCGATGAAACCGACCCCAAAGTCCGGCTGCTGCAAAATGTGGTCAGTGAAATGGCCATTGCGGCCGGAGTGCCAGCACCGCCGCTTTATCTGTTACCGGACCAGAGTATCAACGCCTTTGCCGCTGGTTTTTCGCCGTCTGATGCGGTGATTGGTGTGACGGAGGGCACGTTGAATCTGCTCAGCCGCGACGAATTGCAAGGGGTCATTGCCCACGAATTCAGCCATATCCTCAACGGCGATATGCGGCTGAATCTTCGCCTGCTGGCGTTGCTGCATGGCATTTTATTTATCAGCGAAGCGGGGCAGCAGCTGTTGCAGGTCAGAAGTTCCGGCCGCGATCGCAATGGTGGGGTCCTGGTTGTCTTCGGCATTGGGCTGAGCTTTATTATCATCGGTTATGTCGGCGTGCTGTTTGGCCAGTTAATCAAAGCGGCCGTCAGCCGGCAGCGTGAATATCTGGCCGATGCCAGTGCCGTACAATTTACCCGCAATCCTGCCGGTATCGCCGGTGCACTCAAGCGCATTGCCGCGCTGCAACAGGGGGGCAGGGTGAAACATCCGCAAGCCAGCGAGATGAGTCATCTGTTTTTTGCCGATGCGTTGTCGCGCTGGCAAATGGGTTTTATTGGTGGCTGGTTTGCCACGCATCCGCCGTTACCAGAGCGGATTAAGCGGATAGAGCCGCATTGGATTGGTGGCCTGCCGGATGCAGTCGCCGCGGCGACACCGGCGGGGGCTGCGCCTGTTGCGCCGGTATCGAAGCCGCTGGAACAAAGGATGGCCGTGTTGCAAGCTGCCTTAGTGGCGGCGCAGGCCGGCGCAACGTCTCACGCGCTGCCTGGTGCGCCGGACGCTTTACTGGCGCAGGATTTGACGCTGCAGCGCCGTCAGTTACAGGCTGAATTTGACAGTCTGCCGGCGGCGCTCCGTCATGCCAGTCAGCATGAACTGCCAGCGCAGGCCTTGTTGTGTTGCTGTCTGATGAGCGAACACGAGTTACCGCGACAGCTGAAGCTGGTGCAAGGCCTTGGGATGCCGGGTTTACTCAGCGAAGTGGATCGGTTGTTTGATTTGGTGCAGCCGCTGCAGGCTTTCACCCGCCTGACGCTTTTGCAGCAACTGGTGCCGACGTTAAAGCAGCTGTCCCAGAGCCGGGCCAGTCACTTACGGCAGTTGTGCCGCGCGCTGATTGACCTCGATGGCCGCTGTGACACTTTTGAAGCGCTGGTTTGGTTATGGCTGGATCATGTGATTGGCGCTGAGTTTGCCGCGGCGCAGAGCAAAGCGCGGCATGGCCGTTTACGCCAGGTGTTGCCGGCTTTGTTGCCGCTGTTACATTGGGTCAGTGTGCAGTCTAGCAGCCCGGCGACTCAGCAAGATAGCTGGCAGGCCGGCTTACGCAGTCTGGCGCTGGACCCTGCAAGCATCCCAACACCGGAAACTATCGCGCTTGGCAGCATGCAGCTGCAGCCGCTGATCAACAGCACGCCGGCCGTCAAACAGCAGATCTGGCTGGCATTGCGGGCCGCTGTCGCAGCAGACGGTCAGCTGTTGCTGGACGAATTGCTGCTGTTACAGGGGGTCGCCTTATTGCTTGAGATCCCAATCGACAGCGCACCGGCAGCCAGCGGCTACTGATTATCGGCGCCGTGCCACTAGTTGCTGCAAGGCGGTTGGCAGTTGCCGTTGCAGCGCAGCTGACCAGCGCGCCTCGTGGCGTTGCCACAACACGCCGGCATAAATCACCGCAAAACCAATGGCGCACAACACCAGCGGGAACCAGTTGCTGTCGGCAAATAAATCAAACGCCAGATGGCTTAGATAAATCAGCACGCCGAAAGCACCAAATACCGCAAAAACCCGGCGTGCCAGTGCGACGCCAATGAGCAGCAGACTGATATTGATGGCGGCATAAATGGCTTTGCCGATTTCGCTGTCCGACCCCATGGCAGTCAGGCCGCCCCAAAAGCTCATTAAGCCCGACAAATAAAGCCAAAACGCGAAATCCGCCGGCCGGCGGTTGCGCAGGTCGACATAAAACGCCAGCGCCAGCGTCAGCAAGCCCCAACCTACCGCCACCCATTTACGTTGTTGCCAGTGCGGATCTAAATCCTGTAACAGCAGCGGTGCTAAATCCATCCCGAGATACCACAAGGTCACCGCGACCGGCATCAGCAAAAATGGCAGTCGGTAGCGATACAAAGCAATGGCACTGGCGAGCAAAGTGGCCAGTTCTATCCAGAGCCAGCGTGCGTCAATCCATTGATGATAATGCTGGTAGTCACGGTTATCCCAGAAGCCATACCCGAGCAACAACCCAAACACGAAGAGCGGGGTTTGTACCAGCGCAAAAGTGGCAAAGATGCCGGTGAGTAACGGCTGTTGGCGCTGACGTTGCTGTTCGGCCAGCATCACCCCCAGCAGGGCGTAAAAAAATGCCAGTGCGGCAAGACCAGAGCCGCCGTAAAATTCATGGCTTAAGCTCATAAACAGCGACATGGCGGCAATCGCCAGCACACCGCCAAAGTAATACAGCAAATGCGCGGCTTTGAACTGCGCAACATCCTGCTGTTGCTGCTGCAGAAATTGCCAGAGTTGCAGGTCCTGACCCGGTTGCAGAATGCCTTTGCTGACGGCGTCCTGTAATTGTGAACTAGTGATTTTCATCGGGCCTCCCTGGCAGCTATGGCGAATGTGCAGTCAGACTGGCATGACAACAGCCTGCAGCACAAGTTAGCACGATCTGGTGTTCTTGCCACTGCCTGATCAGTCGCCCGCTGGGCGGTTTCCCCCCAAAAAAACAAGGTCTCGGTGAGGGAATGGTCCGCACCGAGACCTTGTTTCAGCGGTTTTTTTCAGTTGTCTGCCGTAAAACCGGCTTAGAACTGATAACTGACGCTCAGGCTGTAGTGCGCTGGGGCGCCGTAATAAGCCTGTGCCCAATACAGACTATTGAGGTAGGTTTCGTCGGTGACGTTGTTGGCATTGGCCTGCACCTGCCACTGGTCATTAAAGTCATAGCTGGCCATCAGACCCAGCAGGCCATAAGCCGGTTGTGTCGTGACAATATCCTGACCGGCATTGGCGTAGATGGCGGCGACTTTGCCTTGCTGGCGCGAAATTTCCGACTGCCAGCGATAGTTCAGGCCGACGCGGGCGCCCGGTAATTGCGGCAGCTGATAGACGGCTGCAAATTTGGCGACGCGCTCAGGCGTGTAGCCTTTGACTTTGTCGTCGCCTTCGATGTCGATGCTGGTCACTGAGCCGCTTAATTGCAGCTGTTCAGTCACGCTGCCGGCAAGTTCCAGCTCAATGCCTTTGCTGTTGATGCCGTCAGCGCTGCGATAGACCTGATACAGACCCTGTACCGGATCGGACACCGTTTTATCAAACACCGCCAGATTCTGTTGTTCGATGTCAAAAACAGCGACAGATAACAGTGCTTTGTCGTCAAACAAGCCAGCTTTGAGGCCTAGCTCCAGCGCTTTACCGTCCACTGCCGGCAGCAATTGCCGGTTGGCGTCGCGCTCTTTTTGCGGGCGGAAAATCGCGGTATGACTGGCGTACAGGCTGACTTGCGCCGTCAGGTCCCACACGGCGCCGACATAGGGCACTAAGCCATCATCAGCGGTCGTCTGGTCGACGCCATAAGATTTGCCGGCAACTTCGGCATCAATCCAGCGCGCACCGGTGATCAGTTTCAGGCTGTCGGCCAGGTCCCAGCGCACGACGCTGTAGAGCGCGCGTTGGTCGGCGTCGACCGCACTGCCGTTACGGCCATCTTTAAAGGTCGGCAGCGGCGTGTTGCCGTTCCAGGCGGTCAGTGCCGGCATTGCTGGGAAGCCGAGGCCAGTGGTGAAGTCGTACAGCGACACATCGGTGTATTCACGGTCGGCGATATTGAGGCCTGTCACCAGTTCGTGCTGACGGCCCGCCAGGGTGAATTTCCCTTGCAGGTACAGGTCGCCAAACTGAGTGTTTTCTTCTTTGCCATAAAAACTGCCGTAACCGGTTGTGCCTAAGCCGGTTTTCGGGTCAATGCCGTTCGGAGCACTGATGTAGACATAAAACAGATCGCCGGCTTCGTCGACGTTCATCAGCTGGTATGAAGTCACCAGCTTCCAGTCGGCGTTGAATTGGTGCGCGACTTCGACAAAAGAACGGTTGTCTTTGACCTGCCAATAAGACCAATTGGCTGAGGTGCTGGCGGAGCGGTCGTAGGCAATCCGGCTGCCGTCGCCATAATGCAGCGACAGTGCGCCCCACATGCCGCCGTTGCCTTGGCTGTCCTGAGTACTGTGACCAAAAGTCAGCTGGGTTTGGTCACCCAGCGCTGCGCTCGCCACCACATAACCGACGGCTTTGTCGTGATTATAACGGTCGAGGTAAGAGTCTTTATCTTCCTTCACCAACACGGCGCGGGCGTTCAGGCCGTCAGTTAAAGCGCCCTGCACGTCGCCTTGCAGCCGGGTATTGGCCCAAGAGCCATAGCTGGCTTTGACGTTCGCCGCGAAATCCGCCCCTGGGCGTTTGCGCACCATATTCACCGTCGCCGACGGATTACCGACACCGGACATCAGGCCATTGGCGCCGCGGATAATTTCGATCCGCTCAAACAATGCTGTGTCGACATCACCTTCGATGCCGCCTGCGGTGAAGGGTAAGCCCAGGCCGTCAACCTGAAAGTTGGTGATATCAAAACCGCGGGCGTTGTAGTAGGTCCGGTCGGTTTCGATGCGTTCGACATTGACGCCGGTGGCCTGATCTAATGCCAGATTGATATTGCTCAAACCAAAATCCTGCAGCTGTTCTGCCGACAAAATGCTGATGGCCTGTGGCGTGTCCTTTAACGCTAAATCCAGCTTGGTCGCGCTGCTGTTCTGATTGACCAGATAGCCTTCGGTGCGGCTGCCGCTGACTTCAATCCGTTCGACACTGCGATCATCCGCAATTGCGCTGTCGTCGGCAGCGAGCGCGAGCGGGCTGAACAGGGCGCTGCCGATAGCCAAAGCGAGTAATGAGCGCGCATGGATACCGGTGGCAATGATGGGGTGGCGGGGCGAGCTAACAGCTGATTGAGACATGACAAAAACCTATGTTGATTACGTAAATAAGAATTATTATCACATGCGTTTTTGCTGATTGCGATGGAAAAATTTTTCAGTGCTAATTAACTCATTGTTTTTAAAATAAATATATTTTATATTTTTGCGAATATAAATGCGAACCATTATCAGATCTATTTGAGTGTTGAGTGATCTTCAGGTACATTGGCGTTTTATCCGGCGTCGCAGCGCAGCTTTTTTGCTGAAAAAATCAGCGTGGCGCTGGGCAAAAATCCAGCCCCGGATTTTTGCCGGGCGGGCCGGCTCCACCGAAGTGACAGGTAGCGTTGTATGAAAATTTCGCAAAAATTCTGGTTTCAGTTACATGGCTGGTGTTCGTTACCGGTGTGGCTGATTTTTACTGCGGTCTGCCTGACTGGCACTATTGCCGTGCTAAGCCATGAACTGACCTGGGTGTTTAACGAAAATGCCCGGGCGCTTAATCCGCAAAACCTGCCAGCCAAACCTCTGGCTGAGCTGGTCGCTGCTGTGCAGCAAGTAGAGCCGACGGCGGCAGTGACTTCCGTGATGGTGATGGAGCCTTATCTGGTCACGGCGGTGGTATTCACCACTGAAACGCTGCCTTCCGCTATCGCTTACGTCAATCCTTACACTGGCGTGGTGCAGGAGATTAATGCCGGGCTGAATTTCATCAGTTTTATGCGCAGCTTGCATGGCTGGTTGCTGTTCCCTTGGCAGCACAGCTACAGCGTCGGTTATTACCTGGTTAGCGCGATGTCATTGCTGATGCTGGGGGCTCTTATTACCGGTTTAGTGATTTATAAAAGATTTTGGCAGTCGTTCACCGCGCCGAAACTGCGCTTACATCAGGGCAAGAAGACTGTGTTGGCAGACTTACACCGGCTGGCCGGCGTCTGGTCGCTGTGGTTCTTGTTGCTGATGTCGCTGACGGGGCTGTGGTATCTGGTGCAGGCGATGCTGTGGCACAACGAAGTCGAGTTTTCTTATGAGGTCGAACCACTAAGCAGTCTCTATGTGCCTGCTGCCGCTGCTGACGGCAAAGCACCGGCCATGATCCCGTTGGCACAGGCTGTCGCGCGCGCACAGCAGTTCCTGCCCGAACTGCGACCAGCTTTTGTCGCGATGCCGGAACATCCGCGTGATTATTACCGGATCTCGGGCTATGGCGATTCCATTTGGTTTGATCAGTATTCGTACACAGTCTGGATCAATCCCTGGACCGGCGAAGTGGCGGACAGTCGGGTACCAGAGCAAATGGACGGTCTGGAAACGGTCATGTCGGTCACGGATCCGCTGCATTACGGCACCATTGGTGGCCTGTGGACCAAGACCATCTGGTTTGTATTTGGCTTGCTGGTCAGCGGTATGGCGATCAGCGGTTTTATGATTTGGGGTAGCCGGACTCTGCGCGGCGCGGCTGGCCGCGAAGCAAGGGCGCGGGTGGAACAAGCAATGGCAGGACCTATGCCGACTAGCACCATGGCAGGTGGCAATATCACAGGCACGACTTCAGGAGCCGGACAATGACACAACAACACTCGGCACTGCGCCAGTTTTGGGCGCGGCATCGCTTCAAACTCAATGGCCTGGTGCTGATCCTGCCATTCTGGTTTTTATACCAGTCGTTCGACTTACAATTTCCGCCGGCGCTGCCCAAAGCACAGCTCGGGCCTTATGCAGTGACGGCCATGCCGCTTAGCGAAGATGGTCCCTATGCGCATCATGGCGAATGGGTCAAAGACTATTACCTGCAGTGGTGTGCCGGTTGTGTCGAAAAGATCCGTCAGGGCTTTTTGCTGGTCAGCGAGACTGAGCCGGATCTGGCCAGCTTAAGCCGCGACCACAGCAGCCTGTTGCACGGCAATAAACACGGCCTGCACGTGCACGCGCGCACGCCACAGCAACTCAAAGCCGGCGACAAACTCTGGCTGATTATCGAAGACTGGCAAGGCCAGGTCTACTCGCATCATTGGGTGTTATAAGGTGCTTTCTATCTTCGTCGAGTTCGCCTCGCAAGCTCAGGCGCATGGGCGCGAGGCGTCACGAATGAAGCTGCTGCGGTGTTGTTGCTGGTGTCCCTCTTCTGGCAAGATACGGGCCTCTCACGGATGAAGCAGAGTCAAACGCATCGATGAACAAATTGTTTGCAGTGGTTTTAGTGGCGGTGATAGCCGGGTTGGGGTGGTATTTTTTTCAGCCTGCTGGCGGCAGTTCTGCTGTCAACCAGATGCCAGCGGCTAGCGCGGTCGCGGCAGGCTCCAGCGATGCGGGTCGCCAGGCTGAGCAACTCAGCGCCACTGTCAGAAAAAGAACTTCAGAATTAAGCCCTTATGCCAATTGTCCGGAAACGGGTACTCACCCAGGTGATGTCCAGAACCAGCTGACCGAACAGTTGCTGCCGTTGCTGGCCAATGGCAAAACACCAGCTGAATTGCTGAGGTGTGATCTGAGCGGTGCCATTTGGCATATGGCTTATGCTGAAAGTGTTGCCCAAGCGCTGCAGATCATGGGTTCGAACAGGCTCAATATCCAAGAACCCAGTGTGCTGGATATGTTGGCAGATCGTGTTCAACAGGAATTGAGTGCTAGCCCTGCAGAATTTGCCCGTGTACTGGCAGCGGACGAGGATTTTCAGGTATTTGTGCCGGTCGGGCTTGGCACATGGAATGGCAGTGCTTACCTATCACCGTCGCTGCTCTTCCTGCAACTGGGCGATAAAATCCCTGTTGCCGAATTCAAACGGCTGATTGCTGGCAAAACTTTTACACCACTGGAGATTGCAGTGGCCATGCAGTCGCGGTTGCCAACCGAGCAACTGTTGCAGTTGCTGACTCAAGGTCGTGATCTGGACCAATTTCCCGCTGGTTATCACAACTATCAGACCAGAACTCCGGTCTGGAACCTGGCGGATATTGCGGCAATGCTTTGGCAGCCGGCTGTGTTAAAGGCGCTGAAACAGCAAGGTGTGCTCCCCAGCGCTATTGAAGGCGTGGTGACCGGCTTGGATTTTGCCTTGTTTACCGAGCCGTCCCGGCATTTAGAGTTAGAAAAAAATCCTGAATTGCAAAGCCGGCTGAAGCAAGCGCAGCGTGACACTGTCGCCTATTTGTTGGAAGAAGGTTACTGGGCGCATGGCTATCAAATGGAAAACGGCAACTGGTATTTTGGCAACAACTTTTTGAATGCCGGTCGCTTTGACAATGCCGATATCCTGGCGCTTTTGCCGGCCGCGGGGCTGGAAAAGGTGTTTCGGCGGGTAGAAGTACAACCACAACCAGTACCGGCAGGCAGCGCCCTGGCAGACTGGGTTGCGCAGCAACAGCAGGCAAAAGCTCAGGCACAACAGGCGCGGCAACAATGTCTAGCCGGCAAACAACAATTAATCAGCACTGAAGCGCTGTTAAGCCGCGAGGCGATTCAGGAACAAATCTTTGCATGGCGTGATGGCAAACCACCGGCCGAGCTGGCGCTGGCACCGTTACATCAGCGCGACCCGGCCTGGGTGGCCTGGCACTGGCAAATGGGCGGGGCACGACAACTGGACGCTGATCCGGCACTGAGAGACCAGTTGACCGACTTGTTGCAAGACCCGGCTGAGCTGATGGCGTTTTTACAAAAAACGGAGCTCGACAGTGGCACCACCGCCTGGTTGTTGATGGAGGTGATGGCCAAGCCAGATTTAGTGCCAGCCTTTGTGCAGCGTTTTGCCCCCAAAGCACCGGCTTACTTATATCCGGGATATGGCTTTAAGCCTGAGCAAGATTTGAAAGCGCTGCTGGACGCAGGGTTTGACCTTGGCATTCAGGATCTGTATGGCCGCAATTTGTTTAGCTGGGCCTTTCAGACTTCGCCAGAAACGGTGGTGTTGTTGCTCAATGAAAGCTTATCGCCATTTGCGCAGCCGCTGGGCCCAGATGCGCTAGATCTGGCGCTGGAAGATAGTTATCTGCAAGGACAATTACATCCGGCGTTGCCGCTCATTTTGCAGCAGCTAACCGACCCTGAACCTTCGCATCTGGCGCGATTAAAGCGCTTAGCGCTGTATCGGCCTGAGCTGTATCAGGCGGTGTTACAGCTGAAACCTGCTTTACAGCTGCCGGCAGATACCCAACCGAATGAGCTGCTAGGTCCGTCACAGCTGTATTAGTCTGTGGCGCTTGGCTTAATGCAGCAATGGTTGGCGGTGTTTTTCCGCGCTGTTCCATTGCCGTTCAGGCGCTTCGTGACACTGCAGCAATGCTTCCTGCAAATCAGCCTGCAGCTGCAGCAGGCTGGCGTAGAGCGCTGCGGGGAGTTTGGGTTGTTGCAGCGCACAGCACAACCAACGCTGGGTTTGTTTTAGCAAAGCCCTGCTTCGACCGGGCTGGCCGCCGGCGCGATAGCAATTAGCTAAGGTGCGCACGGCCACCACTAAACAGCAACTCGGCAGACATAATTCATCATCACTCAGGCGCTGCAGAGCACCCGATTCGGCCGCAGCGCCTAACGTACTCTCCAGCCAGACGGGCCAGACATCCTGCATTGCCTGTTGATAGCAGTGTTGGGCCTCTGGCCAGTCGTTCGCAAAATAAGCCTGATTGCCCAGTTCCATCCAATGTTGCCAAATCTGCATAAAGCCTCCTTGTGCTGGCTGGCTTAGCCGCTGACGACCTGAGTCGGAAACCACTGACACTGCTGATTCACCAGCAGAAACACAGTGACCAGCGTCAGGGTGCAAAGTGGGGCAAGCTTTTTACGGAAGTTCATTTGCGGTTTCTCCACAGCAGGAATAACTGCAGTATAGCTAAATACGAATAGTTATCAATAGCAAAAGTAAATCCAGGTCAGTGGAAAAATTGCTGCAACACCGGCGTCATGGCGGGCAGGGTTTTGTGATACTATCACGCTGTTTTCGCCTGCAACTGCCCCGGAGTTTTTATGCGCCATGAACGTATCCCGCTGATTTTATTAACTGGTTTTTTAGGTAGTGGCA
>Ga0209812_10000325_pt1 | contig 44229 bp, 52 predicted proteins | sample JI71714BDNA_FD_187502 | JGI IMG/M metagenome (GOLD analysis project Ga0209812, IMG submission 187502) | Wastewater effluent complex algal communities from Wisconsin, to seasonally profile nutrient transformation and Carbon sequestration -... | ecosystem: Engineered > WWTP > Effluent > Algae...
CTGTTCGCCCATGAAAGCGGTACGCGAGCTGGGTTCAGAACGTCGTGAGACAGTTCGGTCCATATCCGGTGTAGGCGTTAGAATATTGAGAGGAGCCTTCTTTAGTACGAGAGGACCGAGAAGGACATACCTCTGGTGTACCAGTTATCGTGCCAACGGTAAACGCTGGGTAGCTATGTATGGAGTGGATAACCGCTGAAAGCATCTAAGTGGGAAGCCCACCTCAAGATAAGTATTCTCATCACGTAAGTGAGTAAGGTCACGGTAAGACTAACCGTTTGATAGGCATTAAGTATAAATGTAGTAATATATGAGCTGAGATGTGCTAACAGACCGAGGACTTGAATTTTTATAGTTACTAGTGAGAAAACTCCTAGTAACTTTTTGCTTTGGTGTTTTTAGTGTACTTAGCGGAACCACACTGATCCATTTCGAACTCAGTTGTGAAACGTTATAAATCGACGACAATACTTGGAGGGGGACCTCCTGGAAAGATAGTTCAATGCCAAAGTTTTAAAATCTTACTCAAGATATTTTCCATTAATTAATCTCTTTTTGTTTTTGTTGCTTTTTAATAGCTCGAATTGATATTTTTACAAATTTTTAAGGATTTGTTGGAAAAATAAGTGAATTACAATATTGTTGATTACTTAATATTATTTTAATCATGCGAAAAACTTACAAAAAAATATAAAATGATCAATAAAAACTCAAATCAAAGAATCTATTGATCACAAAATGTAAAAAGATAAAGAAGACAGAAACCTATTCTATTTCTTCTTTACCTTAAAATTAAGTCAGATATGATAGTTACGATAACCAACCATAACTATGTAAACCTTTCCCCAAGAAATTTACTCCTAAATAGCAGATCCAAATTACAAAGAATCCTAAACCTCCTAAAATAGCAGTTTTTTTCCCCTCCCATCCTTTTGTTAGACGAGCGTGTAAATAAGTAGCAAAGACTAACCAAGTAATCAAAGCCCAAGTTTCTTTTGGATCCCAACTCCAATATGAACCCCAAGCTTCATTTGCCCAAACACCACCAGAGATAATGCCAATTGTTAAAAATGGAAAGCCTAAACCAATAATTCGATAACTCCAGTTATCTATACTTTGTAATAATTTAAGTTTTCCAAGCTCTGAGATTTCATTAGAAGGTGACACTACTTTGGCTTCATAATAATCTACCATTACATTATATAAAGGTAATGAAGAGTTATCCACAATTTTTAAGTCTACATCCTGATAACGTGAAATAACTAAGAATAAAATACATAATAATGAGCCCATAATTAATGTACCGTAACTTAATAACATCATACTTACATGCATCATTAACCAATTGGATTGTAAGGCAGGAACTAATGGGCTTGCTTTTTGCATTTCAGGTGTCAATGTTAAATTTGCAAATCCATTGATTAATAAAGTTGTTGGAATTAAAATTGCTCCAATTAGTCTACTCTTTGTTTGTGTTTCAATATATAGATAAACGGTTAATAATGTCCAAGTTAAAAATAATAGAGATTCATATAAATTACTTAAGGGAAAGTAACCTGCAACGATCCATCGTGAACAAAGAATAAAAAAGAGTAAAAGATTAGCAATTACAGTACTCGTGCGACCAATGATAGAAATGGATGTTTTTTCGCGGAAGAAAAATAAATTCACCCAATAAATTATCATTGCAACTAGTAAGACGGCAAAAACGATATTTGATAAAAGATTTTGAATTTCATTCCAGTCCATGAAATTTCTCCAATAAAAGAATTTTTCTATAAATTATACTATATTATTATTGTACTAAAAAACATCTGAATTAGCTAAGTCTGTCGAATTTACAAACTAGTAACTCACAAAAAATTTCAATTCTCATACTGAATATCACACAATAATTATTGTGTGATATATCGTTCTAAAACAATGGTTTTTGATCCATCGACATTCATTTTATACTGTGTTGGTTCAAAACCAATTTTTTGTCCTTCGCCAATAACAACCTCACTAGCATATTCTTGAGAAACATTATTTAAAAAAGTTTCATGCGGTAATGTTTGTTTCCAGAAACTTAAATCAGTAACTAAATCATATTCTTTACCATTCCAACAGAAGCTAATATTATAACCATTCGATTGAGGAATAACTAAATTAATTTGTGATAACCCTGAACTTGAAGTATTTACTTCTTCTTGTTTATATGAGATGTTTAATTTATTTAACGCTTTTTCTAGATAGAATAAATTTTGGAACTGAGTTTGAATGTATGAAAAATGTGACATAAAAATTTTAGTAGTAAATAAGCTTACTTATAATTATAACACTTTTAAACTAGTTATTATCATCATGAGCTAAAATTTTAACTTAAATTATATTAGCTTTCTTTAATAAGTTTGCAACGGTTTCTGTTGGTTGAACACCATTACTTAACCATTTTTGAATTTTTTGAGAATCAAATCTATAATTTTTTGCAATCGGATCATAATAACCAACTTCTTCAACAGGTCGACCATCACGTCGTGTTGTATTTTCCATGATTACTAAGCGATAAGAAGGGGAACGTTTTCTACCAATACGTTTTAATCGTAATTTTAACATAATTATAATATATAGAGATTAATATTTAATTTCGTCGATCATTTAATGATCTTAATAGGTGTAATTTAACGACGAGAGTAATGTTCAATAACCAACAATTCATCTAACTGTAATTGGATATCTTCGCGGTTACAATAATCTAAAACTGTTGCTTTTAATGAACTAATATCAAATTTTAAATTTGATGGTACTTCACTTCGTGGATTATTTTTTAAGTTTGTACTTACTAAGTTTTTCGAGGATGCTTTTTCTTTTACACTAATCGTATCATTTAAACGACATTGAAAACTTGGAATGTCGATAACTTTATTATTTATTGTAATATGACCATGATTTACTAATTGACGAGCTTGCCCAATACTACTAGCAAAACCTAAGGAAAAACAAAGTGTATCTAATCGCATCTCTAATAATTGAATTAGAATTAAACCTGTAACACCTTTTCGTCTTCTTGCTTCTTTGACGTATCGGAATAATTGGCTTTCTGTTAATCCATAATTAAATTTTAACTTTTGTTTTTCTTCTAACCGAACACCATATTCTGTTAATTTTTTATTTGTATCTGGAGAATTGCCATCTTTTCCTGGACGATTTAACTTTCTTGATTTTTTTGTTGTTAAACCTGGCAACGCGCCTAATCGTCGACTGATTTTTAATTTAGGTCCTCGATAACGTGACATAAAAATGGATTTAATATATGAATAATTATATAAAATATTTAGAATAGAAAAATATCAACAAGGGCGAGTGACCGGACTTGAACCGGCGAATGGTGGAACCACAACCCACTGCCTTAACCACTTGGCCACACCCGCCATATTGTCTTACACAATACTTTATCAGCTTTTATACTTGGACGTCTAGCTTATTTTGAAAATTTTATAAAATTTTGATAATAAATTAAATTAATAAGAATACAAAAATTTAATCTGTGAAAAACAAAAATTAGAATAAGGTTTCTATCAAAAATCTTGATAAAATTGAAATGCTCAATTATTAGAGATTATTCTAAATGTATAATTTTAGAATAATCTCTAATATATTAAATTCGAATTGTGACACCAAATTTTATCTTCAATACCTTTTTTAAATTTGCAATAATTATTTCAACTTTATCATTTTGTAGTGTTTCAAAATCTGACTGAAAAACTAATTGTAAACATAAACTTATATGATTTTCTGGGATTGACTTTCCAGAATAGTTGTCCAGTAAATTAATATCTTTTAAAAATGAACTACCATTTAAATATAATAATTCTTTAATTTTAGTAAAAGAAATATCATCTTTAATAATAAATGATAGATCTTTAATAATTTTTGGGTAAAGTGAATATTCGTTGTAAACTGTTAATTTATTTTGTTGAATTTGTCGTCTCAAAATATTAAAATTAATTTCAAATAAATAAATATCTGTAGAAATATTTAGTTTATTAGCTAAAATAGGTGAAACTTGACCAAAAATACCGAGTTGCGTACCATCCGATAAAAAAATTTCAGCACTACAATATAAATGTAAAACATCATGTTTTTTTGTTGGTTTATAAGCTTTCCAGTATGTAATAATATTTAGTTTTTGAAATAACTGTTCCAATTTTCCTTTCGCTTCAAACCAATTGGTTGAGGTTGATGTACCAGCCCAATCTGTTTTTCTTTTATAACCCCCAAATATACCAGCTAATACTTCTTCTTCTATTATTAAAGATGAGCAATTTGATGAAAAAATATGCCCATATTCAAAACCTTCTAAATTTGAATTACCTTTCTTTAAATTTTCCTCTGCCGCTTTTAACAGACTTGGTAATAAACTAGAGCGTAAATTTGAATAGTCTTTGACTAATGGATTTAAAAGTTCAACTTCATTAGTCAAGTATGTTGTTTGATTTACTAATGAATATTGAATTAATTCGGTTAAACCCAAATTAACGAGACACGATGTCAATTTTTTACGTATTTGATAATCAAAATCTTCGTTTCCAATTTTTTTGATTTGTGGCAAACGAGTTGAAAAATTATTGAAACCATAAATTCGTCCAATTTCTTCAATCACATCAATGTCACGAACAATATCGTCAGTTCTTAAAGATGGGACAATAATATCCCATCGGCAATTGTCATTATCATAAGTAACATTAAATCGCAATCTTTCTAAGGTTGTTGTTATAATTTGTGGCGAAATATATTCATCTTTAGTAATACTTGATCGATGAATTGGTCCTAAAACTTGTTTAACTTTTTTGTAATCTAGTTGAATTTTTTTAACTATCTGCTTTTCTGGTTGCATACGAGTATGGAGTTTGCAACGTAATTTTGGATTAGCAATTCGTAATAATGAAATCAAACGATAAAGAGATTCTAACAACGTTATATTTTTAATTGATTTTTCATATCGCGAAGAACGATCTGTTCGGACACCAACAAGTCTTGAATGTTGGCGAATTTTTGCAGCATTAAATATACTTGCTTCAATAAACAATGTTTTTGTTGTATTTTTATAGGTCGTATCAATATGCGAAATAATTCCGGCAATGCTAATTGGTAGCTCATTTGCCTTAAGAACGACAACTGATTCGTTGATTGACAAATCTTTTCCATTACTCGTAGAAAAATCTAAATGATCAGTTAAGGTTGCCAAAGATAATTGAAAATTTTGGCTCTTTATCTTCGAATAAATTTTATCTAAATCATAAAATTCAAGAGGATAACCAGTTTCAAATAGAATATAATTTTGAAAGTCTAATAAATTATTCTCTACTGGTAATCCACAAGCAATTAATTTTTGTTGCAACCATTTGGGTGAGGTAAAATCATCTACATTTTCAACAATAAGTCCAATAAAGTCTGAGCAATTCTCTATTATTATAGGTGTTGACTTAAGAGTTTCAAAATCTTTTTCCCATGGACAAATCTTTTCTGAATAATTTATTGTTTTAGGTCTTTGATTCAATAAAGCAGCAATTTCCAATGAAAGACCATGAATTGATAAACTATCAGATCGATTAGCTGTGGAAGAAATCTCTAAGGCTATTGTCTTAGTATTTGATAATTTAATATCTAAAACATCTTCAACTTCAAATCCACCAAGTGTCAATTTATCAATTAAATCATCCAATTTAATCGTTTCCAAATCTACTAATTCGTTAACCCATCTTAATGATATTTGCATTTTTGAATTTTTGTAATTTTTTTATTTCATTAACTTGCTCTAGTAAATACTAGCCCATTAGCTTCACCATATCGCTCCATAAAGCGCATAAATCTATCCCATGCTTTAGGACTCTTCATAATATATATAGCTTCAATAGTTTCTGGTTTTCCATTACTAAAGCGAGCATTTACGTCTCTAGTTTCTAAAATCCCTTCGTTATCCATTAAGTACATTCCTGTAATTTCACCTTGTTTTGCGGTGTTTTTATCTAATATATTTGGATTTTTAAAATGAAAAGTTGCAGTTCCAGTACTTCCATCACGAGATCGTGTCAAACGAACATCTGGTAGAACTTTTTCATCTAACCCTTTTATAAATTGAATTTTAGCTTCCATAATAACTATATTGATATTACATTCGTAAATCGATAATAACTATATTCATTATGCAATTTCCCTAACTTTAAAACAACTCTTTTAAGCGCAAAAAGTTTTTGAATCTTTATTAAACTGGGGTGGAAGGATTCGAACCTACGAATGGCGGAGTCAAAGTCCACAGCCTTACCACTTGGCGACACCCCAAAATCTTATTTTTTAATAAGATTGAATCACAATTAGAAAAGTATTGAGCAAGAAGGGATTCGAACCCCTGACACCGTAGTTCGTAGCCACGTGCTCTAGTCCACTGAGCTACAAGCCCAAAACATGATTCTATTTTAATTATACTAAATTTATCATCAATTAGTAAAGTGAAAAAAACAACAAAGTCTGCTTTTAAACTTGTAAAAATACTATCAGTTTGTTTAGAGTAGTTGCTTAAATATTTCTAATCAAAAAAAATGGCAAAAAAAATTTTATATCAAGATAATGCAAGACGCGCATTGGAACGTGGAATGGAAATTATGGTTGAAGCAGTTTCAGTTACATTGGGACCAAAAGGGCGAAATGTTGTATTAGAAAAAGCTTATGGATCTCCTCAAATTGTTAATGACGGTGTGACAATTGCTAAAGAAATTAACCTAACAGATCATATTGAAAATACAGGTGTATCCTTAATTCGTCAAGCCGCATCAAAAACTAATGATGTCGCAGGTGATGGAACAACAACAGCTACTGTTTTAGCATATGCAATGGTAAAAGAAGGGTTAAAGAATGTTGCTGCAGGAGCAAATCCTATTTCAATTAAATTAGGAATGGAAAAAGCGGCTCAATATCTCGTAACACAAATTAATGAATTTGCTCAACCAGTTGAAGATATTCAATCTATTCAACATGTTGCTTCAATTTCGGCAGGTAATGATAATGTTATTGGATCTTTGATTGCGGATGCATTAGCAAAAGTTGGAAAAGAAGGAGTTATATCATTAGAAGAAGGAAAAGGGATTGTTACGGAGTTAGAAATTACCGAAGGAATGAAACTTGAAAAAGGTTTTATTTCGCCATATTTCATTACAAATACAGATAAAATGGAAGTTTCTTATGACAATCCATACATTTTATTAACGGATAAACGAATTACTTTAGTTCAACAAGATTTATTACCCCTTTTAGAACAAATTACAAAAACGAAAAGACCGCTTTTAATTATTGCAGAAGATGTTGAAAAAGAAGCTTTAGCTACCTTAATTTTAAATAAGTTACGAGGGATTGTAAATGTTGTTGCAATTCGTGCACCAGGATTTGGTGAATTACGCAAGCAAATGTTAGCCGATATTGGAATACTAACAGGCGGGACAGTAATTACACAAGATGCTGGATTAAGTTTAGATAATATTCAATTAAATTTATTAGGTCAAGCACGCAGAATTATTGTAAATAAAGATACAACAACAATTGTTGCAGATGGACAAACGTTGGATGATATTAAAGTTCGTTGTGAACAATTACGGAAACAAGCAAATGTTGCCGATACCTCATATGAAAAAGAAAAATTACAAGATCGAATTGCAAAATTATCTGGTGGAATTGCCGTTATTAAAGTTGGTGCTGTAACGGAGACGGAAATGAAAGATAAAAAATTGCGCTTAGAAGATGCAATTAATGCAACTAGAGCAGCTGTTGAAGAAGGAATTGTTCCTGGTGGTGGAGCAACATTAGCACATTTATCAGAAAACTTAATTACTTGGGCTAAAACGAATTTAAAAGAAGACGAATTTATTGGAGCAATGATTCTTGCTCGAGCAATTCTAGCACCATTAAAACGAATCGCTGAAAATGCTGGAATTAATGGACCTGTTATCATTGAAGAAGTTCAACAACAAGAGTTTGAAATAGGTTATAATGCTGCTACAAATAGATTTGGAAATATGTATGAAGAAGGAATTGTTGATCCAGCTAAGGTTACTCGTTCTGGGTTACAAAATGCAACTTCAATTGCTAGTATGATTTTAACAACTGAATGCATTATTGTTGATGATAATTTAACTTCAAGTAATTAATAGTTTACTTGAAGTTAAAAAATAATTATAAATCATTTAAATTTGACATAGGATCTGAGTTTGGTTCTGAACTAGCTTTGGAATCAATCATTTCCTTCATCGCAATTTTTAACGTTTCTAATGATGATTTTAAATTATCAATTTGATCGTTCTGACTATTTTGACGAATTGTTTCAATTAACTTGGAAATATTTTCTTGTTTTTCTTGACCAATTTTATCTTTTAATAAAGATAGTTCTTTTTCTGCTTCAAAACATAACGTTTCAGCTTGATTTTTTAAATCAATATTTTCACGTTTTTCTTTGTCAGCAGAAGCATATTTTTCGGCATCGGCTAACATAGTTTCAACTTCATTTTCATTTAAAGTTGAAGCACCTTGGATTGTTACAGATTGTTCTACCCCAGTTTCTTTTTCTTTTGCTTTAACAGATAAAATACCATCGACATCAATATCAAATGTTACTTCAATTTGTGGAACACCACGATTAGCAGATGGAATTCCATCTAATCTAAAGTTGCCTAAACTTTTATTACCATTTACTAGTTCTCGTTCACCCTGTAGAATATGAATTTCTACATTTGTTTGATTATCTACAGCTGTTGAGAACATTTCCGATTTTTTAACAGGGATTGTTGTATTTCGAGCAATAATTTTCGTCATAACGCCCCCTAATGTTTCAACACCTAATGATAATGGAGTAACATCTAGTAATAAAACATCTTTAATTTCACCTGCTAAAATACCGGCTTGAATTGCTGCTCCAATTGCAACAACTTCGTCTGGGTTAACTGATTGGTTTGGTTTTTTACCTGTTAATGATTCAACTAATTGTTGAATTGCTGGAATACGTGTTGAACCACCAACTAATACAACTTCATCAATATCTGATTTGTCTAATCGTGCATCAGTTAAAGCTTTTTCAACTGGAATGCGACAACGGGCAATTAATGAGTCACATAATTTTTCAAAGGTTTCTCTTGTCAACTCTTGATCAATATGTTTTGGTCCTGTTGCATCTGCAGTAATAAATGGTAACGAAATAGTTGTTTTATCAACAGTTGATAATTCCATTTTGGCTTTTTCTGCTGCTTCTGTTAAACGTTGTAAAGCTTGAATATCACCAGATAAGTCAATACCTTCTCTCTTTTTAAAATCATTCATTAACCACGTTACTAAAACTTTGTCAAAATCATCGCCACCTAAATTTGTGTCTCCTGCTGTTGCAAGAACTTCAAAGATTCCATCACCTACTTCTAAAATAGAAACATCAAATGTTCCACCACCTAAATCGAAAACAAGAATTGTTTCATTTTGTTTTTTATCTAGGCCATAAGCTAATGATGCTGCTGTTGGTTCGTTAATAATTCTCAAAACTTCTACGCCTGCAATTTTACCAGCATCCATTGTTGCTTGGCGTTGCGAGTCATTAAAGTAGGCTGGCACTGTAATAACAGCTTGCGTAACTTCTTGACTTAAATAAGTCTTTGCGTCATTTATTAATTTTCGTAAAACTTGTGCTGAGATTTCTTCCGGACTAAATTCTTTACTTAATGCGGGACATTTAATTTTAATTGTATCATTTGAATCACTTGTTACTTTATATGGTAACTGTTTTGCTTCGGCTGAAATTTCACTTTCTTTTGATCCAATAAATCGTTTTACTGAGAAGAAGGTATTTTCGGGATTGATTACAGCCTGTCGTTTTGCAATTTGACCCACTAACAATTCTTGTTTCTTTGTATATGCTACAATTGAAGGAGTAGTTCGTAATCCTTCAGCATTAATAATCACACTTGGCTGACCACCTTCGATGGCAGCTACTACTGAGTTTGTCGTACCTAAATCAATTCCTACAACTTTTGCCATATTTTTATTTATATTGTTTATATATTTTAATATTAATTATAAAGATTCTAATTAACATTGGTACAGTTTAAAACCCGTAATATTTTTGTTTTTAAAATAACAATGGTAATTTACCTCGTATAGACAAAACCTTTCATATAAATTATTATATCGTTTATGATTTACTAATTTTAATTTGTTTATTATATTCTTCAACTTTAATTTAAGCAGCATTGTTAATTTGTAATAAAAACTATTTGGAGGATTATTGTGAGTGTGGGTTTATTAGGTAATAAAATTGGTATGACCCAAATTTTTGATGAAACTGGAAATATTATTCCAGTGACAATTTTAAAAGTTGGTCCATGTACAGTAACACAAGTCAAAACAGAAACAAAAGATGGTTATAATGCAATTCAAGTTGGTTATAATAATGTATCGAGTAAAGCATTAACGCAACCTGAATTAGGTCATTTACAAAGATCAAATATTCAACCATTAAAATATTTAAAAGAATTTCATGTTAATAGTGATCATGAATTTGAAGTTGGACAAATTTTAACAGTTGACTTACTTTCATCTGGTCAATTAGTTGATATTAAAGGAAAAAGTATTGGTAAAGGTTTTACTGGTTTACAAAAACGCCATAACTTTAGACGGGGTCCAATGACACACGGGTCAAAAAATCATCGTGCGCCAGGGTCAATTGGTATGGGTACAACACCTGGTCGTGTTTTACCTGGTAAAAAGATGGCTGGTCAATTAGGAAACCAAATGACAACTGTCAAAAAACTTAAAGTTATTCAATTAAATTTAGAAGAAAATATCTTAGTAATTAAAGGTTCTGTTCCGGGAAAACCTGGTAATTTATTAAGTATTGTTCCATCCAATTAATCAAAATTAAAGTCAAACCGTAATATTAGCAAAATCAAGTATGACCATTCAAAAATTTATAAAATATACTCCGTTAGATCTAACAGGGAAACCTTTAGATTCAACGCAAGAATTAACATTAAATGTTTTAGAAAAATCAGGTAACTATTTATTACATAAAGATCTTTTAAGACATTATAATTCACAACGCCAAGGAACAGTTTCAACCAAAACTCGAAGTGAAGTTCGAGGTGGTGGTCGAAAACCGTGGCAACAAAAAGGAACTGGACGTGCTCGAGCAGGTTCAAATACTTCTCCGTTATGGAAAGGTGGTGGTGTAACTTTTGGTCCAAAACCCAAAACAATTTCATTAAAGTTAAATAAAAAAGAACGAAAATTAGCATTACAAACTTTACTATACAATAAAAAAAATAACATTCTAGTTATTGAAAATTTGGAGAATGGTATAACAGATTCAAAAACAAAAAGTTTTTTAAATATCTGTACAAGTTGCTCTATAAAGTTAGATCAACCAGTTCTAGTAGTTGTTGGTGAAAAAACGCTTCCATTAAAATTAGCAACACAAAATATTAAAAATGTGGAATTAATTTTAGCTTCAAACTTAAATACATTTAGTTTATTAAAAGCAAAACAAATTCTTGTAACCCCATTAGCCTTAAATACTATAAAGGAGATTTATTGTGGTTAACTCTTCCAATTACAATGCACAAATTATCAAATACCCTATTATTACCGATAAAGCTACAAGACTGTTAGAGAATAATCAATATAGTTTTATTGTAGATCGTTACTCAGATAAAATTACAATTAAAACTGCTATTGAATATTTATTCAATGTGAAAGTGACAAAAGTTAATACGTGTCGTCTTCCCCGTAAGAAAAAACGTGTTGGTAAATATGTTGGTTGGAAATCACAATACAAAAAAGCCATTGTAAGCTTACAAGAGGGTGACGTAATAAACTTATTTACCGAAAATTAATAAATTAAAAAATACTAACGTTTATGAGTATCCGTCTTTATAAATCATATACACCAGGTACGCGAAACAGAGCACTTTCTGGCTTTACAGAAATTACAAAATCAAAACCAGAAAAAAGTTTAATTCAAAAAAATCATCGCAACAAAGGACGAAATAATCGTGGTGTAATTACAATTCGTCATCGTGGTGGCGGCCATAAAAGACTTTATCGTCTAATTGACTTCAAACGTAATAAGTATGGCATTGAAGGAAAAGTTGCTGCAATTGAATATGATCCAAATCGAAATGCACGAATCGCATTAATTCAATATATTGATGGTGAAAAACGCTATATTTTACACAGTAAAAATTTAGAAATTGGAACTAAGATTTTATCGGGTTCTGACGCTCCTTTACAAATTGGTAATGCGCTACCTTTAATCAATATTCCATTAGGGGCATCAATTCATAATATTGAATTAATTCCAAATCGCGGAGGTCAACTTGTTCGTGCAGCTGGAACATCAGCAAAAATATTAGCAAAAGAAGGTGACTATGTAACATTACGTTTACCATCAAAAGAAATTCGTTTAATCCGTCAAGAATGCTTTGCTACAATTGGAGAAGTAAGTAATAATGATGCTTTTTTAGTTCAAAGTGGTAAAGCTGGCCGAACAAGATGGTTAGGAAAACGTCCTACTGTTAGGGGTTCTGTAATGAATCCATGTGATCACCCACATGGTGGTGGGGAAGGTCGAACACCAATTGGTAGAACTCGTCCATTAACACCGTGGGGTAAAGCTGCCTTAGGTATAAAAACACGAAAACGAAAAAGTTTAAGCGATGCTTATATTCTTCGTCGACGAGTGTAATTAATTATTTTATACATAACTAAAAATATTTTAAAATGACAAGATCATTAAAAAAAAGCCCGTTCGTTGCTTATCACTTATTAAAAAAAATTAATAAAATGAATGAAGCAGGCAAAAAAGATACAATCACAACTTGGTCTAGATCTTCAACGATTTTACCAAATATGGTAGGATTTACAATTGCAGTTTATAATGGTAAACAACATGTTCCTGTTTTTATCTCAGATCAATATGTTGGACATAAATTAGGTGAATTTGTATCAACAAGAAATTTTAAAACTCATATCAAAGCTGATAGAAAAGGAAAACGTTAAATAAACGAATCTAATGAATCGAATTTTATATGAAATTCGATGTAAGTGTAATGAAGAAATTTCGGTTACTAAAAAACGAAAATCTATAAATCGGAGTGAGGGAAAACCGGTTTTATACCCAAATCCTGGGGAACTTACATCAAAGACGTTCCAAATAAAATACGAGAAGCAATTATCATCTGTTGCAAAATTTTTATTAAACAGTTTTCAAAATAAATACCTATATTATGCAATAGATGATATCGTATATTTATTGAACTCAAATCCAAGTGAGCGAGATAATCTCTTAGCGCTTCTATATTCACCCGTTCTTTCATTACAAAATAATCTTTCTATTAATTTTTTTGATATTTGGATTCAAGAAATTTATATTAATGACGCTAGTAAAACAAATAAGTTTTTAAAAACAAATTCTCAAAACTTTGAAACGTTTCATTATATAACTTTAAAACTGTTGTATAGAACAAAAGTTCCAGTTAAAAAACAAGAATCATTATGGTAAATTTCAAGTTTCTTTCAAAACGTTAAATTAGAAGTTATTTTTTATTAATTTAAGAATATACATTAAACACAATTACATATGACAAATTCGCAATCCGTTAAAGCAAGAGCGAAATATATTCGAATGTCGCCACATAAAATCCGACGCGTAATTGATCAAATTCGTGGTCGTTCATATCAAGAAGCATTAATGATTCTAGAATTCTTACCCTATCAAGCCGGTGGCCCAATTTGGCAAGTTGTTCATTCTGCTGCAGCAAATGCAAAACATAATTATGGATTAGATAAAAAAAAATTAATTATTAATGAAATTTTTGCAGATGAAGGGCCGAAGTTAAAACGAATTCGACCACGCGCTCAAGGACGCGGATATAAAATTTTAAAACCAACATGTCACATTACTGTTGTAATGACAGAAGCTAACTAATTTATAATTTTAACCAGAAAGGACTAAGTATATGGGTCAAAAGACGCATCCTTTAGGATTTAGATTAGGTATTACACAAGATCACAAATCAGCGTGGTATGCTAATTTCAATCAATATGCAAGTATATTAGAGGAAGATGATAAAATTCGTACATATATTAACAGTATTGCAAAAACAAATAATATAGCAAATGTTAACATTTACCGTAATGGTTTAAATGATCAAATTCAATTAAATATTCAAACTGGAAAACCGGGAATTCTAGTAGGTGAATTAGGAACAGGACTTGAAAACCTATTAAATAATCTGAAAAAGATTTTACCGACCAGTCGTCAAGTGACCATTAAAGTTTTTGAAGTAGAAAAAGTTGATTTAGATGCAACACTTCTCGCTGAATTGGTTGCAGAGCAACTAGAAAAACGAATTGCATTTCGACGTGCTATTCGGGAAGCATTACAACGTGCTCAAAAACAGAATGTTAACGGAATTAAAATTCAAGTTTCGGGTCGTTTAAATGGTGCCGAAATTGCCCGCAGTGAATGGATTCGTGAAGGTCGTGTACCATTACAAACTTTACGTGCCGATATTGATTATGCAACTGCTGAAGCTAATACAATTTACGGTGTACTAGGGATTAAGGTTTGGTTATTTAGAAATGAAATATTGTCTAAATAAAACTCTAATAATTAAAAAGATTTATATTTTATATTAAATAAAGTTTTTATGTTAAGTCCAAAAAGAACAAAATACAGAAAATATCATCGTGGACGTATGCGCGGTAAAGCAACACGTGGAAATGAAATTTGCTTCGGCAGTTTTGGTTTACAAGCCTTAGAACCGACTTGGATTACCTCACGTCAAATTGAAGCTGCACGTCGAACAATTACTCGGTACACAAAACGGGGTGCAAAATTATGGATTCGTATTTTCCCAGATAAAACAGTTACAGCTCGAGCAGCAGAATCTCGTATGGGATCAGGTAAAGGGGCTGTTGATTACTGGGTAGCCGTTGTAAGACCTGGAACAATCCTTCTTGAAATTAGCTCTGTTCCAGAAGAAGTTGCAAAGGCTGCATTAAGCTTAGCCGCTTACAAATTACCATTGAAAACTAAATTTATTAATAAAGATAGCATTTAAAAGATGAGTCTACCTCAATTTACTGATATTATCTCACTTTCAAACACAGAAATTTCTGAAGCAATTATTAAAACGGAAACCGAATTATTTAATTTACGTTTTAAAAAAGCTACACGTCAAAATTTTAAGTCTCATGAAATAAAATCGGCAAAACGTCGCTTAGCACAATTAAAAACACTTTTAACGTTACGACTAGAAAGCTTAGAACAAAAAGAAGAAATTAATAACTAATTGGAACTATAAATTAAGGAGTTTTAAATGCCAGTTAAGCAACAAATTGGTATCGTAATTAGCAACAAGATGCAGAAAACTATTGTTGTAAAAATTGAAAATCGATATCCACATCCAATTTATTCAAAAACGTTAGTAAAAACGAAGAAATATTTAGCTCATGATGAGCAAGAACAATGCCAAATTGGTGATCAAGTATTAGTTCAAGAATGTCGCCCATTAAGTAAAAAAAAACGTTGGAAGTTAATTGAAATTCTTTCAAAATCATCGTTAATAAGTTAAATATTATTTTATATGATTTATCCTCAAACAATTTTAACAGTAGCGGATAATACCGGTGCTAAAAAAGTAATGTGTATTAGAGTATTAGGTGGTAATAAAAAGTATGCAACAATTGGTGACACAATTATTGCGGTTGTTAAAGAAGCTATTCCAAATATGCCTGTAAAACGTTCAGATGTAGTAAAAGCTATTATAGTAAGAACCAAAAAAACAATTCGTCGAACAGATGGTATGTATATTCGATTTGATGACAATGCTGTTGTAGTTGTAAATGCTGATAATAACCCTCGTGGTACACGCGTATTTGGACCTGTTGCACGTGAGATTCGAGATAAGAATTTCGCAAAAATTGTATCTTTAGCGCCGGAGGTTTTATAAAATGTCAAAAGAACAAAAAGTAAATGTAAAAATAGGTGACTTAGTTACTGTTATCTCTGGTTTTCATAAAAATGAGACTGGCGAAGTTCTTAGAATTAATAAAAAAACAGGAAAAATAATTGTTCAAGGAATTAATTTTAAGTTTAAACACGTCAAACCAAATACGGTAAATGAAATAGGTGAGATTAAACAGATGGAAGCACCAATTCATCATTCAAATGTTAAATTAAATTTAAAAGGTTAATATGCTAAATCAACATTCATTGGAAGAAATTGGTGATATTCATAATTTACTTGGAAACATCAAAAAAGAATATGAAGAAGGAATCAAACCAATCTTAATTAAAAATACTCCTTCAAGATTCCGAAATCCACATACAGTTCCGAAATTGAAAAAAATTCAAATTAATCGTGGTTTAGGTTTATCGGCTTCAAATACAAACATTTTGAAAAAAAATATTGAAGAATTTGAAAAAATTACTGGACAAAAACCAGTTATTACAAGAGCAAAAAAGGCAATTGCAGGATTTAAAATTCGTGAAGATATGGAGTTAGGTTTAACTGTAACTCTACGCGGTGAAAAAATGTATGCTTTTTTAACAAAGTTATTGTTCTTTACTTTTGCCCAAATTCGAGATTTTCGTGGTTTATCATTAAGAAGTTTTGATAAAGCAGGTAATTACACTTTTGGTTTAAAAGAGCAATTAATCTTTCCAGAAATTGACTACGATAGTGTTGATCGAACGGAAGGTATTACAATTACCATTGTTTTAGACCATTCATCGCCTAAATATCAGTCAAAGTCTATTGATAAAATTTTAAATGGAATGATTTTATTTAAATTTTTACGCTTCCCATTAAATGATTACGGATATTATGAAAAATATTCATCTTTCTCAGAAGTAAGTCAAGTGTGGGATCGCAAGCGACAATTAAAACGTAAACGTTGGTCACAAGAATAATTAAATTAAAATTAAGTTTAACAAGGAGAAAAATGTGGTAACTGATACTATTTCAGATATGTTAACACGAATTAGAAATGCGACAATGGTAAAACATCAAATTGTAGAAATTCCTGTTACTAAAATGTCGGTAGCAATTACGACTATTTTAAAAGAAGAAGGTTTTATTGAGGATTTTGAACGCTATCAAGAAGATAAATGGGAGTATTTATTACTTTCATTAAAATATACTGGAAAATCTAGAAATTCAGTTATAAGTGAAATTAAACGAATAAGTAAACCCGGTTTACGTGTTTATTCTAATTCGCAACAACTACCAAAAGTCTTAGATGATTTAGGAATTGCTATTATATCAACGTCAAAAGGCGTAATGACAAACCTTAAAGCAAAAGAATTAGGTATCGGTGGTGAAATATTATGTTATATTTGGTAATTTAAGGAGTTTTAAAAATGTCACGTATAGGTAAATTACCAATCACTATTCCTGAGAATGTTATTGTTAATTATAATGATTCTCAAATTACTGTTCAAGGAAAATTTGGAACATTAAAAACAAATATTCCTGAAATAATTGGTATTCAACAAGATGATAGCGTTTTACAAGTAAGTTTAAAGAATGAAACACGAACTCTTCGTGCATTGCATGGTTTATATCGAACCTTAATTAATAATATGATTGTTGGAGTATCAGAACAATTCGAATTAACATTAATATTAAAAGGGGTCGGATATCGAGCAATAGTCCAAGGTAACGAAATTACACTAAATTTAGGTTATAGTCATCCTGTTAAGATGGAAATTCCAGAAACTATTTCTGTTGAGGTTGTTCAAAATACAACTATTAACTTAAAATCATGTGATAAAGAAATGTTAGGTTTATTTGCTTCAAAGATTCGAGCTTGGCGCCGTCCTGAACCTTATAAAGGTAAAGGAATTTTATATAAAAATGAGCAAATTATTCGTAAAGCCGGAAAGACAGGTAAATAAAAAAATATTTTTTAAATATTTATTGTCAAGATTGAGTTTAATCTTTTTATATTTAAAAACAATTAAAAATTACAATTATGAAATTGTCAACACGAACTCTGTTAAAACTAAAAAATAAAAACAAGAAATTAAAACCTAATAAGTATAAACAATTAAAGCGTGATTCATTGCGTGGAAATGTAAAAGGTACTTTAGAGCGTCCAAGATTATCAGTGTATCGTTCAAATGAACATATTTATGCACAAATAATTGATGATACTAATTCGACAACGTTATTAGCTTGTTCAACATTAGATCGATCAATTAAACTAAATTTATCGACTGGACGTACCTGCGATGCATCTCGTCTAATGGGTGAAAAGCTAGCTGAATTAAGCCTAAAAAAAAATGTTACAAAAATTGTTTTTGATCGTGGGCCTTATTTATATCATGGGCGTATAAAAGCATTGGCAGATGGGGCTAGAGCTGGTGGTTTACAATTTTAAATTAAAATTTGTAAAAAATTAAACACAAATTAAATATATTTTATGAGTAGTGATTTAAAAAAAATAAATAAAAAAAATTCTCGACGTAATAACAGTGGACAAGAACAGAAATTAGTAGAGCGATTAATTAAAATTAGTCGAGTTTCAAAAGTAACGAAAGGTGGTAAGAAATTAAGTTTTCGTGCTATTGTTGTAGTTGGAGACGAAAATGGTAAAGTAGGAGTGGGAGTTGCAAAAGCTGATGACGTTGTTAATGCATTTAAAAAAGCAAAAACCGATGGTAGAAAAAACTTAATAGAACTTCCTCTAACAAAATCACTAAGTATCCCCCATCCTGTTGCTGGAAATTTTGGTGCATGTAAAGTAATTATGCGACCTTCTATTGAGGGGTCTGGTGTAATTGCTGGTGGAGCTGTTCGAATTGTATTAGAAGTAGCTGGTGTAAAAAATGTTATTGCAAAACAGCTGGGTTCAAACAATTTATTAAATAATGCACGCGCATCGGTTTCTGCACTAAACAATTTAACAACAAAATCACAAGTTGCTAAAAAACGTAATTTAACAATTACTTAATTAATTAATTATTAACCAAGTAAAACAATGAAGATTAATAAAGAAATTCAAGATATTTTATTAAATCGATTATTGTTTAGTTTAGGAATTTTAGGACTTATTCGAGTTGGAACATTTCTTCCAGTACCCGGAATTAACCATAGTGATTTAGCTTTTTATATTGAACGACATTCTGTGGCAAAAAATTTAATTAGTACATTTTCTGGTGCAAATACATTTGTTATTGGAGTATTTACATTAAATATTTTTCCATATATTAATGCAACTATTTTTGTTCAATTACTTTTAGGATTTTCTCCTAAACTAGCAAAATTACAAAAAGAAGGTGATCTCGAAGGACGTCGAACAATTACTCGATTAACACGATTAATAACACTGGTTTGGGCAATTATTCAAAGTGTCGGAGTGACTCTATATTTAAGGCAAATTTTATTTAACTGGAATTTAGTTCTGGCAGCAGAAATAACTCTTTGGTTAACGACAGGAGCAATGATTGTACTATGGTTAAGTGAGCTAATTACCGATTATGGTTTAGGAAATGGTACATCTTTGCTTGTTTATACGAATATTATCTCAAATTTACCAAATTTATTTAACAAACTAATTATAGAAAATAGTGAGAGTTTTACATTATTCTCAGTCTTCGGAATTAGTTTATTAATTTTTAGTTCACTGTATGGAATTGTGTTTTTACAAAATGGAATTCGAAAGATTCCCTTACTTTCTTCCAAACAACTAAATCAATTAACAAATCAAGATGGGATAAATTCGTATTTACCATTACGTTTGAACCAAGCTGGTGTAATGCCAATTATTCTAACGACTGCCTTTTTGGTAATACCAAATTATATTATTAATTTAGGTGTTTTTCCATGGCTAAACTTTTTAAGTTCGTTTAAAGTTTTGTATTGGGTTGGGTATTTTGTCTTAATCCTGACATTTAGTTCATTTTATTCATCAATTGTTTTAAATCCCAAAGATATATCAGATCAACTTCAAAAAATGGCAGTTACAATTCCAGGTGTTCGACCAGGCTTGCAAACAACATTTTATTTAAAACAAGTAATAAAACGAATAACTCTACTAGGAGCAACTATATTGGCAGTTATTGTTGTTGTTCCAAATTTTATTGAATCAACATTAAATATTACAGGTCTAAGCAGTTTAAGTACAACGTCTTTATTAATTCTTGCAGGTGTAGTTTTAGATTTAATTCGTGAAATCGATAATATCTACTATTCTAATGTTTATAACAATATGTATTAAAAAATTATTAAATAATAAATATGAAAGTTCGTCCGTCAGTAAAAAAAATGTGTGATAAGTGTCAGTTAATTAAGCGACATGGAAAAGTTATGGTAATTTGTTCAAATCCTAAACATAAACAACGACAAGGATAATATTTTAAAGGAGTTTAAAAATGGTAAGATTAGTTGGTGTTGATTTGCCAAGAAATAAAAAAATTGCATATGCTCTGACTTATATTCATGGAATTGGTCTTACAACTGCGAAACAACTTGTAGAAACAGCTGATATCGATTTTGATATAAGAGTTTACGATTTAACAACCGAACAAACGGTAGCTTTACGTCAAACAATCGAAGAAAGTGATCTAAAACTAGAAGGTGATTTACGAAGATTTAATGGTTTAAATATTAAACGATTAAATGAGATTAATTGTCATCGAGGTAAGCGTCATCGAAACAGTTTACCGGTTCGAGGACAAAGAACGCGAACAAATGCAAGAAGTAGACGAGGAGCGAAGAAAACAGTTACGGGTAAGAAAAAATAACTTTATTTGTAATAATTACTATTTAATTTTATATGGCACAAACAAATAGAAAATCAACTACTAAAAAGAATAAGAGTAGTTTTGCGAGTGGTGTTGTTCATATTCAATCAACATTTAACAACACAATTGTCACGATTACAAATTTAACTGGTGATACAGTTTCATGGGCATCGGCGGGAAGTTCAGGTTTTAAAGGAGCTCGTAAAAGTACACCTTTTGCTGCTCAAACAGCTGCTGAAAAAGCGTCTGTTGCTGCTTTAAGTACGGGAATGAAAAATGTTGAAATTCTAGTTAAAGGACAAGGTTCAGGTCGTGAAACAGCAATTCGAGCAATTGAAGGTGCCGGATTTGAAATTACGTCAATTCAAGATATCACATCCGTTCCACACAACGGATGCCGACCGCCAAAACGCCGTCGAGTTTAGAATTTTTATTTCTATCAGAGTAAACTATGAGTAACCTTTCTATTAAATGTCTTAAATCAGAAAAAATTGAATCTGGCGCTTGTCATGGTCAATTTCTAGTTAATTCATTAAGACCAGGGCAAGGTATAACAATTGGAAATCAACTTCGCCGAGTACTTCTTAATGATTTAGGTGGGGTTGCCATTTCTGCTGCTCGAATTGCTGGAGTGAGTCATGAATTTTCAACTATTCCAGGTGTTCGAGAAGATATATTAGAAATTTTATTAAATTTAAAGGAAATTGTGTTAAAAAGTAAAACACAAACTCCACAATTTGGAAGGTTAAAAATTCAAGGACCTACTGTTGTAACAGCAGATTTAATTCAACTTCCACCTACTATTGAGATTGTAAATCCAAATCAATATATTATGACGATTTCAACGTCTAATATCCTTGAAATTGAATTTAAATTTGAATATGGAACAGGTTATAAACTAGCTTCGCAAACATTTCTCGAAGAAAATGAAAATTATCTGCAATTAGATGCTATTTTCATGCCAATCCAAAAAGTTGATTTTAAGATTGAGAATGTGTATGACAATGCCAATAATATAATTGAACGATTATTTATCGATGTTTGGACAAATGGAAGTATCTCACCTAATGAGGCAATTAAAGAAGCTGGTCAAATTACAATTGACTTATTTACATCATTAATTGAGAATAAGGATACAAATCCTCAAGGTGAATTGGAATCTAAAATTCCTGCCATTAGTATTGAACCTTATACTAATATCGCAATTGAAGAGTTACAGTTGTCTGTTCGAGCCTATAATTGTTTAAAGAAGGCACAAATTAATACAGTAGGGGATTTACTTCAATATTCGCCGGAACGATTACAAGAACTTAAAAACTTTGGACGCAAATCTGCTGATGAAGTTTTTTCCACATTAAAAAATAAATTAGGTATTATTTTAAAATAAATCACAATCTTATTTTTTTATTTTCAATAAAAATAATTATTATGAATTCATTAAACAAAACATTTTTACCAGTTCAAGATTATAAGAATCGAAATTGGTATTTAATTGATTGTAAAGGTCAAACATTAGGACGCCTTGCAACAACTATTACAAGTTTATTAAAAGGGAAAGTAAAATCGCAATACCACCCTTCTGTAGATACAGGAGATTATGTTATTTTAATTAATGCAGATTCAGTCATTATTAATGAAAGTACAAAACATTATCTTGTTTATAACCCAGGACGACCAGGTCATTCATTAAGAATTCAAAATGCTTCAGATTGTTTACCACAGTTAACAATTGAACGAGCAGTAAAACGTATGTTATCAGAAACAGAAGCAAAACGTTTAATGCGACGTTTAAGAATTTATAACGATCAAAATCATCAACATAAAGCACAAAATCCCATTGAAATTGATCTTTCAAATTTATACGCAAGTATTAAATAAGTGTTTAAAAAATTTAAAAATCTATTAGTATGACACAATTAGTTTATCAAAAAAACAATATTGGGCTTGGAAAACGAAAACAAGCTATTGCACGTGTTTTTGTCATTCCAGGAGAAGGAAATTTAATTATAAATAAAGTTTCTGGTAATAAGTACTTACAATATAATGACACTTATTTAATGACAGTTTGGGCACCATTAAAAGCCTTAAATTTAGACAAACAATTTGATGTTATTGCTATTGTAAATGGAGGCGGCCTTACTGGTCAAGCTCAAGCAATTCAACTTGGAGTTGCACGACAACTATGTAGAATGGATAATCAACATAGAAGTGTATTAAAACCATTTGGATTTTTAACCAGAGATTCAAGAATTACAGAACGTAAAAAATACGGTTTACGTAAAGCACGAAAAGCTCCACAATATTCAAAACGTTAATTTTATATTATTATAGAGTATGCCAAAATCAGATATACATCCTACGTGGTCACAACAGACTCCTGTTTTATGCGATGGTAAACCACTTTGCTTAATTGGTTCAACAAAGAAAGAGCTACAAGTGGATATGTGGTTAGCCAATCATCCATTTTATACAAAATCACAAGTTGTGGTTGATAGTGAAGGTCGAGTTGAAAGATTCATGAAAAAATATGGATTAAATGTAACAGATCAATAATTTAAAAATAATTTGAAATTTTATGCCAACTATCCAACAATTAGTACGTTCAAGACGCGTCCAAATTAAAAAGAAAACAAAATCGCCAGCGCTTGTCAATTGTCCTCAACGTCGTGGTGTTTGTACAAGAGTTTATACCACAACACCTAAGAAACCTAACTCAGCAATTCGTAAAGTTGCACGTGTTAGATTAACATCTGGATTTGAAGTAACAGCTTACATTCCAGGTGTTGGTCATAATCTACAGGAACACTCTGTTGTTTTAATTCGTGGTGGAAGAGTAAAAGATTTACCAGGTGTTCGATATCATATTATTCGCGGTGCATTAGATACTGGTGGAGTAAAAGATAGAACTCAAGGTCGATCAAAATATGGTGTTAAAAAACCAAAATCATAAATTTTAATAGATAGAACGATTAGAACAAAAATAAATTAAATTTATTTTTGTTCCATCAAATAAAACATATTTAGTAAATACATTATGTCACGTAGAAATATTTCGAAAAAACGGTTCCCAGAGCCCGATTCTATTTACAATAGTTATTTAGTTAGTTTATTAATTTCACGAATCTTAAAATCAGGTAAAAAAACAATTGCTAAAAATGTTGTATACGAAGCATTTGAAATTATTAAACAAAAAACAAATGAAGATCCCTTAAAAATTTTTGAGGCTGCCATTCGTAAAGCAAGTCCAATTGTAGAAGTTAAAGCTCGACGCATCGGCGGTTCAACATATCAAGTTCCAATTGAAGTTAGCGGATTCCGGGCAACAAATTTATCGTTACGTTGGATTATTCAATATTCAAAGCAACGAGTTGGAAGAAGTTTATCAATTAAATTAGCCAATGAAATTATTGACACAGCTAATGAAATTGGTAATACTATTAAGAAAAAAGAAGAAACTCATAAAATGGCAGAAGCAAATAAAGCTTTTGCACATTTTAGATATTAATTTTCACTAAAATCTTTATTGATTCTCGCTAAAAGCTTAACATTTATTCATAACTTTAAATATTGAAAGGATTATTATAATGGCACGTGAAAAATTTGAACGTACAAAACCACATGTTAATATTGGTACTATTGGTCACGTAGATCATGGTAAAACAACTTTAACAGCTGCAATTACTGCTACGTTAGCTTTAGAAGGTGGTGGGGTTGCAAAAGCGTATAGCGATATTGATGGTGCTCCAGAAGAACGTGCACGTGGAATTACAATTAACACAGCACACGTAGAATACGAAACAGCAAATCGTCACTATGCACACGTAGACTGTCCCGGTCACGCAGATTATGTTAAAAATATGATTACTGGAGCTGCACAAATGGATGGTGCAATTTTAGTTGTTTCTGCTGCAGATGGACCAATGCCACAAACTCGTGAACATATCTTATTATCAAAACAAGTAGGGGTTCCAGATATTGTTGTATTCTTAAATAAACAAGATCAAGTTGATGATGATGAGTTATTAGAATTAGTAGAATTAGAAGTTCGTGAGTTATTGTCTGCATATGATTTCCCAGGTGATGATATTCCAATTTGTCCTGGTTCAGCTTTACAAGCAATTGAAGCAATCTCATCAAACCCAGGTATTAAACGTGGTGATAATCCATGGGTTGATAAAATCTTTGCATTAATGGCTGCAGTAGATGACTACATTCCAACTCCAGAGCGTGATACAGAAAAAACATTCTTAATGGCAATTGAAGATGTATTCACTATTACAGGTCGTGGTACTGTTGCAACAGGACGTATTGAACGTGGGATTGTTAAAGTAGGTGATAACGTTGAAATTGTTGGTGTTGGTGCAACACAAACAACAACAATTACTGGTATTGAAATGTTCCAAAAAACATTAGAAGAAGGTTTTGCAGGTGACAACGTAGGTATATTATTACGTGGTATAACTCGTGAAAATATAGAACGTGGTATGGTATTAGCTAAACCTGGTACAATCAAACCACATACTGACTTTGAATCAGAAGTTTATGTTTTAACAAGTGACGAAGGTGGTCGCCGTACTCCATTCTTTACCGGTTATAGACCTCAATTTTATGTTAGAACAACAGATGTAACAGGTGCAATTACTCAATTTACCGCAGATGACGGATCAAGTGTTGAAATGGTAATGCCTGGAGACCGTATTAAAATGACTTCAGAATTTATTTACCCTGTTGCTATTGAAGAAGGTATGCGATTCGCAATTCGTGAAGGTGGCCGAACAATTGGAGCAGGTGTAGTTTCTAAAATTGTTAAATAATTAAAATTTTTTATGGAAATGAAAACGAATGCCAAAATTCGTGTACGATTAGAGTCATTTAATCATGAACTCTTAGTTTCTTCGTGTCAAAAAATTACTGATACATTAAGCAGTGCATCATTAGATTCAATTGGTCTTGTAACATTACCAACAGCAAAGCGAATTTATTGTGTTTTACGATCACCTCACGTGAATAAAGATTCACGTGAACATTTTGAAGTTCGTATTCATAAACGAATGCTAGAAATTCATTATGACACTGAAGTACCGATTTTTGATTTATTAACAGAAATTGACTTGGCTCCAGGAGTATTTTATCGTATTTGTTTGTCATAAGATAGGCGATAAAATTAAATCAGTAACTAAACTAAAAATCACAAACCGAAGATTTTATGGTTTTCAGTTTAGTAATCTAATAAAGCTAAAATCTTATTTATTCTAAAATTATCATTTATAATGGTTTTAGAATAAATAATATAGTTGGCGGTATAGCCAAGTGGTAAGGCAGTGGATTGCAAATCCTCTACCCCCAGTTCGAATCTGGGTGCCGCCTCGATAATTTCAACTATAGTATTGCATTTAATCAATATATTATATATGATAGTTGTATTACATAAGGGAATGTGGTGAAATTGGTAGACACGACGGACTTAAAATCCGTTGCCTAGTGATAGGTGTGAGGGTTCAAGTCCCTCCGTTCCCAATTAATTTTTCTTTTTTTACTTTCTGTAATATTATGGAAAATTACCAATTAAAGAAGAATTTAAGTATAATGTACACTAAAGTGAATAGATTTTATAGAAAACTAATACTTATTTCAAAACTTTTATATGTTTGAAAAATTTACAGAAGGGGCAATTAAAGTTATTATGTTGTCTCAAGAAGAAGCGAGACGAATGGGGCATAATTTTGTTGGAACGGAACAACTTTTACTTGGTGTTATTGGTCAACGTCATGGCATTGGGGCACGAGCACTGAAAAAATTGAAAGTTACATTAAAAAAAGCACGCAAAGAAATTGAATTGTATATTGGTCGTGGAACAGGATTCGTAGCGTCTGAGATTCCTTTTACTCCTAGAGCAAAACGTGTTTTAGAGATGGCAGTTCATGAAGGTAAAGATTTAGGTCAAAATTTTGTTGGGACAGAACATATTCTATTAGCATTAATAGCAGAAGCAGATGGTGTTGCAATGCGAACACTAGATAAATTGAATGTAGATATTCAAAAATTACGTAATTTAATTTTAACTTACATTGAAGAAACACAAGAAGAAATCTTACGACCACTAACACAAGCTGAAAAATTCTTATTAGAACGTGAAAAAAAGGGTAGTCCAACGCCCACTTTAGATGAATATGCTGAAAATATTACTAAAGAAGCAATTGACGGTAATTTAGATCCTGTTATTGGTCGTGAGAAAGAAATTGATGATGTTATTGCAGTATTAGCACGTCGAACAAAAAATAACCCCGTTTTAATTGGTGAACCTGGTGTTGGTAAAACTGCTGTTGCTGAAGGATTAGCACAATTGATTTTAACGGAAAAAGTTCCTGATTTTTTAGATGGTAGTTTAATTATGGCATTGGACTTAGGTTCAATCTTAGCCGGTACAAAATATCGCGGTGAATTTGAAGAACGATTAAAACGAATTGTTGAAGAAGCGCAAAATGATTCTGCTGTTATTATTGTAATCGATGAAATTCATACATTAGTTGGAGCTGGTGCTGCTGAAGGTGCTGTTGATGCAGCTAATATTTTAAAACCAGCGTTAGCACGAGGTAAGTTCCGTTGTATTGGAGCGACAACCAATGATGAATACCGTAAATATATTGAACGTGATCCAGCATTAGAACGTCGATTCCAACCAGTTCATGTAGAAGAACCAAGCGTGGGTACAACAATTGAAATTTTACGTGGATTAAGATCAAAATTTGAACAACACCATACTCTAAGTTATCACGATAAAGCATTAGAGCAGGCCGCAATTTTATCAGATAAATACGTAGCTGATCGTTATTTACCAGACAAAGCAATTGATGTGTTAGATGAAGCGGGAGCACGTGTCCGTTTAGAAAATAGACGTTTACCACTGGGTTTAAGAAGTTTAATGCATGAATTACAAGAAACTATTAAAGATAAAGAAGAGTGTATTAAAGAGCATGATTTTGAAGCCGCAAAGCAATTATTAGACCATGAAATGGAAGTACGAACTCATATTCGTATTATGAAACAATCTGCATTAACAAACGAGGTTCGTGGATTTACTCGTCGTGATGTTGATATTGTAACAGAAACAGATGTTTCAGACGTAATTTCAAATTGGACTGGAATTCCAGTTACAAAAATCACAGGTTCCGAATCAGAACGTTTACTGAGAATGGAAGATACAATTCATGAGCGTATTATTGGTCAGAAACATGCTGTTATTTCAGTTTCCAAAGCTATTCGTCGAGCACGTGTCGGTTTAAGAAACCCAAACCGTCCAATTGCAAGTTTTATTTTTGCTGGACCAACTGGAGTAGGTAAAACTGAATTAACGAAAGCTTTATCGGATTACATGTTTAGTACAGAGGATAGTATGATCCGGTTAGATATGTCAGAATATATGGAAAAACATACTGTAGCGAAATTGATCGGTTCACCTCCTGGATATGTAGGCTATAACGAAGGTGGTCAATTAACAGAAGCAGTTCGTTCAAAACCTTACTCAGTTGTTTTATTCGATGAGGTAGAAAAAGGCCATCCTGATGTTTTCAACTTATTATTACAAATTTTAGATGATGGTCGTTTAAGTGATTCGAAAGGTCGTGTAATTGATTTCACAAATACATTAATTATTATGACAACAAACTTAGGTTCGAAAATCATTGAACGGGAAAGTGGTATTAAATCAAAAACAGATCAAGGTGATCGAGGTTTTAAGATTACTCCAGATGCCGTTCTTGGTTGGGAACCTGTTCCTGAAGCAATTAAAGATCCAGAATTATTTGCACGTGTTTCAAAACTTGTAAATGAAGAGTTAAAAAACTTTTTCCGTCCAGAATTTTTAAACCGTATTGATGAAATTATTGTTTTTAATCATTTAACACGTATTGATATTTGGGAAATTTGTGAATTACAAATCAAATCTGTTCAAAAACGATTAAAAGAAAAAGGAATTAACTTAATCGTTGATTTAGCTGTACAAGCATTTTTAACAGATGAAGGTTATGATCCAATTTATGGTGCACGTCCTTTACGTCGAGCAATCATGAAATATCTAGAAGATACGCTTGCTGAACAATGCTTATCAAAAACACTATATCCAAACACAAAAATTATTGTAACACGTAAAAAAGTTGAAGGTACTTTATTAACTTATACAAATGAATTAGAAGTTAAAGTTGATTTTAGTGATGTTGATCCAAGCTTATTAGAAGAGATGCCTGAAAATGAACAAGCAGAATCAAAATTTGCTTTAAAATCAGTTTTGGATAAGGAAAATCAAACTCCAACTCTAAATTCGCCTAAAGATTCACAGACTGAAGATAATTTAAAATCAACTATTAGTGGAAAAGCATCTCGCTTTTTCAAAAAATAATTTTAGCATCAAATTTTCCATAGCTAAAATACTTTAAAGTTTTTACATATGGATCAAAAATAAAAATTAATCTTTATTTTTGATCCATAGAATTTATTAAACAAATTTTTACTAAAAAATAATTCTAAAATTTCATGAAGTACAAATTTTTCATCTACTTTAAATTATAAACCCATAATTCTTAAATATAATCTTAAAAGAAAAGACTATGTTAGTACGATAAACTAGAGGGTTTGATTGATAGGGGCTCTAATTAATAAATTGACTACAATTTAAAATCTATAAATATTAGTAATTTATTTTGCCCTAGAATAAGAAGGTAAAATTACCAAACCTTATAACCAAGATGAAATAATAAGTTTATATTAAATATTATAAAGATTAAAATTTTAATTCTATTTATTAATCTTTGTTAGTTTAAATTAACACAAATAACTCTTACTCAAGCATTAAAATAGATTTTCATCATTATATTACTATTTTTTATTAATAATATCAACGAAAGTTATTATATCTAACTATCTACTTAGATTTTATAAGTTAAAGAAAAAAAATTAATTTCTAAACCTGAAAACAGGTTTAGAAATTAGAAGTTAGAAGTTAGCGAATTAACCGTTAACAGCTGGAGCTGTTAAAGCAACTGGTAATACTTCACCTGAAGCTAAATCTAATGGGAAGTTGTGAGCGTTACGTTCGTGCATTACTTCCATACCTAAGTCAGCACGGTTGATGATGTCAGCCCATGTATTGATAACACGACCTTGAGAGTCAACAACTGATTGGTTGAAGTTGAAACCGTTTAAGTTGAACGCCATTGTGCTGATACCCATAGCAGTTAACCAGATACCTAAAACTGGCCATAAAGCTAAGAAGAAGTGTAAAGCACGAGAGTTGTTAAATGAAGCGTATTGGAAAATTAAACGACCAAAGTAACCGTGTGCTGCAACGATGTTGTAAGTTTCTTCTTCTTGACCGAATTTGTAACCGTAGTTAGTAGATTCGTTTTCTGTAGTTTCACGGATTAAAGAAGATGTTACTAAAGAACCGTGCATAGCAGAGAATAAAGAACCACCGAATACACCAGCAACACCAGCCATGTGGAATGGGTGCATTAAAATGTTGTGTTCAGCTTGGAATACTAACATGAAGTTGAAAGTACCAGAAATACCTAAAGGCATACCGTCAGAGAATGAACCTTGACCGATTGGGTATACTAAGAATACAGCAGAAGCTGCTGCAACTGGAGCTGAGAATGCTACGAAGATCCAAGGACGCATACCTAAACGGTATGATAATTCCCATTCACGACCCATGTAAGAAGCTACACCTAATAAGAAGTGTAAAACAACTAATTGGTAAGGACCACCATTGTATAACCACTCATCGATTGAAGCTGCTTCCCAAATTGGGTAGAAGTGCATACCGATAGCGTTAGAACTAGGAATAACTGCACCAGAAATGATGTTGTTACCGTATAATAAAGAACCTGCTACTGGCTCACGGATACCGTCGATATCAACTGGAGGAGCTGCGATGAACGCAATGATGTAACAAGAAGTAGCTGTTAATAATGTAGGGAACATTAAACAACCAAACCAACCGATGTATAAACGGTTTTCTGTACTAGTGATCCATGCAGAGAAACGTTCCCATACAGAAACGCTTTCACGTCTTTCTAAAGTTGCTGTCATAAAAAAATTTTATTATTATAATTCTTCCCAAGTCTAAAACTTGTTAATATCAATTATAAAACAAAATTAATAAGTTCATCACATTTTATTTAATAAATTTAAAAAATTCTAATTCAAATTCAAAAGCAGCACGATTTGTCGTTCCACCAATAAATAATTTATTATTCTGTTTAATTAGCCAAACTTGAGAGTAAGTAATATAACTAATTAAAGTACTTGCCATTAAGAAGAAAAAACCTGAGTAAATAATTGGAATACCTGGATCTGTTTTAATTTGAAGTCCGGTTGAACTTATAATTTCCAACAATGTTAATGGTTGACTCAATGAATTTGTTTCATTCAATTCCAGATTTCCTAAAAATTTTCCATCATTATTGTACAGCGAGCAGTAACCTTCTAAATTATCAATAATTGCAACAACCCCATCAGTTGCCATTTTTGTATCGGCAATCCATGTTAACCAAACTTTTTGAGAATCTCCAAAAATATTTAGTAGGGGATATTCTAAGATTTCATTTCTTATATTTTCAATTCGTAATCCAATTAAATTCCAATCTGTTTGATAGTAATAAACACCGTTTTGAATTAATGGATAATTTACAGAAATAGTTTTTCGGTCAGTTTCATTTCCTTGCGAATCAAGAACAGAAATATCCGAATAAAATTGTGAAATTGTTTTTGTTGGTGTATAAGTTATCCAAAAATCGTTAATTCGTGCAGATGACTGAGAAATCATCGTTGCTGGACCTGTCGCCAAAATATTTTGAATATGAAAATTTTCCGTTTTTGGAACAATTTCTTGAGCTTTAAATCCAAATAATGAACCAACAATTGTACCCAATAAAATTAAAATCATACTAAAATGAACAATAATTGGAGCAATTCGGCCAAGTAGTCCTTTGTAACAATAAATCATGTTTTTCTGATGAAAAATTGAATAATGTTGTTGTTTAATTGTTGTTAAAATTTTATTAAATGAAAATTTATTTAAAATTGTTGAAATCTTTAATCGATAAAAAGGATTAGTAGTTCTAAAAAATTGGCATCGTCGGGCAATTTTCAATGACGGTAATTGCTGTAAAAAACTACATAGTGTTAAGCTACAACCAAATAAAAAAATTAGTCCTAAGAACCACCATGTCTTATAAACATGATCAAGACCGAATTTTAAAATGATGTCCCAGGACAAAAATCCAAAAATTGGATTCGTTAATGGATAATTAATTTTATATGTTTCGAGAGCTTGATCTTGCTCAATAATTGTTCCAAGAATACTACAAAGACTTATTAATAGAAGAATAAAAATAGAAAATCGTAGATCAGCTAATGTGCGAAAAACCTTTTGTTTCATTAATAATTTTATAATTATAACTAAATAGAAATAGTTTTAGAAGATGCTAAACGAATTTGACCAGAAGATGCCCAATTCTGAAGCGCCAACATTTGATTACTTTTTAAATTTGCTAATGGAATAAGTTCTTTAAGTGCAAGACATATATCATCCGTAATGACTTCACGTTTTTCATAGAATGCTAAATACATTCCTTCAATAACACTTTGTCTTATCTCTGCGCCTGAGAAAGATTCAGATAATTGAGCTAATTTAGTATAATCAAAAGACATCCAAGTCTCCGGTCTAAATTCTTGTAGATGAATTTTAAAAATTTCTTCTCGTTCATCTTTTTTTGGTAAATCTAGGAAAAAAACTTCGTCAAATCTCCCTTTTCGAATAATTTCTAACGGTAATAGTTCAATATTATTAGCTGTTGAAATAACAAAAACAGGTTTTGTTTTCTCTGATAACCAACTAATAAAAGTTGCGAGAACACGATTACTTGTTCCACTATCACCTTTGCTCTCTGTATTTGTAAAAGCCTTATCAATTTCATCAATCCAAAGTATACAAGGTGAAATTGTTTCAGCTAAATTGATCATTTGACGTAAACGTGACTCTGATTCACCAACAATTCCACCGAATAATTTACCAACATCTAATTTTAATAATGGTAGTTGCCAATCATTCGCAATCGCCTTTGCCGTTAACGATTTACCTGTTCCTTGAATTCCAATTAATAATAATCCTCGTGGTGTAGGTAATCCATAATTAGATGCTTGAATTGTAAAAGCCGTTTTACGCTTATTCAACCAGTCTTTTAAATTATTTAATCCACCTAAATTTGAAATTTTTTCATTAACTGACCAATATTCAAGAATTTCTGTTTGACTTATAATTTGTTTTTTCTCACTTAATAAAATAGAAATACTATTTTCATCGATAGTTTTATAAGTTGCAATAATTTTTGATAAAACTCGTCGAATACGCTCTAAGGATAATCCTTGACAAGTTCTAGTTAAATTATCAAATAATTCAGGCTCAACTTGAATATTTAGTGAATTGATTAAGCGATTTAATTCTTGCCGAATTTCATCTTCTAAAGGTAATTGAAACTGTAAAACGGTAATTAATTCTTGTAATTCTTTCGGAATAGTTAACTCAGAACCAATAATAATAATTGTTTTTGGTTGTAACTTTAGAATTCGACTAATATTTCTAAGTTTGCGTGAAATGGATAAATCACTTAAAAAACGATTAAAATCTTTTAATAAAAATAGTGCAGGTGTTTCAGCATTTAATCGTTCAACTAATTCTAATGCTTGTAATGGATTTCGTTTACCAAATCCTTGATTATTAGGATTATTTGTATAACCATCAATAAAATCCCAGCTGTATATACTTCTATTTAAGTTCATTTTAATATTCTTTCGAATGACATATTCAACCCGATCTTCTTCAATAGTATTGATATAAATGATAGGATATCGAGCCTTTAAAAAAAGAGCTAATTCACTCGTAAATTTCATACGATATTTATTCAAAAATTAGTTTATTAAATTAGTATTATATTCGTTTTAACTAAAAAATTATTTATATATTAGAATACTGCAAATAGAAGTTTCTAATAGAAAATGATCAATAGACTAAATTTGTAATTTTTTATTCTATTGATCATTCATCGAATAAATTTTTCTAAAACCCTATTAGTATTCGTATTATATGATTACAAAATCATTAATTAGCTACCAATTGCTAAGGTTTTACGACCTCTTTTTCGACGTGCACGAATTATTTTACGTCCTTGTGCTGTAGACATACGTGATCGAAACCCTGATAATTTTAAAACTGAATAACGGCTTTTGTTTGATAATGTTTTTTTTGACATATGAAAATGAAATTAATAATAAATTGTTTATAAAATTACTGATCGTAGTAAGTCATAGATTACTACATGTCGTAAGACTTTTTTACGATTTTCAAATAAATAGAATGCCTCTTGTTTATATTCATATAATGGATTTCGTTGGCCATAACCGCGCCACCCAACAGCTTCTCGTAATAATGTCATTTTTTGTAAATGTTCACGCCAAATTCGATCAATATTGAGTAAAATAATACTACGCTCTAAATTTTCACAAATTCCATCCCCATAAATGGCTAACTCATTCATTCTTGATTGATATGATAACCAAAATTCATTAAATAAATAAGTCTTCAATTCAATAATACTAAATTCTGTAAAAAAAGAATTAGCGCTTTTACTATAAATTAATGAGAAGTCTTTTCCGAACAAGTTTTCAAATAATAAAAGAATTTCTTTATTAGAATATTTTTCATTTTTTAGTTCTAAAAGAATATCCGTAATAATTTGTTCACCATATGCTAAAATATTCTTTTGATTGGATGCGCTATTTAAAATATAGCGTCGTTCAAAGTAAACAATATTTCTTTGTTTATTTAGAATATCATCATAATCAAATAAATTTTTTCTTTGTTGATAAGCTCTTTCTTCGACACGTTGTTGGGCTGAATCAAGGCTTTTGGTTAAAAAAGTTGATTCTAATGGTGCATCATCTAACATTTGAGTTTGCATAAAGTCTTGAATTTTTGCACCACCAAAAAGACGTAATAAATTATCATCTAAACTTAAAAAGAAACGAGATATTCCAGGATCTCCTTGACGTCCACATCTTCCTCGTAATTGATTATCAACCCGTCGTGAATCGTTACGCTCTGTTCCAACAATATATAATCCCCCAAGATTTTTTACAACGCTATTATCCTGTTGTTGTTGTTTTTGATAATGTTTAATTAATTCGTCAATTAAAAATTTAATTGAACAAAGATATGAATTAATTGGAATAGAAACCTTATCTGTTTCTCGCAGAATTCGTAGAATCTCAATATCTGAAAGAGTTAAAAACTCTTTATCTGATAATAAAGAAGTTAAAACACTTAAAAATTTTTGAGATATACAATTAAATTGTAGTTTTAACGGTGATTGAAGAATGTTTAATTTTTTTACTAGAATAAAAGTTCTTGCTATAGTTAAAATATCATATAATTCTTTTTGAATTTTAAAATTAATATTTCCGCCTAAAATAATATCTGTTCCTCGTCCCGCCATATTTGTTGCAATCGTAATTGCATTCTTTTTACCAGCTTGTGCAACGATCTCCGATTCACGTCTTACATTTTCAGGTTTTGCATTTAAAATTTGATAAGATAGTTTATATTCATTTAATAACTGAGCCAACATTTCAGACTTCTCAACCGTGGTTGTTCCTATTAGAATAGGTTGACCTGTTGACGAAACTTCATTACATGTTTCAGCAATGGCACTCCATTTTGAAAATTGATCTTTATAGATTAAATCAGGAAGGTCTTGTCTTAAAGTAGGTCGCGCTGTTGGAATTTCTTCAACTGATAAATTATAAATTTTTTCAAATTCAATTTCAGCAGTTTTTCCAGTCCCCGTCATTCCTGATAATTTTGGATATAGTAAGAAGAAATTTTGATAAGTAATAGAGGCAACAGTTTCTGTTTTTTGTCGAATTGGAAGATTTTCTTTTGCTTCAATTGCTTGATGTAAACCATCACCCCATCGTCGATCTGGCATAATTCGCCCAGTAAACTCATCTACAATTACAATTCGATCATTTTGAACAATGTAATTAACATTATTTAAAAATAAACTATTCGCTTTGACCGCATTGATGATATAAGGAATCCAAGGATCACGAACATCATATAAATCTTGAATCGATAAAATTTGTTCAATTTGTTTACTACCTAAGTCCGTTAGAATAATATTCTTATTTTTTTCATCAATTTTATAATGAATATTTAATTCTAAATAATTAGTAATTTCTGCTGCAATAATATATTTATCAACAGGAGTTTCCATATTATCAGAAATAATCAATGGGGTTTGAGCTTCATCGATTAAAATTGAATCAACTTCATCAATAATACAGTAATTGAAGGGTCGCTGTACAACATCGCTTAAATTAAGAGCCATATTATCACGTAAAAAATCAAATGTTAATTCATAATTTGTTACATAAGTAATGTCAGCACTATAATTTTTTTTCCGTTCCAACGATGTCATATCATTTTGGATTAAACCTGTATCAAAACCTAAAAAACGATAAATTTGTCCCATTGCTGTTTGATCACGACTTGCTAAATAGTCGTTTACTGTCACAATATGAACACCTTTGCTTGTTAATGCATTTAAACATGCAGCTAAAGTTGCAACAAGTGTCTTCCCTTCACCAGTTTTCATTTCAGCAATTTTTTGGTTATTTAAAACGAGCCCACCAATCAATTGAACATCAAAATGTCTTAATCCTAAGGTCCTGCGACTTGCTTCACGAGTTAAAGCAAACGATTCTGCAATTAATCTATTTAAATCTTGCGTTTCTTTATACTGTTGTTTAAGTTTAAAATTTTGAACACGTAATTCACTATCATTAAACGTTTTTAAATTTTCTTCAAGAAGATTAATATCGTTAATTAAATTTTGATAGTTAGTTCTAAAGGAATTAGTTTGAAATAAGTTTTTTCGCATTTAAAAATTGTTTATAATATTCCCTAAGCAATTATATTAACTCGTTTTTGTTTTCCTTCTTGGTAATCAAATTTAATTGTTCCGTCAGTTAATGCAAATAATGTAAAGTCTTTTCCACAACCAACATTTGCACCAGGTTTAAATTGCATTCCGCGTTGACGAATTAAGATATTACCTGCGCGAACTTTTTCTCCACCAAATCGTTTTACACCTAGACGTTGTGCATTTGAATCACGCCCATTTTTTGTACTTCCTGCCCCTTTTTTATGTGCCATTTTTTAGCTCCTATACTATTTAAATTTAATAATAATTAACTTAATACGATATCTTCTATAAACACTCGTGTTAATTCTTGGCGATGACCTTGTTTTTTTCGTGTTTTTTTCTTTGGTCGCATTTTATAAACAATAGTTTTTTTACTACGTAAATGCTCTAAGATCTTACCTTTAATTTTTACACTTTCTAAATAAGGTTTTCCAACTAAGAGATTTCCTTCATCATTCAAAAGTAAGACACGATTAAATGTAATTTGTTTTCCTAATTCAGTGGGAATTCGATTGAAATCATAATATTTACCAGTTTCAATCCAAAATTGTCTTCCACTAATTTCGACAATTGCATATTTCATATTATTATAAATTAATTTATTTTTATTTACTCGTATCATACTAAAATTTTTTTGAAACCGTCAACTTTTTAACGACTTGATTTAACTTTCAATTTTCTTTTTCAATCTATTTAATTCCAGATAAAAAAATTCAAATGCTTTAGATTTATAACATTCTGGATTGCTAAGAATTGATAATTTTCGTGTAATTTTAATATTTTCAATTTTAATAACTTCAATTCTTTGAAGCTGAAGCTCTTTTTCAATGGCTGATGATGATACAAAAGCTGCCCCTAAGCCTAAACTAACTGCTGTTTTGATACCTTCAATTGAATTTAATTGTAAAATTGTTTTTAATTGATTAGTCTCGATTTGATTTTGAGTTAATATATTATCAATAAATTTTTTGATGGTTGAATTAGAATTTAATGTAATAAAATCTAAACAATAAAGATCTTCTTTTTTTATGATTTTCTTTTTTGCAAATGGGTGAGATTTTGAAATAATTAAACGTAGTTCATCATAAACAAAAGGTTGAATAGTTAAATTACGTTGTAGATCATCCGATATTTCACCTCCAACAACGGCTATATCGATTTCTCGATTAATAATATTTTTAGCAATAATTCGGCTAGAGTTTACCTGTATTTTTAAATCAATTTGAGGATAATTTTGTGCAAATAAAGCTAATATTCGAGGCATCAAATATGTACCAATTGTTTGACTTGCTCCGACTGTTAAATTTCCACGTTCTCCATTTTTTAAATCAATCAAAGCCCGACAGCTCTCCTCACATAAGGCTAAAATTCGTTCTGCATATTGTAGTAATACTTGTCCATTTTCAGTCAAGGATAGTTTATTTCGTTCACGATTGATTAATAATGTATCAAGATTGCGTTCTAAGATTTTGATTTGTTTACTTAACGAAGGTTGTGAAATATATAACATCGCTGCAGCCTTAGTGAAATTTTTTTCAGTTGCAACTGCTTTTAAAATCCGAAGTTGTTGAAGAGTAAAAGGAAGCATTAGTCAGCAAGAGTTATTAAAATAAAAAATTAATAAAAACTATTAAATGTTAAAAAAGTACAGGTGGAGAGACTCGAACTCTCACAACCAAAGTTACTAGAACCTAAACCTAGCGCGTCTACCAATTCCGCCACACCTGTAACGTTTAATATTAGATTATTTTTTGTTATCAATTGAATAAATCTTTAAATAAATTTTAAAGATTTATTCACTTTCTTCTTCGACATACATACTATATACAAAACTTGTTGTTTTGCCTCTTAACATTGATTTAGCTAAGGATAAAGATTTTTGAGCAGCTTTATAGCCTTTTCGTTTCCAATTTGCTTTACGAGCATTCTTTTTTGATTTTGATGTTCGTTTCTTAGGTACAGCCATTTTTTAATTTCTATAGATAATTCTTTGAAGATCATATAAAAAATTTGTTAAAAAGTCAAATAATTATCGGGTATTAATTATTTAACTTTTTAATTCCAAAATCTCATTGTTAATTGTGAGAATCTTTTAAGTTTCAATTTTTAGAAGATAATGACCCAAGAAAAATCGTTTATTATTTTTCTAAGCTTAGATTTGATTCGTACCACGAGTTTGGAAAATTAGCAAACTTAATCAAGGAATCTATTCTAATTAGTTCTGCTAATTAATTCCAAGTTCTTTTTGTCAAAGCACCTAAATTCACTTTTCTGGATCTAATGCTATCGGGTTTTATAGTCTTATTCAAAAAAAATTAGTTAATTGGGAAATTTCTTCCTCGTCGACTCTTGGTCGATTTGATTTATATTTTAACTGAAACTATAAAATAGCTGATAAAATTTCTGTCAGAGAGTTCTTGAATAATTGTCGAAAAAATCTAAAACAAAAGAATAAAAACATTACCCTCAAAAAAACAAATAGATGTCTTGTATTAAAAATTGCAAATCGAAGAAATAATAATTATTCTTGTATATACTAGAGAAAAAACTATTTAAGATTTTAGCACGGAATGAAAGGAAAAGTTCTTCAACAGTATTATCTTTTTATTAGTAAAAAATCGGTTGGAGAAATTTGAGCAAAAACTTTCTTTTTACTTTACTCTCTATTTTGAGAAGCTCTTACCTCTTCAATATTGTTATTTGGATTGGTTAATGACCCATGAGGAAGGAGACCATCTGTCTTCAATCAAAAATAAAAATTGATTTCAAAAAATTCGTTATGTTTATTCAATTTTGAAATTCTGGTCAACATTTAGATTTTGAAATCAAATACATAGAATAGTCCAAATTTCTTATCCATTAATAGATTTCAGATTACAAGATTTTATACTATTCCAAAATAAATACAATAACCGATATCAGTTAACAAAAGTTAAAGAGTTTTTTGAAGAAATTCAAACTGGAATATTTCAACTTCATTTAATGATCATTATTTTCAAACTTTAGTTGCTATACGTCTCGTAAAATCTCATAAAATTCAAAAATTTTGGGTTAATAGAGTTTCATTAGCTGAAGAAGTATTTTATTATAAGCCTCCCTTTCTTTTACGTGATTTTTTAAAACTAAACTTCCAAAAGATCAATTCGAAGTTCGAGTTGAAGCTATAAAAGTTTTTCACTTAGTTGATATAACAAAAACCTTTCTTATTCAATAATTTCTCGATTTCTATTCAATAGTGTCAAATTAAAGAATTAATAATATTAAAAAAATTTTTATTGAATCAGTTCAAATATTTCAAGAGTATGATTTGATTAAATTTTTGTTTTAGATTTGGATCAGCGTAAAGTAACCAATAAATACCTATTAATTGTCTATTTAGTCACAGTCACCTCAAAAAATTTAATTTATTTATATTATTTATTTACTTTAAATGAGTATAATATATGTTGATAGTTTTAATTTTTTTTATTAAGGTTATCTACTTAATATAATACCTATTTAAAAACAAACAATTTTATGAAGCGATTATTTTCATATTTGCCCCGTTTTAAAAACAGTGTTCAAAATTTTAAGAGTGACTTCAAAACTAAATTTAAAGAAAATAAAGAAAAACCTAAAGGGACACGAAAATTTTTCCTTGCAGGTGTTACAACTGCTGTAGGTATTTTTGGTTTAACATTAGTTTTTCCATCGTTACCGGCTATTGCAAAAGATTTACCAAATCAGATAAATCCAAACCCTGATATAACTCCTATGGCACCTACACCACCTAGTAACGAAATTGTTAAGACTCGTGTATCTGGCTTAGCAGGTTCGGCGTGTGCTATAGCTGTCACTTCAGGTTCATTTGCAGTTGGTATACTTTGTGGTTGTATAGTTGTTATGGCTATTTTAAAAGTACAAGGAAAATGATAGATAAGAAACCAAGATAAAATCAATTAGAAATGGATTTCTTGGAAATTATTTTATGATATACATTAGAATTACAGTACATGTTTACAAATTTTTCGCGTAAAAAAATTTAAGATTAATATCGATTCATTATCGATTTTATATATTGGTTTCTGTTCACAAGTTTATTATTGAATTTTTGTTTACTTCAGTTAAATTTTTAAAATTTCAATTGACACTAAATTCTATATGCAAGTATTATAATTTTAATTTAAATACGATCATAATATTATGTCAATGCTTCGAAAATATGAAATAATGATTCTGTTAACAGAAGAGTTTAATGATAGTGAATTAAAAACGTGGGTATTTAATTATGCCAAAAATTTAAGAAAATTTAATGTTTGTGATATCTCCGTTATTTCGCGTGGTAAACACAACTTATCATATCCAATTAATGATCGAACTAAGGGAAATTATATTCAATTGAATCTTTCAAGTATGCCGAAGTATATAAACAATTTTTCAAATATTTTAAAAATGGATTCGAGTGTTGTAAGATTTTTAGTTTTTAATAAATAATATTATAATTTGAATCAATATAACCTAGCATAAGTTATATTGATTCAAATTATAATATTATTTATAACACTCTTGCAATTAAACCTTAATTAGGATAATATCATTCTAAATTGATATCCTCAGTAGCTCAGTGGTAGAGCAATCGGCTGTTAACCGATTGGCCGTAGGTTCAAATCCTACCTGGGGAGTCTAAATAGTAGCAAAATATGATGGCTGAGAAAATTGACAGATTAACTATCGACAACAAGCTTTTCCATCTAGAATTAAGGTTTTTAGATAAAAAATACGACAATTCATCTATGATAGCAAGCATCAAATTTGAAACTGTTGTAATTAAATCATCTTCAAAAATTTCAAATTCTATAAAATGAAATTTTACATAATAATAATTTTGTTACAATTTCTGTTATAAATTTAAATTTCGTATACAATAATAATTTATAATAATATAAAAATATTATTTTCTAAATTTAAATATTTATAATATAAAGGATTTTCATTTATGGATACTCGTTTATTTGTAATTGCTGTACCGTTATTAATTGCAGCATCATGGGCGTTATACAATATTGGTCGTTTAGCTATTCAACAAGTTCAACGTTTATCACGTTAATCTCTTAATAGTGAAATCAAAAAAATATAAATTTTATTGAATTTCAATAAATAACTTTATTTTTGCTGAAATACATTACAATTTAAGATAACAAATATTAAAATTATAAAAACTTATGTCTCATACTGTTAAAATTTATGATACATGCATTGGATGCACACAATGTGTAAGAGCATGTCCTACAGATGTATTAGAAATGGTACCTTGGGATGGTTGCAAATCAGGTCAAATTGCTTCCTCTCCGCGCGTTGAAGACTGTGTTGGTTGTAAACGATGTGAAACTGCATGTCCTACTGATTTCTTAAGCGTACGTGTTTACTTAGGAGCAGAGACAACTCGTAGTCTAGGTTTAGCTTACTAAATTTGAATAAAAAAATTCTCATATTATTAATTGTAATTGGAAGATAATATGAGAATTGAAATTTTTTGTGAGTTACTAGTTTGTAAATTCGACAGACTTAGCTAATTCAGATGTTTTTTAGTACAATAATAATATAGTATAATTTATAGAAAAATTCTTTTATTGGAGAAATTTCATGGACTGGAATGAAATTCAAAATCTTTTATCAAATATCGTTTTTGCCGTCTTACTAGTTGCAATGATAATTTATTGGGTGAATTTATTTTTCTTCCGCGAAAAAACATCCATTTCTATCATTGGTCGCACGAGTACTGTAATTGCTAATCTTTTACTCTTTTTTATTCTTTGTTCACGATGGATCGTTGCAGGTTACTTTCCCTTAAGTAATTTATATGAATCTCTATTATTTTTAACTTGGACATTATTAACCGTTTATCTATATATTGAAACACAAACAAAGAGTAGACTAATTGGAGCAATTTTAATTCCAACAACTTTATTAATCAATGGATTTGCAAATTTAACATTGACACCTGAAATGCAAAAAGCAAGCCCATTAGTTCCTGCCTTACAATCCAATTGGTTAATGATGCATGTAAGTATGATGTTATTAAGTTACGGTACATTAATTATGGGCTCATTATTATGTATTTTATTCTTAGTTATTTCACGTTATCAGGATGTAGACTTAAAAATTGTGGATAACTCTTCATTACCTTTATATAATGTAATGGTAGATTATTATGAAGCCAAAGTAGTGTCACCTTCTAATGAAATCTCAGAGCTTGGAAAACTTAAATTATTACAAAGTATAGATAACTGGAGTTATCGAATTATTGGTTTAGGCTTTCCATTTTTAACAATTGGCATTATCTCTGGTGGTGTTTGGGCAAATGAAGCTTGGGGTTCATATTGGAGTTGGGATCCAAAAGAAACTTGGGCTTTGATTACTTGGTTAGTCTTTGCTACTTATTTACACGCTCGTCTAACAAAAGGATGGGAGGGGAAAAAAACTGCTATTTTAGGAGGTTTAGGATTCTTTGTAATTTGGATCTGCTATTTAGGAGTAAATTTCTTGGGGAAAGGTTTACATAGTTATGGTTGGTTATCGTAACTATCATATCTGACTTAATTTTAAGGTAAAGAAGAAATAGAATAGGTTTCTGTCTTCTTTATCTTTTTACATTTTGTGATCAATAGATTCTTTGATTTGAGTTTTTATTGATCATTTTATATTTTTTTGTAAGTTTTTCGCATGATTAAAATAATATTAAGTAATCAACAATATTGTAATTCACTTATTTTTCCAACAAATCCTTAAAAATTTGTAAAAATATCAATTCGAGCTATTAAAAAGCAACAAAAACAAAAAGAGATTAATTAATGGAAAATATCTTGAGTAAGATTTTAAAACTTTGGCATTGAACTATCTTTCCAGGAGGTCCCCCTCCAAGTATTGTCGTCGATTTATAACGTTTCACAACTGAGTTCGAAATGGATCAGTGTGGTTCCGCTAAGTACACTAAAAACACCAAAGCAAAAAGTTACTAGGAGTTTTCTCACTAGTAACTATAAAAATTCAAGTCCTCGGTCTGTTAGCACATCTCAGCTCATATATTACTACATTTATACTTAATGCCTATCAAACGGTTAGTCTTACCGTGACCTTACTCACTTACGTGATGAGAATACTTATCTTGAGGTGGGCTTCCCACTTAGATGCTTTCAGCGGTTATCCACTCCATACATAGCTACCCAGCGTTTACCGTTGGCACGATAACTGGTACACCAGAGGTATGTCCTTCTCGGTCCTCTCGTACTAAAGAAGGCTCCTCTCAATATTCTAACGCCTACACCGGATATGGACCGAACTGTCTCACGACGTTCTGAACCCAGCTCGCGTACCGCTTTCATGGGCGAACAG
>Ga0209812_10000326_pt1 | contig 44225 bp, 49 predicted proteins | sample JI71714BDNA_FD_187502 | JGI IMG/M metagenome (GOLD analysis project Ga0209812, IMG submission 187502) | Wastewater effluent complex algal communities from Wisconsin, to seasonally profile nutrient transformation and Carbon sequestration -... | ecosystem: Engineered > WWTP > Effluent > Algae...
AGTAGCTATTATGAAGCTAAACTAATCATAACCAACTATGTTGAATTTTATAACACAAAACGAATACATGGTTCCCTGAATATGAAAACACCTCCATCCGTTTGGGATACCTGGCACTCACAAAATAATACTTCAACAAAGGGCGAAAGAATGTCCTTACAAACAGCATTGAGCCCTTTGTTGGAAAACACAATAAAAAATGTAATTATTAACCAAAAATGTCAAACCTTTAACATCATTTAATCCAAGAATTAGGGGGTTAATACATCAGCAAAATGTAAAAAATATACTTTGTTTAAGGAATCTTTTTATTTATCCTTTACATACTCTAAAATATCTCCAGGTTGACAATCTAGGACTATGCAAATTGCTTCAAGTGTACTAAATCGAATTGCTTTGGCTTTCCCTGTCTTTAAAATGGATAAATTAGACAAGGTCAAACCTACTCTTTCAGAAAGCTCATTCAAAGACATTTTCCGCTTTGCCATCATCACATCTAAGTTTACTACTATTGCCATGTTTATACAGTTAAATCAATTTCAGTTTGAATTTCAATGCCACGTTTAAAGATTTGTGCAATTACAAAAAGAACTACACTCATAAAAAGCCAAACATCGGCTCCACCTATATGCAATTCCTCAACGCTTGGAACATCAATCCCATTTAACCTAAGCCATGCAGTATACTTAAGCCCCCATATAGAAAATAAACCTATACCAAAAGTTAAATAAGCCAAATTAGAAATAAACTTATTTAGTGTTGTATTAAAAGGATGACTAAAATCAAACTGTTTATTATAAAAAAGTTTTACGATCAAATAAAATAGGATTGCCTTCATCAATGAAACAATGCTCATGATTCCAGTAACTACTAAAAAGTAACCCGAATCATAACTAATTAAGTTAGATAGGTCAATTTGCATCCAAAAGTTTTTTGCGCCAATGGGATTAATAACCAATGCAAAAAAAGTATTGAAAATGATACCTCCTGCTTCAATGCAGATACCAATGAAAATAATCCATGCCAATACATGTAATATCGTAAGTACTTCTTTAGAGCCAATTTTGATTTCCATAATGATGGTTTTAATGATATGATGGCTCAAAAATAGACAAATTTATTGATAAACAATAAAATTATTTTGTTTTAAACTAATTTTTTATTCAATAACTATATCATAGCAGGCAAGAAGACCTGGCAAACCCTCAACGGAAAACTTGGCTTTATTCAACTTATTTCGGGTTGGGTCAATCAAAAAATGGTATGCAGTCTTAAAATTGGCTTTTTGCAAATTTGTGCCATCAAATATGGCTTGTGACAAATTGCAATAATCAAATACTGCATCTGTTAAGTCGGTAGCAGTAAAATCGGTTCCTGTTAAATCTGTGTCCTTAAATAAAGTCTTATGAATTTTTAATTGGTAGAAAGTTGAATGATGAATAATTGAATTGATAAATGAAAATGAAAGTGCAAAAGGATTACAAGTGTCAAATTGAACTCCTGACAACTTTGAATTGATAAACTGAACATTTTGAAACGCAGTATTTTGAACATTTGATAAAGAACAATTACAACTTTCAAAAACACAATCAATGAATTTACAATTAGCAAGGATTTTATTTGAAAAATCGCAGTGACTAAATTGACAATTTTCGTATTCCCCAATTGGAAAACCATTTGAAAGAAAATCATTTCCATAGAAATCCTTTTCGTTGTAATAATACATAAAGGAGTGAATATAATTCTTAAAATAGCAGATTCTAAATCAAATTAAAAATTAACTTGAGCCTGAATCCGGAGTAAGTTTCCGCTTTGCAAATTATTCTGTAGTACATAGTCTTCAAACCTTCTTTTTGAAATGGTGTAATTCAAAACCAGTTCAAAATTTTTATTCAACTGCCACTCTGCACCAACTTCTAATTCATTAACGTTATAACTTCTGGCATCTCTCTCATGCTTTTTACCACCATTATAATATTGATATCGGATAAATGGTATAATGGTTTGCTTTTGCATTTTTTTCATGTAACTCAAGGTAATATAACCACCATTCAGAGCTTTAACTTCTATGGAATCAGTAACATTATTGAACTGTGGGCCACGTCCTATTGTATATTCCGCCTGAACTCCAAATGGTTTAGGATATAAAATAAACGAGGCAGCAACTCGCTCATCAGTATAATTTAAATCAGAATTATACTTAACCCCAGCAGACAGATTTGCCCTTGGAACCACAAATTTTCCTTTATATGCCTGAACACCCAATTCAATTATTTGATTATTGATTACAAATGGATAGCTAAGTCTTGAAACTATATGTAATTTATTATTTAACTCGGGATTGTTAGCGGTTTGACCATTATAAGCTCCAAAGGCAAAAACTCCATAATCGCCGCTTCCCTTTAAGCCATCGTTTACTAAACTTGAAAATAATTTTCGTTTTTCCTTAGGTGCCCAGTAAAAAAACACTCCAATATCCCTTTCATTGGAAACAGCACTATTTAAAGCGTCGTTTCTATCCAGTGGAATTCGGTTTTGGCTTGATTGCATATTCTCAAAACCATAAGGTACTTTACTTTGTCCAACTCTAAATCTAAATTCATTGTCCTTATCAACACCTATATCAAAATACGCATCCCTGATTTGGGCAAAATGCAGTCTATCGGAAGCTGGGCTACTTGCAAAATCAGGTTGTACATAGAAATAAACATTTTTATTTATTTGACCATAAAATATGATCCGCATACGTCGCATAAAAAATCCGCCATTATTACCCCAAGAGCGGTCGCATTGCTCACAATTAAGATTCGGGTTTGATTCTAATAACCTATTGTACCTAATTTGACTATACCCTCTAATAGAAAAACTTTCATACCATTTGGGGTTAGAGGGAGTTTCTTTTCTAAGCTGTAAATCTAACTGCGCAAAGGAAAAAACAGGGAACAAACAGATACAGAGAAATAAAAGCCGCATCAAAATGATTTTAACGAAAGTATAAGAATATATCTATACTATATTATCAAATCATTAATTTTTTTAAATCTATTTATTTATTGAGAATAAAAAAGTATATAAGTTACCCAGCTTTGAGATATTTCAAAGTATCAGGACCCATTACCATTGCTATAATAATACCCACTATACTAACAATTACTATAAACAAGATATATCCAAGTATAGTAAGAAGTAGAACCAATAAAGTTTTACCAATGATGGCAAGGGTAGGTTTATCCGCATAGAATCCTTTGAAAAAAATAAAAATGATAAAAGGAACTGCTAATAAAGAAATTTGGGTAATATATAAGCATTCATTACAACATGCTCATAATAGTTATGTCCCCATTTTTTAAATACTATTTTTGTTGTCAATGCAAAGAAGGGAACTAAGGCCAACATTAAAATAGTAGTATAACTAGACAAAAAAGTCATGAGGTCTCCCATAAACTTTGAATTAATATTCTTATCAGCAAAATAAGCTCCAAGAATTTTATTTAAATCCAATAATTTAAAAGAGATATAAGTAGATATACCACTAAGAACAAAAATTAATAAAATCGGTTTATAATGATTTACTCGATTCCCATCAATAAATTCTTTGGCCGTTTTACCAGGGTTTTGAATGATTTTCTTGAGCGTATAAAGTAGACCTTTATTGGTATGAAAAACAGTGTACTGAATTTCATCCCAAATATATTTTTTATCAATTCGTTTGAATTTCTTTTGACCACAGTTTTCACAAAAGTTTACTTTAATTGTACTACTGCAATTGGGACATATTTGATCCATGAAAAGCTTTTTATAAAGGGAAGAAAGATTTTGACTAAAAATATAAAAAACTTTCAATATGTCTATAAAAACATCAATAAGTAACCTCAAATATTTTGAATAGCAATCCTTCTTCGTTCTTTTAAATTTTTAAAATGTGAGGGGGTTAATCCTGTGACTCTTTTGAATTGTGTTGATAAATGAGCAGCACTGCTATAATTCAGCTTATAAGCTATTTCTGATATGGTATCTTCACCAAAAATGAGCAACTCTTTTACCCGTTCAATTTTTAAAGCAATCATGATTTGCCTTATTCGCTCAATTAATATACCTTGTTTTTTCTCAAGCAACTCCAATCCTGCTTTACGAAGTTTTGTATTTAAAACAGATTTGTCTTCTTCGGAAACATCTTGGTGTGTATCAATTTCGCCTAATTCAACTTTATAAAAAGGGATTTTTAATTCCTCAAGAGCATCTGTTACAACTACTTTACAGCTTACACAAGCCATATTTTTTACGTAAATTTTCATAATATAATTTTGCGTTAAGCATGAACCTGCGGCACTTTTTACAGTACATATTTTTGCGCGGATATCAAAACAAAACAGTTTGATAATTGCATCTTCAACTAAAGTTCAGGCTAATAATAGACCAATGGGTCTCGTGCAACATTTGTAATGGTGCTACACAAAAATTTGATAATTGTCAGTCCGGCAATGGAGGCCGATAAATTGTTACTGTAATGTAACCTAATTAAATTGAAGTAAGAAATTTAGATTTGTATATATCGTCAACTTCATTTGCAAAATTAAAATCCAATTCTGTTAGCCCCCCAGTATCATGTGTAGTTAGAGAAATAAAAACTTTGTGATAGGTATTAGACCAACTTGGATGATGTTCTTGCTTTTCCGCTATTAAAGCAACTTCAGACATAAATGAAAATGCTTGATTAAAATCTTTAAACAGAAACTCTTTATTGATTGAATGCTCTACAAAAACCCAGGCGGCATCTATGTTTTTCATTCTTTCACATATTTCTTCTTTATTGAGACATTTGATCATAGGAACTTGATTTTACTCTTTAACATGTTTTCGAATACGATCAATAAAAAAAATAGTCCACAAAAAGACTAAAACTCCCCGAAAGAATAGATTAAAATCATTTTTTTGCTGGTAAGCCTCCACCATTCCGTATATCCCCAGAATTATGGCACCAAAATAAAGAATGGTGAGTGGCCAAAATGGTTTTTTCATAAGACAATATAAATATTTATATTGTCGATTCAAAACTTGCTATATGAATACAACTACCGGTATTAAATTATCGTTGATGATGTTTCTACAGTACTTTATATGGAGTGCTTGGTATGTAACACTAGGAACTTATATGAGCGAACCTCCACTGGGTGCCTCAGGTATACAGATTGGTGCTACCTATGGGGCATTGGCAATCGCTACAATGATTTCTCCATTTTTTGTGGGCTTAATTGCAGATCGATTTTTTGCAGCCCAAAAGATTATGGGGGTCTTACACGTATTGGGTGCAGGACTTTTATTTATGGCAACTAAAATTACCGATAGCAATATTTTTTATTGGACTATTCTATGTTATTCATTGCTTTATATGCCTACCATCGCTTTAAGCAATAGTGTAGCTTTTTCTCAAATGACCGATCCTGGTAAGCAATTTCCTTGGATTCGAGTTTTTGGAACCATTGGCTGGATTGTTGCTGGGGTTATGATAGGCCAAATGGGCATTGAAAAATCTGCAGATACTTTTTATATTGCTGCGGCTGTTTCTGCGGGATTAGGGCTGTTCAGTTTTATATTACCCAACACGCCACCTAAAGCACAAACGGCTGATGCTTCTTCAGCTTTAGGTACAGAGGCTTTTGTTTTGTTTAAGGACAAATCTTACTTAGTATTTTTTATAGCAGCCATTTTAATTTGTGTGCCACTATCTTTCTATTATGGTTTTGCCAATCCATTCTTGAATGAAATTGGCTTCCCCAATGCCGCGTCTAAAATGACTTTAGGACAGGTTTCAGAAGCAGTATTCATCTTAGCGATCCCCTTACTCTTCAATAGAATTGGGGTAAAGAATATGCTGATTTTTGGTATGTTGGCTTGGGTATTACGCTATGTATTTTTTGCTTACGGAAATACAGGAGACGCCAATTGGATGTTATATGCTGGTATTGTACTGCATGGTATCTGCTACGACTTTTTCTTTGTAACAGGATATATGTACACAGAGAAAAAAGCAGGTGAGAAAATCAAGAATGCTGCACAGGGCTTATTTACTTTTGCTACTTACGGGTTGGGTATGGTAATAGGCACTGGCTATTCAGGTTATGTAGTAGATGGGGCAAAAACCGCAACCGGACATAATTGGATGAGCATCTGGATGGTTCCTGCTTATATTGCTGCAGCCGTTTTAGTTTTTTTTATCGTTTTTTTCAAAGAGAAAAAATCAATTGCAACTACTTAATTAAAAAAAATAATTTCCATGCAACGCATTGCCATGTTAGGTTCTGGCTTTATTGGCCGTTTTTATGCAGATTCTTTGCAAGGTTACAGAAGCAGAGATACGATAGTAAGCATTTATTCTAGAAGGGAAGAGAGTGCACGTAAATTTGCGGAGGACTATCAATGTCATCATTACACCACTGTAATGGAAGAAGCAATTGCCCGAGAGGATGTAGATATTGTATGTATTGCGCTTCCTAACAATTTACATGAAGCTGCGGTTTTGCTTTGTTGCAAATACAAAAAAGCAGTGATGACCACCAAACCTTTGGGAAGAAATGCAGCGGAAGCCAAGCGAATGTTAGAAGCTGTGGAAGCTGCAGGAATTTTCAACGGGTATTTAGAAGACTTGGTATACACGCCCAAATTTATCAAAGCGAGTCAAAGTGTACATGAAGGAGCGTTGGGTAGAATATTGTGGGCAAAAAGTCGTGAAACCCATCCCGGCCCACATAGTGAATGGTTCTGGGATATAGAACAGGCTGGTGGTGGATGCATTTTAGACTTAGGATGTCATTGCGTAGAAATTACGCGCAGTTATATAGGAAAGGACATCAAACCAGTAGAAGTGATGTGTTGGGCCGATACACAAGTAAAACCCATAGATGCAGAAGATCACGCTATTGGTTTAGTAAAATATGAAAACGGAGCCATTGGCCAATTTGAAGTGAGCTGGACTTTTAGAGGCGGCTTAGATTTGCGTGATGAGGTAATGGGAACAGAGGGTACTATATGGATCAATTCATTTTTGAGAACAGGATTTGATATGTTCACAACTGGTAAAGGAGGTGATTATATTGCAGAGAAAGCAGAAAGCAATAGTGGTTGGTTATTCCCAGTTGGTGATGAATTGAATGAATTGGGCTACAACCATATGTTCATGGATATGTTCAATGCATTAGAAAAAGGCATTGCACCCAAAGAAACCTTTTATGATGGCTATGTAGTAAATGCTATATTAGATGCTGCCTACAAAAGTGCCAAGTCTAAAATTTGGGAGCCTGTTCAATTAGATATTTGGAGAGGCCAAACAGGACTTTCAAAAGAATCACATTTGGTTTCTTATGACCAAGACCATTATTTAGTAAAAGAAGAGATGACACACTACGGTGCTAAAAAACTTATCTTAAAGCATAAGACTACAGGAAAAATTACAGAACAGCTAATGAATTAATTTTATCATTTACCCATTGGAGAGCGGTTTTCAACTGCTCTTCTCTGGTTAGGTGGCTATTGTCTAACACCACTGCATCGTCTGCTTTTCTTAACGGACTGAATTCTCTTGTACTATCAATTTCATCGCGCATTGCTAAATTTGCCTGCACTTCTTCTTTGGAAATACCAGGATTTTTTGCAGATAATTCTAAATACCTTCTGGCTACACGTATTGCAGGGTCTGCCGTTACAAATATTTTTAATTCCGCATTAGGAAATACTGTTGTTCCAATATCTCTGCCATCCATTACGATCCCTTTTTGCAAGCCCATTTTTTGTTGTTGTGCTACCCCAAATTCTCTAACATATTGATTGGCGGCCACATCGCTTACCAAATTACTCACGCGCATTTCACGTATTTCATTCTCCACATTCCTTCCATTCAATAAGATATCACTACTTCCAGAAGAGATATTGTAATCAAACGCAAGATTGATTTGTTTTAACGCTTCTTGAACTGCTGAATCATTAGTATAATCAATAGCATGTTCTATAAAATATAAGGTGATGGCCCTGTACATGGCTCCACTGTCAATAAAAACATAATTAAGCGCCCTGGCCATTTGTTTAGCCAGGGTGCTTTTTCCACAGGAAGAATATCCATCAAGGGTGATAATAATTTTTTTCATAAACACTTCTTACCACAAAGGTAATTAAGAAGGCAATACTACTGTATCAATTACATGAATCACCCCATTACTTTGGTAAACATTTGCAATGGTTACTGTAGATACTCCCCCTTTTTCATCAGTCAAGATTAATTTCTTTCCTTTCATAGTGGCTTTTAAAATGCCTCCAGATACTGTTTTTAAAGTGGCAGAATCGTTCCCTTCTTTTATTAGAGCAGCAATAGCGCTTGCATCCAATTTACCAGCAACTACATGGTAAGTCAAAATTTTTGTAAGTGTAGCCTTGTTCTCTGGTTTCACTAATGATTCAACAGTTCCGGCTGGTAATTTACCAAAAGCAGTATTGGTGGGAGCAAAAACGGTAAATGGTCCAGCACTCTGCAAAGTTTCTACTAGTCCTGCGGCTTTTACAGCTGCAACTAGTGTAGTGTGATCAGCAGAATTCACCGCGTTGGCTACAATATTCTTAGAAGGATACATTGCTGCACCACCCACTTCAACAGTTTTTTCGCTCATTTGAGCAGTAGCAACATTCACTAATAATGCGGAAGTAATAACAAAGAAAATTTTTTTCATAAATCTGATTTAAATTGATTGATTAATTTTTACAGATTCATGTACGATGTACAATTCAAAATGGATTGTTAAGGAAAATAAAAAAGATTGGGATAATCTGAAATGATTCCATCTACACCCAATGCACGTAATTTTTTCAAAGTAGCTAAATCATTTACTGTCCAGGGAACCAATTTCATTCCTTTGGCTTTGCACTCTTTTACCAAAATCTCATTTACTAAACTATGATGTGGACTATAGACTGTAGGCGTAAAACCCAAATCTTGTAATTGTTCTGTTACTGATTTTTTATTGTAATCCTCAATTAATAGTACTGTAGATATTGAAGGGTACTGCTGGTGCAAGTATTGTAATGTTCTAATATCAAAAGACTGAATTGTAACTCTATCTTCAATTTTTTTATGTTTGATTACAGCCACTAATAAATCAATAAATTCTTTAGGCTTAGGATGGAATTGATTGTCTGTAGCTGCTTGCGATTTTGTTTCGATATTGTAAAAAGGCAAGGGTTTATTTTTGGCCAATGCATATTGGTCTGCTGCATCAATTACTTCTAATAACAAAGGTTTAGTTGCAGCCATTTTTTGCTGTTGAGGAAACCTTGGATTTCCTTTTGAACCAACATCAAATCTTTGAGTAGCCGCATAACTCATGGTGTATATATTCAATTGCTTTTCTTCTGTTTTACTAACCAGAGTGCCATCTGGCTTGGTGGTTATTTCATGATTGAAGAAAGGTTCATGACTTAAGATGACTTGCTTATCAGCTGTTATAACCGCATCCATTTCTAGCGTTACTGCGCCTAAATCAATTGCTTTAAGCATTGCTGGAATCGTATTTTCAGGAACCAACCCACGGGCACCTCTATGGCCTTGCCAGTCAAAAGCATTTATATTATTTTGTTGATTCATTTTAGTACTTGTGCAGCCACATAATAAAATTATACTGCTGATGATGAAAGTAATTTTCATGAATAGATTTTATTTGTTCAATCTTTTTTTCATTTCTTTAGCAGCAAGTTGTTCTTCAAGAGTTCCTTTGGCTAAAGTTTGAATTATATTATCCTGAATATGGCTAGGCTTATTCTGGCTCCATTTAAAAACATGTTGCAATTGAGTCACTTCTATTTCAAATGCAATAATGGCTTTCATATTCGATTGAATATAGTCTTCGCTCATATGTTGCATTAGAGAAGGAGATCCAGGATCTTGCTCAAATTGAGCAGTCAAATTTTTTAACATGGTATATAATTCCGTATCGCCAAGAAATCGAATGATGCCTTTTGCATGAACTGCAGAATAATTCCAGGTGCTCGCAGTGTTTTGTGGTTCGTAATGCTTTGCACTTATATATGCATGAGGCCCATTAAATATAGCCATCACTTTATCATTGTGCTCAAAAGCATCGGTATGGGCTTGCTTACGCATAATATGCGCCTGCAAAAACAATTTATTCTCACGAAAGCTAATCATCACAGGCACATGGGTTGCTACAGGAGCCCCATCTTCACCAATTCCACAAATAGTCGCAAATGAATTGGATTGCATGAACGCCAAAATATCAGCTTGTTCTGCAACGGAAAAATGATTAGTTAAGTACATTATAATTGCAATGTATGATTAATTTGAAAACTTAAAAGCTAACTGCTACAGCTGTTAATGCGGTAAACAAATTTTGAGTAGGCACATTACCTTGCTTGGTAAAAATAAAATCCCTGCTTTGTAGTTGCTTGATTTCTGCACGCCATAAAACATGCTTATTCATTGCATAGTCTACATTTAATGATATACCTTTTACCCTAAAACCAAGCGGTGTTCCAGTATATATGATTACGCCATTTGCATCCTGATAAGACTCTGTTCTTAAGGCTACCTTTAATTGATCATTAACTGCAAACTGTGCCATTAAAAGGGGGGTATGCCAAACTTGCCCAGGGCTGATTCCTTTTGCCTTCTGAAAGCCAATATCTAATCCTGCTATCAACCCAAACCGATTGCTCCATTGGTAAATGGCATAAAAATTATGAAAGTAACGCATTACCCCATCAATACCTGCTGTTGGATTACCAATATATGAACTACTATTGATGGTCCATTTATTATTGGGTTTGAACTGAATTTGGTGCCCGAAAGAAGGGCTGCTATTGCCTTTAAGCAGTTGAATACGTTGCCAACCAGTTAATATCAATCCACTTAAAAACCATTTTTCATTTGGGGAAGTGTAAATAAGTTTTACTCCAGTTTCAAAATAAGGAGAATTATCTGCTGCTAAGCTTCTGCTCAAGGTCCAGCAATCTTTTCCAATAGCGCTTTCAAAACCGATATGCGAACTAAATACACCTGCATCCAACCATAAGTTGGATTGCTTACTTATTTTCCATCCAAAATTTGCTTCCAATATTTGCTTGTAAAATCCATTCTCGCCTGCATAATTGGCTCGCATATATGAACCAAATGCCAATGCCATATTAGCCCTTAACCGATTGTTGATGTACCCAGCTTTTACAAAAGCTAAGTTTACACTCAGTTGTTTGTTTTGATCATGGCTGTAAACAAATGGAGCATCATTATTAGTGACAGGTCCGTTGGTATTATGTTGAAAGTAGAATTCGGCATAACCACTCAATTGAATGGGATTGGTTTTTTGTTTAGGCATACTAGTGTCATTGGTTTGAGCAACAACCACTAAACCTAAGCACCATCCTATTATGGTGGCTAACCATTTCATTTATACTACTTCAATTAATGAAGTCTGAGGCAAATTAGCATTGCGCATGGCAATATTTCGAACTGTTTGTGCAGTAAACTGCCTAAATGCTTCTTTGGTCAACTCATCGTTTCCTACCATAGATGGTACTCCATCATCCCCACCTTCGCGAATGGTTTGAACCAATGGAATTTGGCCTAAGAAAGAGAGATCATATTCCTCAGCCAGTTTCCTTCCCCCCTCTTTGCCAAATAAGTAATACTTGTTGTTCGGTAATTCAGCAGGCGTGAAATAAGCCATATTTTCAATAAGACCAATGATTGGAACATTTATTTGTGCCTGACTAAACATGGCAATCCCTTTTTTAGCATCCGCCAGTGCTACGTTTTGTGGAGTTGTAACTATTACTGCACCTGTTACTGGCACCGTTTGCATCAGCGTTAAATGAATATCGCCAGTTCCAGGAGGCATATCAATCACTAAATAATCTAACTCGCCCCAATCAACTTCTGTTACAAATTGTCTGATAGCCGAGCTTGCCATTGGACCCCTCCAAACAACTGCATTTTTTTCATCTACCAATAAACCAATACTCATGAGTTTAATTCCAAATTTCTCTAATGGAACAATCATCCCTTTCCCATTCACTTCTTTCATCATTGGTCTAGCCCCCCTTACCCCAAACATAATTGGTACACTAGGTCCATAAATATCTGCATCCATTAATCCTACCGATGCGCCGCCTTCGGCCAGAGCCAAAGCAAGGTTTGCAGAGACCGTACTCTTACCTACTCCTCCTTTTCCGCTCACTACAGCAATAATATTCTTAACCCCACTCAATACTTTTTGGTCATCTTTTCTTGTTGAAGTGGTATTTGCAGTGAAGTTGACCGTTACTCTTGCATTTTTATTAACCAATAACTTAATAGCATTTTCACTGGCCCTGCTCATCAAATCTTTCATTGGACAGGCTGGCGTAGTTAATACAATGGTAAAGCTTACAGCATCCCCGTCAATCGCTATGTCTTTTACCATGTTAAGGGTTACCAAATCCTTTCCTAAGTCTGGCTCCTGCACATTACTCAATGCTTGTAAGATTGATTCCTTTGTCATTGTTGTTCAAGTTTTTGTTAAAATAACCGTTGGATTGCAAAGTTAACAACCTAGGACTTTACTTTGTTATGAAATACGGAGAACAAAGCAAATTAGTACCTTTGCCCTCCCTTAAACCGCAACTGCCTTTATGAATAGATTGATTATCCCCTTTTTGATATTGTTGGTTGGGTTAGGATTGGTACAAGAGGCAAATGCCCAGCAAAACAATCCATACAGAGACTCCATTGTACAATTGTATGGAGTTGTTATGACTGCAGACAGCTTAAGAGGCATCCCATCCGCTTCTGTAATTGTTGAAGGCAAGGGTAGAGGAACCATTACCAGCTATGATGGGGTATTTTCTATTGCGGTAATGAAAGGGGACCGAATCACTTTTAGTAGTATTGGATTCAAAAACAACAGTATTCAAATTCCATTGAATTTGGAAAGCAATCAATACAGTGTAATTCAATTACTCGTTAGCGATACTGCTTATTTGCCTGCCACCATTCTTAAGCCAAGACCTACCAAAGAACAGTTTGAAAGAGACTTTTTAAACAATCGCTTCCCTGATGATGCATACGAAATTGCACGTAAAAATACCGATGAAGCAACTCGTAGAATTTTATTAAACAGTTTACCTGCTGATGGTAGAGAAGCAGTGAATTTTCAGCTAAGACAACAAACCAACAAATATTATTATGCAGGCCAGGTACCTCCTATGAATATCATGAATCCTGCTGCCTGGGCAGATTTTATCACCGCATGGAAACGTGGTGATTTCAAGCGAAAAAAATAATTAACTATGTCAATTTTCAACGTAACAGTAATTGGTGCAGGTACCATGGGTAATGGCATTGCACACGTATTTGCACAAAAGGGATTTAAAGTAGTTTTAGTAGATGTGCAACAAGCACAATTGGAAAAAGCATTGGCTACTATTGGAAAAAACTTAGACAGGATGGTTGCAAAAGGCACAATTGCTATCGAAGAAAAAGAAGAAACACTTGCCAATATAAGTACCAATACATCTGTGAGAGATGGCGTTGCGGCTGCCGACTTAGTTGTAGAAGCAGCAACCGAGAATATTGAATTGAAACTAAAAATATTTGGAGAGATGGATGCTGCCGCTCCAGCTAATGCAATTTTAGCCAGTAACACTTCTTCCATTTCAATTACCAAAATTGCATCCGCAACCAATCGACCGAATAAAGTAATTGGTATGCATTTCATGAACCCTGTGCCGGTAATGAAATTAGTAGAAATCATTAATGGCTATGCTACAGACACGACAGTTACTGATTCAATTGTTGAATTAAGCAAACAATTGGGTAAAATTCCATCTGTGGTGAATGACTATCCGGGGTTCATTGCCAACAAGGTATTGATGCCTATGATTAACGAAGCCATCTACTCTTTGTATGAGGGAATTGCAGATGTGGAATCCATTGATACCATTATGAAATTGGGAATGGCTCATCCAATGGGACCTTTACAATTAGCCGACTTTATAGGTCTAGACGTTTGTTTAAGCATTATGAATGTATTATATAATGGCTATGGCAACCCTAAGTATGCTCCATGTCCATTGTTGGTAAATATGGTTACAGCAAAAAAACTAGGCGTAAAATCAGGAGAAGGTTTTTATATCTATACCCCAGGTTCTAAAGAATTAATTGTGAGCCCTAATTTTAAAAAGTAGCAGCCCATCTTATAATGTATTTCCAAATGCAATCAAATAAATGGCAATGCCTGATAATGCAATGCCCATCCAATTGATGATAGATAGCTTCTCTTTAAATAAGATTGCAGCTACCAAAGTGCTGAATAATACAATACCCATATTATTCACGGGTAAGCTGGCACTTGTTTCCCACGGACTGTCTTGAAGAAAATGGACCAAACACCATATAGAAAAATAATTTGGAATTCCAATACAAATGCCTGCAACTACTTGATTAAATTTAAACACCAATTGTTTTTTCCAATATTGATACAGTAAAACCATTAATCCAATTGTTGCAGCAGAAAAGAACCCTGCGATTAAAAAAGCATTATTGGTTTCTTTAGTTACATAGGTTTGTTGCACATGGTTAATTAATGCATCTAAAAATCCGCTACCAATAAATACCAAGAGCGGTAAGAGTACTTTTTGTAAAAAAGGAACTGAATCTGCATTTTCTGATTCATTTGGCTTAGGGTAACAAGTGAATATTACTGCAATTAAAGCAAGAGAAATACCCACTATTTCCCATCCTACCACTTGTTCATTATACAAAATAATGGTTAAAATAACTGGTATAATAAGAGACAATTTATTGGCCACAGAAGCAACCGCCACGCCCAATTTTTGAGCAGTCATTCCAATTAAATTAAAACTGGTAATAAACAATAATCCCATTATCATTGCCCACCTAAACCAGGGCGTAGCAATTGATTCAGATTGAATGGGGAAAGATCCATTTACTACAGATCCGGTGATTACACAAGTAATATAATTGAATACTATAGCAGGATAAACTGGTATATTTAGTTTACCACAAACTTTGAAAGAGAGTAATAAATAACTAGTTAAAACAATACTGCCTATTAAAAATATCATGATTGAACGCTTCGGTAATAATGAATAATATCTGTTCCTACTTTTTCTTTTTTCAACAATTGTGCTTGCATTAAACTGGGTGCTTGAATTCCAATTGCATTTTTTGATGCTATTGCTTGTTTTGCATGAATTATATAAGCTTCATCCCATAATGCTTGGTTGATAAAACTTTGCAACAGCTTTGCTCCACCTTCAACTAAAATACTTTGCACTTGGTGATGGTATGCGTATTCTAAAATGGGTTCTAATAAACTCGCTTGCTCTACTAATTGTATTTGTTTTACGACACCAGAAGTTTCATTCTTGATGGTATTGAAAACCCAAGTAGGATGTTGATCATTGAGGAGATGTAAAGATGAATCAAGCAGTAGGCTTCGATCAATCACCATTCTCAATGGATTTGGTCCATTACCAAAACGGTTATTTAGTTGTGGATTATCCGTTACGGCTGTTTGAGTTCCTACTAAAATAGCTGCTTCTTCTGAACGCCAATGATGAACTAGTCTTTGGGTGTAGGCATTACTGACTTTTATAGTTTTCCCTTGCAATCCAATCAAACCATCCGCAGATTGTGCCCATTTTAAAATAATATATGGGCGGTGCTGCTGATAAAAATGAAAGAATCGCTTATTTAGATTGATTGATTCTTTTTCTAAAATAGGACCAATTACATTGATGCCTGCCTCTTTTAGTTTTGAGACCCCCTTACCGTTTACCGCTTCAAAAGGATCCATACAGCCGATCACTACTTTTTTAATTTGATGCTCAATAATCAAATTGGTGCATGGTGGTGTTTTGCCAAAATGTACGCAAGGTTCGAGGCTCACGTACAAAGTAGATCCCTTTATTTTTTCTTGATTTTCTTTTGCAACGCTATTGATGCAGTTTACTTCTGCATGAGCTTGACCATATTGTTTATGGTAACCTTCCCCAATAATTTGATCTTGGTATACCAACACTGCTCCTACCATCGGATTTGGAGCAACCCATCCAGCTCCTTTTTGAGCCAGCTGCAAACATCTTTGCATATAGAATTCGTGATTGATGGGCATAAGCTTACAAAAATAAACAAATGATAGCTACATTGCAGCATGACCATCAGAGATGCCAAGCAAGCCATTATGGAGGCTATTGAGCCTATTTATGATAATAGAGAATCTGTCAATATTGCCACATTATTGCTAGAGGAGTTAACTGGCTTTAGTAAAATGAATCAATTTCTTCAAAAACAATCCATTTTATCAGAAGAAATTGTCAGCAGGCTTCTGCCTTTAATAGACCGATTGAGCAAAGGAGAACCCATTCAATACATTATTGGCAAAGCATGGTTTATGGAGCTTGCTTTTGAAGTGAATTCGCATACATTAATTCCCCGACCCGAAACAGAAGAATTGGTGAACACCCTCATTCAATTTTTAAAAAGCAAGGAATACAAAAATGTTCAAATACTCGAAATTGGTGCTGGTTCTGGCTGTATCCCTATAGCAATAGCTAAATATTACCCTAATGCAACCATAACCAGCATTGATATTAGTGAAAAGGCTTTAGTTGTTGCAAGTAAAAATGCCGAACACATAGGGGTGAATATTCATTGGAAACAACTCGATTTTTTAAAGAAAGCATCTTGGAATCAATTGGGATCATTCGATATAATCATTAGCAATCCACCCTATATCCGTAAAGCAGAAGCTGCCACGATGCATACCAATGTATTGGCTTTTGAACCCTATACAGCATTATTTGTGGAAGACAATGACCCTTTGATTTTTTACAAAGCCATTCATGATTTTTGCGAAACCCATCTTACTAAAAATGGAATCGTATTTTTAGAAATAAATGAAAGTTTAGGCAAGGAAACAGCCGCATTATTTAGCAATAGTTTTACAGTGGAAATTAAAAAAGACATGCAAAATAAGGAGCGGATGATAATCGCGCATCAATTTTGATCAACTGCCATAACTGGAGTTGCGCCTAATTTTTTGATGACTTGCATAATTTTAATGGAAGTGCCTAAATGAGATGTACTGTCTCCATTTATAACTACTGTTGGCTTCTCTGTTTCCTTAGATAAATACTCTTGTAATTTACTTTCCAAATTTTCAATCGCAATGGGCTCTGCCCCAATGAACAATTGCTGGTCTTTGTTCACACTAATTACAACAGTTTGCTTAGCCTTGGTATCTGCTTTAGCTTTTGGATTAGATACCTTAATTACATTAGGGTTAGCCAAAGTAGACACAATTAAAAAGAACAACAATAGAATGAATAAAATATCATTCAGAGCGCCTGTATGCATTTCAGGATGTGTTCTAAATCTTTTTCGGATATTCATATTATCTAGTTGGCTCTTGTAAGATATCCATGAAGTCTGCACTAGCAGCTTCCATTTTATTTGCCGTTTTGTCTATCTGAGTACTTAAAAAATTATGACCCACATAAGCTATCAACCCAATAATCAAGCCTGTTGCAGAAGTAATCATTTTAGTATAAATACCGCCTGCAATTGTATTTAAAGTATACTCTCCTGTTGATGCAATTCCATAAAACAATTGAACCATTCCAATAATAGTACCTAAAAATCCAAACATGGGTGCAATACCAGCAATCAACGACAATATGTTTAAATTCTTTTCCATATTGTACATTTCTAGTTTACCAACATTCTCCATGCTTTTTTCAATAGCGTCTATTGGTTTTCCTATTCGTTGTAAGCCTTTATCAATCATTTTAGCCACAGGGCTGTTATTATTTTTTGCATAACTTTTTGCAGCTTGAACATTACCCGATAAAATATGGTCGCGAATCACTACCATAAAATTTACCTCTATTAGACTTGCTTTTCTAATAGCCAATAAGCGCTCAGTAAATACATAAATAGCTGCAATTAACAAAGCATAAAGTGGATACATGATCCATCCACCTTTTTCTAGCAAAGTCCACAACGACACTTTTTCTGCAGTTGCTACAGCAGCCGTTGCCGCTTTTTGTAATGTATCTGACTGTAATAAATAAAACATGAATTCAATTTAGTTTGCTAATGTAGTAGGTTCTACAAAAGAACAATTAATCGTGCATAAAAAATCATACACTTCGTTAATTAAGAAAGCTTTTACACATGATGATTATTTAGTAGGCTTATCCATTTCCTTCATTTTCATCATCGCCATGATTTGACGCATATTATCTTGCATACCTTCTGGACTACCATCTAAGAAAATGACATTGCCTTTTCCAATTTCAGCAAAATTCTTGATGGCTTCTGTCCACATGCTAAACAATATCACATTGGTATCTAAGTTTGCTTGTTTCATCTCTTCTGCAGCTTGGCTCATTCCCTTTGCCACTTCTTGTCTGAATAAGGCAACACCCATTCCACGTAAACGTGCCGCTTCTCTTTCTGCTTCTGCGGCTATTTTAATAGCATTACCCTCTGCTTCAGCTCCTTTAGTTTTAGTAATCAACAATGCTTGACCTTCATTTTCGGCAGCAGCTTTTAAATTATTACTGGCTACCACCCTACTCATGCTTTCCATAATCACCTGATCAAATGTGATATCATTAATTTGTAAATCTTGTAAGTGATACCCCCAATCTTCTAATGATTTATCAATTTGCTGTTTTACATCTTCTACAATTTCTCTGCGCAATAATAAAATTTCTGCTTGTCTTTTTGTAGCAACAAATGCGCGAATTGAACCTTCTACTGTTCTGATTAATGCCTGCATCAAATCTTTCTCTGAAATAAATTTGAATGCAACATTTTTGATGGATTGCTCATCTTGGTTAATCACAGAATACAGTAGCATACTTTTAAAATAAACATTGGCCTGATCTACCGTTACTGCCTGGAATTCTAGCTCAACTGAACGGTTTTGAATACTTACCGTTTTATACACCTGCTCAAGAATGGGAATTTTAAAATTCAATCCTGGCATTAGGATTCTTCTATATTTACCAAACATCGTAATTACTGCAATGGTCCCTTGGTTAACAGTAACCAAGCCTGTGAACACAATAATCAAGGCAACAATCAGCCACCAATAATTCATTAAAAATTGCATAAAAAATAATTTGAATAAAGATAATATCTATTTAGTCAGACCAGCCCCCTTTTCTTCCCACACTTGAACCAGTTGAACCAATACATCCACAGCTCGCTCCATATCTGCAACACCTACCCATTCTCTTTTGCTATGGATGGCTTGCATTCCAGTGAAAATATTGGCACAAGGGAGGCCCATGAAACTCAACCTGCTTCCATCAGTTCCTCCTCTTATTGGCTCTTTATTAAAGGGGAGGCCACATTTTCGATATGCTTCTTCTGCATAGCTACTAATGAACGGGTATTGGTCAATGATCTCTTTCATATTCCTATACTGTTCTTCTTCAGAAAAAGAAACAGTTGCTCCAGGAAATTGATTGATTACTTGTTGGGCAATTTGTTTTATGCATGCTTGATGTTCAGCTAATAGAGCGGTTTCAAAATCACGTATAATAAATTCAATCATTGCTTTTTCAGCTAACCCTTCTACCCTTACTGGATGAACAAAACCTTGCTTTTTTTCAGTCACTTCTGGGGCTAAATTAGCTTTTGGTAACTGATCCAAAATAGCTGCAGCAACTTTTAATGCATTCACCATTTTACCCTTTGCATATCCTGGATGGGCAATCACACCTTCAATATGTACCGTAAACCCATTGGCACTAAAAGTTTCGTCTTCAAATGTTCCCAGGGCACCCCCATCTAAAGTGTAAGCAAAATCTGCTCCTAATTTTGGTATATTCAAATGATTCGTTCCTCTTCCTACTTCCTCATCTGGTGTAAATAGAATTTTTATGGTACCATGTGGAGTACTTGGATGACAATTTAAATATTCTACTAAATTCATAATAATAGCAACCCCTGCTTTATCATCTGCGCCCAATAAAGTTAATCCACTAGCAGTAATAATATCTTTACCAATATGTTGGGCTAAAAAAGTGTCTTTTTCAGGGTCTATAATAATATTCGCATCATCAGGTAATACAAGCGGTTCACCTTTGTAAGCTTTATGAAGCAATGGTTTTACATTGGTCCCACTACAATCGGGAGCGGTATCAATATGGGCACAAAAACAAATGACTGGAACCAACTTATTGGTATTTGCAGGTATGGTAGCATAAACATAACCGAACTCATCAGTATGCGCATCAACAAGATTTAAAGCGAGCAATTCTTGCACCAATAATTGACTTAGATTTTTTTGTTTTAGGGTAGATGGAAAGCTGCTACTCAATGGATCACTCTGTGTATCAATTTGAACATACCGCATTAATCTTTCGGCTACACTGTATTGAAATAATCCACTCATCTTTTTTATTGCAAGTTAATATTTGTTCATGCATGTATTGCAATTCTAAAAATCAATGTTTATATTGTATCAACTAAATAACCCCCCAAATGAAAAAAACACTGATTGCTGCAATTGTTGGTGGCATTGTATTATTTATGTGGCAGTTCTTGTCGTGGACTGCTTTAAACTTACACAGCGCTTCACAACAGTACACACCTAAACAAGACAGTATTTTGCAAATGCTGAAAACCAATTTAGATAAAGAAGGAGGCTATTACATGCCATCTGCACCAATTGGAACTTCTTTTGAAGACATGGAAAAATTGGCAGCCGCTAATGTTGGTAAGCCATGGGCAAGTGTTCAATACCATGCTTCCTTAGAATACAATATGGGTACAAATATGGTAAGAGGACTTGTTGCAGATATTTTTATCATATGGCTTCTATGCTGGATTCTCGCAAAAATTGCCAGCAATAATTTTACCACCACTTTTACTGCCTCCATTTTTGTAGGACTTATTGTTTATTTAAATAGTAGTTACACCAGTCATATCTGGTATCCCATGTTCGATATCAGGGCCTATTTAATTGATGCCATTGTAGGTTGGGGATTAGTGGGAGTTTGGCTAGGTTGGTGGATGAATCGGCAACCTAAATAATAGATAATTCTAGTTCAAGGAACAAGTATATAAAAAAGAGATCGGCATGCCGATCTCTTTTTTTGTATTTATTTATGCGCATATATAGTTACGCTAGTTCTTACTTAAGGTGTAATAATGATAGACTTTGGTCCGTCAATTGAAACCAATTCTAAATCAAATACCAATTCTTCACCAGCTAAAGGATGATTGGCATCTAATACAACTACCGCTTCTTTAACTTCTACTATCACAACAGGGAAATTTTGCCCTGAACCATTGCTCATATTCAATTGCATTCCAACTTCAGGCACCATATCAGCAGGGAATCTGTCTTTAGGAAACTCCATGACCATTTCTTCTTGCTTTGGACCATACGCTTGATCTGCTGGAATATTGATGGTTCTTTTTTCTCCAATAACCATACCCGTAACACCATCGTCAAAACCGGCAATAACCATACCGCTTCCAATTTCAAACTCTAAGGGCTCTCTGCCTTCTGATGAATCAAAAGTATTGCCATTAGTTAACTTTCCGTGATAATGCACTTTTACCTTATCACCTTTTTTTGCTTGTTGCATAAATTATTATTAAGGGGCAAAAGTACTATCCTTCGCGCTTAATATTACCTTTGCAGCCAAATATTTTGGCTATGCGGATTGTTTTCATGGGCACCCCAGATTTTGCAGTGGCTTCTTTAGACGCTTTGGTTTCCAATGGATTCAACGTGGTTTCTGTGGTTACAGCGCCAGACAAACCCGCTGGAAGAGGCCTTAAATTATCCGAAAGTGCTGTTAAACAGTACGCTACATCAAAAGGAATTCCAGTACTTCAACCCATCAAATTAAAAGACCCTGCATTTATTGCTGCATTACAAGCTTTAAATGCCGATATACAAATTGTTGTGGCCTTTAGAATGTTACCAGAGATCGTATGGAATATGCCAAGAATGGGCACTTTAAATGTGCATGGTTCATTATTGCCCCAATATCGAGGTGCTGCTCCCATCAATTGGGCAGTAATTAATGGAGAAAAACAAACCGGCGTTACTACATTTAAACTAAAGCACGAAATTGATACCGGGGATATTTTATTACAAGAATCCATGCCAATTGGTGATGATGAAACTGCCACTGAAGTGCATGATCGAATGAAAATAATAGGGGCCAATTTGTTGGTAAGAACTTTACAGCAACTAGTTGCAGGTACCATTGAAGAAATTCCCCAGATACTAACTGCTGAAACAAAACACGCACCCAAAATTTTTACCAAAGATTGCACCATTCAATGGAACCAATCAGCTGAACAGCTTCATAATTTAGTGAGGGGTTTAGCGCAGTTTCCAGGAGCTATTACACAATTGGATGGTAAAATCATAAAAGTATTCAAAAGCCAAAAAGAAATCATTGCACACCCACATGCTGTAGGTTGCGTTTTTACAGATAATAAAACGTTTTTGAAGTTTAGTTGCAGCAATGGGTATTTACATTTACTAGACTTACAGTTAGAAGGCAAGAAAAGAATGCCAATAGCCGATTTTTTAAGAGGATATAAACCACCAATTATTTAACCCGCTATTGGATAGCTGCAGCTAAAGTTGAATAATCAACTATACCTTGTTTTCTCCAAGTTTCTTTCCCATTTTTAAATACAATAAATGTAGGCAATCCTTCAGAACGCAATTGCTTCATCACTTCAATATCTATTCCGCCGTCTACCTTTATCAAACTAAACTGCCCACCTTTTTCCTTTTGCAATTGTTTTAATACTGGTTCCATTTTTACGCATGGAGGGCACCATTCTGCACCAATATCTACTAAAATGATTCCCGTTTTTGTACTTGCTGAAAATGCAGCCATACTCATTTCTTCTCTGGACGCTTTAGATTCGAGGGGTTTTCCTTCCATACGCCAAGCAGAAGTGCCTCCACGTAAATTGCTCACATCAGCAAAACCATTTTGTTTCATCCAATTCATGGCATCCGCACTTCTAACTCCTGAAGCACAATAAACCAAAACTGGTTTGGTTTTATCAATATGTTGTACCCTTTCTGCAAACTCTTTTTGATCAAGCCAGTTAGCTTGCAATGCATTATTAAAATGCCCTCCTTGGTATTCACCTGCAGTTCTTACATCTAATATTTGAACACCAGGTATTTTCATTTTTTGTTCAAAAGCGGAAGCGGAAATGGTGCCACCAGTCTGCGCAATTACTTCGTCTTCCATGGATGTAACTGAACTTTCACTGGGTGCAGAATTGCAAGCAAAAACCACAAAAAGAAGGGCAATACTAAAAAGAGGTAGTTTCATATTATTGTAAATAAGTAAATGTTACCGAAAAAGGAAGTTCCCCTTTTCCTAAAGCAGCAGCAGTTGCGTTGCTAATTCTCATCATCAAAGCTGGAGCGCCCTTAATTTCAGGCACTGGACCCAATACTCTTGCACAAACCGTTTTATTATCTGTTGTTGTAATACGCACAATTGTTCCCGGCAACACATCATTCAATAAAGCATAAAATTTTCGATCAGAAAAACCACTAATCGACTTAAAAGTACCAACATCGCCTGCTTTATTAATTTTGTTTTTGCTTGATTCATCCATTGCATAAATTAACCCGAAATAACCTTCGTCATTGGGTTTAGGAACATAACGCAAATCTTCTTCACTAATTCGGTATTCTGTTGGTGCTACTTTATTGGCTTCTTTAAATTGATCTACAGGAACGGGTGCTGGAACAATATTCGCAGCAGCGTCTGCATCTTTTTTTGCTCTATCTGCAGCAGCTTTAGCAAAAAATTTATCCGTTTCCGTCAAAGGCTTCATCTCTCCTTTTTTCATTTCTCGGCTTCCATCTATAGCAGCATCCATAACATTAGGATCCTTCAAAGGAGGATTTTCTACAGGAGCACCAATCACTGGTGGCTTTACAAATACTTGGGTGTTTGCTGCCGGTGCATCCGCTTTCATTGCAGCCAGCTTTGATCCACCAATAAAACCAATTACAATGGCTTGCCCATTTTTTAATGCGTCTGTTTTTAAATCATTCCACTCGCGCAAGTTGGCCAATGGAACTTTATAGTAACGTTGACTAAGTCTAAATAAATTTTCTCCCTTGCCTGCAATATGATAAACAGGTTCGCTTGTTGCAAACTCCTGCTGTTGAACCAAATTATCTTCAGACAAAGGAATTCTTAATTTAACGCCCAATGCTAATACTGCATTGGCATTTAAATTATTGTATGCTGCAATTTGTCTAGGCGTTGCCCCATAAATTCTGCTAAGAACCGATAAGGTTTCTTTTCCTTTAACAGTATGGTTAATATATAGGTCACCAGTAGGACCTGCTGCAATTAATTTATCCTGGGCAATAACTGCTTGGGTACAAAATAGGATAGCAACAAATAAATATTTCTTCAGGTACATGAGATGATAAATAGACTGTAAAGTTAATCTTTTAATATTCTCCATTCAGCAGGATAATAATTATTGATTCGATTGGGTAAAACTTTAACCAATCCTAGTACAACTCCTTCAAATTGAACCCAATTCCAGCCTATCGAAGCATTATCAGGCATAAAGTTTCCTCTTTTTAAAAACAACAGGGCTTGCTCTTTGTTGATTGGCAAAATATTGAACCCAATTTTAGGTAAAATCGAAACTGCCCATTCATGGGATGGGATTAATGCATTTCCTTTGAATTCTCCTATTTCTATCCCTGCTTTTTTAATGTATAGCCTGCCTGCTAGTTCTTGAATTGTACTTAAAAAAGCATCTGGCACTCTTCGTATCGCATTGTTTTGTTTAAAGTAAGTAGCGGATGAATCGTTCTGCACATAGGGGGCCAAAGCTGCTATTTCAGGCTTAGTCAATTTAGTTAATGAAGCTTCTTTTAAGCGACCACCTAAATGGCTTTGTTGTTGTTTAAATGCAGCCAAATAAAAACCCTCTCCTTTAACCAAATATGGATAAAACCGATATCCCCAAGCTTGTTCTTGAGGGGATCGGGTGGTTACGATATTCCAAGATGGGTCTATTTTAATAGGACAGGATTCCATCTTCATTTGGTCTATAATCCAATCAGCAATGGATTCATCTTCAGCTTCAGAATAGGAGCAGGTTGAATACAATAGAATTCCACCTTGCTTTAAACAAGGGATAATGGAAGACAATATTCTTTCCTGTCTTTCACTGCAATGACTCACATTCTGCTCACTCCATTCTGCAATAGCTTGTGGGTCTTTTCTAAATAAGCCACTCCCACTACATGGAGCATCCACTACAATTACATCAAAATAACCAACAAAGTCTTTAAAATGATCTGGGTCATTATTGGTAACAACCATATTGGGCAATCCCCACTTGGTTGTATTCTCTACTAATATAGCAGCACGAGACTTGATTACTTCATTACTCACCACCAAACCTTCGGTAAAAATTGAAGCCAACAAGGTAGTTTTACCCCCTGGTGCAGCACACAAGTCTAATACTTTTAAACCTTCTTTAGGACCAGGAACTAATTCATGAATAGCATGTTGTAAAAACATTGAACTGGCTTCTTGAACATAATAAGCACCCGCATGAAATAATGGATCCATAGTAAAAGAAGGCCTTTCTCTTAGGTAAAAGCCATTGCTGCACCATGGAACTTGTGAAGCCCTGTATTCAATTAACACATCGCTGGGTTTAAAGGGATTCAACCGAATACTCGTGACTTGTTCCCCAGAAGTATGCACGTCTTCAAATGCTGCCTTATCAAAGCCTTTTACATTTGCTAAAGAATCAATCAATTGCTTGGGTAAGTCCACTACTAGATTGCTTTTATTTCTGCAACTAATTTTTGTAAGGCAGCTTTTGCATCCCCAAATAACATAGATGTTTTGGGCTGAAAAAACAATGCATTTTCAATACCGGCATAACCAGGCTTCATACTCCGCTTATTTACAATCACTGTTTTAGCTTGCTCCACTTCTAAAATTGGCATACCATAAATAGGAGAGGCAGGATCGGTTTTGGCAGCAGGATTTACGACATCATTCGCTCCTAAAATAAGTACTACATCCGTAGTTTTGAACTCATTGTTTGCATCTTCCATTTCTAACAAAGAATCATAATTTACATCTGCTTCAGCCAACAATACGTTCATATGTCCGGGCATTCTTCCTGCCACTGGATGAATGGCATATTTAACTTCTACTCCTTTTTCTTCTAGTAATTGTTCTAGTTCGTGGCAAATATGTTGCGCTTGAGCCACAGCTAATCCATAACCAGGAACAATCATCACTTTATTGGCATAACTCATGCAAACAGCAGCATCACTAATCGAAATTTCTTTGAAACTCCCTGTAATAGCTTGCTGTTCTCCCTTTGATGATGCTCCAAAAGAACCCAATAAAACATTCATTAAACTTCGGTTCATTGCTTTACACATCAAAATGGTCAACAAAGTACCAGCTGCACCAACCAAAATACCTCCTGTCAGCATAACTTGGTTATCATACAAAAATCCCCCACATGCTGCCGCAACACCTGTAAAAGAATTTAAGAGGGAAATAACCACTGGCATATCTGCTCCTCCAATGGGCAAAACAAATAATACCCCATATAAAACAGCAGCAGCCGTAATAAAATAAAACCAATAATAATTGGTAATAGAAATATTGTATACTAAATAAGTAGCAACACCAACAATGGCTAATAACAAAATATTATTCGCAACCTGTTGTCCATTGAAAGCAAAATCTTTAACCGAACCATTTAGTTTACCCCATGCAATCATACTACCTGCAAAAGAAATGGTACCAATAATTAACCCAGCAAAAATGATTAGTAAAGTTGCACCATCTAAACTTCCTGCTGCTGCATACAAATTATCTTGCACCAACATTGGATGGGTTAAATGTTGAAATTCTATAATTGAAATTAAAGCAGCACAAGCTCCTCCCATACCATTAAATAAACTAACCATTTCTGGCATAGAAGTCATTTTCACTTTTTTTGCCGCTAAAGTTCCGGCAATTGTTCCCACTGCCAACCCGCCAAAAATCCATCCATAGTTTTCGAGCTTGACTCCATCTTTACTGTATAAAAAAATGGTGCCTAAAATGGCAATGGCCATACCAGCTGCTGCAACCCAGTTACCCTTCCGAGCTGTATCTGGATGAGACAACATTTTGAGCCCTACAATAAAACTAACAGAGCCCAATAAGTAACAAAGTGTAAGCAAATTTATTTCCATGTTATTTTTTCTTCTTAAACATTTCCAACATTCTATCAGTCACTACAAATCCACCTACCACATTTAAAGTACCCAATACTACCGCTAAAAATCCGATGATTAATGCTGGTATATCATCCGATGATACTTGTCCCATTACGATGATTGCGCCAATAATTACCACACCATGTATGGCATTGGCACCACTCATCAATGGTGTGTGCAACACACTAGGAACACGACCAATTACTTCTATCCCTAAAAAAATAGATAGAATTACGATGTAAATAATCTGGATATGTTCTTGTAAATAAGCTAAAAAAGTATTCATATAATTAGTTAAGATGCAAGCAATGATTGAATACGGTCGTTTACTATTGCGCAACCATGCGCCATACAACAACCTTTTACTATATCGTCTTCAAAATTTAAATTGATTGCTCCTTCTTTGGTTAAAATCAATTGTAAAAAATTAAACATATTCTTACCATACACTTTACTAGCATCTGCAGGCATATCCGAAGCCAATTGACTGTTGCCAACTAAAGTGACTCCATGCAACTGAATAGTGGCATTATTTTGGACCCCAAAAACATTCCCACCTGAAGAAGCAGCCAAGTCTATTACTACTGCTCCCGGTTTCATTAATTTGAGCATGTCTTCATCAATCAATAATGGGGCAGGCTTTCCTTGTAATTGAGCTGTTGCAATAATGACATCAGATTTAGCTACCGAAAGGGCTAAACGTTCTTTTTGTTTTTGTTTAAATTCAACCGTTTGTTCTACCGCATAGCCACCCGCTGCTGAAGCATCTGCAGCGCCTTCCACTTCAATAAATTTAGCGCCTAAACTCATTACTTCTTCTTTAACTGCTGCCCTAGTATCAGACACTTCTACCACTGCCCCTAAGCGTTTTGCTGTTGCAATTGCTTGAAGTCCGGCAACACCAGCGCCCAACACCATCAATTTTGCTGGAGGAATACTTCCTGCTGCAGTCATAAACATCGGGAAATAACGTGGCAACAAATCGGCTGCTTTTAAAACAGCTTTATACCCCGCAATATTTGCCTGACTACTCAATACATCCATAGACTGCGCGCGAGTGGTTCGGGGTATCATATCTAAACTAAAAATGGTGCAGCCTTTTGAAGCCCAATCTTTCATTAATTGAAAATTGAATAATGGCTGAAACACCCCTACTAATATTGCACCAGGCTGTGTTTTTGCTAAATCTTCTGCTGAAATACTCCAATAACTCAATAAAATAGTAGCAGAATTTAGCAGCGTGGTCCTATTCACTATTGTAGCACCTGCTGCAAAATATAACTCGTTGTTTGCAAATGCCCGAGCACCCGCATCTTCTTCCACCATCACTTGTATACCCTGCTTAACCAATGATGCCAACTGTTCTGGCAGCATAGCTACTCTATTTTCTCCTGCCGGTTCTTTAAGGATACCAATTATCATGTATGTAAGTTAATTCATTTAAACTGAACTATAAAATGCTGCTTTTCTTTTTGTTCCTTTCTAAAAAAAACCAATCCAATAAAAAATAAATCAATGGTTAATGTAACACTATCATCATTTTTTATTGCTGCCCATGCCTGCTCCATTTCTTTACTCCAATGAATATCATCAAACACAACAACGGAGTATTCATGCAGATTGGGCTTCATCTTATTGAAATACCGAATGGTTGGTTCAAATCGATGATTCCCATCAATGATCACAAAATCCAAGGACTTATTTTTTTGGAGCACACTGGCCAAAGTACTGTCAAAATTCCCAATCACCTGCTCAATATTATGTAAACCAATATGTTGAAAATGACGTTGCGCTTGCTTGGCAATTTCAGGTGCACCTTCCATGGTAATGACGAATCCATTTTGATTGGCTGCTGCTAAATAGCTAGTAGTAATTCCAAAAGAAGTGCCAAGTTCTAAAATGGTAGATGAACCAAAATGGTTGACCATCCTAAATAATAATTGACTAAATTTTTTAGGCTTTAATGCACTCTTTGCTATTGAAGAAATGGTTCTAGTATAATGTTGGTTTATTCTTGAACCAGCTCCAAAATCTGTTACCTCAATTGGAGTGTTATTAAATAAAAGTTCTTCTCTTACTTCTTCAATTAAAGGAAATACATAAAAATTCCTATCATCCGTAAAAACGGTATCAATTAAATCGAATACAAAGGGGGAGTGAATTCCATGCCCTTTAGCGTTGGAAGATTTCAACCAATACTGTATATAACGCAAACCAAGTTCAAAAGATGAATACATTATGATTGAATTTGATTAATTGGAAGCCATTTCTTTAGCCAAAACAGCGCATAAACGAGTGAAAACCAACTTAAAAAATGGGCCAACTGGATGAACCAATCAAGCAAATCAAAATTGGGTAAAGCAGTACCATCCAAGAAATAGACCATTACGCCTAAGCTGAACCACAAGCTTTTTCTAAAAAACGGAATAACAAAAAACAAAGGTAGTAGAATCTGTACAAAGGTTCTTAGTACAGATTGGTCTACATAATTTAACCAAAAATCACTGACAGTTTGCTGCGTATTAAATGAACGTAAGAATTGAATAACACCAACCAATAAACGAATTTGATAAAAAGCGTGAATGAGCAATAAAATATTCATTACTTGTAAAATGCTTTTACTGTATACACTTTTAACATTGTTTGCGTACACAACTGAAGCAATTACTAGAAATGGAATGAGAATTAAATAGAGAAAGGGAATAATTTGCATGATCAAGAATGTTTTTGCCAACATTGAAAGCGATAAGCAAAAGCATGTTTAGCATCTGCATTTTTAGATTCATCCATTGTCAATTGCCAAATATCCGTATCAAGTGCTGGGAAAAAAGTATCTCCCTCAATTATGGTATCAACCCTTGTTAAATATATTTTATGCGCAAAGGGCAATGCGGTTGCATACAATTCTCCCCCACCAATAATATAAGATTCTTTATAATCGTATTCAGAAGCTATCCGCAAAGCATCTTCTAAAGAAGCTGCTTTTTGAACACCATCTGCCTGCCAATCTGATTGCCGAGTTACAACAATATTTAGTCTCCCATTCAAAGGTTTGCCAGATAATGACTCAAAGGTTTTTCTTCCCATGATTACCGGCATTGCCCAAGTAGTTTGCTTAAAGAATTTCATATCATTTGGCAAATGCCAAAGCAATTGATTATTTAAACCAATGGCATTATTTGTAGAAGCGGCAACAATGATAGATATGATCATATTAAACTGCAACAGGTGCTTTAATTGCTGGATGACACTGGTAATTTTCTAAAGTAAAATCAGAGAAGTCAAAATCAAAAATACTGGTAATAGTTGGATTCAATTTCATTGTAGGCAATGGATAGGGATCCCTGCTCAATTGAAGTTGCACTTGATCTAAATGATTATTATAAATATGTACATCCCCAAAACTATGCACAAAGTCTCCATATTGCAACCCAGTTACTTGAGCCATCATCATGGTAAGCAAAGCATAAGAGGCAATATTAAAAGGCACACCTAAAAACACATCTGCACTTCTTTGATACAATTGACAACTCAATTTTCCGTCTGCAACATAAAATTGAAATAAACTATGACAAGGCATTAATGCCATTTGCGCAAGCTCTCCTACATTCCAAGCACTCACTATCATCCTTCTACTATCTGGATTATGTTTAAGCTGATGTAATACGTCTGTAATTTGATCAATTACTTTTCCATCAGCTCCCTCCCAGCTTCTCCATTGCTTACCATAAACAGGCCCAAGGTCACCATTTTCATTGGCCCACTCGTTCCAAATACTCACACCATGATCAGTTAAATATTTGGTATTGGTATCCCCTTTTAAAAACCAAAGCAGCTCGTAAATAATGCTTTTTAAATGCAGCTTTTTTGTGGTGACTAAAGGGAACCCTTTTGCTAAATCAAAACGCATTTGATGACCAAAGCAACTGATGGTACCTGTTCCAGTGCGATCTGTTTTTGCTACTCCGTTCGCTAGAATATGTTTTAATAAATCGTGATACTGTTGCATACGCAAATTAACAACGAAATGGCCGCATTTTGCGGCCATTGACACTGCTGTGCAGAAATTGTGATTATTCCACTACTTTTTAGAGATCAATTTATTGAAGCTTAAATACCAACCCATATTGCTTACATGCGTATCAAAGCTGCCAAATTTGCCCTGAACACTAAGTCCAAAACCGATACTGCCTCTTAATGAAAATTGATCATATTGGTATTTAAACTCATCAACCACACCAGAAGCATATTTATATCTAAGCGTATTATTTGATTTACTATATACAGCAGGCAATGCAGCTTGTAAGAAAAAAGCTGTTGAATTTCTTTTGTTCAACGGTAAATAATAACGGGTTATTGGGGCAATTCCAATATCTAAACTATTGTCAATATTCTTCGTATCAACGTTAGGCAACGAGGGGCCTGGGCCAATAGTTATTGGATAAGTTAAATAACTTCTCCGGTCTGTATGAACCCCCGCAATGCCCATTACTCCAATCATCCAATTTTGTTGAACAAACTTACCATACATAGGGGCTAATAAAATACCCAAATTGGTATTCCCTTTAGTGATAGAGATATCAGTATAGGAACCCATCATATCTGAGTAAACAGGAGAAATTCCAATTCCCCAAAATGATTTTCCTTTATTAAAATGTGAGTGGGTTGTTTTTTCGTTTTGGGAAAATACCAAATGACCAAAACCCAGTGCTAGTAATAGCATCCAAACTTTCTTCATAAACTTTTTTTATATAAGAGTCTATAAAGCAGAAAAGGGTTGCACCATTTATATAATAATTATGCCTTTCGTCTGTCTAATTCCTTTTTGATTAAAGACAATTCACGCCCAGTTTGTCCAGCAACACTTGAATTTTCCTTAGCCCTGCGCATTAAATAAGGAATCACATCTTTGATGGGGCCAAAAGGCAAATACTTACTCACTTTAAATCCCTCTTTCGCTAAATTGAAAGTAATATTATCACTCATACCATATAGCTGAGAAAAATGAACATGAGGATGGTTGTGAGGCAAGTTTTTCTCATGCATAATTTCAGCTGCCAGCAAATTGCTTTTTTCATTATGCGAAGCTATGATAACTGAAATGTCTTCTAAATGATCAAAGCAAAACTTCACTGCTGAATTAAAATCAGCATCTGTTGCTTCCTTGGTTGGTTGAATGGGAGAACCATAGCCCAATTCTTCTGCTCTTTCACGCTCTTTTTCCATATAAGCACCTCTAACCAATTTGATGCCTAATTTAAAATGTTGCTGCTTTGCAATTTTATATGACAATTGTAAAAAATGAAGGCGATCGTGTCTATACAACTGGATGGTATTATAAACAATCACTTTGTCTTTATTAAAGACTTCCATCATTTCCATGCATAAACGATCAATTGGGTCTTGAATCCAACTTTCTTCTGCATCAATTAATACACCAATATTTTTCTCCGCTGCAATTTCACAGATGGTATACATTCTATCGCGGACCCGATCCCATTCTGCAACTTCTTCTTCATGATCATGCACCCCACTTCTTAACCTTGGTGCTTCGTTCAAGGTTTGCAATAAATCAAAACGAGCTAAACCTGTAACCTTGATACTAATAAAAGGAATATTGGTTTGTGTTGCTGCATAGTTAATTACTCTAATAAATTCCTCAGTAGCAAGGTCAAAACTTTCCTCTGACTCTTTCCCTTCAACCCCGTAATCTAGAATTACTTGAACACCATATTTGCCAAGAACATTGCCCACCTCAGCAGTTTCTTCTAAAGTTTCGCCTCCTACAAATTGCTTAAAAATGGTCTTTCTGATTAACCCATTCACCAATGGAATGCCTGTTTTCATGATATAGGGAGTAAGGGTAGTTCCTAATTTCACGAACCAAGGAAATTCCATGGTTTTAAACAAGAACTTGGCTCCTTTTAATTCTTTATCAGTTTTGTAAGCAAATGCATTTTGGGTATTGTCGAAAGAAATATTCATACTAACAGATGTTCGTTGAGCAAATATCGGTACTCCATGCTTAAGTATGCAGTATTTAGCTAAAAAACTGTATAATTTTTTTAGATGGCTTGGTGATTAAAAGGCTGCAAAACCATTTCACTAACCACCCCACTTGCAGGTTGCTGACATAAAAACCAAATGGCTTTGGCTGCCTCTTCTGCTACAATCATTTTATCACGTTGAACCCTTAAATCAATATTATCCCAAAAAGCAGAATCAATTCCCCCTAAGAAAATATTGGTGATTCTAATTTCTGTTCTTTTGAGTTCTTCACGAATACTTTGCATCATTCCTACTAAACCATATTTACTTGCACTGTAAGCGGCGGCACCAGCCATGGGCACTTTTCCAAGTACGCCAGGAATATTAATGATCAGTCCCTTTTTTTGCTCTTTCATATTCGGCAAAACTGCTTTAACCAAATAAAAAGCTCCCATTAAATTCACTTGAAGGGTACGTTCGAACTCAGCGCTAGTAAGCAAATCCATTGTTTTAATGACACCAATACCGGTTGCATTAATCAAAATATTGATTACGGGGGTTTGCAACAATACTTGTAGTATGGTTTGATTTACGGAGGTTTCATTGGTTATATCCATCTGAAAACAACGAGTCTGCGGTATACCTGCTTCTAAGGCAACATCCGCCAGCTTCACCGAATTCTGACCTGTTAAAAAAACTACCGCCCCGCTGGCGCTTACTTGTTTAGCAACTTGAGATCCAACTCCACCAGTTGCACCAGCAATTAGTACTATTTTTCCTTTTAAAGATTCCATTAATTTTTTTTAGTACAACAATGAGTAAGGCATTTTGTTGTAAAAGGTCTTTATGAACATAGTCAGCATTGTCTTTCCGCATCAATTATTTAAAGATCAACCAGCACTGGACCCCACTATTCCGGTTTATTTGGTAGAAGAATGGCTTTTTTTTAAACAATTCCCTTTTCATTTTCAAAAGCTTTTGTTGCATAGAGCCAGTATGCAGCAATACAAAGACTTTCTAGCGAACAAGGGGTATATCGTCCAATATATTGAAACCAATGAAACAATTTCAAATGTGCTTCAATTAGTCCCCCATTTAGCAAAAAATGGAGTTACACAAATTAGAGTAGTTGATCCAACAGATAACTGGCTCGATAAAAGGCTATCAGAATCTTGCAAGAAAAATAACATAACAATTGAGCAGTTTAACTCTCCAGGATTCCTAAATACCCTTTCAACAACAGATGCGTTCTTCGAAAAGAGAAATAGGTTTTTCCAAACAGACTTTTATACCTGGCAAAGAAAGTCAAGGAAAATTTTGGTAAATGAAGCGTTACAACCAGATGGAGGTAAATGGACTTTTGATGCAGACAACAGAGATAAATATCCAAAGAATAAGCAGGCTCCTACTTGTGAATTTATGGACGAAAATGGGTTGATCAAAGCTGCAACCAAATACATCACCCAACATTTTCCCAACAACCCTGGTAGTAAAACGGCTCCATTTACACAAATAGATAAAAAAGGATACTACCCAATTGATTTTGAATCGGCAGAGAAGTGGTTAACACAGTTTTTACAAACCCGATTCACTGAATTTGGCGTTTACGAAGATGCAATGGTTGCAGGGGAAACTGTTTTACATCACAGCGTATTGAGTCCCTTAATTAATATTGGTTTATTAACACCACAACAAGTGCTTGATGAAACTTTACGGTACGCTGAAAAAGCTTCCATACCTATTAATTCAGTAGAAGGTTTTGTTAGACAAATTATAGGATGGAGAGAATTTATTTACCAGGTTTATGCAAGAGTGGGGAGCAAACAAAGAACCCGAAACTATTGGGGATTTAAAAGACCAATTCCAGCATCCTTTTACGATGGTACTACAGGTATTGTTCCGCTAGACGATGCCATTCAAAAGCTACAACAAACCGGATACAACCATCATATAGAAAGATTAATGATTATTGGCAATTTTATGCTACTCTGCGAGTTTGATCCTAATCAAGTTTATCAATGGTTTATGGAAATGTATGTTGATGCGTATGATTGGGTAATGGTACCCAATGTATATGGAATGACCCAGTTTGCTGATGGAGGATTAATGACTACTAAACCTTATATCAGCGGAAGTAATTATATCTTAAAAATGAGCAATTATCCCAAAGGCGAATGGCAAGCAATTTGGGATGGACTTTTTTGGAGATTCATGCATGTTCACCGTTCATTTTTTTTACAAAACCCCCGTTTGGGAATGCTGGTAAAAACATTTGATAAAATGCCGGAAACCAAAAAAACAAATCACTTAAGCAATGCAGAAAAGTATTTACAACTCTTAGACAAGCAATAAGGCAAAATGAATACGTCCATACAATTCCCTACCAACTACAGCTCAATTACTGAACGAATTGAACAAATAGATGCAAAACAATATGAACGAACCAGAAATTTCATCAATGGTGCGGTCACTTATTTGTCGCCTTATATTGCTAGAGGTGTAATTCATCTCCCTCAAATTAAAGAGATAGTTGTGGCCAAATATGGTCGTTACATTTCCGAAAAATTGGTACAAGAATTGGCTTGGAGAGAATTTTTTCAAAGGGTATGGCAGCATAAACAAGCTCAAATATTTACCGACTTAAAACAGGATCAAACAAATGTTGCACATCATTTAATACCTGCAAGCATTGAAGAGGGCCAAACGGGTATTGAAGCAATTGACGAAGCCATACAAAACTTGTATACAACAGGCTATATGCATAACCATGCAAGAATGTACACAGCCATGTTAACCTGTAATATTGCTCAAGCCCATTGGCTTAGTCCTGCAAAATGGATGTACTACCACTTATTAGATGGGGATCTGGCTAGTAATATGTTAAGTTGGCAATGGGTTGCTGGTAGTTTTAGTAGTAAAAAATACTATGCCAATCAGGAAAATATCAATAAATACACAGGCAACAAACAACAAAATACCATTCTAGATTGCAGTTACGAAGCATTGCCCCATCTAGAAATACCTACTATACTCAAAGCAACCAAAGCACTAAAATTAGAAACAGTTCTGCCTATTACCCAAACACCACATGTAGACCATAGCCTACCTATTTTAGTTTACAATAGTTACAATATAGACCCCAACTGGCATAAAGAAAGAATAGCTAATCGAATTCTATTATTAGAACCAGCACATTTTAAAAACTACCCCGTTAGCAAAAAAGTATTGGACTTTATACTTGCATTGGCAAAAGACAATATTCCCGATATTCAAGTATATTCAGAATCATTTGACTCCCTAAAGAACTTGGCGCCCGATGCCAATTTTATTTATAAAGAACATCCTTTAAACACCCACTATACGGGCAAAATGGAACCCCGAGCTTGGCTATTTGATCAAGTAAATCAATACCATGGAAGTTTTTTTAGTTATTGGAAAAAATGTGAACGCTATTACCAATAAATAGAGAGATTTGCTCATGCAAATTACCTCAATTCAACTTTTTCGCTATTCTATTCCCATGGTGCCTTTCACTATTGCAACAGGCACGATGGATTTTGCACAAAATATGTTGGTGATTATCCATACCAGTGAAGGAATAACTGGTTACGGAGAGTGTTCTGCATTTCCAATGATTGTTGGGGAAACACAGGCAACATGCTATGAAATGGGTAAAGCTTTTGCTTCAATTTTGAAATACAAAGACCCCTTAGCTATTGAAGCTCGAATGCAAGAGCTAGACAGTTTTACTGCCAGAAATTATACTGCAAAAAGTGCATTTGATATTGCCTTGCACGATATAGCTGCAAAAGCAGCAAACAAACCATTGTATGCTTATCTGGGGGGATCAGTCAAAAAAATTGTGAGCGACTTGACCATTGGTATAGACAGTCCAACAAATATGGCCGCTCAGGCCATTGAATTTGTGCAACAAAATGTGGCCACTATAAAAGTTAAATTAGGGAAAGACCCTGCAACAGATATTGAACGAATTAAAGCCATCCGAACTGCCATTGGCAATAAGACCAATATTAGAATTGATGCCAATCAAGGTTGGTCTTATGAAGATGCAATCATTGCATTAACTGAATTAGGAAAATATAATATTGAATTTTGTGAACAACCCATGCGCACTTACAATGATGAGTTACTTCCAAAGCTGTGCATCAAGTCTCCTATTCCATTAATGGCAGATGAATCCGTTTATACGCATCATGATGCAGAAAGAATTATTCGGAATAAAGCTTGCGCTTCAATCAATATTAAATTTGCTAAAAGTGGGGGAATTGCAGAAGCGATTAAAATAAATGAAGTAGCAGAAAAAAATAATACCCCTTGTATGATGGGAGGTATGTTAGAAAGCCGATTGGCCCTTACTGCTAAAGTACATTTTGCAATGGCCAACACAAATATTATTTACTATGACTTAGACACTTGTTTATTAGGACATAAAATAGATCCAGTTTTAGGTGGAGCCAAATACAGTGGTATGGAATTAATTGTTACTGATGAGCCTGGAATAGGAGCAAGTGTTGATCCATCCTTTTTACAAACCCTTGAAAGCACAACGATTTAAACAAAACGGCAACATTAGCTAGCCTATATTTGCAGCTCAAACAAAAATTATGGAAGCAAAAAAGTCGAGTGAAAGTTTTACCATCATGAACGAATTGGTATTACCCAACGACACCAATACATTTGGAAATTTAATGGGAGGGAGATTAATGTATTGGATGGATATTGCTGCAGGTATTGCTGCTGGCAAACATTCCAATACACCCAGCATGACTGCTTCTGTAGATAATTTAAGTTTTAAAAATCCCATCAAATTGGGCAATGTGGTACATATTGAAGCCAAAGTTTGTAGGGCATTTAATACATCAATGGAAATTCATATTAAGGTTTGGGGCGAAGATTTATTACACCAATATAGATATGAAAGTAATGAAGCATTTTTCACTTTTGTAGCACTTGATCCCAATGGCAAACCAAGAACAGTGCCAGCGCTAATTCCTGAAACGGAAGACGAAAAAAGATTATTTGATGGTGCTCTAAGAAGAAGGCAATTAAGACTTATTCTGGCCGGTAAAATGAAACCAGATGATGCCAACGAATTAAAAGCATTATTTTTTAAAGAATCTTAAATACTTACTTATCTAATTTACTCATTAAGTGGTGCTTGCCTTTGAGCATGAAGTTTTTGCTTTGCTCAATTGCTTCCATAACTTGGTCTAGTATCTGATCTACAGAATGGGTATAATCAATAATTAACGGTTCTTTAAATCGAACAGATAGAAGAGATCCTTTTTTCTTAAAGCTTAATCCCTTTTTGGTGAACGCTCTCCAAAATCCATTAATCACTACTGGAACTACAACTGGTTGATTATTTTTAATTATATGCGCTGTACCTCTTCTACCTGGCGCAAAGGGTTTGGTGGTGCCTTGAGGGAAAGTAATCACCCAGCTTTTATTAAGGGCTTGGTCTATTTTTTGTGTGTCAGACTCATCCCTATTTCTACTAATATCTTGGCCTTCTGCTCTCCAAGTTCTTTTTACAGTTAGTGCACCAGCCAATTTAAATAGTCTACTAATCAAACTCCCATTCATGGTTTCTTCTGCAGCAACGAAATATATATTCGTGAATGGATTTAATAAATAATAGGGCAATCCCAATTTATTTTGCTTTCTCCATTTTACTGCACAAAAAATATGGATGAAAGTAATTACATCTGCAAAATATGTTTGGTGATTGCTCACGAACAGTACATTGTTTTTCGGAAGTTTACGCAAATGCTCTGTTCCTTCAATTTTAATGGAATTAATTAAAGCGAGACCAGGATATGTTGCCATTCCTACTATTCCATAAACGAACGATCGTACAACGCGTATATTCTTTATTCTCTCCACTAAATTCATGTCGATAATAATTGGCCAGCAGTGCAAAATAAGGAATGTATTATACATTTGCACCAGAAAAAATAAACAATGGCTTTAACAACTGTGATTTTTGATATTGATGGCTTATTAATAGATAGTGAACCACTTTGGCACGAAGCTGCTACAGCTGTATTTAGTCAGTATGGAGTAAAACTGACCGACGCTATGTACGCAAGTACAACAGGTCTAAGAACCAAAGAATTTGTACAATGGTGGTTTGGTTATTTTGGAATTGATATGAAGCATTCAGCTGATGCAGAAAAGAATATAGTAGAAGATGTTTTAAAAAGAATTAAGGAAAAAGCGAATATCATGCCTGGGGTACCTCATATTTTTGAATTCTTTGCTAATAAGCAATTTAAAATTGGGTTAGCTACTTCATCTCCCCCAGCTTTAATTGATCTGGTTGTGAGAATGACTGGTATTCAAGCTTTTTTATCTGCAACCGCATCTGCCGAATATTTACCTTACGGAAAACCTCATCCTCAAGTATACCTGAATTGTGCTGAAGCAATGCAGAGCAAGCCTACGGAATGTATTTGTTTTGAGGATTCTTTTAATGGACTTATTGCTGCTAAATCCGCAAGAATGAAATGTGTAGTTATACCACATCATTCATTAAATAAAGATGAACGCTGGGGCGCTGCCGACCTCAAATTAAGCTCACTTCAAAATTTCGGTGAACTCCATTTTGAACGTTTGAATGGGTAATCTTTTTTATAAATACGGAATAGTGTAATCGAATAAATTTCGACTTAAATAATCCCAAAAAAAATGCCCCGAATATTCGGGGCATTTAAGCTTATAATAAACTAATACTAGTTTTTGCTTTTCAAGTTTGGATGTGGAGCAGGTACGCTATTAGGACCTTCTTCAGTTGTTCCTTGTAAATCTACAGTGTTGGCTTTACCATCCTGCGCATAAACAAATAACAATCTGCTTTCAGCAATACCTTGCTTTTCTACTAAGTACTTGATAACTGCATTCACACGCTCCCAACTTTGCTGTTGAGCAGCTTTGCTAGTTGCACCGTATCCAATTACTTTTACATTACAAGTAGGACTAGCTTTCAATTGAGCAGCAGCAGCACTTAAAACTACCATTGCATCTTTGCTCAATTTAGTTGTTGTTCCTTTGAACTGTACACTAGGTAAAGCACTGATGGTACAGCTAGGCTTTTGAGTAGCTTGCATATTAGTTACCATTTCCTTGATTTCCTTGCAGCAAGGGTTCTCAGGACAGGTACCAATTCCATCGTTATTTACAGGGAAACATTTTTGAGAAGTCAACAACTCTTTATCCTTGTAATCAGGAACACCATCACCATCGGTATCTTTAGATACACCATGAGAATCAACTGGAGCACCAGCTGGAGTATTAGGTTCCATATCAAACTGATCAGTCACACCATCTTTATCGGCATCAGGTAAAACAGTCTTAGGCATTTTCATATGCTTAGGAGAGTTTAACTCGCTGTAGATAAAGTTGTTTGGATTGATCCAGTAAAGAGGTTGAACTTTTTTGCTGTTATCACCAATATTAATGTTTACTCTAGCAGTTGTCATGCTGAAGTAATCATTGTTCTCGTTCCTAACATCTTTCCAAGTATCTAGATAGTCATTTCCACCAGCTGTGAAAATGAATTTCTGCTCTAAGCCGATATTTACTTTATCATTAATCTTGTATGCGAAGCCCATACCTAAGTTCCAGGCATGCATCAAAGCCCATGATTTTCTGTTGTTTACAGTTGCTCCAAAAAGAGTGGTAATTAAACCATCTTGAGTGTAAGCCTGTCCAGCACGCTGACCATAGAAAATATTGTATCCACCAGGTTGATTACCTGGAGCACCTTGGTATTGTGCTTTAGAACCCAACAAACTGTAACCTGCTAAAACATATAGATTGGTCTTTGGATTTCCTCTGTAGTAGCTAGGTGTATTTAATGAAGCGATAAAGTCAACTCCTAAAGCATACATAGTATTCTTGTAAGCAGTTTGACCAACTCCAACTCCATACGCATTAGGGGCACCTGAAGTAGAAGCTCCAGTTAAAGAACCTCTAACAGAAAAAATATGACCAAGGGCTTTTCTCAAAGAAACGCCATAGCCTAAACCAGTTTTTGCTTTAATATCACCTACTAACCAAGTTGGTCCTAAGTTAAAACCTAATTCCCACTGGCTTCTTGGCTTTGCAGGGTAAGGATACTGGTTGTTCATGAATTCGTTGTGCTGGGGCAGATCTTTCACTGCTATTTTGGAAGTGTCTTTCCAATCCCAACCCCAATCTGTTTGTGCATTAGCTGCAAATTGTGCGGACACAAATAATACAACTAGTAAAAGGAGCTTCTTGCTTGCCATAATCGATATTTGATTTAATAATTAAATATAATCGCCGTAAAAGTACTTATTTTTTATTTAAATACTCAAAATTACTATCCTGGGGGGTGAACGATAGTTAAGGACTGCGAATATACTATAAACGCTGCTTTTAACAGTTTATTTTGTCAGAATCGTGGGTATATTGCAGCATAATTATAACATGAATTTAGCAAAAAAGGTTATTTCAAGCGAACTGGAGCAATTTGAGGTTCATTTTAGAGAGGCAGTTAAGAGCAGGGTGGCTTTGTTAGATCGCATTATGCAATACATTGTAAAGCGCAAAGGAAAGCAGCTAAGACCAATGTTTGTGCTATTGAGTGCTCGTTTGGGTGGAACAATCAATGATAGTACTTACCGTGCTGCGTCTTTGGTAGAATTATTACATACAGCCACGCTGGTTCACGATGATGTGGTAGACGAATCAATGGAAAGAAGGGGATTTTTCTCTATAAATGCGCTTTGGAAAAATAAAATTGCCGTTTTAGTTGGCGATTATTTGCTTTCTAAGGGATTATTACTGTCTTTAAACAATAAAGACCATGAAGTTTTACGCATCCTCTCTGAAGCCGTTAGATTAATGAGTGAAGGTGAACTTTTACAAATAGAAAAATCTAGAAACCTCAATCTAAGCGAAGCGGTTTATTATGAAATAATCAATGGTAAAACTGCGTCATTACTAGCTTCTGCCTGTGCGGCAGGTGCTTCTACTACATTTTCAGACCCAGCAGACATAGAATCAATGCGATTATTTGGAGAAAAAGTAGGAATGGCTTTTCAAATTAAGGATGATTTATTCGACTACAGCAGTAAAAATATCGGGAAGCCTACAGGTAATGATATAAAGGAGAAAAAATTAACCCTCCCATTAATTTATATATTGAATAATTGCAGCCCATCGCTGAAGAAACAAATCATTTACATTGTCAAAAATCAAAATACACAAAAAGATAAAGTGGCATTCGTAATTGAACAAGTTGAAGCATTAGGAGGCATTGACTATGCTACAAAGAAAATGTTTAGCTATAGAGATGAAGCATTAGAATTATTATATCGTTTTCCAACCTCCCCTATTAGAGATGCATTAGAAGAGTTGGTAAGGTATACTACCGATAGAGAATATTAATGCAAAAAAGATGGAACATATTATCGGCTAACCCTGAAGAAGTAGCATCCCTGCAAGCGGCTTTAAAAATTAATGCAACGCTATGTACCATATTGGCACAAAGAGGTATTAATGATTACGATAAAGCCAAAGAATATTTTAGACCAAGCTTGGAGCATTTACATAGTCCTTGGTTAATGAAAGACATGGATAAAGCCGTGGACCGAATTTTGCATGCATTTGAAGAGCATGAGCAAATTTTAGTTTACGGAGATTATGATGTAGATGGAACTACTTCTGTAGCAAGTATGTTTCAGTTTTTAAAGTCGTTACATGACCCCATTGATTTTTACATCCCACATCGATATAAAGAAGGATATGGTATTTCAAAAATTGGAATTGACTTTGCAAAAGAAAATGGATTTAGTTTAATCATATCACTCGATTGTGGAATTAAATCTGCAGATTTAATTGCCTATGCAAAAAGTGTAGGAATTGATTTTATTGTTTGCGACCACCATTTGCCAGACGAAATTATTCCAGATGCAGTTGCAATATTAAATCCAAAGCAAAAAGATTGCAACTACCCGTATAAAGAATTGTGTGGTTGTGGCGTTGGGTTTAAGCTCATGACTGCTTTAACAGAACGGCTGCAACTCAACAATGAAGCCTATTTACAATATATAGACTTGGCGGCAATTGCCATTGCAGCTGATATAGTTCCTGTAACAGGTGAAAATAGAACATTGGCATTTTTTGGAATTCAAAAAGTGAATACAAAACCATCGGTAGGAATTAAAGCCCTATTGGATTTATCGAAAGCAAAATTTCCAATGAGTTTAACCGGTTTGGTTTTTGTAATTGCACCTAGAATCAATGCAGCTGGCAGAATGGATGATGCTAAAAAAGCAGTTCAATTATTTATAGAGAAAGACCCTTCCGCAGCCATCACTTTTGCCAATATATTACACAGCGATAATACTGATCGCAGAGAAGCAGATAGTAGCATTACTATTGAAGCAATGGAAATGATGGCGGCAGACCCGAATAATGCTAATAGAAAAACAACTGTTTTATACAATGAAAATTGGCATAAAGGAGTGGTGGGCATTGTGGCAAGCAGATTAATAGAAACCTTTTATAGACCAACCATTATTCTAACTAAAAGTGGCGACTATGCTGCTGGAAGTGCAAGAAGTGTTTCAGGATTCAATTTGTACGAAGCCATCCATGCATGTCGTAAACACTTACTCGGATATGGAGGTCATTTTGCAGCAGCTGGAATGACACTTTCAATTAATCAAATTGAGGCATTCAGTATGGCATTTGAAGCAGAAGTAGCCAAAACGATTCAACCAGATCAACTGGTTCCAGAAATCATTATTAATTCTGGAATTGATTTTAAAGACATCAACACTTCTTTGTATAATATTATCAAACAAATGGAGCCATTTGGACCAGATAATATGCGGC
>Ga0209812_10000327_pt1 | contig 44146 bp, 70 predicted proteins | sample JI71714BDNA_FD_187502 | JGI IMG/M metagenome (GOLD analysis project Ga0209812, IMG submission 187502) | Wastewater effluent complex algal communities from Wisconsin, to seasonally profile nutrient transformation and Carbon sequestration -... | ecosystem: Engineered > WWTP > Effluent > Algae...
GCAACGGTGATGCCCTCAAAGCCCGTGCCGCCAAGGCGCACAGTGCCATCAGTTGCGCCGCGACCCACAGCCAGACCGAACGCCACCGCAGCCGTGGTGACGGCCTTTGATGCAACGTCCTTGATCATCTGGCTTTCGGCGATCATGCCGGGATAGCCAAGGCGGGTTTGGCCCGTGTAGGTGCCGATGAAGTCTTGAACAGGCATAGGTCAGGCCCCCTTCTTTGCCTTCCAAGCGTTTGCCAGATCGGCGTCACGCGCGGAATAGATTGCATCCAATGCGACCACCTTGACGGGGGCTGCGTCTTTCATCTTTGCCAGCGGGTCAGCGTCGGCAATGGTTTCGGCGAGAATGTCAAAACGGGCGTCGATATAGGCATCCGTCTTGCCAGCAATGGCGGCATCGCCCAGCTTTGCGGCGACCACAGCCTTGCGGATGGCGGCGTCAGAGAGGCCAGCGGTTGCCACGTCCTTGGCGATGGCCTTGGCCTTGCCGATCAGATCGGCGCGAGCGGCGACACGGGCATCAAGGGCGGCGTCGGTCAGCTGGCTTTTCTCCAGATCAAGGATTTTGGCATCCTTGGCAGCGAGTTCCTTTTCCTTCGCGGCCATTTCCTCGTCGGCCTTTTCCTTGGCGGTCTTGGCCTTCATGTCCATGTCAGCGATGGTCGCTTGCAGCTTGGTGATTGCTACGGCGGCGGCGTCGGTCACTTCGACCTGCAAGCCGTCCACCATGATCTTGCGCAGATTGTCGGCCATAATGCCTCCTTTGTTGTCTGCAATGGTGATAGGGCTTGCGCCCCAGTTATCCGCAGCGTCACCGATGCGAAGGTCTGATCCGCCGCGCGCTTGCGGCACGATGGCGAGGTGATTGATAACGATTGGCCCGGTCTGCACCGCCTGATACGGGGTTCCGTCAGGCGCAACACCATCCACCATTTCCAGCGGCGTGGTGTATCCCATCGACACCTCGCGCGTTCCGGCTTCAATCGCGGAAATGGCGGCTGCATCCATGATCTTGTAAGGGACCGAAACAAACTCCCCGTCCCGCACAATTTCCGTGCCAACATCGCCGATGGCGTAGGTCTTCCAGTTGTCGGCAGTGACCATCTGGGGCGGATGATTGAGTGTGACGGGCTTTCCGGCATAGGTTGCCAGACTGTCACGCGAGAACACGGCGCTTTCGGGGCGATACACGGTCACGATGCCGTCGCCGATCAAGCCCAACTCCGAGGCGCGGTATTGCTGGCAACCCGTGCGGGCGCAACGGACTTCACCCACAAGATAGCCGTCAGCCGTCTTGCGGGGCCTGCCCATAGTCGCGCGGTCGGTAAACTTTTGCATGTCAGGCACCATCCTTGCGCGTAATGTTATCACATCACAAGTCAGGGGGCAATGTGCCTGTGTCGCCTTCGTCATCCCCCGGCGTTGCGGCATAGAAATCGCTGACAGCCGCCTCCAGTCCTGGGAAAGCGCCGCTTTCGGTCAAGCCGTTCACAGCCGCCTGCCCAATCGCCTCGCGCGGAACCACGTCCATATTGTTCAGCCTTTCAAGCGCGGTCATCATCTTGTCGCCAACCTCTGCCCGATCCTTGGCGGTCGGCTGCCACAAGCTGCGCCATGTGTAATGCAGCTCGGGCGGATACTCCCCAAGCGCGGATCTCACGATGCATTCGTCAAGCACCCGCATGGCGGGCGTCATGCGCAGCGATTGCACCACCCGCACCCGGTCATAATAGGCGCGAATGTCCGCCTCGCCCGTGGCGTTCAGCCCACCCGGCGACATGCCGAAAAGCAGTGTCATCGGCACGCCAGCCGATGCGCTGGCAAGCTGCGCAAATCGGTCCATCACGTCAGGCAAGCCGCTGAATGATGCGCTCTTCTGCTCGTATTGCTCGTCTGCGTCCATCACCAGCGCGCCGCTGATACCCTTGCCAGTCGCGGCCAAGGTTAGGCGCTTGATGATCTCATTGCTGTATTCGCTGCCCCGGCTGGCGAGGTTCTGCATCAAGCCGGGGATCTTGAACACGTCCACCTTGGCCTCATACAGCAGAGACAGGACGTTGCCCGCGCCCTCATCCACGCGGGTCAGGCTTTGCAGCATACCCAAGAGAACGCTATCGCCCCAGCCGGGGTGCTGATCCATGCCATAAGCGGTCATGGGAGGCATGCCAGAGAAAACCGCCAACCGTGACGGGTGGATTTGCTGGCCGCCGCGCATGGTCCAGTATGTCGGTCTTCCGTAATCGTCTCGGGTCGGGTCTTGCCCTTCCACCCCTGCCGCGAGGTCAAGCGTATTGAGCAGGGTGACGTATTTCAACCCGCCTTGCCGCATGGTGGACGGGTCAAGCGGCTTTGCAGGGTCTTGGTCCCCGTTGCCGATCAGAAGCGCAGCGCCCCCGAACAAGCGCGCTAGCCGCATGGCGTCCTGCACTTTGCCTTGGATGTTCAGCCGCTTTTCCTCGGCCTCGATTTTGCTGATCTGGTCAGCGTCGGCTTGCCAGTCCCGCCATTCTCGGGTGGCGTCTTCCGCTGGCAAGTCCACCGCGCGCCGGATCAGCGCCGAAGACTTGTATGCCGAAAGCATGTCGAAGTCCGACATGGCGGGGATGGCATAACGCGCCTGCCCACCCTTGTCGCGGGCGGTCCCCATGCCGGAAACCAAGTTTACCAGCCCGTCAAATAGCTTCATCAGAAAACCCCTGTCAGGCTGTAGGTTTGGCTTTGCAGCATATCCGTCACCGCGTCCATCATTGGGTCCACCATATCATCATGCGCGCCATTGGGAAAGACTGACGCTTCGGCCAGAAAGTCTGACAGCCAATGCGCATCTCGGGGCAGCAGCACGTTGCCACTTTCGACCAGCGGTGCGGCATCATAGGCGCGCGTCACCTTGTCCCGGTCGCGCTGGATTGGCAGCACCGGAACGCCCTCGCGCTTGAGGGTCTGGATTAGCCCGGTGCCGCTTACCTTGTCCTCCACCTTCATTGCCCGCAATGGTGCCGCGCCTTCTCGGTGCTTGGCCCAGAACGCGCGCGCCTGCACCAGCAATTCGGGCGCTTCCCACTTGCCCCTAATCAGGTCCAGCAGCACGGCCTGCCCCGACTTGGTGCGCCCCCAGCACTCAAACACGCTGTAGTCGTTGCTCTGCCCGGTCTTTTGCGCGGTGTCGGCGTAGATCGCGCGATAGTCCAGCACGGGCGGCGCGGTGTAGTATTGCCACCAGCTATCCTTGAACAAGCCGCCGCCGACCGGGGCGGGGCGCTGCATATACTGACCGGCGAAAACGTAGCTATTGGCCAGCCGCTTGCGCTCCAAATCATCGAGCGGGAATTGCTCAGGCCAGAATGACGCGCCGCCTTCTGTCACAGCCGGAATGCAGACATGATCCCATTTTTCGCCATTGCCTCCGGCCAAGAGCCAGCCCGCAAGGTCTTCTTCGTGCAAGCGCTGCATGATGACGATGATCGGCGTGTCAACCGTGTTTTTCCGGCTTTCCATCGTGACTTGAAACCACGACAAAACCTTTTCCCGCATGGTCTTGCTATTGGCCTCGCCCGCCTTGTGCGGGTCGTCAATGATGATCGCGCCGCCAAAGCCGTCTCGCATCTTGCCCGCGCCGAAGCCCGTGATGGTGCCGTCCGCCCCCGTGGAGTAGACAACGCCGCCATATTCGGTGCGAAAGTGATCCTTGGCGTTGCTGTCATTCCTCAGCCGTGGCGCGCCAAAAATGGCGGCATAAGCCTCATGCTGCATGATTGCCCGCGTCTCCCATGTGTTAGACGTGGCAAGATCTTTGGAGTAGCTGGCGTGAATGAATTCGCTATCCGGCGCGATGCCCATGCACCACGCCATGAAGCTCTTGACGGCGATTTCTGTCTTGCCGGATCGCGGGGGGATGTTGATGATCAGCCGCTTGGTTTTGCCGGTCACCACGCGCTCTAGGGCTGCGCAGATGGCAGCATGGAATGGGGCCTCTTTCATGTCCACGCCACGGCGGGCGCGGAACATGTGGCGCGAGAATTTCAGAAGATCGGTTTGGATGTCCGCGATTTCATTCGGCGTCACGGTGCTTTCGATCCAATGCGGCGATGATGGCGGCGCTATGCTCGCGCGGCGCAAGGGTGCCGTCCGGGTTTGTGATGGCCTGCACGGGAGACCCTAGCCCACGATCTTCGCTATCCTTGAGAAGCTTTAGCATTGCGGCCTCGACAAACTCTGCAAGCACCTGCTCTGTGCTGCATTCGACAAGCCTTGCCTCGGCGGCGCGAAGGATGCGTTCACGAATGCGCATAGCCGCTTCCGCGTTCTGCATTTCAAGCCGCTTTTGCTCAGAAGTTTTGCCAGCAGGGTTTGCCCGTTCACCTGCATTGAAGCGGGTGGCGGGGGACGGGTTTGGGTTTCCGCGTTTTCCGTGTGGCTTTTCCATCATTAGGAAATGTTATCCTGTAACATCGCAAAAGTCAAAGCCTTGGGAAAACGCGCCGCTGCCGGGGGAGGTCCAGCGTTCCCCGTGAGGGGTGCGGCGCGCTTGGTGATGTTAGCGCGGGGCGGGGGAGGGGTCAAGCATGGATAGCTGCTCGGCCTTGGGGTCTGGCTGCTTTACGAACATGTCAGGTTGGCGGGCGGCCTCGTCAACACGGCGGCAGGCGCGCTCAAATGCCTCTGGGTCGATCTCAATGCCGATGCACTTCCTGCCCAGCTTGTAACACGCGAGCGCGGTCGTTCCCCCGCCAAGAAACGGATCTAAGACGGTTTGCCCGTGTCGCGTGTAGTCTTCAACAATTTGCAGCATCAGCGGCAACGGCTTTCCGCCCATGCGCTGCTTGTCATTCCATCCTTCACCAGCAATGTATCCGCCGCGAAGCGTTCCCCAGCGCATTTGGGCTGCGGTTCTGGATACCACGATCCAATCGGTCCAGCTACAGGGGCCATCACCCGAAAGTCTGACACTGCGCCCCGGTTGATAGAACGGCAAAGGCGCGAATACATACCTCCCTTGCTTTTCAAGCGCCTGCATGATTGTCGGGGCCAAAGTATGGTCAGTCATCCAGACGGTCCACCCACTGCACATTCCTGCAAATCTCGCCGCCAAGTCTTTCGCTGCAACCTCTGACAGAGCCTGATACCCCAAGGCTGCCCGCTTCGCCTTGTCTCGGCCCCCGCATGCGCCCGCATCATGCCCCTTATGCGTCCGCTCTGAATATGGCGGGTCAGTGATGATTGCGTCGACCAGATCAAGTTCGGCCATTATCGAAACACTATCCCCCCAAGATCATCCTTTGACCGCCAATCCTTTCTTCCTTCAATATCCCCATTTCCGAAACGCCTCCCTGATGATGAACGCCCGCGCAAAGCTGGCGACGAAGAACATGGCTGTGACAGCAAGCCCATTTGCGGGGCTGTAACCTAGCGCAAGCACGGTCAGCGTCCATGACACGGCAAAACCCACAGCGGCGTTGCACAGGGCCTCTGCGGCGCTGCTACGGGCACTCACAGCCGCATCCTCCCAACCCAATTCAGCATCCGATCCGCCTTGACCCAATCCTCTGCGCTCCGCACTGGCACGGAACGCGGCGCTGTCTCGCTGCGGTCTGCGGTGATGGTGACGCCGGGGATGGCTGGCAGGGTGATCGCCATGGGGCGCTGATGGCTGTCAGCGCCGCTGTTTTGCGTGGCGCGGTGGATGGTGATGGTTTTCATGGCTTCACCGCCCGATAGAAATTCCCGCGCCCCGCTTTGATCTTGGTGATCCGGCCCAGCTTGACCAGCCTTTCGATTGTGGATCTTGCGCGGTCGTGGCCTGACTTGAGGTGCTCCCGGATGCGGGCTGCGGTCCAAGGCTCGCACAGCTTGGACATCTCAAAGATCAGGTCATCGTCCGGGTCAATGGTTTTCGCCTGCTGTGGCAGGTCATGCGTTTCCAGCTTGGGGCTTTGCGGATTTGCGCGCCAGCTTGGCATGGCGGAAAGGATCCGCCGTTCTCGTGCGCGGTCAGCGGCCATCTGCTCGGCGAGGCTTACCTGAAATCGGTCCCAGATGTGGCTTGGAACGCCCCGCCCCGTGAAGGCGAATGCGCGCGGCAGGATGGCTTGCATGGGGGCTTGATCAGTCATGGGATACCTCCGCGCCACAAGCGATATAGCCCGCCGCGTCGATGTAGCTGTCTGCGTGCGTTGGGTTGCCCTTGATCCGGGCCAGCTTGAACAGCGTCATCATCACGGCCACGTCATTGGCGCTGACGTGCCGATCCAGATGCGCCGACCAGTAGGCGGCGATCATGCCGAAGGTGTCTTCCGGGTTGCCGTGCGTGGCTTGGCGGTCTTGCGTCACAGCGGCTTTGGCTGCGTCGAGGATTGATGCGCGGGTGGTCATGTCGTCTCCCTTGGTTGTTCGCTGGCATCATGGCAACAGGTTTTGTTGTGGTCAAGCGATTTGTGCGCACTGGACGGGCCGCTCAGGCGCTGTCCATGTCTGTCCATGGGGTTCGTCCATGTTTTTCAAGATAAAAACCCCTTACTTTACTTATACTTACTTTAAAATATAGATAGATAAGGACAGATGGACGTGATGCATAAGGGGTGCGGCGCGTTTACGCGGGCGCGCACACACGCGCGCACACGCGCACGCACATGCATGTAAAACCGGGCATGCCGCTTTTTTGGTGTCCATCTGTCCACTTTCGATTTATTCATTCTAAATCAGTGGCTTGCCGTGATTTTCTTTGGATTTTGCAATCCGTGGAAAAAGGACGGTTGTCCAATCCATCTGGAAATTGGCTTGCACGTCTTTGTTTTGAGGTGATATGGTTGATCGGCAGGGGAGCGTTTCGCAGCCGCTCAACCCTGCCTTACACATAGGAAGATGAGGTTCCGATGCGCGTGTATCATCGTATCACCGTTAGCAGAGCTATGGAAGTGATCGCCATAGACGAAGATGGTCAGCTTGTATTCAAGCAGAAAAATGGCCGAAACAACGCTGGAGAGTTGGCCAGATACAGGATCAAGAAGAACAGGCCGCATCTGATGATTGACGGCGTATCAATCGCAGCATCAAAAGTTGCATGGATGATACAGAAGCAAGAATACCCGCCATCCATCCCACTCACGCGCAATCATTCGCGCCATGATTTCAGGTTGGAGAACCTGACGCTGAGCGTTCATGAGTTGATCTGGGATGTGAACTGATGACCACCCAAGACCCAATTTCCGCCTTCATCGACTTCATGCGGTCGGTCGATTGCGGACCTGATGCGACTGTCCATATCGATGCAGACGACAAGATGCACCGCTTTCGACTGGAGGGAGACAGGCCGAAAACCGAGAACGGAAGCTACATTCTTAGGGTAGATCCTGACGGCTTTGCGGTTGGCGGCTGCATGAATTTCCGGCAGCAAGTCTGGCACAAATGGCACATCAAGACCCCGCGCAAGGTGTCGGATGAGGAGCGCGAGGTATGGAAGCAACGTCAGAAAGAGGCGCGCGACAAGCAGGACCGCGAGCGCCTTGAAGCGGCAGAGGCGGCGCACGTCAAGGCCAAGAGGATATGGGCAGAGGCAGAGCGGGCCGGGTCAAACGCCTACCTTGATCGCAAGGGCTTTACCGCCGAACAGATCGGTTGCCGCATGTCGCGCAGGTCTGTTGTGGTGCCGATGTGGTCAGCCAAGAAACTGGTCGGGCTGCAATTCATCGACGACGAAGGCGACAAGCTGTTCTTGAAGGGGTGTGCCAAAGAGGGCGCGTATCACGCGATACCGGGCGAAGGTGACATAATCGTCATTGGAGAGGGTCTTGCCACGATGGCGGCTGTTCACGCGGCTTTGGGGTGCAGCGTGATCGTGGCGTTCGATGCTGGAAACCTAAAGCCGGTCGCGCAAGCGATGAAGCTGGCATACCCGGACCATCGCGTGGTGTTTGCCTCTGACGCTGACCTATGGACCATCCCGGCGAACAAGCGCCCATCCGATTGGGACAACCCGCGCGGTGATGATCCGCGCTGGCACGAATGGCGCGAGGCTGGCTTGTGCGTCAACACGGGAGCAGAGAAGGCCGCGCAGGCCGCTGTATCGATCGGTGGCGCTGTTGTGGTGCCGCCTCCTATTCCTGCCGATGATCCGGCAAAGCGAACGGATTGGTGGGATTACTGGAAGGCGAACGGTTCAGATGCGGTTAAAGCTGCGTTTGAAGTGGCAATGAACCCGCCCGAGGTGCCGCCTGAGTTTCTTGACGCTGACAGGTGGGAGCCTGATTATGGCCTGCCCGACCCCGATCAGACAGAGGACCAATGGGGGTTGGGCGCTGTCAGGCCGCTTGGATATAACGGCGGGGGGTATTTCTTCTTGCCGCGCACCACGGGGCAGGTGACGGAGTTGACCGCGCCGAGTTTGGGCAACATGCAGACCTTGCAGCGACTCGCCCCGCGTTCGTTCTGGGAAATGAAGTTCGGAGGCGGCGACGGCGGCGACAAGAAGATTGCGGCCATGGCATCGGCGGCGCTGATGGAGGCTTGTCACCTTATCGGGATTTACGACCCGGATAAGATCAGAGGTATAGGCGCGTGGATGGAGGGTTCGGACTGCGTTTTCAACAGCGGTTCTCGGATCATCCAAGGTGGCGCGGTTATGCCTGTGACCGAGTATCGATCTCCGAACGGGTTTTTGTATCCCATCGCGGTTGACGTGATTGGGGATTTGCCAGAGCCGATGAGTGACGCGGATGCGTGGCAGATTGTCAGGCTGTGTCTTGAATTGCGATGGTCTGACCCCCTAAGCGGGTATTACTTGGCTGGATGGATGGTCACGTCAATTCTTGGCGGCGTGATGCGGTGGAGGCCGCACCTGTATGTGACGGGCGACCGGGGGGCGGGCAAGTCAACCGTCATGGATGAGTTGGTAAAGCGGCTGCTGGGCAACTTGGCAGTGGCGGCTGATGGCGGATCGACAGAACCCGGCATCAGGAACGCGATTATCAACTCAAGCCGCCCGGTTGTCATGGATGAGGCGGAGGGCAACACCAAGGCGGATCGTGACAAGATCGCGGCGGTGATGAACCTGATGCGGGCGAGTTCAAGCGGCGGCACGGTTCGCAATGCGATTGACGAATATCGGTGCATGGCTTCCTTCATCCTTGCGGGTATCAACCCGCAGATCAAGACCGAGGCAGACAAGAGCCGGATCGCCGTGATCCACCTGCGGGCCGATGATAGGCTTGGCGCGCATGAGCGGTTCATGGATTGGCGCAACAGGCTGGCAGACGTGACGCGCGCGGGGGCATCAGGTCGTCTTATCTCCCGGCTGATCCAGTGCAGCCACCACTTGCCAGCCACTTTGTCTGAGATTGCAGCGGCAATTCGCGGCATGGGGGCAAGCGCGCGATTTGCCGATCAATACGCAGCCTTGCTTGCCGGGGTGTGGCTGTTGGTCAAAAGCCGCGCGCCGACCAAGGATGAGGCGGCGGCGTTTCTTGACAAGGTGGGCTTGACCTTGGAGCGCAACGCTGACCGAGACGAGGCAAGCGGCGAGAATTGGAAGGTTCTGTCAGAGATCATGACGAGCGACCACGCCTATGACGCCAACGGCATGGCGCGCAGGTCTACGATTGCGGCGATGGTCGAAATGGTCGCGCGCACAGAAGACACGGCAGGGTCAGCGGCGGCGGCATCTGGATTGTCTGACCTTGGCATAGAGGTTGACGGAGGGTTCTTGAGGATTGCCAGCACGTCGCCCAAGCTGTCAAAGATCCTGCGCGATACGCCTTGGAGTGGTGACGGATGGTCGCGCCACCTGATCACGCTGCCGGGCGCGCGAGAGGGCAAGCGACGGGCGTTTAGGGGTCTGTCACGAAGGCGCACGGTGGAGGTGCCGATCGATCTGGCCTTGGGGCGCAATGAGCCGGATGAGGTGGAGTTGCCGCTGGAGGATTGGGCATGACAGTCCAACTCTACCCAGACCAGTTAGACCTTGTAACCCGCGTTCGTGCAGCCATGGGCGCTGGGTATCAGTCTGTCTTGATGCAGAGCGCCACGGGCAGCGGCAAGACGCGCATGGCGCTGGATATGGTCACAGGCGCGGTGCGCAAGGGGTCGAGCGCGCTATTCGCTGTGCCGCGCACTGAGTTGCTTTTGCAGACCATGGAAACGCTGTCAGGCTATGACGTGCCGTTCAGCACGATTGCGCCGGGGTATAGCTACAGCCCGATCAGCCCGGTGCATCTGGCCATGACGCCGACGCTCGCTCGGCGGCTGGATAAGGTCCGACCGCCCAAGGTGCTGTTCGTGGATGAATGCCACTTCGGCGGCGGGGAGTTAGACAGGATCATCACATGGGCGATGCAGGCTGGGGCTAGGATCGTAGGCTTGTCTGCCACGCCGATGAAGACCAACGGCAAGGGCATGGGCGCGTGGTATCAGCACATGGAGGAAGGCCTGCCAGTGTCGGAGTTGATCCGGCGCGGCAGGCTTTCGCAGTTTCGGTATTTCGGCCCCAGCGCGCCGGATCTGTCTGGCATCAAGGTAAGGGATGGCGAGTATGTCCAGTCGCAGCTTGACGCCTATATGGAGCAAGACACGGCTATCATCGGTGACGCGGTGCAGACCTACAGGCAGCGCGCATGGGGAAAGCTGTGCGTGGTGTTCGCCACGTCTCGGAAACACGCGGGCTTAATCCGAGACGCCTTCACGGCGGCAGGCATCGCGGCTCAGACGATAGACGGCACAATGGACGCGGCAACACGCAAGCGGATAGTGATGGGGTTTGCGCGGCGGGAATACACGGTTCTGATCAACGTGGCCCTGCTGACTTTCGGTTTCGATCTGGCACAGGCGGCAGGTATGCCCGTGCGGATCGAGGCGCTGACAGACCTTTGCCCGCGCAAGTCGTTGCCGTTGCAGATGCAGGTATGGGGGCGCGCGCTTCGGGCTGGGGATGAACCTGCCGTCATCATGGATCACGCCAACAACTGGCGAGAGCATGGGTTCCCAGACAGCCCGCGCGAGTGGAGCCTTGAGGGTGCCAAGAAGCGCGGCCCACGCGACACAGAGGCGACAGAGCCAGTTCGGCAGTGTTCTATTGCGGATGGCGGCTGCGGTTTTGTGCATCGGCCAGCGCCCGCCTGCCCGAATTGCGGGCGCGTGTATCCGGTGCAGTCGCGCATGGTGGAGGAGCGCGAGGGCGAGTTGGCAGAGATCGACCGGGAAGCGGCAGAACGCGCGCGCAAGGCTGCACGGATGGAGCAGGGCCGCACTGAGACGCTGGAAGACCTGCTGGCATTGGCGGCAAGGACGGGGAAGAAGCCAGCTTGGGCACACCACGTCTTTAGGGCGCGCGAGGCTAAGAGGCGGGCATGAAGCGCGGGTGGGTCTTGTATGCCAGCGACGACAGCCCTGCCAGCGTGGAAGAAGCGCGCGAGTATATCCGCGCCCATGGCTTGACCCGCGAAGACGTGAAGCTGGTCAAGCGCGAGGGTCAGGTGTTGGTGATAGCTGAGAGGGAGGTGAAGGTATGAAAGAGGCGACGATACAAGCGCGTATCCTGATGGCGCTGTCAGAGGCTGGGTGTCTGGTGTGGCGTCAAGACACAGGAGCGTATCGTGCGCCGTCTGGTGCTCTTGTGCGCTATGGCCTGTGCGTCGGCAGTAGCGACATTATTGGGCTTGCACCTGACGGCACGTTTCTGGCCGTGGAGGTCAAGACAGACACAGGCCGCTCGACTGATGCACAGAAGCGGTTCATTGCCGCCGTGCAGGCTAAGGGAGGTCGGGCTGGGATTGCTCGGTCGGCTGATGAGGCTGTTGCGATAGCACTTGGGCAACCTGCGCCCTGACCATATCGGCAACAGACTTCCACCCGCCGATCTGCGCGGCGCGCTTGGTATCTTCTGCCTCTTTCTCTGTGGCGCGGATGTTGATGGTGGTGGTTTTGGTCATTGTGCGCACTTTCCGCTTGTTGACGTTGGCTTCGGGTGTTATGGTGCGCACATGATACAGCATAGCAGAGGGAGAACGCAAGCTATGACAATCACCTACCACACAGACCTGTTGCAGGGGTCCGAGGAGTGGCACCAGATCCGGTGCGGCATCCTGACTGCATCGGAGGTCAAGCACATCCTGACCCCGACGCTCAAGATCGCCAACAACGACAAGACCCGGCAGCACGTCTGGGAGATCGCGGCGCAGCGGATCACGGGCTACACCGAACCCAGCTACATCGGCGACGACATGCTGCGGGGGTGGGAGGATGAAATCAAGGCGCGCGACCTTTACAGCCAGACGCGCGCGGCTGTGGCGGAGGTTGGCTTCATCACGTCAGACGATCTTGGGTTCGTGATGGGTTACAGCCCTGACGGCTTGGTGGGAGATGATGGCTTGATTGAGTGCAAGAGCCGCCGTCAGAAATATCAGGTGCAGACCATCAGCGAGGGAACCGTTCCTGATGAATACATGCTGCAACTGCAAACCGGACTGTTGATCACGGGTCGAAAGTGGATTGACTTCATCAGTTACAGCGGCGGGTTGCCGATGTTCACATGTCGCGTTCTGCCCGATGCCGAGATGCAGGCAGCAATCGTGACGGCGGCGACCGAGTTTGAGGCGCGCGTGGTGCAGGCGGTGAGGTCGTTCCATGACAACGTGGCGGCGCATGGGTATCCGTCGACTGAGCGGGAAGTTGTGCAGGAAATGTTTGTGGGAGAGGCAGAATGATGGACATGAGCCAAGTAATCCAGCCGAAGTCAGACCAGATCAACGCCGACGATCTGATTGCGGGGCCGATCACCGTCACGATTGATGCGGTGAACATCAACCCCGGCACGGAACAGCCTGTTTCGATGCGGCTGAAAGGCATGTCGAAGGTGTATCGCCCGTGCAAGTCCATGTCGCGCGTCATGGTGCAGGCATGGGGTGCGGATGCCAGCAAGTATGTTGGCCGCAGCATGACGCTGTATCGTGACCCCAAGGTGAAGTGGGGAGGGCTGGAAGTCGGCGGCATCAGGATCAGCCACATGACAGGGCTTGATAGTGCTATTACCATGATGCTGACCCAGACACAGAAACAGCGCGCGCCGTTCAAGGTGCAGCCTCTTGCAGCCCCACAGTCACAACAGCAAGCACCAGAGCCAAAGAACGCATTGGAGCTATGCGAGGCGGCGGCGCGCAAGGGCACCGCAGAGTTCCGCGCATGGTGGGGTAGTGATGAGGGTAAGTCATGCCGCGCCACAGCGCAGGCGAACATTGATCGGCTGAAACAGCTTGCGTCAGATGCAGATGGGCCTGCTGACGAAGATGGGCCGCCGATGTGATTAGTCTGGCACCACAACAGGCGGCGGGGCTTGACCTCGCCGCCGCATGGTTCAAGCAATGCAAGCAAGAACGGGGTCGGCTTAGTAGGCCGATATTCCGCATATTCGGTTATGCTGGCACAGGCAAAACCACGATTACTAAGCGCCTTGCCGAATTGACAGGCGCAAGTGTGGTGTATGCCGCGTTCACGGGTAAGGCCGCGCTGATGATGGAGCGAAACGGCTGCTATGGGGCCAGCACGATCCACGGGCTGATTTATCAGGTGCAGGACAACAATGACGGTTCTGTTCGGTTTGTCTGGGATGCGGACAGCGCAGCGGCACATGCTGATATCATCGTCATTGATGAGTGTTCGATGGTGGACGCCGACCTTGCCGCCGATCTGATGCGATACAAGCGACCGATCTTGGTTCTTGGCGATCCGGCTCAGCTTCCTCCAGTCAAGGGGGCAGGGTATTTTATCAACGCTACACCAGACGTGATGCTGACCGAGATCCACCGACAAGCCGCCGATAATCCGATCATCCGCATGGCCACAATCGTGCGCGAGGGTGGAACGCTGGACTATGGGGATTACGAACAGTCCAAAGTCATCCAGCGCGGTATTCTAAGCCCACAGGACGTTGCTAGGGCTGATCAGGTGCTTGTGGGGAAGAACGCCACCAGACGCGCCTACAACTCCCGCCTGCGCCGTGTGCTTGGGTTTGAAGGATCGATGCCAGCGACGGGCGACAAGCTGGTATGCCTCAAGAATGACAAGCCGATGGGCATATTCAACGGCGGGCTGTTCAAGGCTGGCGAGATCGAGGATGGCGACGAAAGGCATGTTGCCTTCTGGGCTCATAGCGATGACTTCCCAAATCGTGCGCCGGTTCAATGCAAGGTGCGCCGCGAGTTCTTTGAAGGCACGGCGGATGATATCCCTTGGCAGCACTTGCGGGGAACGCAGCAGTTCGATTTTGGTTATGCTCTGACATGCCATAAGTCGCAGGGCAGTCAGTGGGATGACGTGATCGCATATGATGAAAGCCAGACGTTCCGTGAAGATGCGGCAAAGTGGCTTTACACGGCAATCACTCGGGCGGCAAAGACTGTGACGGTCGTTAGATAAAAACGCTTTGAGCGGACCATTGGCCCGCCCATTGCAAAACACTGTGTGATGGTAGGTTTACGCCATACAGGGCCTTTCCTAGTTTAGAGTTACCGCCAACCGGGCGGCGCGGATTACTCCCCCACGGGGGCGGACAGGGCGGCGCGAGAAAGTGCGGCGATTTTATCGTTAAGTTGTTTAACTTTCCCGCCATGCCTTGCTATTGCGGCGCGGTGATCTGCCTTTTCTCTTTCCAAAGCCTCACGCAGCCACGCGTTTTCAGCAATCATGTTAGAAATTGTGTCCGCCAGCCACGGGTTGCATTGCTCGTGATCGCCGCGAAGCCATTCAACGTGGCTGCGAAGTCTCGCCAAATCATCCATCAGTCATTCTCCCTTGTGCGCATGGCGCGGCGTGCTGAGCGGGCAGGGCGCTACTCCTGCTATTAGGGCGATGCTTGTTACCTCGGCTGATATATCGCACCATGGCGCGACAGGGAACTCGTTCAGGCTCTACCCACTCCAATTCGCGCGTGTCTGCTTTCCACGCCGCCGCTCAGTAGGACACCCGCACAACCCGACCGCACTGCTAACGACTAGCGCAGCCAATTCCGCAGATGCCCAACTCAGGGGCGCTTAGAAACCCGGGATAACGCGCCCGGTCGCGGCCTTTTGCTTATCCCTTTAAGGCTCAGGGTGATTGTGGTAGCTTCAAGCCGACAAGGAATAAATTACAGGGTTTTTGCGGTTCGACTCATGTCAATCTCCTTGGTTTGCGTTTCATTTTAGAGCAGCGCGCCGCTCAGTTGTGGTGCCGACCCGTGGTGCCCGGTCTTTCGACTTGCATCTTCACTGTCAGCCAGCACCACAACAGAAAGGCGCTAAATGCGCCCCAGCCCATTACAGGCCGGGGCAGTTGCCCCGCGTCAGGCTTCAACGCGGGGTGGTAGGGCGGGATCTTCGGTCAGGGCCGGAATGTATTCCCGATTGCGCGATGCGGCAAATGACCACGAGACGAATTTGAGGCTGTGTTTTTCTTGCCAAGTGTCGATTGCGGCCCGAACCATTTCTTGCAAGTCCCTCTCGGCGTCTGCTTTTGTGTCAAACACATTGCAGTCACCGTCAGGGTCACAAAGATCATATGCCGCATCGTTGGCGTTCTCGATGAAGTTGTTAACGTCGAAATAATCGCTCAGTTTGATGCTTGTCGTCTTGACCGCTTCAATGATCCAAGCGCCATCGTATTCTTCACGCGCAATCTGCTCAGCTTCTTCACGCGTATCACATTCGGTGTGGAACCGGTCTTCTTCAGACCCGACCCACCATTTCCATTCCTCACTCACTTCGCCACCTCCTTGAACGTGAACAGATTGCGGGGCAGTGCTTGCCCGGTCATTTTCTCCAGCCCGTCAAACCATGCGGCGGGGAAAATGTCATTCTTGATATAGAGCTGCATCAGTCTTGCCTTGACCGCAAACGCGCGCATGATCCGATCTTTGCCAAGAGAATGAACGATTGCCTCAACAGACGTTAGTTGCGTCATGTCGCGTTCGGTCGCATGAACCTTGTTGAACGCTGGCTTTGCCACTTTAATTGCAGACTTTTCACGATGTTCTGCGGCTTTTCGGCTGTCGATCCACTCAATTTCAATTGTGGCAATGTCAAGCGCCCAGCTCGACCCTTCAATATGTGCCTTCGTCCTTTTCTCAACTCGGGACGTTATCCCGACATAAAGCAGGTTCCCGGCCTTATCATAATGCCGATAAAGCGCTACTTTGCCGCCCTGGGCGCTTGGCCTCTCTTGGATCATTCCCAAGCCTCCACAGGCACAGCGCCATTGGTTTCCCGCGCGATTTCGCGGCGATACGGCATGATTGGCAATCGGTGGCCGTTAAGCCAGACCGAAAAGGTTTGACCGCATACGCCAAGTTTTGCGGCCATCCATGACGACTTTCGGCCCGATCCTTCGAGCCAAGCCCTAAGCAGTTTGTGTGCGGGTTGTTTTTCCATGGTTTCATCTTGCACGAACGGCCGATCTTGTCAAGCGTGCGGACGTTCCGCAAAAGCGAAAGATTTTTCTTGCTTGCCGGCCGATCGCGCGGTATGGTCTACCTATCGAAACGCAACACAGGAGACAAGACGATGGTCGACTTCAACAAGGATCACAGCAAGGTTGTCGCAAAGATTGTGGCGCGGGCGCGTGGATTTGCGCCTGATGAAGACAAGATGAGCCTGACCATGGATATCATGGCGGCAAACGGCGTGAACGGAAACGATCGCATCGATCTTGACGCCTTGCTTGCGGCTGATGACTTTAACTTCACGCATGACGTGTTCGGCATCATTCGCCACATGGACCGCGAGACGGGCCGGATCGGCGGGTTTTTCTTGCCGCGCTTTGCCCGTGCATCAGCCGCAGCATAACCCCCCCCCGGCGGGCTTAACGGCCCGCCCCACACAGAGAGAGGAATGCCATGCACCTGACCATAACCCTAATCGCCGCCATCGCCATTGTGTGGGCAGGCTTTGCCGCTGTTGACGCCGTGCAGGATGCGCCGCGCTGGGTCGAGGGGGTGAGGTGATGGGAGACGCATACTTGCCAGTCGTGATCAAAAACCTGCCTGCGCACTTTGTGTTTCAGCCGGATGGCGCGCTGCGCGACAAGGTAAGGCGCAGCGTTGACATGGGCGTGACCAAGGTTATTGCAGGGCCAGAACAATCGCACTTGGTCATTGACATTGCTCGGCCATATTGTCGGGCGCTACCATGACCACCCGCTACACCACGCATGAAGGCCCAGCGCTGCTGACCGTCACCACCAAGGAGACGCTTGGCGTTGATGGGTGCTGGCATGATCGGCACATCGCCGAGATCGCTGTGGATGGCTTCCCGGCCAGCCGCGAGGAACTGACACAGGAACAGGCCGCATTTGTCGCGGCGATTAAAAGGAATGAAGGATGACAACGGCTGAGAAAATTCAAGCGCACCTCATGGCGGTGCCGACATACGAAACGCCATGGGGTGAGCGGCGCGACATTGCAAAGCGTATTGCATGTGCTGACGGCACGACGCTTTCGGTTCAGGTCGGCGAAGGCATGTATTGCGCCCCGCGCGATAACCATGGCCCATGGTATCAGGTTGAAGTGGGCTATCCAGACAAGCCGCTGCCTGAAATCATGGATTACGCCGAGGAAGCAGATCGGCCCACTGACACGGTTTATGGATATGTTCCGATTGAACTGGTGGCATCGGCGATCGACGCTTGCGGAGGGGTGGCAAAATGACCCCCGACCAACTGACCACCGCCGCCGCCGTTCAGAAAGCGCGCGGCATGACCACACAAGCCGCATGGGTTGCGGCGCAGATCAAGGGAGAGTGAAGATGGGAATGAGCGCAAATTTTCATGGCGTATCTAAAATGAGGGCCATGAAAGCTTCGGCAACGGAATGGCTAGAGGTCGTAAACAACTCAGGCGACAGCATCGCAATCTTCATGCCTTTCCCGATGGCGTGCGCTATTGTCGATGTCTTCATCTCCGCCACGTCGCGGGATCCGGAAGTCACCCGCATCATGGCAGAGCAGGATGGCGCGCAATGACCCGCGCATCTGCTGAAAATGACGGGTCCACAAGCCGTCTTGTTCATTTGGTTCATCTTGCACCAATTGCATGGTGCATCGGATCTATGGCTGTGACGTGGAAAGCGTTTGAGGTGACAGGATCGTTTCACTCCCTGTGGGTGATAGTCATCTCTGGATTGTTCATGCCGACTTCAACGACAAAATCTGGGGGAGAAGAATGACCCGCTGGACAATCCTGCTGATCACCGTCTTGGGCGGTCCGATGGATGGCTCGCAGTCGTATGTGCTGTATCCGTCGCTGGCCGACTGCGAGCGCGCCACGCGCGCGGTGAGCGACGGGCTGGCCTATGACCACGCCATGACGTGCGAAGAAGGCGACATGCCGTCAGGGTCGATCAGGCCACGGCGCAATCCAGTTTATGGGGGGATGTGATGGAGTGGCAACCGATTGAGACCGCGCCGAAGGACGGGACGCCGATCATAGGCGGCTTCTGGTCAATCCGCTGGGCTGACAGCCACAGGAAAGGCGACATTGTGCGGTGCTGGTTCCAGCCGGAGTTTGACGCATTTATTTCGTCGGCGCGGATCATGACATTAGCCTCCGGAATGACATTTGAGGATGGCAAGACAGAGCGCGTCCATTCGCCAGAGATAGAGCCTGTGACCCACTGGATGCCATTGCCGGAGCCGCCGCAATGACCCCCTATCACATCGCCATCACGGCCCGCGTTTTGAGAATGCGCGGCATGAGCGCAGAGGCCGCGTGGGTGGAGAACCTGCCGCCAAAGAAAGAGGAAGCGAATGACCTGTGATGATTGCAAATTTGCGGAGTGGAGGCGCACGGCAGCTGGTCGGCTGCATCCCGATGGATCTGGGCGGTGCAAGCGACTTGAAGCGCACCCGCTTGATATCCGGTTGCCTAGCGCGTTTCATTGGATCGGGTTTTCATCACCCACCCCGGCTGGCGGCTACATCAGTCGAGGGGAGCACCATCAAGTGCCTTGCGCGTTCAAGGCGGGAAAGTCATGACCCACCGCACGCAGCCCGTTTTGCCGCTGGCATCGGATCGCGCGGCGTATTTGCAGCAACTTGGAGTGAGTGAGGGATGAAGCGGCTTGAGAGGCTGGCGGACTGGATCAGCGGCGGGGCTTTGACGCGGGAAACCAAGCGCGCCGATGATTGCCGAGACAGGTTTCACAAGGCGATTGATCGCTTGGATATGCAGCAGGGCTTGAACGGAGAAAATTTGGTCAGACTTTCAAGGGCGCGCCTTGCCCTGCGCGCCATCGCCGCCTGCGAAACCCCATCAGCCAACGCCACCGTTCGCAAGATGGCCCGCATTGCACGGGAGGCGCTGAAATGACCGGCTGGCTTGTTTTCAACGTAGGCTGCATCGAATGTGGTGTGTCGTCAAATGTCGTCGGCATCTTCGAGACGGAGTCCGAAGCTAAAGCCGTGGCAGAAAGGCTTGATGAAAAACTGTCTTGGCGCGAAGGCGGGCAAAACAGTTTTGAAATCTTCGATCTTTCCGCGCCTATGGACGAAGAGTACGTTAATGCGATTGGGGCCGCAAAATGACCCGCCTCGCCATCATCATCGCCTTGATCGCCTCGCCAGCCGTTGCAGATCCCGCGCTGCATGTCTGGGGCGGCGGGGCGTCCACCATCGAACTGCGCCCCAGCGATGCCCCCGGCGCTGTGGCGGAGGTGGAGTTTAGCAACGAGGCCGTGCACATCGACGCACAGGAAAACCACACGCTATCGCTGGGCGGCTTTTCGGTGCAGGCCGACATGGTGCTAGGACGTGGCCTGACCCCCGACCGCATGACGATCACCCCGCCAGTGGGCTACATCGCCGTGCCGCCATGGGTGGACGTGCCAGAGGGTGCCAGCCGGGTCATTACGATTTATTCGACAGAGGGAGTGGGGATGTGAGTGCTTGGGAAGCCAGCGTCGGGGCGACAGACGAATGGTATACGCCGCCAGAGATCTTTGATGCTCTTGGCACAATCTTTGATCTGGACGTTGCAGCGCCATTTGGCGGAGGACCGCATGTTCCGTGCCGCGAATGGTATGCGCAGCACGGGCTGGAACGCGAATGGAAAGGCTTTGTGTGGATGAACCCGCCTTTCGGAGGCCGAAATGGCCTTGTGCCATGGCTGGATCGGTTCTTTGCGCATGGCAACGGCATTGCCCTGACGCCAGACCGCACAAGCGCGCCATGGTGGCAGGATGCGGCACAGAAGGCCGACGCGGTCCTGTTCACGCGCGGCAAGCCTAAATTCATCCGGCCTGACGGGTCGGTCGGCAATTCGCCGGGACATGGCGTCTCTCTATTTGCGGCGGGGCAAGAGGCTTTTGAGGCGTTGCACCGCGCATCGGTGAATGGACTTGGTCTCTGCATGACGCTTGATACCACCCCATGACCGACCGCCGCGCGCGCCATCCCGAGCAGCGCTTTACCGACACGCCGATGAACGTCGCGGCGATGTGCGGCGGCAAGGATGCCCTGACCTATCGGCAGGCCGTGGCGGCGGTGCAGCGCGCGAAGCTGCGGGATAAGCGGCTGGTCGCGTTTCGCTGCGGCAATTGCAGGCAGTGGCATCTTGGGCATCCCGAGCCGCGAATAAAGCGGTGTGAATAATTATGCGATATTCGTTTATTTTGCTTGCGCGCGTGTTGCGAATATCGTAGGTTTAGGCATGGAAACGGCGACAAAAGGAAAGCCAAATGCACACGATCACCATTCCGTCATCCTCGACTATGTTTTCTGCCCTTGAGCGGCGCAATGCCATCCTTGGCATCAAGCCAGTGTTTTCGCGCGATGAAAAAATGGTTCGCGGCATCATGACAATGCAGTCGCGCTCAAAGTATCGCCCGCACTACGGGGCCAAGGAAGCCGCAAAGTATGCAGCGCGAGGTAAGCTGTGATGCCGCGCAAACCCCTCACTCCCGGCTGGTGGATTTTCCCCGCGCTGACTGTTGCCGCCGTGTTTTGGCTTTGGCTGCTGGTGGTGGTTCTATGACGGGGGCAGAGTTTCGTGCGCACCGCAAGGCGCTGGGCTTGTCGGGTGAGCAGATGGCCCGCGTCATGGGCTACGGATGGGCAGCAGGCATCTACCACGCTGAAAAGCGCGCGCTGGTGCCAGCGCAGGCGGCAAGACTGATGCAAGCATATGTCGACGGATACAGGCCAGCGGATTGGCCGGGAGGGGAGAAATGACCGATCGGCGCAAAGCACTGGTGGCGCTGCGGGACGCGGTGCAGCGGGGGGAATATCATCGCGCATAAGGACCACCACAATACTTTGCAATGTGGGACAAGCTAGAAGACCTTGGCATCAGCAGGCATGATAGCGCCAAAGTTCAAATTGGTCTGCACATCGGGCCAGAAACCGCCGCCACCACCCTTGACGCGCTGATAGCGCAGGAACAGCCCTGAGCCTTTCCGGTGTCCTGCCCCACGCGGGCAGGCATCCCGAGCGGCACTTCCGCCCCTCGATATGGGAGAACCCACATGAAGACCTTTTTGATGACCGCCGCCGCATTGGCGCTGACCACCTCGACCGCACTGGCATTCAGCTTCCCGGCGCATGAACCCGACGGCTGGCGTGACACGGGCTGTGACCTGACCTTCCGCACCGAGATCAAGAACGCCTCGGGCAAGCTGCTCTACACCAACAACCCCACCTGCCCAGACATTGGCGGCAGCGGTGATGAAGTCGCTGACTTCCCCGGCGTGCCGACTGGGCCGGGTGACGAACCGGGCGAAGAAGGCCCCGGCGATGGCGGCGACAACCCCGGCGATGGTGCGGAGTGCCGTGGCAACTGTGGGCCGAAAGATCCCAAGCCGGGACATGGCGGGCCGAAAGGGCCGAAGGGTCCGAAAGGCCCCAAAGGTCGCGGCTGATATGGCTTGGCTGATCAACTTCCTGCGGCGCACCCCAGCGCCGCAGACCCCCCGCACGGTGCGCCGCCTTGCTCGGGATCAGTATGACGATGCGGCGCGTGAATTGGGAGGGGAGGGTATCGAATGACCGAAGGCATCCCGGATCGTTTCCCCATCGGCACCAATTTCTACCACGGGCACGGGCCGAACCGCCGACTTTTGCATGTTCGAGGCTTCGTTGATGACCAAGTGGTCGTCCGCTGGTGGCGAGCATCCAAGCAATACTGGGCCTACGAATGCCTTGATCAATTTTGGTTCGAGTTCAACGAGAAATATGGTGAGATTACAAAATGACCGTTGATTTGACGCGGCTGGTGAAGCCGTTGGTGTGGCGCAACTCGCACTTTATGAAATGGAACGGCGATTACCACACCGTCCCCACGGGATACACCGTGCGTTGCGCTGATGAAAACGGATGGAAGTGGAAAACCGCTGGAGGCTTTGGCTACGCGCACAGCCCAGAAGCCGCCCAAGCAGCCGCCAACGCTGACCACGCCGCCCGCGTCCTTGCCGCGCTGGATCAGGAGAAGATCACAGCGCTGGTGGAGGCAGCATATCTTGCTGGGTTCAATTCGTCTGGAGAGGGATACAACGGCGAGTATCCGTTTGGGGACAGTGGATGCACCCCGGATCAAAGGGCGGACTGGATTGAACGTCGAGACGCCACCCTCAGCAAACTGGGGGCGCAGCCATGATCCCCCGCGCCGCCGCACTTGCCGCTGTTGCCACCTTGCCTGACGGGCTTTCCAATCACCGCAGGCGGCTGGCCAAGCTGATCAATGAAATCCCGGAGGAAGAGATGATGACACAAAGCACAAAAGACCACCCCGCCATACTGGAAGAACGTGCGGGCTATGAAGCCACCATCGCCAGCCTGCAACGCAAATTGGCAGAAATGCGGGAGGCAATATCAGAAATGCACGACCTTGCCTCTTCGCATGCTGCCCGCGCCGAAGCAGCAGAGGCCGCGCTTGCCACGGCTAACGATATGTATGAAGCCGCAAGCAGGGTCTCTGCATGGTTTTGCACAGAAGCGCGACACCTAGAAGGCCACCGCATAAACGCTTTACGCGCAGCTATGCAGGCATACGAAAAGCACATGCAACTAAATCACCACGAAAATCTTCCTCGCCCTCATCCCCCAACAGGAGAAGCCCCATGAGTGACGAAGACATGATCCGGCGCGGGGATGCGCTTGATGTAGCGCGAGGATATGCTTGGGTAGAGCGTGATATTTCCGCCCTCCCCGCCGCACAGCCCGCCCCTGTGACGGTGGAGGAAGCGCTGGCGCAAAAGATACTGGCCGAACTGACGCGCGCGCGAGCCAAGTTTCCCGGCAAGAATGTGACCTTTGCGGCACTGGTCGAGGAAGTTGGCGAGCTGGCAACCGCCACATTTGAGGAAAGCGCAGATCGCGTGGAGAAGGAAGCCGTGCAGGTCGCCGTCATGGCGATGCGGATGGTGCTGGACGGCGACCATTGCTTTGAAGGATGGCGGCGCGAGAAGGGTCTGGACCCTTTGGACCCAAACGCCCGCGCCCTTGCTGGAGAAAAGCCATGAGCGCGCCGGATGATTACACGCTTGCCAAAAACCTGCAAACGGTCTTGCAAAACACACTGAAAGCCCCGCATTGGAACACAGCGACGGACCAGCCGGTGATGTTCACCGCCGCCGACCTTGAATCCGCTGTTCGGCGGGCGCTGGAATGGGCGGCGAAGCGTTGCGACCGAATTGCGGGCAACACGGCGGACTTTCCGCGCGACCATCGACGGGCCGCCGGTCAGTGTGCCGCAGAAATCCGCGCCGCCGATCCCGCGACCGTCGCCAAGCTGGCAAGGGGGTAGTGATGACCGCCCGCGTTCCCACCCCCATACGCGGCATCATCTACCCGTCGCAATCCGCAGCGGCCAGAGCGCTGGGAGTGCCGCAAACGTGCATATCCATCATGGCTGAGACAGGAACGCTGGACAACGCAGGGCTTGGCCGCAACTGCACACGGCGGCTTTCGGTGCGGCGTGACATACGAAAGCCAAGCCGACCTCGCCCGCGCGCATGGTATTCCCACCGCGACCGTGAACGACAAGATCCGCAAAGCCTGCGCGCAGGGGCGCACGTCCGTCATGTTTCGGATCGGGCTGGTGGAGTGGGATTAAGGAAGCCCCCGCCATTTCTGACGGGGGCCGGGGTAGCCGAGCTGAATATCCATCACCCACAAATTCCACCCAAACGGGCTGCGATGGTGATGCGTCCAGAGCCTGCCTTGAAAGTAACATACCGCCTGCGAAAATCAACAGAGGATCATCGAACGTTACGGCAGCACGCTCACGACGGAAGGCACGCCAGCCACGCCCGCCGCGTTTTTCCAGCGATACATGAACTGCCGCCCGGATTGCGCCAAGCCTGCGCCCGTCGCGCCGGCCCCTGTGGCCTCCGTCCAGCCTGACCATGTTGCGCCCGATCCATCGCGGTGCCGCCACTCCCAGACGGTCGGTAGCGTGTCGTAGTGCAGGCTTGCCGATGGCGTGATGGTGACGTTCCCGGCAGCTGCGGAAAGCGTTGGCGCTTGACCCGGCAGGGGCGGGATTTCGGTCCCGCGAAACTCGCCGTCAAGGCCAATCGCGCCGATACCATTCATGTCAATAACGCTGCCCGGAATGGGGCGCGCTGCCAGCATGGCGGCGTCAGGATTAATCGGGGCGGGCGGGCCTTGAAGCAGCGTATTCGCCGCTGTGCCTGATGGGTAGTGGCTGTTCTCATTTACGATGATGGCCGGGTCAATCTCGTTGTTCAGCCCGATACTAATGGTGCTCGACCCGCCGGAGTTGGCAATGTAGGAGTTTCGGATACGCTGCTCACCATATGCGGGGCGCGGCGTCACTGTCCCGTTGCTGGACTGGATTGTTCCGCCAAAGCGCACAGCCGTGGTCGCGTTCAGACTATCAGCCGCCATCGTGCACTGGTTGATCAAGTTGTAATAGGCCCCTTCATCGTTCCGGCCCCAAGGCGCGTCCCGGTTAAAAAGGACGTTTTCGTGATAGGTCGCGCGATCTATATAAGCATTCTGCTGCAATGACTGCACAGTGATCCCGCGATTTTCGCCCCGAGCCAAGACACAATTCTTAACGACGAGGAACCTAATGGTGCCACCACCGATCACTTGAATGAAGTCGTTATGCGGGGCCAACCCAAATCCGCCAGCCTGCATTTCATTGTTGATGCCAAAGAAGCCGTGTGCGCGGATGCCGTCAAGGATGCAGGGCGTGTCGTATCCCAAAGCAAGAGGGGCGTTTGATGCAATGCGGAGGTTGTCCCCGTATGCGTTTATTGTCACCACGTTCCGCAATACCAAGTTTTCGGGGCAATAATCCCCCGCATTTTCGATATTTATGAACCTGACATTATCAAGCGTGATGTTGTGGGCCTTGGCGAAATTGGGGCCAACAGCCAAAACACCTGCATACCCAGTCGGCCATCTTGTTGGATCTTGCAGAACATCCAGCGGGATATCGGGGCCGATAAAGCCGACATCTCTTAGAGTAATGTGCTGCGTTCTTATTGCCTGCGAACCATTTGTCCCGCTGGTGATCATTTGGCTTCTATTTACAAACCGGAAGTCGCACCCCTCAATAGTTAGATGCCGGGTGCTATACCAGTTAGACGAGTAAGATGTGTTTGGCTTGTAGAAGTAGGGCCGGGATGACTGTCCGGGGTGGCCCCTGATGATAGTGGCCGCTGCGGCAGTCATGTTCTTGCTTTGGAATATACCAGCTGTTTGAGCACCCCCAGCATTCACATCATAAGCGCCGGGTCGAAGGTATATCGTCAGCGGGCTGCTGGCAGTGCGCTGCGTGAAAAGCGCGGAGTTGATGTGCGCTGGCGTATGGACCGATCTGCCCGACACGGTGTCGATCAGAATATCAACCTCGCCCGTCGCGTGCGCCACACGGATCGTTGCGCCGTCAGGAGCGCCCACGCCATTGAAGCAAAGCCGCCCATCGACAACTTGCGCGGGCGGTGTGGTCGCACCGCCTGAGACGATACTGATCACGTCCAGATCATTGCCTTCCGCGTCCACTGGCTTGAACCCGCCTTGACCTGCAATGGTCTGCGCACCGAATACGGCGGTTTGCGTTGCCGATGTTGCGGCTGTTGGCGTCACAGTTTCGCTCTCGAATGCCCCGCCAGCAAAGCCGCCATCAAACGCGATTTGCCGCACCTTCACGGCCTGATCGAGAACTGCCGTCTCAGTTTGCTGCAAATCCTTCCAAGGGCCAGTGCCGCGCTTAATCTGCGCGAGAACGGGCTGGAGGTTCCCGCCGCTTGACACAAAGTCTGTTGCCAGCGTGAGGCTGTCGCGGATGTTTTGCCCCGCCACCAGCGCGCCCAGAACTGGATTTGATCCTGTGACTGCCATTATGCGTTCCTCAAGCCAGTTACGACGACTGCGCGATTGTTCATGTTGGTGACGTTCTGCCACACGTCTGCATCTTCGCTTTGCGCAGTGGTTTCGCGCGTTGCGAAGATCAGGCCCGCGTGCGAGGTGTCTGACCCGCTTTTCACGATGCCGCCAACGGCCGTGTAACCAGCTGGAGGATCGGCGGACTGGCTGCTGCCACCGTCGAAAGACATGCTGTCGATCCACAGCGTGGGCGCTGATGTTCCCAAGTCAAGCGCGGGAGCGTTGGTGCTGTTTAGCGACCCAAGCGCACCGCTGACAACAGACACTTCGCCTTGATACGCAAGGGTTTTTGCCGACAGTGTTTCTGCGCCTGTCAGGGTGATAGTCAGCGCGTCCGAACTGTCGTTCGTTGCCGGGTAGCGGCGGTAGAGCAGCCGCATATAAGCTACCCCGACCTGGTTTTGGCGCACCAGCGTCCAGCCAGCAGATACCGTGGGGCTTGGGGTTCCATCTATGACAATTTCCGACAATAGCGTGTCACCAGCCACGCGACCGGACGGCATAGTGATGGAAAGGCTCGTGCTGGCGGTGCTGATCAGGGTGTCCTGAGACGCGCGCAGCACAGGATAAACCGGGGCTGGCGGCTCCCCCACAACCGTGAATGTCTCAGTCGTATCCACCCGCGTTGCGCCGACCGAAGACGACCAGCTTTCGCGCACGGCTACGGTGGTTGGATGTGTCAGGGCGGTTGACCCCACATAGGTTGCCCATGACCCGCCGTTGATCCGCTGCTCTCGCACCACCGCATTCAAGGTGCCAACGTTGGTCGCCATGCTCCCCGGCGTCACCACGTCCGCCAGCGTGTCGCCTTCGACGGGCTGCACCATTGAAATGGGCGTCCCGTATATGGCCGCGCCGATCAGTGTTTGGAATGTGTCGGTCACGCTGCCAAGCGAGTTTTGCGCCCGCACGCCGATGTTCCAAGCGCCTGCTGTGCCAGTCGGAATGTTAACGTTGCCGCCGCTGATCGTGGCCCCGGCAGGCGCATCAAGCAGGGTATAGACAAGCACATCGCCCGCGATATTGATTGGCACCGCGACACTGCCGCCGCCTTGGTTCAGCGTGAACGACTGATCCGCAATCGGCGTGGTGATGGATGGCGGGATTTCAGCGCCGTCTGTCACTTCCAATTCGTTGGTATCGGTCCAAGCCGTAGACCCTTCCGAGTTGGTCAGCTGCACCTGCGCCTTGATGATATCGTTTTCCACCAATCCGGATGCCATCCATGTTGATGTGGTGACGCCAGACAAGGTTTCGCCGTTCTTGAACCACCGGAAAGCCGCTGTCGGCGTCGGATTGCCGGTTGCGGTGTAGGAGACGGTAAGCAATTCCCCGTTTTCCGGAGAGCCTGACAAGTCTGGAACACTGACGAAAGTGGGCGCGGAGACGAAGATTTGCGCGACCTGCGCCGCGCTGTTGAACGTGCGGGTGTTGTCTTCGCTGTCGGTGACAATCTCGCGCACGCGATAGGTGCCGTTTTCTTCCGCCATCACATCGCCATCGAATGCGGCCCAATCGCTTTCGCCGATCTTCATTTGGCGGACTGTCGGCGTGACGATTGTCCCGGCGCTGCTGGAATAGCTGCCCCAAGTGACGCGCTCGCCGAGGGTGTCTTCCTCAAACAGAGGCGCAAGAACGGGGGCCGTTCCGGTAATGATTTGCGGAACGGCCTTCCCCTGCTGCATTGTCAGCCCAATGCCGATACCGATCACCATGCTCATTTGCCGCACCCCATGAAATCAGAAAAGCGCCGCCATCTGGCAATGCGCCACCAGCTGCGCCGAAAGACAGGCCCGCGCGACCTCACCAGCAACCCCGTGCGCGGCCAAATTCATTATGCGCCAGAATGCCGCGCGCGTCACGGTCTGTCAGGCCATCGATAGATGCCGCGTCAAGGCGCAGCGGCTCCCAGCCCGCGCAGCTAGACCCCCCAGTCATCGTGCAGCTTGCGCTTAGCGTCACGCTCAGAAGCAACGCGATTGTCAACTTCGTTCCTGACTTCATGGCTTTTGACCTCCTCTCGCAAACCCCGTTTTTCCGCCTTCTCAGCGCCGCTGCGTCGACCCGCGAGCCACACGCCGAAGAACGCCGCAAGCAGCGCCCCAAGGCCAGCCAGCCACTCTGCGGGGATGATGCTAAGCATTTCCGCCCCCCTGATCTTTCAGCCGCCCTGCAATGACCGCCAGCGCCATGCCGGACACGATCCACGGTTGCCACTCTGCGGGGATATACGCCTTCATGTCCTCTGGCAGAGCCGCCCACGCCAGAGGCAGAGCGGCCAGAAGCGCTGCAATCTGCACCGATAGCCAGCGCCACGCCATTTTCCAGTTTTTGACCATCACTTCCCCCTCGAAAAGAACGCGGCCAGCGCGGCCCAGATGATCGCAAGCACCGACACGCGCGGCTCAGCCTTGCCGCCGGGGCCGGGCTTGCCGATTGTGATTTGGGGTTGTTTGACGGCAGACCACCCCGAAGCCTGCAACGCCGCCGCAAACTCCCGATGAAAGCCCGCAACATCTTTGTCGGACCCGTCCGGCCCGTTAACGATCCGGCGCGGGTTCGTCTTGGGCGGGTTGTCCAGCGCAGCCGGGAAATCGTAATCCGACAGCTTGCGCCCCGTGAACATGCCATCCCGCATTCCCCGCACCGCTGCGGCTGCGCCCTTTGCCGGATCCAGCGCACCTTCTTTGGTCAGGCCAAACTTGGCGTAGTTTGCCTCATGCGTGATCTGGATTGGCCCGCGACCGAACCAACCGCCCTGCCAGTATGGCGTTTTGACCCACGGCAGTTTTCCCGCCTTATACGCGACATTCAAGCGCCGGATCACTTCTGCGTCCGAAGGGTTTTTATTCTTGTGGTGCGGCATCACCGTTTCTTTGATCGGCGACATGTAGCCGCCCGTCTCGCGCCTCACCTGCGCCAGCACGTTTGCCATGTGGTGCAGCGGCAGGTCTTTGCCCGCATCAAGCAAAGCATTCATGCCGTCCACCTGCGGCTGCGAAAGAGTGCCGCCGAATGCGGTTCGGATCTTGGCGAAGAAGGCTTCACGGTTCATCACTTCCCCCCTCGGTTCACGCCATCACGGATTGCCGCAAGGTGCTCTCTCGCCGCATCAACCGCGCGCCGGACATCCTCCACATCGTCCGCCATGTCTTTCACCATTCGGTTCAGGTCCTCAAACAGTCGCATATTATGCTCGAAATTGCCAGACTGGCCTTTCGTGACCTTGGTCAATTCGCCCAGCGCCAACACAAGCGCATCGGGCGTGCCGGGTGGCGGTGGCTCCTTGCGGGCTTTGAATGCGACACGGGTCAACAGCACAGACACAAACACACCAGCCGCGATGACGGCCTTGCTTGCGTTGTCAAAGAAGGTTGCCGCCCAAGCCAAGCCGTCAGACAACTCCATGATACATCCTTCTCGCGCCCGTGATTGCGTCCACATAAGCACGATATGCGCAGGATGCCGACATAAGAACGCCCCAGATCGAATAGGCCGGGATTGCCGTGGTGTGGGGGTTGGCCATCGCAAAGCCCATCACGAAGGCCGCATACAGCGCGACAGAGCCGATGCAGGCGAACAGGCGCAGAAATGGCGTCCACCACCTGTGACCGTTGATGTATAGCGACAGGGCGTGAATGATGCCGTTTAAGAGGAAGATCGCACCCCATGACTTTTCCGACGCCATTTCTAGCAGGTCATGATAGGCAACCGTCCCCATGCTTTCCACATCGCGCATAAGCCAAAGGCCCATGACCAAGCACCCAAGCGCAGAGAAAATCTCAGCGTGCCGGATGCGGTAGAGTTCGGTAGGTGCCACGTCAGTCCCTCATGTGGTGCGGGTTATACAGTTGTGCCAGTCGCATCGACCCATGCAGCGCCGTTCCACCAGATTGGCTTTCCGAGTGTTGTGTCAAAATATTGTTGGGCCAAAAGCGGCGATGATGGGCGCGCAGCTGTTGTTCCGTTCCGATTGGTCTGAAGCGCCACGCCATCTGTTGCCGAGGCAGGCTCGGAGTCCTTGAACATGAGCACGTTATTGGCTTCATTCAGGAATATGCGACGGTTGCCGATCCGCAACTTTCCCGCATCATTGAACAGCGGCCCGGTTTGCAAGGCCGACAGCATGACCAGACGTTTGGTTGTGTCGTCGGGAAAAGCATAGAAGATGCCGGTATCTGTCGTCCCGTCATTGACACCAAAGGTCACAAGCCCAGAGGCGTTGTCCGTGTGGAACCACGCCCCTTTTCCGCTCGATGTGTCGAGATCATCGACGCGCATTGTGAAACGCCGCCGCCAAGGCAAGATGGCGTCAGACAGATCGAGGTTACGGGTGCGCTGGGGCGATCGCGCAAAGCCCGCCCAAGACCCGCTCACCCGGTTGTAGCGCGATGCGGGGACCAAAACCTTGGAGAATATCGCCGCCGCTGGCCGATACCGCAGACTGGAGGATGCATCAGGCGTAAAGGTAAACACGCCAGCCGTGTTGGTCAGATCCCCCAGCCGCCCGTCCAGTGCCACCCGAACCGTTGCCGCCCCTTGGAAGAAAGCACTGATTTCCCCAGCGCCATACTGGCTGAAATCCACGGTCACAGGGGTTGTGCCGCTCAGAACCACCGCAGCATTTGCCTGCAAGAAGTTCACATCATTGTTGACGATGATCTCTGCCGTGCCGTTCGTGTCCTGATGATCGACAAGAATGCGCCGGGCATAGGGGCGATCCATCTCGAGCTTGACTTGCTGGACGTTGCCGATGCGCACACCGTTAACCACGTCCTGCATTTTTAGACGCAAAGACACGCCGAGCGGGCGGCGGGTGCCGTTCTCCAGCACGTTGACGCAATAGCGGTCTGCGACCTGCTGCTTCACTGGCTGGATATAACCCGTCACACCCGCGACATCGCCTTCAACCCGGAACAGATCGCCGTTTGTGGTCAGGTCCGGGCTGTCGGTGCCCATTTGGTCGTGAAGGATCAGGCCCGAGAAGTTGATGGCATTGATCGGCACAGCGCCCGCGCCAGCCCCATCTGGCGCAAAGATATGAACGCCATGGCCTTGCGGATACACCACTTGGCAACGGTCAAACTCATTCATGTTGCAGGCGTCGGCCTGTCCGCCCGTATTCAGTGGGTCGCGGTAGATAAGCAGCGATGCCACGCTGTCGGTCCTGTCGCCGCACCGCCTGATCATGACGTTGGAAAAGTGGCTTTCGCGCACGTTGCCGCGCACCGTATCCCCCGGCACCGTGCCGCCCAGCCTCATGCCGTTTCCGCGCAGATATGTGATCATCACATCGCGCACAGACACGTTGTCGCAGTTGCCTTCAAAAACAATGCCGTATTGTGCGTGCGCCCGGTCGCCAGTGATCTGGAAGCCTTCCAGCGACAGCCCTGAACGCTTCGTCGCGGGCGAAACATAGGACACATTGCCAAATCGCGGGAAGTCGTTTGCGTTTTCTGGGCCAAACCCGACATGGCGCGGACGCATAAACGCATCTTCAAGTGAGAAATTGTCACCGACAAGCCGCAGAAAACTTTGTGACCACCCCTGCCCGCGAATAGCGATAGGCCGCTCAATAGGATCAAGCGGGGCAGAGCAAACAATCTCGCGCGACGGCAGAAGGACCGTTGCTGGGCGGTCATCGTCAAAGGCACGCATGGCCGCATATAGCGCTTTTTGTAGCCCGTAGTCGCTAAGTGACGCCTCGTCTTCAAACGCCTCTGGCCGGAAAACCGCCTGCGGCGACACGCTGCGCAACAGTTTAGGAGCCGCAAGTTCAGTGTTGGACAAATCCGGCTCTGACGGCACGACCTCATAATCACCGATCCCCCGCACGGATAGCACTGTGCCGTCCGGCCATGCGGTTTCGTCGGCAAGCATGGCGGCGGTGTCGTCGTAAAGGCGGGCAGCGGCGTCAATCGTGGCGTCTCGCGCGGCTTCCACCAGATCAACAGCCGCAATGACTTCGTTGTATTGCGCCTCCGTGATCGCCCGCCAATAGCTTGTGGCGGCGGGCGGCACGCCATCGGCCAGCAGGTCGGCCAACTCAAACGGCCCCGTCCCGGTTGGCACGCGGAAGCGGCCAAGGTTCAATTCCTGATACGGCGAGAGGCCACCGTCACGGCGGCGCACGAATACGGCGGTGTAATCAAACTCAGGCGTTCCCAAGTCGCCCGGCACCGCTTGAAACGACCCCTGCCCGTCTTCGTCGGGCGCAAGTTGCTCCATGATCGCCGGAACGATGATGCCGTCTACCGTGGTGTTGGCGGTCGGCGTGATCCTGACAAACGTGTCACCCTCGGCGAATTCCTCCCCGGTAAAGCGCGTGATGTCAAAGGTCACAGTGCGAAGCGGCAGGGGCATAGGGTATCTCCGGGTTTCTGTTATGTTATCACAGCGATGCAGCGCAGGCTAGGCTTCAATGCTTGCAGCAAGGCGGAACAAGGCGTCAACTTCATGGTCTTCCATGCCAAGAAGATACGCAAAGAATTGGATATTCTGCGACCCGCGTAGCCAGTCACCCGCCCTATCGATGATCACGCGCTCCGCCCATGCTGCCTCATTGTCGCGGTAGCTTTGGATTGCAGCCCACCGCGCTTCACCAAGCGCAAGCATGCCCTGCATGGGGCTGCACCGCATCATGGCGCGTTCGGCGGCGAGCGCATCCGCCTCGGATTGGTATTTCTGGCCCCCGATCAAGAACCATTGCTCGCCAGTTTTTGCATCAATAACCTGCATCACGTCACACCTTGCAGGCATCGGCCAACCATCCTGACAGTGGTAACGGTGACCGTGTTCCACGAAAACCGCATGGCGTTGCAATTTGACGGGACTGTTAGACTGGATGCGGATCCTGACGTTACCAATGGGCTAAGCGTTCCGCTGGCGTCTTGGACCCTTACACCTCTGCCGTAATATGCCCCTGCCTCCAAATCGAAGGTCATCTGCGCCCAGTCGCTGCGCGTCAGGCTCGCCCCAGTTGAAAAGTCGTAAATGTTTTGATCCGCCCCCCACGTCGCGCCCCCATCGTTTGAGAATGCGACGCGCAATGTTCTGGCTCCAGAAAGGAAGCCTTGCGAGCCGGACAAGTCAAACTCAACCACCTTCACGCGGCCAAGGCCAGTAACAGACAGGCCCGAAGATGTGAGCGAGAAAAACCCCAAGAACGACCCCAGCGCGGGGCCGCTGATCTTCGGCGCACCAATATCGCCACCCGCCATAGCGTGGAAATTCCCAACAATCCCTTGGAAATCCTCGGCGAATGCCCCTGTTTCCGGGTCAGCAAAGTTTGGCGGGTGGGTATACCAAGGCATCTTTCACCTCATGCAAAGACATACGGCCCCGAGCCATCGGGGAACGTAGGGGAAAACTTGCTCACGAAGTAAAAGCCGCGCGCCTTCACCTCTGCAGATGCGGTCGTGTAATCGTTTGGGTCGTCATCCCGCAAGAAGCGGGCATACCTGCCATTGCGAAGATACCTTTGCAACAGCAACTCCACAACTCCCGGCGCGACGTTCTCCTTGCTGATGACGCGGAACGCCTGACGCTCGGGCAATCCATCGGGATCGGTGATCTGCCGCGAAGACACAAACGCCACATCAGTCAAGCGCACAGCGTCATATTTGTCGCGCCGCACGCGAACCGAAACATGCTGCGGTGCCGTGCTGAAAAGGTTCAGGTATCGCAGCGCCAAGATGCGCATAAGCGCATCATTGCCGTTATTGATCCACCGCACCTTTTCCACCTTCAAGCGCGCATCTGCATAGGCATTCGGACCCTTGGCATCCCCATCAATCGCATATTCATAGCGCAGAAAGTTGTCATCGTTTATGCCGCGCGTCGGGTCGATCTGCACCGATTGAAATAGGACCTCAGTCAGGCGCTTATCATCGCGCGCCTTCAAGGTGATGCCGTCCCGCACAATGTCGGCGTCGGTGATCTCCCACGTCACATCGTCAAAGATTGGGCGGTTGGTTTTCAGGCCAACCGTTTGGTCGTTTGCCTCCCACCAGAACGAAAGGCCCAAAAGCGACAGTTCCGCCATCAGCTTGTCAACATCGGTCGGGATGGTGAGTTCTGTTGTCAAGAACAGGCCAGCCGCGCCTTGGTCCATTTCCGCAGCCCACTCCGAAACAGGGATGTTGGCGTCCGGCACGGGTGCGAAGTCAGTCAGCAACTCTTCGGCCACCACATCAGCCCGGATCCCATCCCATCGCTTTGTTTGCTGCACCGATGCCAGCGCCGAATGGCCTGCCGCCGTGGTGCCGGAAAGCCCGCGCGCGGTGAACGTCAGCACATCGCCAGACCGCGTGAACGCCACAATCTCAGAGCCGATCACAGCGCGCCCAGACGCCGCGTATTCATCGCCCACCGTGGCAGGCGTCAGCGCAGCCGTAGCGCCCGCCTCCGGCCCGATGGCGACAGCCAGCTTGCCCCGGTTTGGCTTCGGGCACAGCGCGCGCTTGTTGCCCGCCACGTCCAGAATATCGCGGCCTTTGAATTGCGCCTTCCCCGGCTTGTCCGTCTCAAAATCGGTCAGGATGTAATGCCGCGTTGCCTCGGCAGTCAGGACGCCGTTTTCCAGCCAGCCATCCTTAACGCGGCACTCTCGGCCCGCGTAATACGGCCACCACGCCTTTAGCTTGGTGAACAGCGTGCCAGCCTCAGCCGGATCATAGCCCACCGCACTCAAGGATGCCGCGCCGCTGAGCCGATCGGCATAGTATTTGTCAAACCACAGGTCATTGGAACGCGGGTCTGTGCAGGTGAAGTCAACCGTGCCGCGACGCCCGAATGCCGACAAGTTCGGATCAGCGCCCGCGATGTTCACCGTGGCCTCTGTCTCCCTGATACGGCCAGACAGCACAGGCCACACGCCCACAGGCAGGCCAGACACCGATGGCGTCAGGATCATCGTTTTCACGCCGGGGTCAAACGCAGCCTTGCCCACAGCCCCGCACGTCGCATAAGTCTGCCTGCACTTGCGCGGCGTCCGCACCGACAGCGCGGCGTCACAAGCACCGACACCCCACACGCGGCTGCAATAGGGAATGTCGATCTCGACCCACTGGACGCGCTGCCGATCAGCCACGATACACCTCTACCTGCATGTCCAGCGACATAAAAACCGCGTCACGCCATGGCGGCACAATCTCCTGACCATTGCGGCGGCAATATCCCATGTCGCGCGGCCAATACCGCCCAGAGCACGCGATGAAGAACGTGTTGCCACGGTTGAACCACTGCCGGAAAGCCTCGAAGTCATCCAGAACGTATTGCGGCGTCTGCACCTCAAACGACAGCGAAGCTTGCCCCGCAAAGACCTCATATTCGGTCAAGAGAAACTGTCCGTTGCGGCTTTGGTTCCCGCCCATCAATTCGACCGTCTCGCACATGTGCAGCGGCGTGTGGGGCACCTGAATGACCCCCGGCACCATCAGCGCAGGGCCAAGGAAAACCACCCCAAGCGTGAACGCCCCGCCCGTCACACGAATACGCCAAGACGCCGCCGAAATGGTCTGGAATGACAGCATGAAAGGCGCGTTCGATGTGACCGCCAGCGATGCCGCCGCGACCCATGACGCGCCCGCCAGATACTCCACATAGACAGTGCGCCCAGAAAGTGTGTGCGCCGCAAAGCCTGCAAGGTTGGCAGTCCGAGCAGATCCGGCGCTTGTCAGCGTTGCCCCGGCACTCGCGCCCCATGCGTCATTCGTGGATTGCGTCAGCGCTGATAGCGCAAGCCCGTTGTCTTCCAGTGTCGCCGTCACCGTGCCGTCAAGCAAGATGTTCTGCCACAGGATGTTGGGGCTATTCAGGCGGGGCGTCAGCGCGAAATCATAGATCATGCCACCACAAAGCCCCCAATATCGCGTTCATCGCCCAAGGCTTCCGCGATGGTGCGGATTGACCCGCGCAGCGCGTCCGCAAAGAGCGTGTCGCCCTCGATGTTGATACGGATTACCCGATCTTGCACAGGAAGCGCCTCGGATGGCTGTGAACCTACAGCGGCCCCGCCAATTGAACCGCCGCCCCCACCGCCAACCCCGGCGGCTTGCAACAGCCCGGTTGCCGCGACAATGCCAGCTTGAACCTTGCCGAACAGCCCGATCTTTGCAGCGGCGGGCGGTCCGGCGATAGGGCCAAGTTCGGCCAGCGCGCGAACCTGCGCCGCCGCCGTATTCTGGATGATCTCGCCAATCCGCAGGCCCTTGTTCAAGGCAATCGCCGCAATAGCTGCGCCCTTGGACTTCTGCGCAAAGATGCCCAAGAGGCTTCCGAGTTCCCCATACATGCCTTGCGCCGCCGTCCTGACCATATCGGCCTCGGCTTCCTTGATGCTGCGCAGCTCCTCTTGATACTGGTATTCCAGCGCCAGAAGTGCTGCCTTTTGCTCCTCCTCGCCCAGCAATTCCATCGCCCGCCGATCCATCAGGATGGCTTGGCTTTCCTGATACCACTGATCAAGGATTTCCTGCTCCGACATGAGTTCCTGTTGCAGGCTCTCCAAACGCCCTTGGAACCCATCACCGCCCCCACCGCCGCCTCCACCACCACCACGGCCAGCGGTTGCCGCCGCACGCATGCGCTCTCGCACAGCCTCCTGACTGCGAAGGCCGCCCACATCGCGCCGCACGCCACGCTGCGATCCGCGTTCATCATCCCCCATGGCGGCAAAGTCAGTCTCAGCCAGCGCGGCCTTAGCGGCCACAGCATCCCACAGCGACCCGGCAAGGTTCTGCGCCGCCGCGATGCCCGCGCCAAGCCAGTCACCGCCGAATGACGTATTCGCCAACTCCTGCGCGCTTTCCAAGGCGGATTGCAGCGGCCCCGCGATCTTCTCGGCCTCAATCGCCGCTTCCAGTGCCGCCCGCGCTGTGCCGCGAAGCTGTGGCGGGATCTGGCCCGCCTCGTTGCGTGCGCCCATCAGCGCGTCGGCCAGCGACCGCGCGGCAATGGCCTGCTCTTGCGGCCCTTGCGCGTTTTCCAGCGCATCCATGGCGGAAATGATCTTCGTGGCCTCGGCGGCGCTGATGCCGAATTCTTCCTGAATGCGCTGCTGCTGCAATTCAATATCAGCCGCCGCGCGCGAGCCGCCCTGCGCCATCTGGCTATACAGATCGGCCAGCCCATCGGTGTAATCGCGAAGGTCCTCTAGCCCCTCACCGACCGCAGACGTTGCCGCGTCCAAAGCGTCAAGCGCCTCAAGCATTTGCAATTCAGCCAGCGCGGCACTCATTTCCCGCACGCGAACCGAACCAACCCCGAATTGCTCCACAAGCTGCGCAAGCGGCGCATTGGCAATATCAAGAGTGGTGGACAGTTGGTCAGAGGCTTCCCGCACGCTGTCCAATGCATCTGCGAAAGTTTCCGCGCCTTCCGAGTTGCTCAGGAAATACCCCGCCAGCGGGATCAGGATTGCGGACGCCGTGCCAAGCGCGATGCCCAGCATGCCGAACCCGGAAAGCAATTGCGGCAACTGCTGGCCCAAGGCTTGCGTTGCGCTTGTTCCCGCGCCGACTTGCACGGCGAAGTCCTGCACCTGAAAGCCGACGTTCTGAAAGCCTGTGCCGCCTTGGATGCCTGCCACACGAATGCGACGGCCCATCGCCTCGGCCTGATTGCCCGCGCCAAGAAATGCAGTCTCAGCGCGCTGCAATATTACATTGGCTTGACCTTGGCTGATTGCGCCAGCCCTTACCGCAGCATTAACTTGCTCAAGGGCGGTTTCGTATCGGCGTGACGATGCATAGACAGGGTCGATTGACGCCCGCAATTGGTCAAGCGCGGCCCGCATTTGCTCATGGCCTTGCCTATTTCGGTCTGTCTTTTTGGCCGCTTCCTCTTGCGCCTTATTGGCCCTCTCGGTCGCGGTTGTTAGCTTTTCTGTTGCATCTTCCGCACGATTTGCCGCAGGGACAAGCGCCTCCAGCGCGGCCTCAGCCCGGTTTAGCCCATCCGTGCGGGCCGTTAGTTCAAGCGTTGCAACTTCAACCATTATCGCCCCCACGATCCACAGGCGGAATGCGCAGCGGGTCTTTCCCCGCCTGCTTTTCGGTCACATAGGCTTTCGACATTCTCATGACCGCGCGCAATTCCCAAGGCTCAGAAAGGCTCTCGCTGATACTAGCATAGGCGGCAAGCTCTTGCCAACTAATCGGCCCGCCATCAGGCGAACAAGGCCCCACATCCCAAAGCGCCTGCATCAAGTAACCGCCCGCCATCTCCGGGTCTATGCCCCGTGGCGCGCCAAGCATTTGCTGCCGGGTCTTCTTGTAGCCCTCGGGGACCGTGTGCAGGTATCCCCATTGTGCAGCCTGAATGACCAGATCACTCAGGCGCTTGTCAAAAAACGTGACGCCTCATTCGCAAAGGCGGTGGCTTGCTGCGCGAATGATCCGGGCTTCTTGGTGCGCCGCCCGGTGTGCACGTCCAAATCGAAGAACGTGCAATCATAGAACCGCGCAAAGTCCTTGTGCGTGATAGGCTGGCCGTCAATCTCGACCCCGATGATTTCCGTGGTCAGCATGACGGCGCTTTCCACAAGATCCGCTTGGAAGTCCTCAAGCGCCTTCTGGCTTGACGTGTGGGTGATCAGCGCGGCCCTTGCCTTTTCCGCCGCCACAGCCTGCACAGAACGGGCGTGAAAGCCCTTGATCATCGCCCCGATCTTGGTCTCGCCATCCATCATGGGCTTGCCCGTCTCGGGGTCCTTGAAGTGCAGGAATTGCGCGACTTCGGCCATGTCGCGGCGGTTCAGCTTAGAAAGGTCCATGTGTGGCTCCTATGGCTCAATTCGTTTGGGGGCGCAGCCGAGCCATCAAACCGCGCCCCCGATCCGGCGCTTTTAGGTGCCGGAAACCGTGGCGTAGTTCGTGGTGACAGAGAAGGTATACCCGGCATAGCTGCCCGTGCTGCGCTCCGTGCGCTTCCACGACATGGCAACACCGCTGAAATACTGGTCAGCGCCTGCAACATCAGAGACACGGAACGAATACTCACCGCCCGGCCCTTTTGCGGCCAGTTCTGCCGCAGCCTGCCCCGCGTCAGATGGCACCTCGAACAGCGAAACCTGAATGGTAGTCCCGGTTGCTGCGCCCTTGATGGTGCGAATGCGCCCCGCCGTCAGGTCAGGGATGCTGATGGTTTCGTGATCGTCGCCGACTTCGCCGATCGACACAAGGCCGCCGATCACCACCCAAGTCAGCGCCTCATAGCCAGTCTCGTCAAAGGTTGCCGGAAGCCCGGTTGCAATGGCAAGCGTGGTGCCGATATCATTGATGCTCATGTCTCGCCCTTTCCGGCATGAATTGAATTTGCGTTATGTTATCACAGCGCATCATGTCGCGCTAGCGTCGTAAAACACCTGTGCCACCCGTCGATAATCCGCCACGTCCTGAAAGCCAGCCAGCATCGACACAGGGCGCGGGATGGTGATAACGCCGCCCGTGATGGTCAGGCGCAGCCCCTTGGGGAACAGGTCGGACACTTCGTCCAGCATTTCTTGCGCCGCGCTTGCGAATGCGCCCTCCTCGATCACAGCCGTAACCGCCATGAAGCCTCGGCTGATCAACTGCCCGCCTGCCAGCGTGTTATCCACCCGCTCCACCGGGACATGCTGCACGAACAGGAATGGCCGCTCCGGGTTTGCGTCTTGGTTTTCATAGACGACCGTGGCGATATTGGCGTCTGCCAACCGCTGCTGCATGGTCATGGCGATATCGTTCTCATTCATAGCGCGTTGGCCTCGGCTACTCTTGCGGCGACAAAGGATTGAAACCGCTCTGCGTTGCGGGTGACAAAGAAGCGGCCCGGAACCTGCCTGCCGTTACGCGCCCTGAAACCCAATTCCATCGGCAGGGCGTGCTTGGCCGTCCACGTAAACCGCATTGTGTCCCCGACCTCATAGCCGGACAATGCCACGGCGAAGCTATCAGGGCCAAGCGCCGACCCGCCGCCCAGCAATTCGGCTTTCAGGCTTCCCCGCAGTTCCCCCTCAGCCACGGGGATCTTACCCTCAACAAAGCTGGTCGCGCCTTTGGTGATACCAAGTTGCGGCTGTTGCGCCGCCTCCATCACGTCTTGGATGGATTGCAGCGCCACATAGCGCAGGCGGTCCTCTGTCTTCTTGACAAGCTGGCTTACATCGGCGGCGAAGCGTCCCATGGCTCAATCCCTAATAGCGGGCACCGCCCGGTAAATCGCCACGCAGCGGCAGTTCAAGGTGTGCTCCGCAGGCGCATCAGGATCATGCGGATACAGCATCGCAACGCCCGGCAACGTGCCATCCGCTGGCACCTGAAACCGCTCGCCCAAGCGCACCTTAACGCCGTTCATCTGCACATGCGACAGGCGCGGCTCACGGCTCAAGCCATGGCTCCACGTCAGTTCGACCCGATCAATGCGCGGGTCTTCGGCCATCTGCTGATACGCCTCATACTGGCCTTGCGCGATGGCGGAACGGCTTTCCTCCTTGCCGATCTGGTCGCCGCGATACTTCAACGCCTTGGACTTGTGCGCCGCGATGATCCGGTCAATATCGCCTTGGGTCAGCTTCACCTTGCCCGCGATGGCCTTGCGCACCAGAGGGTCAAAGCGCCGATCTGACAGTTTATAGCGCGGCGATCCGTCCGCATTGAAATACTCGGCCAGCCGATCAGGGTTTGACAGGATGGCGCGGGCGTTCATCACCGCGTCAGTCTGCTGCGTCGTCAGCCCCAGAATGCCCCCTTCCCGCGTGCCATTCGGCCCCCGCCTGCCCACGATATCCAGCGCGATTGACCGGAAGCCCCGGTTCTCTTCCATGCCCTGCGCAATGACGCCTTGCACGGCTTCCAGATTATCACCGATGCCCTGCACCAATTCCGCGCCAAGCGTCCGCACGATCTCCTCAGCCCTAGGATGCCTGCCATTGAACGCGAAGACGCCCTGCACCACGCGCGGCAATTCGGCCAGCGCACCGCCTGCCATCATCGCGGCCCGGATCTCCTCTTGCAGCGGGAACAGCAAGGCTTGCGGCATTTCCAGCAACCGCGCCGCGCCAAAGGTATCGCCACCCTCTAGCGCCTGTATCAGCGCCGTGATGTTGATGCTGCTGGCCTGCGCTTGGATGGCGGCAAGGAACGCATCCCGAATGCGCGGGCTGAATTGCGCGATCAGGTCAATCACACGCTGCTTCTGATTGCGCGTCGGGCGGGCCATTACCGCGCCCCCATCAGGTCCACGTCATAAAGCAGATCAACCCCGCCCGGCGCAAGCGGGCGCACCTCTGCAATCTCATGCCATGCGCCGCGAACAAGCACCCGATCGGCCTTTGCGGGGATGGCGTCACCCACCGCCACAGTCAGCGTGCGCATGGATTGCTGCAACAGATTGCCCTGCGCGTCCCGCACACGGTAGCGGTCATCAATGCACATCATGGCCGTATCATCGGTTTCCACGGGCGTCGTGTCCCATGGTGTTGAAGGCCCCGCCGTCTTCTTGCGAAGCGTGACCTCAAAACCCACATCGCCAATCGCGGCGGCAACCTCGGCGGCAATGGCGCTCCAGTCTTCCATTACACCACCATGATGCCAGTAATGCCGGACGTGCCATCGCGCGACGGGTCATATTCCAGCCATTCGCGGATGAAGTCATAGGCCTGCGAAACGACAGGCTTCAAATCCTCTACGGTCACATCGGCTTTCAGGGGTGACCATCCTATCTGGCCGACCTTGGTCAGCACCTTGGCCTGCCCGAGCGTTACAGTGGGGGCAAGCGCGCCCGGCTTCATGTGCTCGACCCGCGCAAAGACGGATTGCGCATGCTTGACGTTGGCCGGGATGGCCCCGCCGAATGTGGGCCACACATCAGGCTTCCAGCGCAAGCCTGACATGAAAACGAATGTGCGCCAGAGGGTCGCCTCTTTCTCGGCTGTGCTGCCGGGCAGATTTGACCCAAAGAATGCCAGCGCAAACGCTTGGCACTCCGCCGCCGTCTCAAACGACTGCGCCCCCGGAACGCCTGTGCCGTTTTCGATGATCAGCGCCATTAGATCAGCGCCTCAATCCCGGTCGCCGTTGTTCCCGTGGCGTGCACGCGGATTGCGCCTACAGTCAGCGGCACGTCTTCACCAATGCGCGTATCCCGCACAGCGCCGGAAAGCGTGGTGATGCGGATGGTGCCAGCCACAGCGGCGCGAAGGGCGCGGGCGTTCACCGCCAAATCAACCGTGTCGGACGGCGTGACAGGCAGGATATCCCAAGCCGTGAAAAGGTTGGTCTGGTTCGGGTTAGCGGCCATCATCGCCTCCTGTGTGATGAAGCGGGGCCGCTACAGCCCCGCCTTTTGGTTTATTCCGCCTTATCAGCCTTGCCCTTGGCTTTCACGGGGACAAGCCGCCCCTCTTCGAGCCATTCAGCAACGCCCGCGTTTTTCAGGTCATCCGCAGAAACCTCACCGCTCTCGCCGTTCAGGATCTCGGTGCCATCGGGCAGAACAAGCGTCCCGCCCGAAACGTTGTCATAGCGCGCCATCAGACGGCGATCCCGGTCACATATCGCACCGCGCCGGGGCGGCGGATGTTCACAGGCGCAAACCGGAACATGCCCAGAACCTTCACCTCAAGGTTCACAAACTGCGGCGGAATGAACCGCAGCGGCATCGGCATGTGCATCTTCACCACAGACGGGTCACGGCGGTAGACCACCATGCGCGTGGTCAGGCGGCGATCACCCACGATGGTCAGCGGCTGGCCCGTCTGCGTGGTGTAGACGTTGGCGGTGCGGATGTATTCCAGAATGGTCACATTCGTATCGCCAAGGCGGGTCGATGCCAGACGGCCATACTCAGCCAGCGGCAGAATGATGGTATCGGCCATCTCGATGCCAAGAGTGCCAGAATAGATGGCGTTCAAGGCGGTGTTGATGATGCCAAGGATGGCGTCCGGCGTCGAAGCGGCAAAGGTGGCTCCAGCAGCGGCGGACGTGACGCCCGTCATGTTGAAGAAGCCTTCAATGCCCAAGGTGGCGTCACCAGCGAAAGCCACCTCGTCCACAAACTGCTCGTAAGCAAGGCGAGCGGCGTCTGCGCCATCGGTCGAAAGGTTCTGGCCCATCATCTGAGCCGCGCCAATCTCTTCCAGCGAGAACGAATAGCCCACGCCCGCCATGTTCACGGTCTGCTCAAACTTGGTCCCCTTGATGTTCACCAGAGGGATATCATCGCCCTTGCCGTTGACGAATTTGGCGCGACCCACAGCGTCCTGCGTGAAGTGGGTCACAGACAGCGCAAACGGGTTTGCCTGCGTGTCCACCGGGATCAGTTCGGCATACCGGATGGCGGGATAAGGGCGTTTCAGCACCTCCGCCTCGATATGCGACCGCTGCGAAACGACGAAGTTCAGCGCGGCCTGATTGTCGAGAAAGTCAACCATTTGTGTCAGGCCCCCTTAGCCCAGATAGACGCGGACGAGGTTGCCCGCCGTCGCCGTGGTTTCAAACTTGGCCCCGGCAATCGTGGTGGCCAAGCCAGCGCCGATCACGCCCGTTGCCGCCGTGAAGGTCACGGGGTCGGACGGCGCAACGTTGGTGGATGCCGTCACCCAAATCGTGCCCTTGCGCAGCACGCCAGCCATTTCGCCGACCACATATTGGTCAGCGGCGCGGGTCTTGTCCGCAACGGTGATGCCCTCAAAGCCCGTGCCGCCAAGGCGCACAGTGCCATCAGTTGCGCCGCGACCCACAGCCAGACCGAACGCCACCGCAGCCGTGGTGACGGCCTTTGATGCAACGTCCTTGATCA